>Ga0256829_1000118_pt1 | contig 103870 bp, 79 predicted proteins | sample 131447metaG_FD_185979 | JGI IMG/M metagenome (GOLD analysis project Ga0256829, IMG submission 185979) | Hydrothermal vent microbial communities from Lau Basin, Pacific Ocean - 131-447 | ecosystem: Environmental > Aquatic > Marine > Hydrothermal vents | place: Pacific Ocean: Lau Basin... | reverse complement strand
GCAACCACTCGTCTACCGAAGGCGGCAGCAGGTAATCGGTCTGGCGATCCACAGGGATGAAGCGGCTCATGGCGATCTTCTCAGCTCGGCGATGACGGTGGTCAGTATCTCACGGTGCAACGGAAAGTCCGACAGGCTGCTAGGCGATAAGCACGACAGGTGAACCATTGCGATGCGCATCGAACAAACCGTTCACGAAGTGCAGGCTACCAGGGCCACAGGAGCCTGCGCAGAGCGCTAGCTCCTGTGTCATATAGGCTTCGCCACCGGCGGCAAAACCACCGACTTCCTCGTGGCGAACGCCCACCCACTGGATGTCACTTTGCCGTAGGGCGTCCGTAAAGTGGTTCAACGTATCGCCCACCACACCATAGCAGCGCTTGGCGCCGGCGCTTTGCAGGGTTTCGACGATGATCTCAGCAACGTTTGCGCTCATTTGCGACTCCTTTCGCGGGGGAAATGGCACGTCCACCACCAAGCCTAGACCGAGACGATGAGTTTTGCCGGGCAGTCAGAGAGTAGCACACCATGCTGCGTCGCAGCATAAATGGGTCTACACTGAAAAGGGTGCCCTATAGGAGGACCCTGCGATGACCAACTCGAGCGTCATCACACCCGTGAGCGATGAGGTGCTAGCGTTTTGGCAATGTCAGGCGTATTGGCTGCGCGCCGCCAACGATGCCATCGCCGATTTTTACGGATAGCCAGCGCTTATGCGCCTGTATTTGCCTACTTAGACGAAAAGATAACCTGCAAAGCCGACACAGCGTGTCGGCTTTTTTATATTATGAAAACCTTTTCCATTCAATGATCTAACAAGCATCTTCGTATTGACGCCCCTTTTTGTAAGCTATTTCTTACGCGACATGGCAAATCACTTACATCTTTTGGACTAGAAACGCTCTGCAAAAGCGCCTAGTATTCATATCACAGCTATCTTACTGCACTGCACAAAGCAAGCTGCGTATAACAAAAACGATTCCTCTACCTCTGCACCAGGAGTGTTCGCCATGAAGGATGCCATTACTCATAATGCGGCCATGGAAGTCGACGTCATGGAAGTCTGGGCAAAACGCGCGCAGCAGCAACGCGCCGCGTTCGACGCCCTCGCTGCCTATATGCGCCAGCAGTAAGGCACTGACTACGTCTTGGTCAGCGCCTTTGGCAAACGACCAAGACGTGGGGTGTCATGACTCCCAACCGCCCTCTTCAATGGGCTGCTGATCCAACTGCGCCAGATACGTCTCCTGCAGGATATACATACGTTTGACGTCACGGTATTGGCCGTTGATGAAGAATTCCTGTACCAAGTGGCCCTCTTCGATGAACCCGCTCTCCTCGTAGAGATGGATCGCTTTGACGTTCTGTACCGCTACGATCAAGTAGACCTTGTGCAGATTCAAAATCGTGAAGGAGTAGTGCAGCGCTTGGCGAATCAGTGAGCGTGCGAACCCTTTGCCCTGGTGCTCTGGGGTAATGATGATCTGAAACTCGGCGCTGCGGTGGATGTAGTCGATTTCGATCAGTTCCACCAAACCAATCGCGTTACCGGCGCTGTCTTCGGCTACGAAACGCCGTTCGGCGTTGTCGTGTATATGCTTGTTGTACAGCTCTTCGAGTTCATCGAAAGATTCGTAAGGCTCCTCGAACCAGTACGACATGATGCTCTGGTTGTTATTGAGTTCATGGACGAAGCGCAAATCATTGCGCTCCAGGGCACGAAGGAACAAAGCGGGACTCATGGTCGACACTCTCTTAATTCATCAAACGAGACAATGCCATCACACGGGCAATGTGGCAGGTCAGTCATTTTAACGACAGGATTGACGCAACTGGGTGTGTTAGCCCTCGTAGTGTAGCGTTTTATTAACGGCGCGTTGACGCCATCGAAGGCTCTCGCTGAAAGGAGAACAACGCCCCAAGGGGGTGCTCGCGACCTTCGATCAGTGCACGCAGCAGTTGGGCACCTATCATGCTATACGTGATGCCGTTACCGCCGTAGGCCATGGCGAAATGCACTCGAGGACCTAGCGCCTCGTGAGGCCCGAAATAGGGCAAACCGTCGTCGGTTTCCGCGAACGTGCCACCCCAGCAAAACGTCGGATTGATCTCAAGGTCAGGCCACAGTGCTTCTACCTTGGCCGCCAGCGTTCGCGCTTTTTCCATCACCCGTGCGTCCCGACGCTCGGCAATGTCTTCATCGTCATCCTCTCCGCCGATCAATAACCGCCCTTCTTGCGTGGAACGCAGGTAGAGATACGGTCGTGCGGACTCCCACACCAACGTGTGTCCCAGCTTGCCCAATACCTCGCGAGGCAAGGGGTCGGTCACAAACGCATAGCTACTACGATTGGCAGCCACTGGCGCTGGCAACCACGTTTGGCTTTCGTACCCAGAAGCGATAATGACCTGTTGGCAACGCAGCGTAGCCCCATTACGAAGCCGAACGTTGACGCCGTCGTCATCAGTTATCAGCTGCTCCACCTGGGTGCGATCGAACACTTGGCTGCCCCGACGGACGACGTTTTCCAGTAAGTGATATGCCATGCGGTATGGGTCGATACGGGCGGCCAACGAGGACAGGATCGCCCCTGGCGCTGAAAAGCCGTAGTCAGCCTCAATCGCACGCTGTTCCAGCCAAGCGACATCGAAGCCGAAGCGCTTGCGCATCGCAAGCTCAGCCTTCAACGCGTCGACATCCGCTTCTTGGTTCGCGAAGTAGAGGCTCTTCTGGCGACTGAAAGCGACATTACCCAGCTCGGCAGCCAAGCGCTCTAGCGAGACAATCGCCTCGGCGCAGCTTCGATAGGCCATCACGGCATTGGCCTCACCGTACTGCTCGGCCAAATGCACCATATGGGTGTCGATTTCATACTGCAGTAGCGCGGTACTGGCCGCAGAGCTTCCCCATCCTACATCACGCCTCTCGAGCACCACGACGCGATGGCCGTGGCGGCTTAGCTCGTCGGCGATCAAAGCACCGGTAATACCGCCGCCAATAATCACTGTTTCCGCTTGCAAATCCTGGTTAAGCTGCGGAAAAGGGGTCAATAATCCATTTTTTACCGTCCAGAACGGATAACCACTTTTAAGATCCATCTTATTGCCTATGCTGGATTGCCATACGGTCAGACCGGGCAGATAAACGTTGGGTGTCGCACCCATTAACCATAGTGGATGATTGGCAGCGTGCCCTGTCTCTGCCTCAACCAGGAGTCGTTCCATGAAGATTGATTTAAGAAGCGATACGGTGACACGCCCTACCGCCGCCATGCGAGACGCCATGATGGCGGCCCCGCTGGGCGACGACGTATGGGGCGACGACCCGACGGTGAACGCCTTTCAAGCCACGCTGGCCGAGCGTGCGGGTAAAGAAGCGGCGCTGCTGTTCCCCAGCGGCACCCAGAGCAACCTGGTGGCTTTGATGGCCCACTGCGAGCGGGGTGATGAGTACATCGTCGGCCAGAACGCCCACACCTATCGCTACGAAGGGGGCGGTGCCGCGGTATTGGGCAGCATTCAACCCCAGCCGATCGAAAACGCCCCAGACGGCAGCCTGCCCCTCGACAAAATCGCCGCCGCCGTCAAGGCCGATGACTTCCACTTTGCCCGTACTCGGCTCTTGGCGCTGGAGAACACCATAGGTGGCAAGGTACTGCCTGCCGAGTACGTGCAGCAGGCCACCGCGCTGGCCCGAGAACACGGCCTGGCTACCCACCTAGACGGTGCCCGGCTATTCAATGCCGCCGTGGCCACGGACACCTCTCTCAAACAGCTTTGTCAGCCTTTCGACAGCGTGTCGCTATGCTTCTCGAAGGGGTTAGGCACGCCCATGGGCTCGGCACTGGTGGGCTCTCAGGCATTGATCGACCGGGCTCGACGTTGGCGAAAGGTCGTGGGTGGCGGTATGCGCCAAGCAGGCCTCATCGCCGCCGCCTGCCAGCACGCCCTGGATCACCACGTGGCAGATTTGGCTCACGACCACCGTCGTGCGGCACGCTTGGCCGAAGGTTTGGCAGCCTTTTCCGCCATCGAGGTGACCTCCCAGGCCACCAATATGGTATTCGTGCGCATCGACCCAGCGCATGTCGCGCCGTTGGCTAAGTGGCTCAAGGCGAATGGCGTGCTGATAGAACTTCTTTACGCTACGCGCATGGTCGTGCATCGAGACATTAGCGACGACGATATCGAACAAGTGCTGACCATCGTCCAGCGCTACTTCGATCAGGCGTAGCCGGAGGATGCGTTTCTTGCACGTTGCTTAAACACGTTGCTTAAAACAGTACCGAGTCGAACGCAAGGTGCACTGCGATGGCCGCCATCATCAGGCCGATCAGCCCATCGATGGTGCGCCATGCGCCGGGACGGGAGAGCCATGGCGATAGCGCCGCCCCGCCCCAGGCCAACAGGCTGAACCAGAGAATCGACGCTGTCGACGCCCCCGCGACGAACACGCCAGCACTCTCCTGCTGGGCACCAATAGCGGGAATCAGCAGCAGCGTATCGAGGTAGACCTGCGGGTTGAGCACCGTCACCGCTAGTGTCGCCAGCAGCACACTGCGCAGGCTGCGGGCTTTGACGCCGTTGACTTTCAAGCCTTCACGGCCGCTGACTGCACGCCATAGCGCTTGTGCCGCCAGCCAACTCAAGAACAGCACGCCCACCCAGCGCATGGCTTCCATGGCGCTCGGCATGGTGAGCAAAAATGCGCTGGCACCAAACATGCCGGCCGTCAGTAGCACGACATCCGCACTCATGCACAGCCCCGCCGACCACCAGTGATATTCGCGGCGAACGGCCAGCCCCAGCACATAGGCGTTCTGCGCCCCAATCGCCATGATGATGCCGCCACACACCACTAACCCCGTTAGGTAGCTTTCCCACATTACCCCGTCCTCTTTATCAGTATCCGCGATTCACTGGCAATAAAGTAACGGAGCATACTGATTACCAAAAATCATACTGCTAATGAGGCATTATTTTTTCTAATGAAAATCGGTCATCTTTGGCCACTACTTTCGCTCGATCGGCCATGCTCTCCTAACGGCGTTGCTTGCTCGGCTTGTTCTCAGGTTTGAGCGGGCAGCCGCCGCAAAGCGGCTCGCCGGGCAGCCGATACTTGATACAGCAGAGTCGTCTCACCCTGGACGGTGTCTCACCCCCCAGCTCCAGATAACGCACCGGCTGATAAAGAGGGTTTCGCCGCCCATCGGGAAGCGTCTTGGTATCGAGATAATCCAACAGTGGGTCACCGGCAGCCGAAAACTCCGGGTGCCGCGAGCAGGCCTTGCCCACAAATTCAACGTAGTGCCCCAGGTTGCTCCAGAACACTTTGGCAGAGAGTCCCGAGATCACCGCCAGCAGCTCGATCAGCGGCGCGCAATGGTCATCGAATAAACGACAAAATCGCGCCTGGGGTGCGCTGGACGACAATGGCACGCCCCCATGGGGCAGCCAGATACGCGCGGTCTGGCCCTGATCGCCAACCGCCAACCGCAACTCATCTCCAGCCAATGGCAACTCGTAGCCCAGTAGCAGATTGGCCACAAGCGTCGGGATCGCGACACTGCTGAAGTGAAATTTCGACCAAATCGACGCAATGGCTTTGCCGTCAGCATGGTCACCGTGGCTACGGCCATAGCGCGCCAGTTGCTCACTCAAGAAGCCTCGATCCAGCAATGCAGAGGCTGCCAGCGTCGGTTCGTCAGGCGGACCAAACGCTGGAGCTTTCAGGTTCTCCAGCGGCGGCTGGCGGTACAGCGCTATCAGCGCCTCCGCAGGGTTCGCTGTCGCCCAAAGCTCACTTGGTTTGGTCGCCACACACCTCATAGCCGCCGCAGCCCCCACATGAAATAAGCACCGCCAATCAAGGAGGCGACCAAGCCAGCCGGTATCTCATAAGGGAAAATGATCTGACGGCCGACCCAGTCCGCCAGCACCATCAGCAGCATACCGATCAACGCCGCCCCTAACAGATGCTGGCCCGCGCGCGAGAAGCCGACCAAGCGGGCCATGTGCGGTGCTAACAAACCAATAAACGATAACGGCCCCACCACCAAGGTGGCGCAAGCGGTGAGCAGTGCAACGAGCAGTAGCAGCGCTAAACGCGCGCGGTTGAGCGTGACGCCAAGCGCCTTGGCCGTCGCTGCGCCCAGTGGCAGGATATCCAGCCAGCGGGTAAAAGGCAGCGTGACGAGCGCCAGTACGGCGGCAATGCCCCCGACCACCACGGCGTTGGTGATATCCACGTAGTAGGTGGAGCCCGCCAGCCAGGCGATCACCTGCTGGCCACGCGGGTCACCGCCTGCCAGCATCACGCTGCGCACCGCATCAAACAGAGCGCTGACGGCCACCCCGGTGAGCAGCAAACGCTCGGGGAGATAGCCGCTTTTACGGTTAATCCCCACCAATACCAACAGCGTCGCAAAAGCGCCCAGGGTGCCGACCCCGATCAACGTGAAGTTGGTCGGCGCGGGCAGCAGGAAAATCCCCAGAATCAGCGCAATGGCACAACCACCGCTAATACCTAAGACTTCAGGGCTGGCCATGGGGTTGGCCGAAAGGCGCTGAAGAATCGTTCCGGCAATCGCCAGCATCAACCCGCTGGCGGCGGCCGCCATCACTCGCGGCAGGCGCCACTGCATCACGTTCCAGTTATCCGGCGACAGCCAATACCAGCCATCGACACCTTGGCCAACGAGCAGACCAAGCAGCGTGGCGCCTAGTAGCGCGAGGAGCAAACCAGCGGCCAAGCGGGAAGGCGCCGGGTGACGATGGGCGAACACTCCCGCCCCTTTTGGCGGTTGGTCGCCTTGCAATTTCAAGCGCGGAATCAGCCACATCAACAGCGGTGCCCCTAGGGCACCGGTAATCGCTCCGGTGGGAATAAAGGCTGCCACCATGCCCCCGAACTGCTGCAGCAGCAGATCCGTGGTCGCCAGCAGTACCGCCCCCAATAGCGTCGACCATATCAGCCGCGACCTCAATCGACGCGCCCCCGCCATGCGTACGATGTTGGGTGCAGCCAAGCCAATGAAGCCGATGATCCCCACCACGCTGACGATGCTGCCGGTAATGAACACCGCCAGCCCCATGCCCGCAAAGCGTAGGTAAGTCAGCGATACCCCTAGGCTCTTGGCGCTGGCATCGTCCAGTTCCAGCACCGCCAGAGGGCGCAGCAAAAACCAAGCGGCGACACAGCTAATTGCCAGCCGCGGCCAGAGAGTCGCCACGCCGTCCCAACCGTTTTGCGCCAGCGATCCCGCGCCCCAAATCAGCAGCCCGGAAAGCGCCTCGTGGTTAAACAGCAACAGCGCGGTGGAGAGTGCGCCCAGGTATAAATTAACGACCAGGCCCGCCAACACCACCACAACAGGGGCCAAACCGCGCCGCCAGGAGAGCAGGAACACCAGCCCCACCGCTAGCGCGCCACCCGACAAGGCGACCCACTCACGCCCCACCACCAGCAGCCCTGGCGCCAGCAAGGTAGCGGTCATCAGCGCCAGATTAGCGCCCGATGCCACCCCCAACGTGGTGGGTGACGCCAACGGGTTGCGCAGCACCTGCTGCATGAGCACGCCCGCCAGCCCCAAACCGCCCCCGGCCAACAGCGCGATCGAGAGGCGCGGCCACCAGGCGTAATGGAGCAGAAGCTCGTCGACATTCTCGAAAGAAGGGGCCACTAATGCCTCTAGGCCCAGCGCAAAACCGCCTTGGCTCTCTAGGCCGACCCAAAACAGCACGACCATCGGCAGGCTCAGCAACAGACAAGCTTTCGCGGGGGTCATTCCTCCCATTCGTTGAGCAGCGCCTAGCATGAGACCCCTCCGTTGGTGGTGGCGGGACGATTCACCAAAAGAGCGTGAGTAGGCGGCTGCGTCATGGGAGTGACCTTAGGATATAAGCAAACGAGTGGATGGAAATGAGCGCTTGAATGACTGTCGAAGATTCTAAATGATAATAATTAGCACTACAATTGACCCCTTGATTTATGTCTCCGCATGAGGAACCCCATCATGGCAGCCAAACCGAGCTATCGGCTTTTCGATATCACCCTAGCCAGACGCACCCAGGTCAGTGCCTCGCTCGTCAAGTTCACCTTTACGGGCCCAGACGTTGGCTACATGGCGACCTACGCGCCGGATCAACGCGTCAAACTGTTCTTTCCCAAAGACGGTGGCAGCCTCGACCCGCTGTTCGAAATCGCCAAGCTGGAAGAGCACGACTGGTACGGCGCTTATCGCGCACTGCCCGATACACAGCGCCCCGCCGCGCGCACCTACACCATCCGCGCCCTACGCCCAGAGAACGCTGAAGTCGATGTCGAATTCGTGCTCCACGGCGACAATGGCCCCGCCTCACGCTGGGCCATGCATGCCCAGCCCGGTGACCGGCTTGCCATGACGGCCCCCGACGCCACGGCAGAAGGCCCAGCGCAAGGTTACGAGTGGAAACCGCCCCAGGGTGTGCGCCGTATTCTACTCATCGCCGATGAAACCGCCCTCCCCGCTGCTGCCGGTATTCTGGAAACCCTCGATGACCTGCCGCTCAAACCCAAGGTCGAAGCGCTGCTCGAAGTGCCCCACCTCGACGACGTTCAGTCGCTCCCCCAAGCCGCTAAGCTACACTGGCTGGCCCGCGACACCGAGCCCAGTTGTCGGCACGGGGAGCTGCTGATGAGAGCGCTACGCGATATCGATTTGCATCGGGAAATTCAAGCGCTAGGTGGTGCGCCTGCCACCCCCACTACCAGCGCCACGACCCACGATGAAAGCGACGATGAGGACGGCCCCCTCTGGGAACCCGCCACTCTGGACGACAGCGCGCCCTTCTACGCCTGGATTGCCGCTGAAACCAAGGTCGCCATGAAGCTGCGCCGCTACTTGGTCAACGAGTGCGGGCTCCCCAAGCAGTACGTCACCAGCATGGGCTACTGGAGGCAGGGAAAGGCCAATGGTTAAGGAAATGGCAAACGACACGGCGTCAAACAAGGGTCTCACTAGCCAGCCAGCTCAGACGCCTATTGGCTGGCGAGACAGCCCCAACCGCTATGGACGAATCAGCCGTATACTTCACTGGCTGACCGCCGCGCTGGTCACGCTGCAATTCACCGTGTTGCTGGCTTGGCGTGGGATGGGCGAAAACGCTATCACGCTTTTCCTGGCCAGCATCGGGCCTCATGGCTCGTTAGGGTTTCTGATTCTCATCGTGACGCTGGCGCGCCTTGGCTGGGCATGGCTCAACCGCAAGCGGCGGCCTGCGCAGCCGCCTGGGTGGGGAGGTCGCATCGCGCGCCTGGTGCATATCACCTTTTACGCGCTGCTGCTGTGGCTACCCGCTTTCGCCATACTACGCCAGGTCGGCCGCGGCGGGGCGCTACGCTTTTATGGCATGGAGCTACTGCCCGAAGCAGAGCGCGAGATCCCCTGGATGATCGCCCCCGCCGATCTGCTTCACGGCCCACTCTCGTGGCTGCTATGTGGATTAATCATCGGCCATATCGCCATGGCGCTGATTCATAGGTTCTGGCTCAAGGACAAGGTACTGGCGCGTATGGTGGGGGGAAGTGGCAGGTAAGAGCTTAAGAAGTCATTAGATGAAGGCGCATACTCTGATGAGGAACTCGCTCAGCGTCATAGTGCTAAGGAGAGGTGCTCTTCGCCACTAGCCTGAATGGCATGTTTAAGCACTGACAGACATGACGCCTCCGGCAAACCCATTTATCTGACCGGCTCGAATTTTCCAGCGTCCAGCGCCAAATGGTGGCCTTTGAGGTGGAGACTCTGGGTTAGCAGTTCGTATGAGCGGCGAGTAGGCGTCAGGGATAATTTTGGCGAGAGTGAACCACTGATATGACCTCAATGCGATCCGTCACTTGGTAGACCACGATAAAGTTTGGGTGAGCAACAATTTCTCGCGTACCCGGCAAGCGGCCCACTTGGTGTAAGTAGGGGTGTTCAGCCACTGAGGAGACAGCTGCTTCAATACGAATACGCAGCCGCCGGGCGGCTTGAGGATCGCGCTCGGCGATGTATACGACAAGCTCAAACAAGTCGTTAATCGCCTCGTCATGCCAGTGGATAGGCAGGCTCACGAAACTCCGCCGCGTTGGCGTTGCTCCGCGTCGGCGATGATCGCATCAACCTTGGTCATAACTTGGTCATGAGGCATTCCTTGGCCCGGGTTGTCGATGCTGCGCTGAACTTTGGCCTTGAGCCAACGATCATAGCTATCGGCTTGTTCCTGCGTCTCGAATTCCGAAACGATAGGATCTAGCTGGGTATTCATGATCACCTCTCCTCGGTTACCTGTACAGTTTAATCGATACTCCCTATTTTGACATCTTCCTCTGAAGCTCCCACCTCCGCGCCAATCGACTGCTCGTCAGTCGTTTGCCCAGCCGCCAACAGCTTGCCACTCTCTAGCCGCACCAACCGATCCGCGAGGTGGAAATAGCGGTCATCGTGGGTGATCACCAGCACCGCTTTGCCCATGCGTTTTAGCTCGGGCAACACCTCGCAGTAAAACACCTCTTTGAATAACGGATCCTGATCCGCCGCCCACTCGTCAAACACCAAGAAGGGCCGATCCTCAAGGTAGGACACGACAAGCGCCAGACGCTTACGCTGGCCCTGGGAGAGTGCTTGGGTGGTAAACGCACCGTTTTCAACCCGCACCTTGTGCTGCAGGTGCAACTTGGCCAGCAGGCGGTTGCCTTCCTCGTCCAGGCCATCACGCGGTGCCTCTAACAGGCGCTCAAAGAGATGGAAGTCCGAGAACACCACCGAGAAGAGCTGCCGGTAGGCATCCCAGCCATCCGCTTCGACCCGCTCGCCATTGAGCAATACCTCGCCACCTTCCGGCGGGTAAAGCCCCACCACTACTTTGGCCAGCGTGGTCTTACCGCTACCGTTGCCCCCCACCAGGAACACCACTTCCCCCGGTGTGAAGTCAAGGTTGATCGGCCCCAGCTCGAAAAAGTCATCGCTCTGCTCGTGGTAGTACTGGTGGGTCACGTCACGCAACTCGAGCCGCTGAAAATCCGGCACCGGAGGTGATGTTTGCTTCTCCTGGCCTTGGGGCATCTCGCGGGTGATCTCATCGATTCGGCTAGCGGCCACCCGCGCCATGTTGATCCGCGGAATATTGATCAACAAACCTTCAAGGGGCGTCACCATGAACACGAACACCAGGGCAAAACCGGTCATGATCTGGGTTTGATTAGGCCCATCATCCGCCAATCCAAACAGCACCAGCCCGATGAAGGCGTACATCAGAAACTGCCCCCAGCTGGTCGAGATCACGAACAGCGACATGCCACGGGTACGCAATCGCCGCACGCCTTCAACCGACTCGCCGAGTACCCGATCCATGAAGACCCGGCTCTTGCGCCGGTGCAGACGCAGCTCTTTCGCACCATCGGTCAGCGCACGGAAATGTCCAAACAGGCGATCCTGCTCGGACGAGGCACTCTGGAGGTAACGAATAGCGCGTAAATGAACCAGATGGTAGCCAACAGCCCCCAGCCCAATCACGCCTAAAGCAAACAGGAACACCTGCCATGAGAGCATTGCCAGGTAGCCCAAGCACCCCACCACGATGACCGTATTGGTCAAAATCACCGGCAAGCTAACAAACAGTACCGCCACGTTGTTGCTGTGCTCGGTGAGTGCCGACTGGATCCGCGCACTGCCCACACGCTCGAACCGAGCAAAGGGGGTTTCGGCCACACACTGGGCGACAAAACTGCGCAACTCGGCCAGAGCACGCTGCCCCAATCGCTCAAACAGCGCCGTCGACACCATGCGACAGAGCATCAACGCCACGGCAATGCCCGCAAAGACCCAGGCAGGGTTGACATGAGAGTCGGCACGGCTGGCGGCATCGCCGGTCAACGCCGCATTGATTTGGGCAATCAGCAGCACGCTGAAAAGTCCCGAGAGAATACTGGCCAAGGCAGCGGCGGTCATCAGCCCGCGGGTTCGACGAAACAGATAGGAAAGCACATTCACCTCGTTGGAAAGCGATTGGAAGCCCATTGAAAACCGACAGCTACCTCTAAAGACGAATCGCTCCCGCAAAAAGTTAACCCACCATTACGTAAACAAGCCTCATTCTCATTCGTCCTTAGATAAAGAAGTCCGTCATACCGGCCCATGGCAGGTGATGTCGACGGCTGTTCCTTGTTTGATCCGTTCTCATCGATAGGAGCTTTGCGGTGTCCCGTTCTGTCCAGGCACAAACACAGGTAGACGCATCTTATGAAAGCCCCGCGGAAGCCGCGTTGCTCTCACGTCCCGAGGGCGTGGGCTATCACGTCATTGCGAATGCCACCACGCAGTCACTGCTCGTCAAGGGTGATCAAGAACGTCTTGAGTGGTCATTGGAGGACGATAGCAACACCTTGACGCTGCGCTGGCCGCAGCGCTCCGCCCCCCCACTCCCGGCGTTGCTCGCGGCGATCGAAGGGGCGTTTACCTTTCACCCGGCCACTGTGGCGATACGCCTTCGCTTACCCAGCGTCGTGCATGCCAACCTGTGTGCCGCCGGCATCGCCGTGAAAGATAACCAGGGAGAACTCTGGGCCTACGCGGAGCTATTTTGGCAGCTGCCCACCCTTTGGCTTACCTCCCCCTCCCTGCGCGCCTACCCCCAGCAGCCGATCCTTACGAATGGAAAACGCCATCCACGCCGCCCACCGCGCCCCAGTGGCACGGTCTATCAGCGCCATATTCCCTGGCTCGATGCCACGGTGAGCTTTCGCGTGCTTGACCTGGCGCTCGACCTGGAACGCTTCAACCGCTGGATGAACGACCCGGTCGTCGCCCACTTCTGGGAGGAGCAGGGCGACCTGGAACAGCACCGCGAGCGGCTAGAGAGCACCCTGCAAAACCCCAGCGTGTTACCGCTGATCGGCTGTATCGACGGCGAGCCCTTCGGCTATTTCGAGACCTATTGGGCCAAGGAGGATCGCATCGGTGCCTATTACGCAGCCGATGACTTTGACCGCGGCTGGCACGTACTCATCGGCGAAGCGGCTTTTCGAGGGCGGCCATATGTGGCGGCCTGGATGCCCTCCCTCTCGCACTATCTGTTTCTCGATGACTGCCGCACTCAGCGCCTGGTGATCGAACCCCGGGTGGATAACGCCAAAATGCTGCGCAACCTTGCCCAGTGCGGTTACGCCCACGTCAAGGCGTTCGATTTCCCCCATAAGCGGGCCATGCTCGGCATGCAGCTTCGCGAACACTTCTTCAACGAGCGCAGCTGGATTCCGCTGCCGCCCCACCCTGGGTCAGCGCCACGACCCGACCCACGCTTCACCTTATAAACACGTCAGCCACGAGGACCCTTATGCATATTCATGACTTGATCGGCATCGGCTTCGGCCCCTCCAACATTGCCCTGGCCATTGCGCTCGACGAACATCGTCAGACAGGGCAAGCGAAGGATGCCTTGTTCATTGAGCGCCAACCCTGCTTTGCCTGGCACCCGCATATGCTGCTGGACAACGCCCATATGCAGATCTCTTTCCTGAAAGATTTGGTCACGCCACGTAACCCTAAAAGCCGCTTCAGCTTCCTTAACTATCTGCACAGCAAAGGCCGCCTGCAGGACTTCATCAATCTGCAGACCTTCTTCCCCAGCCGTCACGAATTCAATGATTACCTGAGCTGGACGGCCAGCCACTTTGAACACCAGTGCGCCTATGGAGAGGAGGTATTTGAAGTACTGCCCGAAACGGACAGCGACGAGGTCGCCTACCTTCGCGTTCGCTCACGGGATGAGAGCGGCGCGGTACAGGAAAGGCTCACCCGCTCACTGGTGATCAGCGTGGGCGGGGCGCCCAACGTGCCGGAGTGCTTCACCGGGCTAAAAGACGACCCAAGGGTCTTCCACTCCAGCCACTACCTCAGAGAGCTGGCAAAGCAATACGCCCCCAAACGCATCGCCGTAATTGGTGCGGGCCAGAGCGCGGCTGAGATCTTCCTGGATCTGCACGGCCGTGAAGGCATCCAGGTGGATCTGATCAGTCGAGCCTGGGCCTTCAAACCCTCGGATGATAGCCCCTTCGTTAACGAAATCTTCAACCCCGAGTACACCGACTACGTGTTCAACAACCCCACCGGCCAGCGGGAAGCACTACTGCAGGAGTACAAAAGCACCAACTACTCGGCCCCTGATTTGGCACTGATTCAGGAGATTTACGATGTGTTCTACCAGCAAAAAGTCACCGGCCAGGCCCGCCACCGCTTCCGCCGCCGCCATGAGGTGATCGGCAGTGAAGCAGGCCCTGAAGGCGTCGAGCTCAAAGTGCGTGATTTGGAGACTGGCCATACGGATATCACCCGTTACGACGCCGTAGTGTTAGCCACCGGCTATGTACGCGACACCCATAAACGGCTGCTGGCTCCGGTGGCGGACTACCTGCCCGATTTTGCCGTCAATCGCCGCTATCAGCTCTATACCAAGCCTGAGTTCAAACCGGCTATTTTCCTGCAAGGCAGCTGCGAGCCCACCCATGGTTTAAGCGATACCCTGCTGTCGATTTTGGCAGCCAGGACAAGTGAGATTTGTGCTGCACTAGATCAGAAAACTGCCTTATATGCATCCTCGCCCTGTAAGCAAGAAGTCACCGCGCCATAGTGCTCGGCCACCCCGAGGCTCACTTGATGTTGACTTCGGGGTTCATATACTCATAATGCAAACAATAACAATTAAGATTTACACAAAATTAAAATGAACCTCATTTAAGGAGAACATTCGTGAACCAACCCACTTTCCGCAAGCGGTGGCTTACGGCCGCCATTGCTGTTGCTGCCTGCAGTACGTCGGCAGCTGTGCTTGCTCAGCAAAATGCTACGTCGACAAACCACTCGATTGACAATGATGGCAGCGAGCTGTCTACACTCACTGTCACCGGGGATCGCCTGCCCTACGGCATGACCGAAAACAGCAATTCCTACACTAGCGAAAGCACTAGCATTGGCTTAGTTTCACAATCTGTGCAGGAAACGCCGCAATCTATTAGCGTTGTTACACGAGATCGCCTCGATGATCAAGGGACTACCACGCTGTCTGAGGCCCTACGAAATGTCACAGGCATCACCGTAAATGAGTACGGTCCTAATCAGTATGTTATCAAGGCTCGAGGCTATAATATTGATTCCTTCCTTATGGATGGCAGTCCTGTTCAGAGCGCGGGCAGTGCCTGGGAAAGTGCCGGAGTATTTGACCCCGCACTACTTGATCGAATTGAAGTATTGCGCGGACCTGCGGGCATTCTCCATGGCGCCGGCGAACCCGGCGGCACTATCAACCTAGTTCGTAAGCGTGCTTTAGCTGAGAGCCAAGCCTCTGTATCTATTTCTGCAGGTACGGACGATGCCTATCGGGGTGTTGTTGATGTTACCGGCGCGTTAGACAGCGAAGGGCAAGTACGGGGCCGTTTCGTCGGTGTCTACGATGATCGAGACTCTTTTATTGATCACGTTTACTCAGAGAACCAAATCGGCTATGGCACGCTTGAGTTTGACTTGTCTCCCGAAACGACACTGTCAATGGGCGTTACTGTGCAAGATGAAGAGTTTAGACCGCACTCTGGATTACCAGCTTACAGTGATGGCACTCTACCCAATGTAGACCGCTCTACCTATATCGGATCTGACTGGGATAAGCAGACAGGAGACGCACAACGCTATTTTATAGAACTTGAGCATCGCCTAGCTAATGGAGGCGAAATAGTCTTTAAAGCTAATCGTTTGGATCGCGATGCAAGCCTAAGAAAAAGTAGTGAAGGAGTTCTAGTCGCTGATCAAAATACCGGCGAGTTTGCGATTCGTCAGATCGCTTGGGATCTGGAGAAGCAGGACGATTATTTGGAGGCCCAGTTTAGCACCCCATTCCAACTAGCTGGAGCAACTCATGAAGCCGTATTCGGCACCAGCTATCAGAGTAGTGAGCTAAGTAATCAATGGGTCTTCGGCGACCCTCAATATCTTCCTCAGAATCTGTTTGACCCAATACATAACCGTACAGAACCAGATTTCGATGGCACACCTGGTAGGACTGAGCTTAATATCGAACAATATGCCTCTTACGGCCAGTTTCGATTCAATCTTATGGATGATTTTACACTTGCGCTTGGTGGCCGTATAAATTGGTGGGAAACCAATAACTTTCTTGGTGGTGAAACGTCCGGTGATGATGGCACTGAGTTTATCCCCTACGCAGGATTGATCTATCGCCTCAACGAAGGGCTCAACTTATACACAAGCTACACTGGCATTTTTGAGCCACAAACGGCTGTAGGAAGTGACGGCAACCCTATCAAGCCAAGAGAGGGTGAGCAATACGAGGCCGGTATTAAAGGCTCACATGCCGAGGGTAGCTTGAACTGGCATGCTGCAGTTTTCCGTATCGAAGACACCAATCGCGCATATTCTGATCCTAATAATCCTGGCTTCTCGATTCCTATCGGCGAAGCAAAAAGTGAAGGCTTCGAGCTAGAAGTTAGCGGCGAACTGTTGCCTCGCTGGGATCTCAGCGCTGGTTATGCCTATACACAGACAGAGTTCGTAAGAGATGCTAATTCGGAAGGACTCACACTCTCGCCGGACACGCCGGAGCATAACTTCAACCTATGGTCACGCTATCGATTCAGCGATAATCCAAATCAGGGCTGGCGCCTTGGTGCTGGCATAAATACAGTCAGCAGTGTTTATGCCGAAAGCGGAGATACGCGTATAGAGCAAGGAGGCTATACCACCGTGTCAGCCATGGTCGGCTATCGAGTCAATGAGAACTTGGATATCTCTTTTAACGGCAACAACCTAACCGACAAAGAGTATTACTCCTCAGTTCGGGGAGAAACCCGACATAACTACTACGGTGCACCACGCAATTTCATGATGACGATGAAATATGACTTTTAAAAAATCAGCATAGCACTCCCCAACATCTCGATTTACATGTATTTTATTCGGCCCTGCTTAGGTAGGGCTGAATTTTTGATAGTGAGTATCTATCATTTTTTATACACTAATATTTAATCAGTCTTTTTTTGGGAATTTTTATTTTTTCTAAAGGAGTTCGCTGTGAGTTTTTTACGATTTCTGCCTAGGTCTTGGCGTACCCCTGTTTATTTAGTTGGTTTTATTTTAACCACTAACCCAGCACTGGCAACTAAATTGCCTCCATCTGTTGCAGTCTTTGACTGGACAATTGCAGAAACACTTCTCTCTCTTGATCCTAGCGCTGTCTCATTGGGCAATACCGCAGCCTTCCATAAATGGACTGGCGATAACTACAAAGATGTCGACATCATAGATATTGGAACACAGACATTTCCAAACATGGAACTACTAAGCAGCATCGAACCTCATCATATCCTTCTGTCTCCTAGCCAAGTTCGCCTCGGGCAAAGGTTAGCTAACATTGCACCTTATACCATCATCCAATCTTATCCTTATGTCGGAAATAGGAGTGGCCGTCTGTGGTCAAGCTTTGATGCATTTGCTCTTGAAATTGGTGTATCAGTCGATCAAAAAGCTGTAGCGGAACAGCTAATTATGGACACACGATCTCATCTTGAAGAATTGCGAAGTAACCTAAGCTCACAGCCACCACTGCTAGTTATTCAACTAGTAAATGAGCACTATGTCCGAGTATATGGCGAGAATAGTATGTTTCAGGAGGTGCTTCGGCAGTTAAATTTAAGCAATGCATGGACAGAAAAAACCAATCAGTGGGGCTATTCACTAGTAAGCATCAGAGAGCTTTTCAATGTGGAAGAAGCGAGACTGATTGTCATCGAAAGTGCATTCCCCATAGGTATAGAAAATAATATCGAGACTAGCGGCATGTGGCGTTACCTCCCCAGTGTCCAGCAAGGAGATTCTGTTGTTTTGTCGTCTTCTTTCTGGATAGCGGGTGCCCTCCCCTCCGCTCAACGCTTTGCCAATGCCTTGGTGAAAGCCCTATGATAGACACAATTTTAATGAGCATACTTTTTTTACTTTCATCCTAACCAGTTCACGCAAGTAGAATACTATAGATGAAATAACTGTAGCGGCATGCCGCTACAGTTATTCTATAGGCAAGAGGTCATAAAACCTTTACTCAAGCTGGCACCTGCTCACCGATATACCGATGAGCACTTGCTTCCAGTAGCTCCTCCACCTGAGATATCAGATCCTCATCCCCAACAATTGAGAAGTGGTCATGGGGAGTTTCAATTGAGGTTCTCGGGATTCGATTTAACTGGTTCGCTAACGCCTGTCGCTCTTCCCAACCTCTTTTCGATTCCCACCAGCAGTCCACGTCACAGTCCAATGCAGGCAAGGCATCAAGCTGTAGTGAAAGGTACTTCAAATGCCGCGCCACGCAGAATATTCTAGCAAGCTCCTCGCTACCCAATGTTGCGTAACCCTCACGACCATATGCATCGAATGACGCCATTAGCTTCGACAGCTTAAGGGCAACCTCCTCCTCACTCGGTTCCTCCTTGCTCTCCTCCTTACCATCCCGAGCTTCAAGCGAAACACTTGGCAATATAACCGATGCAAAGTTTGCAAAATCTCGCTGCCAGCTATCCTCGCTATGCAGACCACCGCCAGGTACATAGGGATCTATCAAAGCCAGTTGGCTCACGTCTTGCCCCACCCCTTCAAGACGTGCCGCGATCATCGCGGCCAATGCTCCACCAAGAGACCATCCCAATAGCCGATAGGGCCCCACGGGTTGTATGCGGCGTATCGTCTCCACATAGTCATCAGCCATTGTTTCAAGTGATGAATCTCGATGCTGTGGGTCGGTCAACATTCGGCAAGACAGACCGTAAACCGTGCATACTCCCTGCAAGCGCCGAGCCAACGGTTGATAGTCAAAAACCGTTCCCATCACGGCATGAATGCAGAATAGCGGCGGCTGAGTGCGACACTCGCCATTGAGCATGAGAGCCCCTTTGGGCAGAACCTCAGTGTGATTCCTCACTTCCAGCAGATCAGCAATGGTCGGCTTCTGCATCAGGTCGAATAGCTTGAAGTCGAGTTTAGGTTCCCGCAGCGCTTGCACATGGTTCATTACTTTTAGGCTTAGCAAAGAATCACCACCTAATTCGAAGAAATTATCAGTTTCGCCGACCCGCTCAATGCCCAGCACTTGCTGCCAAATCTCAGCGAGTTGGTGTGCCTCTGGTGTGGAAGGTGTCACGTAATCCCGGGGCTCTCCTGGATGAGGCTCAGGCAATGCTTTGCGCTCCACCTTACCGTTGGCATTCAGCGGCAGTGTGTCGAGCATGATCACGACACCCGGCACCATATAGTCTGGCAACTGTTGGCCCAGTCGATCATGTAATTTACTCGTGTCGAGTTCACTGTCGGCCTGGGGAACCACATAGGCCACCAACCTGGCGCCATTGGGGCCTTCTTGGGCGACCACCACCGCCTCGCGAATCTCCGGCTGAGCGAGCAGTTCGGCTTCGATCTCGCCCAGTTCGATCCGCAGACCGCGGATTTTTACTTGGTGGTCGAGGCGGCCCAGGTACTCGAGCTGACCATCCTCCCGCCAGCGCACCAGGTCACCGGTACGGTAGAGGCGCTCGCCCTCATGGAATGGGTCGGCAATAAAACGCTCCGCCGTGAGATCACTGCGATTGAGATAACCACGGGCCAGGCTTACCCCGCCCAGGTACAACTCTCCCGCGACGCCCTGGGGCACCAGGTTAAGGTCATCATCCATGATGTAGGTGCGAGTACCACTAATGGGCCGCCCAATAGGGATCTGGCGGTGATCGTCATCACGGCACCACCAGTGCGTGACATGAATGGTGGTTTCGGTGGGGCCATAAAGATCGTGAAGGTTAGCCCCATCGAGACACTCCGCCACGTCCTTCTGCAGCGAGGCGGGAACAGCCTCGCCACCGCACATGATATGTTTGAGACGCGTCTTGGCTTTGACGTCGGGATAGGCCAGGAAGGCCTTGAGCATGGAGGGCACAAAGTTGAGCGTGGTGACGCCGTGCCGCTGGATCAGCTCGATGATGCGCTCTGGATCTCGATGGTCGCCTGGCTGGGCAATCACCAAACGTGCCCCGACACTCAGCGGCCAGAAAATCTCCCACACCGAGACGTCGAACCCGAACGGCGCCTTGTGCAGTACGGCATCGGTATCGGTGAGCTGGTAGGTCTCCTGCATCCAGACCATGCAGTTGGTCAAGGCATCATGGCGGATGGCAGCGCCTTTGGGTCTCCCGGTGGAGCCCGAGGTGTAGATCACATAGGCGAGGTGCTCGCCGTGCAGTGTTACCGATGGATCGGTAGAGGCGTGATGTGCCACGTCCAGTCGATCCAACTCAACAACGCTAAGGCCAGCCGCTAGCGGCAAGGACTCGCGCAAGTGGTGCTGGGTCAGCAGCAGCTCGATGCCACTATCGTCGGCGATAAAGGCCAGCCGCTCCAAGGGATACTCGGGATCCAGCGGCACATAGACGCCGCCGGCCTTGAGGATGCCCAGCAGCCCCACCACCATCTCTATGGAACGCTCCATGGCAATGCCCACACGGGTCTCGGGTTGTATACCTAGGCCGATCAGATAATGGGCCAACTGGTTGGCACGGGTATTGAGTTCGGCGTAGCTGAGCGACTGATCGTCGAAGATGAGAGCCGTGGCCTCTGGCGTTGCTTCCGCCTGTCGCTCTATCAACTGATGCACTGGAGAAGTGTCAGAATACTGCTGAGCATTCTCTCCCCACTCGCTCAACAACTGATGCTCATCCTTTCCTAGCAGGCTGATCTCACTGATCGCTTGGCGTGGTACCGTTTGCAGACTTTCCACGATGCCTGTCACGGCCGAGCACATGTAATCACATAGGCGCTGGGCGCCGATTGTACGGCTCACTTGCCCTACTAGTTGGAAGCCTTCTCCCGAATCATCTACCGCCATACCAATGGGGTAGTTGGTACGCTCCTGGCCGCTCAGCACTTCTATCCCTTCCCAGGTGTGGGTGGGCGTTCCTTCTTCCTGGAGAGCGCTGTAACGGTAGTTCAGCATGCTCGTGAATAGCGGCGATCCTCCAGACAACCCGCTGCATCGCTGAGCCAGTCCGAGGCTGGCATGCTCGTGATGCATGAGCTCAGAAAGGGCCTCGTGGGTTTGTCGCAAAGACTGCTCGATACCTTGAGTACCCGTTTTGATGCGCACCGGCAAGGTGTTGATAAACATCCCCAGCGCCCGCTCGGCACCTGCGATGCCCTGCATTCGGCCGAACAAAACGGTGCCAAATACCACGTCGTGCCGCCCCGTCGTTTTGCTCAGCACCAAGGCCCAGGCCAGGTGGAACAGGCTGGCCGTGCTGACGCCATGGCGCTGGGCCTGTTGCCGCACCCGCTGGGCTAGATCCGCAGTCAAAGGAACGCGCACTTCTTCGATATCGCGGCCATCGCCACGTACCTCCAGCAGCCCAAAGGGGGCGGTGGGCTCTTCGATATCCCCCAACTGCTCGCGGAAGAAGGCTTCATGTTGGTCTGAGTTTACCCCTATCCGAGCCTGCGCCACGAAGTTCCGGAATGGAATCGGCTTGGGTAGTTCGTCCTCGCGTCCTTGCTGGATCAGGGCTATTTCTTCCACCAGTAGCTCAAGGGTGGTGTGATCCAGGACGAGGTGGTGGCTGGGTAGCTGCAGCAGCCAGCGACCTAGTTCGCCATCATGGGCAGCCACTGCTCGCAGCATGGGGGCCCGGCGAACATCGAGGCGGTGGTGCTCAGGATCCACCTCGGCATTCAGTTGTTCGGCGACGCTCTGTGATGGGGCACCATCCAAGTCCAGCCACTCGAGCACCAATTCTGCATGCCTGCAGACCACCTGCACCGGTTCGCGAAGCCCTTCCCAGAGCACGGCGGTACGTAGAATATCGTGACGGGCGATCAGCTGGTTAAAACCGGCAATAAAGGCTTCCAGCCTCTCGCGGCTATCGAAGCCCAGTAGTCGTGGCGTCACATAGGTATCGCCTTCTTCTTGCAGCCGGTGGTGGAAGAGAATGCCCTCCTGCAGTGGTGCCAGGGGGTAGATGTCCTGAATATTGCTGACACCACCGGGCACAGCGGCTTCGATCTCACGAAGTTCTTCGGCATTGAGCTCGATTAGCGTCAACATCTCGGGCTGGAGAGCCTGACAATAGTGAGGAATCAGATTGGGTGGGATGGTGATCTCAGTATGCTCGGGTGCCTGCGTCAACGCTTGAGCAAAGGCCGCCAGCTCTGGACATTGGAACAGCGTGCGCACCTCTGCCGTCAGTCCTCGATGCCGCATTTGCTCCAAAACTTTCAGAGCCAATAACGAATGGCCCCCCAGCTCGAAGAAGTTGTCGTGGCGGCCCACCCTTTCGACGCCCAGTATTTCTGACCAGATGTCTGCCAGCGCTTCTTCCACCGCACTCTGTGGAGGCGCGTACTGCGAGCCACTGGCCAACTCCGGCTCGGGCAGGGCCTTGCGATCCACTTTGCCGTTGGCATTCAGCGGCAATGCCTCGAGGGCGACCACGATGCCCGGTACCATATACTCCGGTAGCTTTTGTCCCAGCGTTTCACGTAGTGAGCTGGTGTCGAGTTCACTGTCGGCTTGGGGAACCACATAAGCGACCAGCCTCGAACCGCCGGGGCTTTCCTGGGCGGCCACCACCGCCTCGCGAACCTCCGGCTGAGATAATAGCTCGGCTTCGATCTCGCCTAGTTCGATACGCAAGCCACGTATCTTCACCTGGTGATCAAGGCGGCCCAGGTACTCGAGCTGGCCGTCCTCCCGCCAGCGCACCAGATCGCCGGTGCGGTAGAGGCGTTCGCCCTGCGCAAACGGATCAGCGACAAAACGTTCTGCGGTAAGGTCAGGCCGGTGCAGATAGCCCCGTGCCAAACCAATACCTCCGAGATAGAGTTCACCTGCGACTCCGGGCGGCGCCAAGTTAAGATCGCTATCCAATACGTAAGTGCGGATACCGGCGATCGGTTGGCCGATCGCTACCTGGTTGCGTCCATCGTCTTGGCAAGTCCAGTGGGTAACATCAATGGCCGCTTCGGTGGGGCCATAGAGGTTGTAGAGTGCCACTTGAGGTAAGCGGGCAAATACCTGATTCTGCAACTCTGCCGGTAGCGCTTCGCCGCTACACACCATGCGTGTCAGGCTGGTGCAGGCTTCTACCTCTCCATGCGCCAAGAAGGCCTGCAGCATTGAAGGTACAAAGTGCAGTGTAGTGATGTCATGGGTACGGATTAGCTCGACCAATTGTGACGGTTCGCGATGGGCTCCCGGCGGCGCCATCACCAGGCGCCCCCCCTGCATCAGCGGCCAGAAGAACTCCCACACCGAGACATCGAAGCTGAAGGGCGTCTTCTGCAGCACCGCATCGTCAGCCGTTAGGCCATAGGCATCCTGCATCCACCGTAAGCGATTAGTCAGTGCATGGTGACGGTTGGCCACTCCTTTGGGTCGCCCGGTGGAACCCGAGGTGTAAATCACGTAGGCGAGGTGCTCACCATGCAGGGCTACTCCGGGATTATTCGAGGCATAGTGCGCTACTTCTAGACGATCCAGCTCGATAACGCTCAGACTCTCAGCTATCGGCAACGTATCGCGAAGATGCTGCTGGGTGAGAAGCAACTCGATGCCGCTGTCTTCGACCATATAGGCCAGCCGCTCGGAGGGGTAATCCGGATCCAGTGGCACATAGGCGCCACCCGCCTTGAGAATCGCTAGTAGACCCACCACCATCTCGATGGAGCGTTCCATGGCGACACCCACCTGGGTTTCGGGCCTTACACCTAGGCCAATAAGATAATGAGCCAAGCGGTTGGCGCGGGTGTTGAGTTCGGCGTAGCTAAGTGACTGATCTTCGAATACTACTGCCGTGACCTCGGAAGTTGCCAAAGCCTGCTGCTCAATCAGATAATGGACTGGAGAAGTGTCAGAATACTGTTGCTTATCCTCTCCCCACTCTCTCAACAACTGCTGCTCGTCTGTTCTGAGTAGGCTGATCTCACTTAATGATTGTTGAGATGCAGCTTGCAGACTTTCTACGATGCCTGCAATTGCTGTACTCAGATAGTCACACAGCCGCTGAGCACCGACTATACGGCTCACCTGCCCTACCAACTGAAAGCCGTTACCTAGATCGTCCACCGACATCGTGATCGGGTAGTTGGTGCGCTCCTGACTATCCAGCAAAATCATGCCCGAGCTAGGCTGAGAGTCTTCATCCTTTGTCGGGCTATAGCGGTAGTTAAATAGAGTTGTGAACAGCGGTGTTCTTCCAGGCAGACCGCTGCAGCGTTGCGCCAGGGCGAGGCTCGCATGCTCGTGTTGCAACAGCGCAGACAGGGCCTCGTGGGCCTGGCGTAGGGAGTTCTCGATGCCTTGGGAACCCGTCTTAATACGTATGGGCAGCGTATTGATAAACATCCCCAAAGCCCGTTCGGCACCCTCGGCGCCTTGCATGCGCCCGAATAACAGGGTGCCAAACACCACATCGTCCCGCCCAGTGGTTTTGCTCAGCACCAACGCCCAGGCCAAATGGAACAGGCTAGCCGTGCTCACACCATAACGCTGTGACTGTTGCCTCACCTGCTGGGCCAGCTCCACTGGCAAAGGAAGGCGAACTTCCTCTATCTCACTGCCATCGCCGCGAACGTCTAACAGACCGAAGGGCGCGGTAGGTTCTTCAACATCGCCCAACCGCTCGCGGAAGAAGGCCTCATGCTCTTTCTGGCTTACCCCTAGTCGGGTCTGGGCAACGAAATTGCGGAATGGGAGCGGTTGGGGTAATTCATCTTCGCGGTCTTGCTGGATCAGGGTAATCTCTTCCACTAGTAGCTCAAGGGTAGTGTGATCCATCACCAAGTGATGACCAGGCAACTGCATTAGCCATCGATCCTGTCTAACATCGTACGCAGCCAGCGCCCGAAGCATCGGCGCTCGCCGCACATCAAGGCGATGATGCTCAGGATCCACTTTCGCATTCAGTTGTTCGGCAACGTTTTGTGATGAGGCGCCATCCACGTTTAGCCATTCGAGGGCTAATTCGGCATGCCGGTATACCACCTGTACCGGCTCGCGCAGGTTTTCCCACAACACCGCTGTACGTAAAATATCATGACGGGCAATCAGCTTATTGAAACAGGCTATAAAGGCTCCCAGTCGTTCTCGGCTGTCGAAGCCAAGCAGACGCGGGGTGACATAGGCATCGCCTTCTTCCTGCAGCCTATGGTGGAAGAGAATGCCCTCCTGCAGTGGTGCCAACGGATAAACATCCTGAATATTGCTAGTACCGCCGGGCACTGCCGCTTCGATGGCGCTGATCTCTTCGTCATCGAGTTCAATTAAGGGCAGCATCTCAGGCTGGAGAGCCTGACAATCTTGAGGGATCCGGTTGGGCGGGATGATTACCTCCTGCCGCTCTGATGTCTGCGTCAGTGCCTGGGCAAAGGTCGCCAATTCCGGGTATTGGAACAGCGTGCGTACCTGCGCCGTTAGTCCCCGATGCCGCATTTTCTCCAGCACTTTTAGAGCTAGCAGCGAATGCCCCCCCAGCTCAAAGAAGTTGTCATGACGGCCCACACATTTGACACCAATCACCTCTGACCAGACTTCCGCCATCGCTTCTTCCACTTCGCCCTGGGGCGGCTCATACTGCGAGCCACTGGCCAAATCCGGCACGGGCAGGGCCTTACGGTCTACCTTGCCATTGGCATTCAACGGAAGCGACTCCAATGGGATCACAACGCTCGGCACCATATAGTCCGGCAGTCGTTGCCCCAGCGCCTCACGTAGTGGGCTAGTGTCGAGCTTGATGTTAGCCTGGGGAACCACATAAGCGACTAACCTAGAGCCGCTAGAACCTTCCTGAGCTACCACTACCGCTTCGCGAACCTCTGGCTGGGATAATAGCTCGGCTTCGATCTCCCCCAGTTCGATACGTAGGCCACGTATTTTTACTTGATGGTCGAGGCGCCCCAGGTACTCGAGCTGGCCATCCTCCCGCCACCGCACCAGATCGCCGGTGCGGTAGAGGCGCTCGCCCTCTGTGAACGGATCAGCGATAAAGCGCTCCGCCGTAAGATCACTGCGATTGAGATAGCCACGGGCCAGACTGATCCCACCCAGGTATAACTCTCCAGCCACACCCGGTGGCGCCAGGTTGAGCTCACCATCCAAGACGTAGGTGCGGGTACCGCTAATAGGCCGCCCAATGGGGATCTGGCGATGAGCGTCATCACGACACCACCAGTGAGTGACATGAATGGTGGTTTCAGTGGGGCCATAGAGGTCATGCAGGTGGGCGCCGTCGAGGCACTCAGCTACGTCCTGCTGTAGAGTGGCGGGAACGGCTTCGCCACCGCACATGATATGCTTGAGCCGCGTCTTGGCCTTGACATCAGGATAGGCCAGGAAGGCCTTGAGCATAGAGGGCACGAAATTAAGCGTGGTGACTCCGTGCCGCTGAATCAGCTCAATGATGCGTTCTGGATCCCGGTGGTCGCCTGGTTGGGCGATCACCAAGCGTGCCCCAACACTCAGCGGCCAGAAAATCTCCCATACCGACACGTCGAACCCGAACGGCGCCTTGTGCAGTACTGCATCGGTATCGGTGAGTTGGTAGGTCTCCTGCATCCAGACCATGCAGTTGGTCAAGGCATCATGGCGAATGGCAGCGCCCTTGGGCCGCCCGGTGGATCCCGAGGTGTAAATCACGTAGGCGAGGTGCTCACCGTGCAGCGCCACCGCTGGATTGGTAGAGGTGTGATGTGCCACGTCCAGCCGATCCAACTCGATAACGCTAAGTCCATCCGCTACCGGCAATGACTCGTGCAAGTGGTGCTGAGTCAGCAGCAGCTCGATGCCACTATCTTCGGCGATGAACGCCAGCCGCTCTGAAGGATACTCGGGATCCAGCGGCACATAGGCGCCCCCCGACTTGAGAATCGCCAAGAGGCCCACCACCATATCGATGGAGCGCTCCATGGCGATGCCCACCCGGGTCTCCGGTTTTACACCAAGACCGATCAAATAGTGGGACAGACGATTGGCACGAGTATTGAATTCGGCGTAGCTGAGTGACTGCTCCTCAAATACTAATGCAGTAGCCTCGGGCGTTACCTCGGCCTGGCGCTCGATCAATTGATGGATTGACTGAGTATCGGGATGCCGGTGGGAATTCACTCCCCACTCGCTTAATAAACGCCGTTCTTCTTCTCCTAGTAGGCTGAACTCACTTATCGCTTGTTGCGGTGCCGTTTGCAGGCTTTCCACCATGCTGGCTACAGCGGCTTGCATGTAATTACATAACCTTCGTGCACCAATCGTGCGACTCACCTGCCCTACTAGCTGGAAGCCTTCTCCCAGATCATCTACCGCCATACCAATCGGGTAGTTGGTACGCTCCTGGCCGCCTATTACTTCCACCCCCTCCCAAATATGAGCGGAACTACCTTCGTGCTTCGGTGCACTATAGCGATAGTTAAGTAAACTGGTGAAGAGTGGCATGCCACTAGTTAGTCCACTACAGCGCTGCGCAAGACCAAGGCTAGCGTGTTCGTGATGCAGCAGCGCTGATAGGGACTCGTGGGTTTGTCGTAAGGACTGCTCGATACCTTGGGCCATTTTGATACGCACCGGAAGCGTATTGATAAACAACCCTAGTGCCCGCTCAGCGCCCTCAGTACCCTGCATACGGCCGAACAGCACTGTGCCAAATACCACGTCGTCCCGCCCGGTGGTTTTGCTTAGCACCAACGCCCAGGCCAAGTGGAACAGGCTGGCCGTGCTGACACCATGGCGCTGCGCCTGTTGCCGCACCTGCTGGGCTAGTTCCGCAGCCAAAGGAACGCGTACTTCTTCGATATCGCTGCCATCGCCACGAATGTCTAGTAGCCCGAAGGGCGCTGTCGGTTCTTCAACATCGCCCAACCGCTCTCTAAAGAAGGCTTCGTGCTCTTCCAGACTTACCCCCAGACGCGCCTGCGCTACGAAGTTGCGGAATGGGATCGGCTTGGGCAGTGCGTCCTCGCGGCCTTGCTGGATCAGGGCTATTTCTTCCACCAGTCGCTCGAGGGTGGTGTGATCCATGACGAGGTGATGGCTAGGTAGTTGCAACAGCCAGCGGTTTTGCTCAGCATCGTAGGCAGTCACCGCCCGTAGCATCGGCGCTCGGCGCACATCGAGGCGATGGCGCTCAGGATCCACCTCTGCATTCAGCCGTTCGGCAACACTTTGTGATGGGATACCATCCACGCTTAGCCATTCGAGGGCTAATTCAGCATGCCGGTAAACCACCTGAACCGACTCACGCAGGTTTTCCCAAAGCACAGCAGTGCGCAGGATATCGTGACGGGCAATCAGCTGATTAAAACCGGCTATAAAGGCTTCCAGCCGTTCTCGGCTGTCGAAGCCAAGCAGACGTGGAGTGACATAGGCATCACCCTCTTCCTGTAGCCGGTGGTGGAATAGAATACCCTCCTGTAACGGTGCTAGCGGGTAGATATCCTGGATATTGCTGGCCCCACCCGGCACGGCCGTTTCGATGGCGCTGATCTCTTCAGCATTGAGCTCGATGAGTGTCAACATCTCAGGTTGGAGAGTCTGACAATCGTGAGGGATCAGATTGGGCGGGATATTGATTTCCTGCTGTCCTGATGTCTGCGTCAATGCCCGGGCGAAGGCCGCCAGTTCCGGGCACTGGAACAGCGTGCGCACCTGCGCCGTCAAGCCCCGGTGCCGCATTTGCTCCAGCACTTTTAGAGCCAGAAGCGAATGCCCCCCCAGCTCAAAGAAGTTGTCATGACGGCCCACACGTTCGACGCCAATTACCTCTGACCAGATTCCCGCCAGCGCTTTTTCCACCTCTCCCTGGGGCGGCTCATAGTGCGTGTTACTGGCCAAGTCCGGCTTGGGCAGGGCCTTGCGATCCACCTTGCCGTTGGCATTCAGCGGCAGTGCTTCGAGCATGACCACGACGCCCGGCACCATATAGTCTGGCAGTCGTTGCCCCAGCACCTCACGTAGTGAGGTGCTATCGAGTTCACTGCCAGCCTGGGGAACCACATAGGCCACCAGTCTCGAACCAGTGGAGTCTTCTTGCGCTACCACTACCGCCTCGTGGACTGTCGGCTGAGAGAGTAGTTCGGCTTCGATCTCACCTAGCTCAATACGTAGGCCGTGGATCTTAACCTGGTGATCGAGGCGGCCCAGGTACTCAAGCTGGCCATCCTCCCGCCAGCGCACTAGATCGCCGGTACGGTAGAGGCGTTCTCCCTGCGCAAACGGATCAGCGATAAAACGTTCTGCTGTAAGGTCGGTACGATTCAAATAGCCCCTCGCTAGACCAGCGCCGCCCAGGTAAAGCTCACCTGCTATGCCGACCGGTACAAGATTCAGATCGGCATCCAGCACCAGTGCCTTACGTGCCCCAATTGGCTGGCCGATCGGCACTTGAGGCGACTGCCCCAACCCAGCATCGTCTGACCATAGCGTCGGCGAGATAACGGTTTCGGCCGGACCATAGGCATTGAACAGTCGCTCTGGCTGGCAAATTCGACGAACTCCCTCAAACTCATCTCGCGACCAGGCTTCGCCACCGGCAATGCATAGGCGCACCGGCAAGGAACCTGCCGGCAAGCTTTGATAGAGGTGGCGTAAATAAGCCGGCGGCAGATACAGCACGCTAACGGCATGCTGCCGCACCAGAGTGGCTAGCGTCTCGGTTCCTAGATGGCGTCCTTGTGGTAGCACAAGGGCTGCTCCTGCTAGCAGTGGAAGCAACCACTGTTCCCCAGCGGCGTCAAAACTGATCGAAGCGAACTGAAGTAGCCGGTCTTCGGGCGTCAGTCCATAGCGCGCGCCAATCGCTTGAAGATGCATCGACAGCGGGCCATGACTCACCCCAACGCCCTTGGGCCGCCCAGTGGAGCCCGAAGTGTAGATCAAATAGGCGAGGTGCTCGCCATGCAGCGTCACCTCAGGATTGGTCGAGGTATATTGCGTGACATCCAGCCTATCCAGATCCAGCTCGATAACGCTCAAGTTCTCAGCTACCGGCAACGTATCGCGAAAACGCTGCTGGGTGAGCAGCAACTCGATACCGCTGTCCTCAGCCATATAGGACAGCCGCTCAGCGGGGTAAGCCGGATCCAGCGGCACATAGGCCCCCCCCGCCTTGAGAATAGCCAGCAGCCCCACCACCATTTCGATAGAGCGCTCCACAGCGATGCCCACCCGCGTCTCAGGTTTTACGCCTAGGCCAATCAGGTAGTGAGCCAACTGGTTGGCGCGTGTATTGAGTTCGGCGTAGCTGAGTGACTCATCCTCAAACACTAATGCAGTAGCCTCTGGCGTTACAGCAGCCTGCTGCTCAATCAGTTGATGGGTGGGCTGGGCATTGGGATACCGCTGTGTGTTTACGCCCCATTCCTGTAATTTTAGCTGTTCATCTATATCTAACAGTTCGACATCGCTCAATGCGCGTTCCGGCATCTCTGCCAATGCCTGCAGAATAACCATATAGTGCTGAGCTAGGCGCTCTATGGTGGTTGCCTCAAACAACTCTTCTGCATAAACGAAGCTTGCCTCCAGGCAACCATCCTTGCGCTCGACCACATTGAGCGTCAGTTCGAACTGAGCTTTTCCCTGCTCCAGCGCCCAGGTACTCAGTTCCAGTCCTGGTAGCGTCTGCAGCGATCCATGATCTTGCCGCTGGTGGTTGAACATCACCTGGAACAGCGGCGTGTGGCTCAAGCTACGCTCGGGCTGCAGCGCTTCCACTAATTGCTCGAACGGCAGATCTTGATGCTCTTGTGCCCCCAGAGCTGCACGTTTGCTCTGTTCCAGCGCCTCAGCCAGGCTAAGGCGTCCACATAACATATTGCGCAGTACCTGGGTGTTGACGAAAAGCCCCACCACGCCTTGGGTTTCCGTCCGGTGGCGGTTGGCAATTGGCACGCCGACCCGGATATTTTCCTGCCCCGTATATCGATACAGCAGCGCTTGGAAACCGGTGAGTAACGTCATAAACAGGGTGGCGCCCTTCGCCTGAGCCTGATGACTCAATCCGCTCACCATCGAGCCAGGAAGCATTATTTCGTGGCTTGCTGCTTGATAGTGTCCATCGCTGCGACGTGGGTGATCGGTCGGCAACTGCAGTACCGGGTGTTCGTTGCCAAGTTCCACCTGCCAGTATGCGAGCTGGCGATCTTTCTCGCCCGCTTCCATCCATTGACGCTGCCAGAGTGCATAATCAGCGTACTGTATCGGCAGGGCTGGCGGCTGCCACGTCTCACCCGTTACCCGAGCGGAGTAGTCCGCTGCAAATTCATCGATGATCAACTGCATCGACCAACCATCGGAGACGATGTGGTGCATTACCACTACTAACAGGTACTCCTCTTCAGCTAAACGCAGTATCCCCACGCGCAAAAGTGGCCCCTGCTCCAAATCGAAAGGATCGTTGCAAAGCCGATCAACCTCATTTTCTATTGCCCCTTCTCGTTCAGCCTTCGGCATATGACCTAGGTCGACCTCATGCAATGCGAAGTTGCTATCAGCCTGCACCACCTGCATCAACCCACCCTCGCCATCGTCGCGGAACACCGTCCGCAATGTTTCATGACGAGATATTAAGGCGGAGAAGCTACCCCGCAGTGCTTCAGTATCCAGCGAGCCCTTAAGGGTCAGAGCACCAGTAATATGGTAAGCGCTGCTTTGAGGATCCATGCGCCACAGAAACCACTGGCGAAGTTGGGCATAAGAGGGTGAGCAAGCTGTCTGTTGTGATACAGGACGAGAAAGAATTGGGAACTGGCCAATGCCTAACCCCTGAGTGCGGATCTTGTCGTAAACTGCGCGACGCTGCTCGACAGGTAATCCGGCAAAGCGTTCCGCAATACGACGGGTATCTATGTTACTCATTGAACGGTATCCATGCTGTCGATAAAGGAATCAATATCGGAGAGCGACTGCTCTAAGGAGTGCCCGCTGCTTAGCGTGGCAATACACTCTGCCAGGTCGCGCAGCAGTGGTTTCCTAAACACCTCGGATAGTTGGAGCTCAACTTGCATATCAGCTTGAACGCGTGCCGCCATTTGCATCGCAAGTAGCGAGTGCCCCCCCAACTCGAAGAAATTGTCGTGACGTCCCACTTGATCCATGCCCAACACATCAGACCAGGTTTCCGCCAGGGCTTCTTCCACCTCGCCCTGAGGCGGCTCGTACTGCGTGCTACTGGCCAAATCCGGAGCGGGCAGGGCCTTGCGATCTACCTTGCCGTTAGCATTCAGCGGTAGTGCATCGAGGGTGACCACGACGCCCGGTACCATATAGTCCGGCAGTCGTTGCCCCAGCGCTTCACGTAATGAGCTGGTGTCGAGTTCACTGTCGGCTTGGGGAACCACATAAGCGACTAACCTAGAACCACCGGGGCTTTCTTGGGCGACCACTACTGCTTCGCGAACCTCCGACTGAGAGAGTAGTTCGGCTTCGATCTCGCCAAGCTCGATACGCAGGCCGCGGATCTTCACTTGGTGGTCGAGGCGGCCCAGGTACTCGAGCTGACCATCCTCCCGCCAGCGCACTAGGTCACCGGTGCGGTAGAGGCGTTCGCCCTGCGCAAATGGATCGGCGACAAAACGTTCTGCGGTAAGACCAGAGCGGTGCAGATAGCCCCGCGCCAAGCCCACGCCACCAAGATAGAGTTCACCTGCGACCCCGGGAGGCGCCATGTTGAGATCGCCGTCTAGTACGTAGGTGCGGATACCCGCAATCGGTTGGCCGATGGCTACGTGGTTGCGCCCATCGTCTTGGCACGTCCAGTGGGTAACGTCGATAGCTGCTTCGGTGGGGCCATAGAGGTTGTAGAGCGCCGCGTGAGTTAATCGAGCCAATACTTGGTTCTGCAGTTCAGCCGGTAGCGCCTCTCCGCTGCAGACCAGACGCGTCAGGCTGGTACAGGTTTCGATCTCGCCATGAGCCAGGAAGGCCTGCAGCATTGAAGGTACGAAGTGCAGTGTAGTGATGTTATGCCTACGGATTAGCTCGACCAACTGTACCGGTTCACGATGGGCACCTGGTGGCGCCATCACCAGCCGGGCGCCCTGCATCAGCGGCCAGAAGAATTCCCATACTGAAACATCGAAACTGAAGGGGGTTTTCTGTAGCACCGAATCGTCGGTCGCTAAGCCATAGGCGTCCTGCATCCACTGTAGGCGATTGGTAAGGGCATGGTGACGGTTGACCGCGCCCTTGGGCCGCCCGGTGGAGCCCGAGGTGTAAATCACATAGGCGAGATGTTCACCGTGCAGTGCCACCTGAGGGTTGGTGGACGCATAATGCGTCACATCCAACTGATCCAGCTCAATAACGTTCAGGCTCCCCACCACCGGCAAGATGTCGCGCAGGTGCTGTTGGGTAAGCAGCAGCTCGATGCCACTGTCCTCGACCATATAGAACAGCCTCTCGGCGGGGTAATCCGGATCCAGCGGCACATAAGCCCCCCCCGCTTTGAGGATACCCAGCAGCCCCACCACCATTTCGATGGAGCGCTCCATGGCGATACCCACTCGGGTCTCGGGTTTTACGCCAAGTCCGATTAGATAGTGGGCCAAGCGATTGGCGTGGGTATTGAGTTCGGCGTAGCTGAGAGACTGATCTTCAAATACTAGCGCCGTAGCCGCTGGGGTTGCCGCAGCTTGGCGCTCAATCAGCTGATGGACTGGCTGAGCATCGGGATGGTGGGAGTTCACCCCCCACTCGTTTAACAACCGCTGCTCTTCTTTTCCTAGCAGGTTGATCTCGCTTAGTGCTTGCTGCGGTGCTGTTTGCAGGCTTTCCACAATGCCAGCTACAGCAGCTTCCATGTAATCACATAATCTTTGTGCACCAATCGTGCGACTCACCTGCCCTACTAGCTGGAAGCCCTCTCCCAGATCATCTACCGCTATACCGAATGGGTAATTGGTACGCTCCTGGCTACCCAGTATCTCCATTCCTTCCAAGCTATGAGCGGGGCTTCTTTCTTGTTGAGATGCGCTATAACGATAGTTCAGCAAACTGGTAAATAGCGGCGTTCCACCGGGCAACCCGCTGCAGCGCTGCGCAAGGCCAAGGCTGGCATGCTCGTGATGCAACAGGGCAGATAAAGCCTCGTGGGTTTTTCGCAAGGACTGATCGACACCTTGAGCGCCCATTTTGATACGCACAGGGAGCGTATTGATAAACATCCCCAGCGCCCGCTCGGCGCCCTCGGTGCCCTGCATGCGGCCGAACAGCACAGTGCCGAACACCACATCGTCCCGCCCAGTGGTTTTGCTCAATACCAAGGCCCAGGCCAGATGGAACAGGCTAGCCGTGCTCACACCATAGCTCTGGGCCTGTTGCCGCACCTGCCGGGCCAGTTCTGTATCCAGAGGAACGCGAACTTCCTCTATCTCGCTGCCATAGCCGCGAACGTCTAGTAGCCCGAAGGGCGCGGTCGGTTCTTCAATATCGCCCAACTGCTCACGGAAGAAGGCCTCATGCTCCTCCTGGCTTACCCCTAGCCGGGCCTGGGCAACGAAATTGCGGAATGGAAGTGGTTGGGGTAGCTCATCTTCGCGGCCTTGCTGGATCAGGGAAATTTCTTTCACTAATAGCTCAAGGGTAGTGTGATCCATGACGAGGTGGTGGCTAGGTAGCTGCAACAGCCAGCGATTTTGCTCGGCATCATATGCAGCAACTGCCCGTAGCATGGGGGCTCGACGCACATCGATACGATGATGTTCAGGGTTCACCTCGGCATTCAGCCGTTGAGCGACGCAGTGAGAACCATCTCCCTCCACGTCTAGCCATTCGAGGGCTAGTTCGGCATATCGGTAAACCACTTGTACCGGTTCACGACCTCCCTCCCAAAGTACCGCCGTACGTAAAATATCGTGGCGGGCAATGAGCTGGTTAAAACCGATAATAAAGGTTTCCAGCCGTTCTCGGCTGTCGAAGCCAAGCAGACGCGGGGTAACATAGGCATCGCCCTCTTCCTGCAAACGGTGGTGAAAGAGAATGCCCTCCTGCAGTGGTGCCAGCGGGTAAATATCCTGGATATTGCTGGCTCCACCCGGCACTGCCGCTTCGATGGCGCTGATCTCTTCGGCATTGAGTTCGATCAAAGTCAGCATCTCGGGCTGGATTGCCGAGCAGCCATCTGGAATGCGGTTAGGCGGGGTGATCATTTCTTGCTGCTCTGATGCCTGCGTCAATGCCCGGGCAAAGGCCGCCAGTTCCGGGCATTGGAACAGCGTGCGTACCTGCGCCTTCAGTCCTTGATGCCGCATTTGCTCCAACACCTTCAGAGCCAATAATGAATGCCCACCCAACTCAAAGAAATTATCGTGACGCCCTACCTGCTCCACCCCCAACACCTCGCTCCAGACCTTCGCCAAGGCTGCTTCCACCTCGCCTTGCGGTGGCTCATACTGCGAGCTACTGGCTAAATCCGGTTCAGGCAGTGCCTTCCGGTCTACTTTGCCGTTGGCATTCAGCGGCAGTGCATCGAGGGTGACCACTACTCCCGGTACCATATAGTCTGGTAGCCGCTGCCCCAGCACTTCACGTAGTGAGCTGGTGTCAAGTTCACTATCGGCTTGGGGAACCACATAAGCCACCAGCCTCGAACCGCCGGGGCCTTCCTGGGTGACCACCACCGCTTCGCGAACCGCCGGCTGAGCTAATAGCTCGGCTTCGATCTCGCCTAGTTCGATACGTAAGCCACGTATCTTCACCTGATGATCAAGGCGGCCCAGGTACTCGAGCTGGCCATCGTCACGCCAGCGCACCAGGTCACCGGTGCGGTAGAGGCGCTCGCCCTGCGCAAACGGATCAGCGACAAAACGTTCTGCGGTAAGGTCAGACCGGTGCAGATAGCCCCGCGCCAAACCAATACCTCCGAGATAGAGTTCACCTGCGACTCCGGGCGGCGCCAAGTTAAGATCGCTATCCAATACGTAAGTGCGGATACCGGCGATCGGTTGGCCGATAGCTACGTGGTTGCGCCCATCGTCTTGGCAAGTCCAGTGGGTAACATCAATGGCCGCTTCCGTGGGGCCATAGAGGTTGTAGAGTGTCACTTGAGGTAAGCGGACAAATACCTGATTCTGCAGCTCCGCAGGCAGCGCTTCACCGCTGCATACCAAGCGTGTCAGGCTGGTGCAGGCTTCTACCTCGCCATGGGTTAGGAAGGCTTGAAGCATCGATGGTACAAAGTGCAGAGTGGTGATCTTGTGGGTGCGAATCAGCTCAACCAGCTGTGTCGGTTCGCGATGGGCGCCTGGTGGCGCCATCACCAGTCGAGCCCCCTGTATCAGCGGCCAGAAGAACTCCCACACCGACACATCGAAGCTGAATGGCGTTTTCTGTAGCACCGCATCGTCGGCCGTTAATCCATAGGCCTCCTGCATCCACTGTAGGCGATTGGTCAGTGCATGGTGACGGTTGGCGGCGCCCTTGGGGCGCCCGGTGGAACCGGAGGTGTAGATCACATAAGCAAGACTTTCGCCGTGCAGGGCCACGTTCGGATTGGTCGGCGCGTGGTGAGCAACCTCCAACCGATCCAAATCAATGACGTTCAGCCCATCGGCCACCGGCAACGCATCGCAAAGATGCTGCTGGGTTAGCAGTAGCTCGATGCCGCTGTCTTTGACCATATAGGTCAACCGATCACTCGGATAATCTGGATCTAGTGGCACATAAGCACCACCCGCCTTGAGAATAGCCAGCAGCCCTACCACCATCTCAATGGAGCGCTCAACAGCAATACCCACCCGGGTCTCAGGTTTTACGCCTAGACCGATCAGGTAGTGGGCCAACTGGTTGGCGCGGGTATTGAGTTCGGTGTAGTTGAGCGACTGATCTTCGAATACTAGTGCCGTAGCCTCTGGGGTTGCCGCAGCTTGGCGCTCTATCAGGTGATGGATGGGTTCGACCGGACTATCGGTTGCTGCGCGGCTTCCCCAGTCGAGCAGCAATGCTTTTTCCGCGTTGTCAGGTAGTTCGATAGTGGTGAGCTGTGTTTCCGGCTTTTCTAATAGGATTCTCAGTACTTTCTGGTAGTAACCGATTAAACGTTGAATTGTCTGATCATCGAACAGATCCGAATTGAACTCTAGAGCGCCAACCACTTGCTCCTGCTCGATGAAAATATCCAGCGACAGCTCAAACTTTGCACTCGTCTGAGGAAGATCGATCAGTTCGACAGACACATCATCTAACTGAAGCTGCTCCTCATCAGACCTAAACTGGAGACCAAACATAACCTGAAACAGCGGCTGTCGAACGGGATCCCGCTTTACTTTCCGTTGTTCGAGCAAGACCTCCAATGGCATATCAGCATAATTGAGGGATCCCACTGCATCTTTTTTAGCCTGCTGACATACGTCACCCAGCGTCATGGCTGGATTCACTCGTACTCGAAAAGGCAGTGTCGTGATGAAAAAGCCAACGACCTCCTGAAAATCCTCTTGCTGGCGACCTGACGACGGCACACCAATAGCGAAGTCTTGTTGTCCACAGTAGCGGGCCAGCACAACTTGCCAGGCGGCGAAAAGTGGCACGAAAGGAGTAAATCGATTTTGGTGGCAAAAGGTTTTTAGGGAACTGGCTAGGCTGCTATCCAACACGAAACGCTTTGCGGCGCCCCTAAATTCTTGCTGCTTGGGATAGACACGATCCGTAGTGATTTCCAGCGGCGGGACATCGTCACCAAGATGCTCATTCCAATACGTAAGTTCCTTGTCAATCTCGCCCGACGCCACTCTCTTCTGTTGCTGTCGAACGTAGTCGCCATATTGCACGGGCAAGCTTGGAAGCTGCGCATCTTCGTTTTGGCCCAACGCCTGACGATAAGCTTCACTCAGATCGGATTCGATGATCCGGTTAGACCAGGCATCCGAGACAATGTGATGAAGACATACAACTAATACATAGCTGTTTTCCGCCAGCTTGATTAAACGGGCTACCAGCAACGGCGGCGCGCCTAAATCGAAGACATGCTGCGCGATATTCTGGATAGAACGCGCCAGCCTTTCGTCCTGTTCTGGTGCAGCCAGTTCAGAGAGATCTTCTCTACGAATAGAAAAAGGGACGCTAGGGAGCACGGACTGGTGTGGTACACCGTTGCGCTCAAAGAATCGCGTTCTCAATACGCTATGGCGTTGAATCAGCGCTTGAAAAGCACATTCTAAAGCCCTCGCATCCACATTTCCGGTAAACCGGTAAGCACGCGGCTGGTTGTAGGCGGTAAGATCCGGCGAATAACGATGCAGGAACCAAAGCTGCTGCTGAGAATATGACAGAGGCAATGCCTCACCTTCACGAACTGCTTCCGGTACTCCAGTTTGCACTTCCCTGTCATCAATAGGTGCTGCCACATCTTGTGGATGAGCCAATTCCTTCATCGCTAAATCCTCTTCCTGTACCGCGTTACAAATGATGTTACTAGGCAAGTTTGTCTACTCAGTTGCTATCAAGCTCGGCTAGACCGCTCGTGCTGGCCTCAGCACAACTCTCCCGTAGAGCGGCACCCAGCTCAGCGACGGTGGGATGATCGAACACCACACCGGGGGCTATCTCGATCCCGAACTGCTTACGGATGCGGGCCACCAGTTTGATCACCAGCAAGGAGTGCCCACCCAGCTCGAAGAAGTCGTCATCAATGCCTACCTCATCACGACCAAGCAGCTCAGCCATGGCCTGACACAGGTTGGCTTCCACGGCATCCCGGGGCTTCACCAAGGTTTTTCTTTTCGCGGTTTTTTGGGCCAAGGCTTCCAGCGCGAAGGTGTCTACCTTGCCGTTACCTAGGCGAGGGAAATGCTCAACAGAGATAAAACAAGAAGGACGCATGGGCTCAGGCAGTAGCACAGCCAGCTGCTCGCGAAGCTGGGCTTGGCCCTCAACGGACGTTACCTCGGAGTCAGCGATCAGGAACGCTACGAGTTCCTGGGTATCACCGCCCCGACCCACCAGGCGAACCAGGCTCTGTTTAACCCCTGGCTGTGCTTGCAACATGCTTTCGATTTCCGCCGGTTCGATCCGGAAACCACGCAGCTTGATCTGGTCATCGGCTCGCCCAATAAGGCGTACGCCACCCTCGGGCAGCACGCACGCCAGATCGCCTGTGCGATAGAGACGTTCACCGGCAATAAAGGGATCTTCGACAAACGCGGAAGCATCGCTATTGAGATAACCCCGCGCCAGTTGGGCGCCGCCCAGATACAGCTCACCTACGGCACCGGTGGGGGTCGCGTGCAAGTTATCGTCAAGTACTCGATAGCGGCAATTCGGTAGCAGCTGGGTTAGTGGCAACGGGCCTGCAATATCTTGCGCCAGCGATACTGGATGCACCATAACGCCCACCGTGGCTTCTGTGGGGCCATAGTGGTTGTATAGCTGGCACTCGGGGGAGATCCGCGCGATGCTCGAAAGTAAGGCAGATGAAGTTGCCTCACCGCCTAAAATAAGCGTTTTCGGTAACCGGGGAGCTTCGCACTCCAGCAGGGCCTCCAGGTGGGAAGGCACTATCTTGAGCGCATCGATATCGGCCGCCGACATAAAGCGCGCAAAGTGGTCGCCATCCTGCATATCGTCAGGTGCGGCGATCACCAGGCGAGCTCCATTGAACAAGGCGCCGAACAGCACCGTATTACCCAAATCAGTAGCCAGCGACCCGGTCAATGCCCAGCGCTGGCATACCGATAGTCCCATGGCCTTTGTGGCACCGGCTACGTAATTGAGCAGTTGGCCATGCTCGATTACCACACCTTTTGGCGTGCCCGTGGAGCCAGAAGTATAGAGAAGGTAAGCCACGTCGCCGAGGTCTGGCTCTGGAAACGACAAGGCACTACCCGCTTCATCCACTTCTTGTGGCAGCCCCACACTGCGGATGCCGGGAAGGGCCAGTGAAGTGGGTTCCGCCTCGGCTTTTTCAGCGCTCACTACTAGTACGGGCTGGGCATCCTCAAGCACCCGCCGTTTACGGGCTTCGGGCCACTCTGGATCAAGCGGCAGGTAGGCGGCACCTGCACGCCATACTGCCAGTAGCAGCACGACCAAATCGGTGGAACGGGGCAAATTAAGCGCTACGTAGTCTCCACGCTTGACACCCTGACCATCCAGCCACCGAGCGATATCACTAATGCGGGCTTCTAGTTGGGCGTAACTTAACGTACGGCCCTGCTCCTCAATGGCAATGACATCCGGCGTCGAAGCCGCCCAGTCAGCGATATGGGCCGCTACGCTACGCTCACCCACGTCGAGCACACTGTCCTCTATCGACTGCAACGCCAGCTGTTGCTCAGGGGAAATAAGCGGCACCGAAAATAGTTTTTGTGCGGGATCGGCGAGGCCAGCCTGTAGCAGCGTCTGGTACTGCCCCAGCAAGCACTCGGCCGCCGCTCGGCTATAGCATGATGGGTCGGTATAGAGCGTCGCCACCACGCCGCTCTCACTGCGGTCAATGTGCAAGGCAAGTTCAAATTCTGCTGATGGCCCAGGCAGTTCTCGCAAGCGCCACTGCAAACCCGCCGACTTTAACTCACTCACCCCCTCTGAAAATGCGAACCCCGCTGCGAGGTGGCGCTTATCGGGCAGCGCACCAATCGGCCAATACTCTTGAGCCTGGGTATGCGCCTCTAGCTGCTCTGCTAAACGGGTAATCCAGCTAGAGAATTCACTATCAGCGACACCTTCAACCAGCACCGGCAGCACCTTGTCGAAGAGCCCAATTGACCCTTGCATCACCTCGTAATCCTGGCGGCAGTCGTGCTGCCAGCCGCCCAGCACCCACTCGTTGCTGCTAATCCTGACGAGTAGTGCCCACCAGGCCGCCTGCAATACTGCCTCTGCGGATACTTGAAGCTCATCTGCTAGGCTATCGATACGCTCTACTAGGTCTGGCCCGAGCGGATAGGTCACATATTCATGTTCTACCCGCACGTCATGGCGGTTAACTTGCCTGGCGGGTAAACGACATACTCCTGCCTGCTTGGCATGCTGCTGGTGGTTTTGCCAATACTCTCGGCCCTCTTCGGCGTCAGCGTCGTTTTCGAGAGAAGCGCGCCACTCGATGAATTGGGAATACTGAAGCGCCGACTCATCATCGGCGCCTCCGCTCTGATCGTAAGCATCCGCCAACTCTGAGAACAGCGACTGCAGACTGCCGCGATCCGCCACCAACGCCGAAACGGCCAGTACTAACATCCAGGTTGTTTCGCCAGTTCGCAGCAGCGCTGGACGCAGTAACTCGCCACTCTCGACGGCCATGGGCCGGAGCTTTAATGCCTCGCTATAGTCACGAACACCATTGGCTTTGTCATCGCTGCCGCGTAAGTCCTCATACCGCCACTCAATAGCAGGTAGTTCTTCAAGCGCCTGGTGTCGCAGTCCGCGGTACCCGGCCACGCTCTTCAGAGCTGTCGATAGGGCTTCATGCTGTTGCCTAAGGTCGCTCAGTGCGTGCTCCAACCGCGAGCTATCAAGCGCCCCTTGGATATCGACCACCATGACATTAGCCTGCACCAATGCCGCCTGCTGGGTGTCATTTTCATTAGCTGCTGCCGCCGCCAACACCGCTCGCTGTTCAGGGCTAAGCGGCCAATGGGCAAGGTTCTGCTGTTCCGTTATCGCATTCATTTATCGACTCCCAAACCCCGTGACTTTATTGATCGACCAACTCGGCATCGGCACTTGCTCCTTGAGCCTCTTCCAGCGCCGAACGCTCATAGATGTCTCCCATCGCTACCACGATCTTGCGTGGCCCCTCGTAGGGATCACGGGCATGGGCCGCTAACATGTTGTCGACCATCACCACATCGCCCCGGCGCCAGTCGAAGCGCACGGCACAGGCTTCGTAGGCCTCGCCGACAACCTTCATCATCTCGTCGCTAATCACGGAGCCGTCGCCGAAATAGACATTACGCGGCAGGCGCTCCTGGCCCACCATGCCAAGCAGGTCTTCTTTCACATCAGGCTCAAGGCAACTGACGTGGTGGAGCTGCACCTGATTGAAGAACACCCGGTCACCGGTCACTGGATGAGTGACTACCGCTGGGCAGCGCGTGCGTGTCTGCAGCTCGTCATCACCCAACCACTGCCACTCGATGCCCGCTTCTTCGAGCCGCGTCTCAACCTCCTCCTTGCTATCGGTTTTGAAAAAGTCTCGCCAGCTCACGTCCAGGTTGCGTGTAAAGGTGCGCACATAAAGCAGCCCTTTGCGCTCGAACTCCTCCACCACATCGGCGGGCAGTTGGCGCAACATCTCGCGGCAGTCAACGATCGGGGTGGCGCCCCCCACGGAAGAGGGAAATTCGCAGAAGAACAGTTGCTTGCGCGGCCAGCGCTCCAAATGCGAACTTTCGTTGTGATAGAGAATCATCTGGCGCTCGGGATAGGGGGTTGAACGGTAGGTATTGCGCCCCCCTTCTTTTTTAGGCAGGTCACCATAGCTGCCGTAAAGACCCGGCTGGATAGCCTCGGCAAAGGCTTCAAACTCTTGCGGCGTGGTCAGCCCAAAGTTACGGAACAGAATGCCTGCATGCTTGCGCAAGTGTTGCTCGATAAAGTCACGCTGGGAGGTTGCCCACGCCACCGCATCAAGGTCAGCGTCCGTCGCTTCGATCACCAGGGGAAAGACCCTTTTTTCGTCGAGCAATGCCGTTCGTATCGGTGAGTTACTGTTGGTCGAGGGGCGCGCACCTGGCTGGGATTTCAGGCTGCCAAGCTTGTTGAGTTTGGCATCTTTTGAAAACTTGTTCTGCATGGCGTGTTTCTCCATTAGGGGTAAGCGAAACTCCTCAACGAGCGTGCTGGGAGCTTCCACGATCTGCGCTAGTAGCGACTGCCAGGCACCGGTCAACTGCTCAATGGTTTCGCGTCGGTACAAAGCAGTGGCGTAGACCCACTCGACTGATAGTCCGGTATCGCTCTCATTGACGAATACCGCCATATCGAACTTCGACTCTTGCCGGGGCTGGGGCATTACCTCCACTTCCAAGCCCGGAAGTGAGAACCGCTCGCTTGGCGTGTTTTGTAGTACGAAGAGGGTTTGTATTAGGGGGGAACGATCCCGCTCACGGCCGATGCCCGAGAGCTCGACGATTCTGTCGAAGGGGACGTCTTGATGATCGAATGCATCCAGTACGCTGGTCTGTACGTGCTCGAGCCAACGGCCGAAATCCACCTGGTCATCCGCCAAGCGAGACCGCAGTGGGATGACATTGACGAAAAAGCCAATCAACGGCTCGACATCGGGATGGCTACGGCCAGCGACATCGGTTCCCACAACCAGGTCATGTTGACCCGTCTGGCGATGCATCAACAGCTGAAAACTCGCCAGTAGAAGCGTAAATAGCGTGGTGCCACGCTGTGCGGCAAGCTTGTTCAACGCGTGTGATAGGTCTGGACTCAGTGCCATGCGCTGGGAGCTCCCAGCATGTGATACTTGACTGGGCCTGGCGAAGTCCGCTGGAAGTGATGAGAGCGGAGGAGCACTGTTTAGATAGCGACGCCAGAAGGTTGCGCTTTGCTCGAAGGCCTCTCCCGACAGTGCTTTCTCATGCCAAGCGGCATAGTCCACGTACTGAATACCCACTTCGGGTAACCCAGATTCCTTCCCTTCCAGCAATTCCCCGTACAGAGAGGCAAATTCCCGGATGAATACGCTCGTGGACCAGCCGTCGAAGACGATGTGGTGAATCACCAGGATCAGGGCGTGCTCTTGTGCACCAAAACGCAGTAACCCCGCCTTAATTAAAGGCCCAGTGGCAAGATCTAACGGTGTGTTCGCATACTCGGTGAAAGTATCTTGCAGATATCGCTGTTGCTCCTGCTCTGCAAGATCGCTGCAGTCCAAAACAGGAAGTTCGATGTTGCGCTGATCCTCTACAACCGCGATGGGATCACCGCTCTCGCTTTCAGGGTAGTGGGTACGCAATGCTTCATGCCGCGCAACGATGGCATTAACGGTTCTTTCTAGAACCTCTATATTCAATTCCCCTTTCAGGGAAAATAGCGCAGGAAGGTTATAGGCGGCACGCTCACGGTCGCCCGCCTGACTCGCCAAACGATCAACTAACCAGAGCCGACGCTGGACAGGTGCTAAAGGTAGTTCCGCATGGCGGGAAATAGGTATCAGTGGATTCTGGGCACCTCCCTGATAGGAGGCCAAAGGAGTCGCCAACCGGCGCTCTACTTCATCAACCACGTCACCAAAGCGCGGCTTTTCCATGACGGCTCTAGTAGGAAAATCAATCGCCCAATGATCGCTAATACGCGAAGCCAACTGCACCGCCGCCAGAGAATTACCACCGCTGGCGAAGAAGTGGGCATCTCTTCCCAACGGCTTTTCCTTGCCGTCCCCCAGCACCTGGCACCAGAGCTTCGCCAACGCCTGCTCCGTTTCGCTCCCTGCTTCCGCAGTAGATTGCGATGACTTTCCACCACTAGCATCCCCATCGCTGCCGCCACTGACAAAATCCCCAAAGGCGTGAATGGCGTAGGCATCCAGGCTACCCGCTTCCCAGCCTTGGCGGCAGGCGCTGCGCTGCAGTTTGCCGCTAGAGGTTTTGGGAAGGCCTCCAGGGTTGAGGAGTAGCGCGACAGAAAGCGGCTCACGGCAAGCGCTCCCCACCGTCTCGCTTAGCGCTTCGACTAACTTCTCGGCGGGCACTAGTTTCTGCATACCGCGGGAGACTTCTGCCGCCACACCGATTCCTTCAGCGCCTTCGGGGGTGGTCACTGCAAAGGCCGCCACGCGCCCTTTGCGCACTGCTTCCACTTCCGCCTCGACAGCGCACTCGATATCCTGGGGATAGACGTTATGGCCGCGCAAAATGATCAGATCCTTGATACGCCCAGCGATATACAGCTGCCCTTCGTGCAGAAACCCCAGATCGCCGGTGCGCAGCCAGCGATCATCGCGAGCATCGTGGTTCTGGGCATCACTCCCATCGGTGCGCTGCCAACGGACCCCATCGCGGGTAACAAAGGCTTGCGCTGTTGCTTCTGGGTTCTGCCAATACCCGTGCGCCACGCTAGGCCCATTGACCCATATCTCGCCGACGTCGCCTTCGGTCAGCGAGTGCAGTCCCTCGGGATCGACGATATCGATGGTGTGCCCTGGCTCCGGTGTACCGCAGCCCACCAGGGTGTTGCCTTCCACCGCGGAAGCGGCCTTCCCCTCGGCCAGCGACTGCTGTGAAAAAGCCGTGCCCACGACGCCCGTTCCGCGCGAATTGCAGCTAACCAATAGCGTGGCTTCCGCCAATCCATAGCAGGGGGCGGCGGCATCAGCGGCAAAGCCCGCCGGGCGGAAGCGTTCGATAAATCCAGTGAGGGTATCGTGGCGCACCGGCTCGGCGCCTGAGAACGCGACCCGCCAGCTGGAGAGATCCAGTGCCTTGAGCTGATCGTCGCGGATGCGCTCGAGGCAAAGGCGATAGGCGAAATCGGGTCCCCCGCTGACCGTGCCCCGATGGCGGGAGATCGCCTCCAGCCAGCGTACCGGCCGCTGCAGGAAGAAGGAGGGACTCATCAAAACCACAGGGATACCGCGATAGAGGGGCTGCAGCAGGCCGCCGATCAGGCCCATATCATGGTACAACGGCAGCCAGCTCACGAAGACATCGTCGGCACCAATCGAAAAGCCCGTTTCGATAGCCCGCTCGTTGGCCATCAGATTGCCATGGCTGACCATCACTCCTTTGGGTGTGGCGGTGGAGCCTGAGGTGTACTGCAAAAAGGCGATGTCATCACGCTGGGGGTGGTGCTCAACCCAACACTCGGCGCGTCGCTCATCCAAGGCATCGACGGGGATCAGTTCAGCGCTACCGAAGTCCTTCCCCGCCGCAGCGACCAGCTCGATCACCGCCGAAGAAGTGAGCACACAGGCAGCCTGAGAATCGTCGGCGATGGCAAAAAGACGAGCCAAATGCTGCTGCTTGGCCGACTCCGGCGGGAAAACGGGTACCGCAATCACCCCGGCGTACAGACAGGCTAAGAACGCCACCACGTAGTGTTCGTCGTTATCCAGCAAGATCAGAGCGCGCTCACCCACCGGAAACCGCTGCTGGAGCTCGCTGGCCAGGGCACGTGAACGCCGCTCCAGCGTGGCGTAGTCGAGGATGGTCTCGCCTTGAGCATTGACGGTGACCAGCGCTCTGTCGCCGGGTCTTTCCTGGGACAGACGGCTCAAGTGCTCGACATAGCTTATAAAAACATCGTGATGGGCCGAATGGCTGTTCATTGCCTGAGCGTGCCTTGTAGTCATGGGTATACCTGCTGAAATTCCTGGCCGAGGGATGAGGCGTCAAAGTCAGTCGTTGGGGAGATTGCCGTGGCCTTCCGCCATGGCAACGACGACTTTGCGCGACCCTTTAAAAGGTGTGCGTGCGTGGGCGACCAGCATGTTGTCGAGCATCAGCACATCACCCGCCTGCCAGGGGAACATCACCGTTTCCTCGGCTAGCACGCCGCGAATCTCATCGAAAATGTCGTCGTCAATGGGGCTGCCATCGGCAAAGAAAACGTTGCGCGGCATGTCTTCGGGGTCGAGAAGCTCCTCCAAGGATTCGCGCACTTCAGGCTGCAGGTTGGAGACATGGAACAGGTGGCCCTGGTTGAACCAAACGTGCTCACCGGTGACCGGATGGGTCTCGATGCTTTGGCACAGCTGGGTAGTGCGCAGGTCGCCGTCGGGTTTCCACTCACAGCGAATCCCTGCGCGCTGGCAGAACGCCTCCACTTCGGCGCGGTCTTCGGTGTTAAACACCTGTTGCCAAGGCATATCGAAATCGCCGTAGTTGCGCACGTAGAGAATGCCGGGGGCAAAGCGCTCGCGAATCTCTGCGGGCATACGGCGGTAGATGGCGCGGCTATCGGCAATGGGGGTTTCACCGCCCTCGGGGGAAGCGGTGACGCAGTGGAACCAGATCTTCATCGGCCACTCGCGGGTGTAGGCCTGCTCATTGTGGAGGGGAATATGTTGATGAGCGGGATACTCGGTCGAGGTATAAATGCCTGACGAAACCGCTGAACGCGGTGTTGAGGCGAACTCATAGCTCAGCAACGGATGACCAAACGCAGCAGCAAACTGCTGAAAATCGTCCACGGAGGGAACATCGAAGCCTCTTAGCAGTACCCCACCGACTCTGGCCACCAGCGACTCAATATCAGCACGCAACTCGCCAAAGGCTTCCAGTAGTGGCTGCCCTGGGTAAGAGGGAGAAATCATAATGGGCAGCTCTGAATCAGCAGGCCCCTGACGTTGGGATATGACGTTGGTTGGTTGCGTTAGTGTTGCGCTTTGGCTGTCCATGATTGATCTCCTAAAAAGTCGTTGAGTAGCGTTGGCCCTGGTCGACATAGGCATAACAGGTACAGTCCGCGTCGAAATAACTCAGGGCAGCGGCGTAGCCGCTTGGCGCAGCCAGCGACCATGCTTGCAAAGAGGATGAAACGGGGATCGAGTGCTCAAGGTGATAGGTGCCTGATGGCCCAGGAGCGGGCATAACCGAGAGCGCCTGCAAATGCTCTGCAATGCCCAGGCCCAAGGCTTTGAGCACCGCTTCTTTAACCACCCAGCGCTCCATAAAGGGCAGCGAGGCGCTGCCAATGTGGTCGCGCCGCTCGCTCGGCGAGAGCACCAGCCCGTGCAGCGGCGCCAATTCCACCTCGGGTCGGCAGCGTTCGATATCGACCCCCACCGCTCCGCCGGGAGCCAGCGCGATCAGGGCGACACGGCCAGAGTGGGAGACATTGAAAGCAGGCCCCTCAGCGTTTTCCAGCTCGGGCTTGCCGTAAGCATTCTGTGTGAACACCAGCTTTTCTGGCGCTATACCGGTGTGCGCAGATAGCAGCCGCCGCAGAGCAGCGCGTGTTGCCATGGCCCGGACGGCATCGGCGCGATGGCGAAACCGCTGGGCGCGCTGCCACTCGGCTCGGCTTAGCAGCCGATCATCGTCGTCGGCTATTGGGGCGGTCAGATCGAGCGCCAAGTGCCACACCTCGAGCCCTTCGGGGGTTCCTTCAGCAAGCGGCAGGCGCTGCATGGGACACCTCCTCTAGCCGTCGTCCCAGCGCCCGTTCGATGGTCGCTAGCACCTGAGCCTGCTGCTGGCGAATGAAGAAGTGGCCTCCTTCGAACCAGCTCAACGAGAACGCTCCGCCCGCCATCTGCTGCCAAGCCTCCAGGCGTGTACTGTCGATATCGTCATCGCGCCCGGCCAGCACGTGCAGGGGGTGTGCCAGCGGCGCCCGACCGCGATAACGGAAACGACGGCAAAGACGATAGTCCGCTGCCAGCACGTCCAGCGTCAGGCGCAAGAGTTCAGGGCTTTCGAAGACTTCCTGTGGAGTGCCCCCCTGTTGGCGTAAATCCGCTATCAAGGCGCGGTCGTTATCCAGTCCCGCCAAGCGTTCCGGATCGCGCATCGAAGGCGCCGCGCTGCCCGAGACAAACAGCATGTGTGGTTGCGGGCGGCCCACATCGCGCAAGCGTGCCGCCATGCCATAGGCCAGCAACGCCCCCATGCTGTGGCCGAACAGGGCAAAATCACCGCGCATCCGCGTTGCCTGCTCTTCGCACAGTCGCACCACCAGGGTTTCGAAGTCATCGATCAGCGGCTCACCCAGGCGTTCGCCACGCCCGGGCAGCTCGACGGGATAGATCTCGATCCAGGCGGGTAAGTGGCGCTTCCAGCGTAGGTACATGGTGGCGCTAGCCCCAGCACAGGGTAGGCAGAGCAGCCTCAAGCGCTTAACCTGCATTCACCTGCTCCGCCTCGGCGCTCGCTTGCTCATCCATCCAATGGCGCAGCGACAGTGGTCGCATATCGGTCCATGTTTTCTCGACGTAGTCTAAGCACGTGGGCTTATCGCCAAGCACGCCGGTATCCGTCCAGCCAGCAGGAATCGCCTTCCATTCCGGCCAGAGGGAGTACTGCTCTTCATGGTTGACCAGTACGCGGAAGACAGCATCTTCACGATCAAAACAACTTGTCATGGGAACACCTCACCGGTTCATAAGGAACAAGAAACAAAACGATAGTGCTTCTCATTCCATAATGACGAGTGAGGGACGGGACAATTTAATGCGGGAAGGGGAGAAAGACGAAAAAATCGGGATGGGGCCGCGAGGACGTCGTCATCGCATGACGCGAGTCAAGCGATTGCTGACTCCTGCGGCAGTCAGCAATCGCTGAAGACCTTTGAGTCCGCCTGGAAATCGACGGAGGCGATTAAAAACGGTGACTGGTCAGCTACGCTCATCACCGTTGGGGATCAGTCCCGTTAGCAGCCAGAGTCGTTCTGCCTCATGGAATACGTCCCGGTGCTGGGAGGAGGCCGCTAGCCACGCATGCAGCGCGGAGCGATCCGCATCGCTCAATCCCTCTTCATGCTCGCGCATCAGCCACTCCAGCGCGGCTTGCCAAACGGCATCGTCGCCGCTGTGATTATCCATCGTGACTGTGACACCTCGCCATTGCTAGTCATTGAACTAATGGAGTCGACCGGCGTACCGTACCGGCAGCAACACTGCCTCACAGTGTAACAAAGCAGCCGCAAGGAGGGGATGGAACCGGCCCTTCGCCATCGAGCAACGCTTAGCTCCGAACCGATTGGCGGCAATGTGTCAATGCATCACGAATCATGAAGTTTACAGAGGTGGGAGAGACGTCCAACAGCTGCGCTATCTCTCGCTGTGTATGGCTTCCCGAGCGGTAGAGTTCGAACGCGAGGCGCGTTCGCTTGGGCAACTCGTCCAGCGCACCGACCACCTGCGCCAAGGCCTGGCGGTCAATCGCCATCACTTCTGGGGAATCTGATGCATAAAAGGCGTTGTCGCCCTCCTCCTCTTTGGCGAACAGCATCGACTCGAAGGCCGAACGCCGGTAGCGATCGATGGCGAGGTTGCGCACGACGCGAGTGACATAGGAGATGGGCCGTTTTACTTCAAAGACGGTGGTCGCTTCTGAAATTTTCAGATAAGCATCCTGAACCACATCATCGGCTTGGTCGGCACTGCCCAAGACCTTCGCAGCGACACTACAGAGCACAGGCCGCTGATTGACGAAGATATCCTCTAACTCAGCGCTCCAGGTCTGGGTATTCACCGTTTGGCCTCCTGCCGTGTTCAATGTCTATATTGCAAACAATTATTGTTATCTTTTGAAAAAGGCAAGTCAATCGGCTCTGCAAAACGAGGTCGTTCTAACGATATACCGCATCGACAAAGCCACGGCCCCATCAGCACACCCTAAGGTCGACTCGATAACCCGCGACACTCACCTACACTCAACTAGACGCCTTTTGCGCCCACGAGAGACTCGATGATGACGACGACCGGCCTTCTCACCCGCACACTGCTGCTAGGTAGCCTGCTGGCTCCTGCCCTAGCCATTGCTGAAGAGAGCGAGAAGACGCCCCGCTGGAACGAGGCGCTGATCGAGGCGGCGTAGGCAGTGACGCTGGGACCCCGCCCGCTCTTTCTGGTCAACGACATGAGTGCGGACAATGCTCACGAGCAGGCACTCAAAGCGACGTTACTGATCAGTGCCGCCGAGCGAACCACCTGGCACTGCTCGCCGCTGCCGATTGGGCATCGGGGCGCACCGCTTCAGTTTCCCGAACACACGCTCGAGTCGTATATCGCAGGCGCTCAGGGCGGGACCGATATCTTGGAGTGCGACGTCGCCTTCACCGCCAACGAAGCACTAGTCTGCCGCCACTCACAGTGTGACCTCCACGCCACCACCAATATCGTCGAGACGCCATTGGCCGGGTAGTGCAGCGTGCCGCCAGCGTTCGATGACACCACCGGCGCGTTGACCAACGCGGCCGATATACGCTGCTGCACTAGTGACATAACGCTCGCGGAGTTTCATACGCTGCAAGGGCGTGAATAGCGATGCCACGAGTATCGTGGTGTAAGTGACGGGCACCCCAGGGTGGCGCACAGACCTCTATACGTCCCCTGGTACCTTGATGAGCCATGCCAACAGTATTGTGCTCTTCCAGCAGCAGGGGATCATGATGGCACCGGAACTGAAATCCCACGAGGTCGACATGCCGTTCACCGGGCATACTTCCGAGGGTTTCACTCAGCAGGCCTACGCCCAGAAGATGATCGATGAGTACAAGGCGGGTCCCATTGAGCGTTCGGCTATTTTTTTCATTTTTTCATTAAAAATGAGAACCATTAGCACTAGAATGGCAGCATGATGATTGATGCATTCGCCACCAGGAGTCGTCCATGTTCGAGATCAAAGACGCCACGTTTGAAGTCAATGGCAAACCCATCCTCAACCCCATCGAGCACACGTTTCACGAAGGCAAAGTGTATGGCCTGATTGGCCATAATGGTTCCGGCAAGTCGACGCTCATCAAGCTGATGGCACAGCAGCAGCCGGTCGCTCGGGGCGCGATCCATTTCGATCAGCGCCCGCTGAGTGACTGGGGGCATCGTGAGTTTGCTCGCCAAGTGGCCTACCTTCCTCAACACCTGCCGAGCGCCGAGAGCTTGACCGGGCGTGAACTGGTCGGCTTTGGCCGCTATCCGTGGCACGGTCTCTTGGGGCGCCACACCCAGGCCGACGAAGAAGCCGTGGAACGCGCCATTGCGCTCACGCATACGGAAGCCTTCGCCGACCGACTGGTCGACACCCTCTCCGGCGGCGAACGCCAGCGGGTTTGGCTGGCGATGCTGCTTGCCCAGGGCAGCCGCTTCCTGCTGTTGGACGAGCCGTTGGCGGCGCTGGATATTGCCCATCAAATCGAAGTGCTGGCGCTGATTCGCAAGCTGTGCGACGAGCTCGATTTGGGCGTGGTGATCGTGCTGCACGATATCAACATGGCCTCCCGCTACTGCGATGAGCTGATGGCCCTGCACAGCGGCCGACTCCTGGCACACGGGTCTCCCCACGAGCTAATGCGCGACAGCACCCTGGAAGCCATTTACGGGTTGCCGATGCAAGTCATCCGACACCCCAATGGAGAGCACAATATCGCCGTTGCCCAGTAGCTGGCCGCTGAAAAGTGGCCACCCTGCGTCGGTGGCTGCTGTAGGCTCACGAGCTGATCTGCGCCACCGCATCTTCACTGGCCTGTGCCCGCTGCTCTCCCGTCAGCTCACTCAATTGCCCCTTAGACATCTCCAATAAGCGGTCCGCATGGACGAAGTAGCTGTCGTCGTGGCTAATGGCAAACACGGTTTTGCCCATCGCTTTCAAGTGAGGTAACAGTTCGCGGTAAAACAGCCGCCTGAACTGCGGGTCCTGGTCCGCCGCCCACTCATCCAGCAGCAAAATATCCCGCTCTTCGGCAATCGCCAGCAGCAGTGCCAAACGCTTGCGCTGCCCTTGCGAGAGCTGCGTATTCACCACGCGGTCATCTTGCCATTCAAGCTTTTGCTGCATCTGCAGCCGCTCGAGCCAGGTCGCGACCAGTACCGGGTCAGCCGCTTTGCCACCCGGCCCCATGACTTGGTCGAACTGGTGAAAATCGGTAAAGACGCTGGCAAAGCGCGCCCGAAACGCAGCCCACTCTTGCGGGCTAAGCTCCTTTCCATCCACACTAATTTGGCCACTTTGCGGGCGGTACAACCCTGACAGCAGACGCGCCAGCGTCGATTTACCGCTGCCGTTACCGCCAATCAGAAACACCTGCTCGCCACGCGCCAGCGTGAGATTGAGCGGTCCCACCTGGAAGCCTTCGCCCCCGGAGGACGGCGTGTAGCGATACACCACGTTGGTGAGCGTTAAGCGCTGCCAACCTTGGAAACGATCCTCCACATCGAAGCCCGGCTGGTACTCCGCTAGCTCCAGGCTGGCCAATTTATCGAACGCCACTTGGGCGCTGATTAACGTGGGCCATGCGCCCACGGCCTGAATCAAGGGCGTGCGTAAAAACAGCAGGGTTAGAGCAAAGGTGGCTGCCACCGCAGGGCTTGCCCAACCCAGCACGTTGGCCATGAAGAACACCACGCCAATAGCGCCCAGCATCATGATGTTGGACCAGTTATTGGCGCTGAGGTGGTAGGTGTCTGCGCGAATAATATGGTGGCGATACGCTTTTGCGTTATCCGTGTAGGATTCATCAAAAAAGCGCCGCGCACGGTCACGGTTAAGCGCCAGCTCTTTGCGACCTTCGATCGCCGATTGATAATCCTTATACAGCCGATCCTCGCTTTCGCGCACCTGATGGAAGTGGCGATACACCTTCGATACCAGCACCCAGCCAACGCCCATGGTGAAGGCCATCCACAGCACGGTGATCACCACCATCTGCGGCGAGAGCCACGCAAGGTACGCCACCGAGGCCAGCGTGAGTACTACGCCCTGCACCAGCTCAGGTAAGCGCACAAAACCAATGGTAATATTGCGCACATCGCTGGAGAGACTTGCCAGCAGCGTCGCGTTACCAAGCTGCTCTAACCGTTCGATATCGGTATCCAGAATCCGCTTCACCAGCCGGGAGCGCAGATCAAAGACGAAGTAGTGGCCAAGCAAGGTGAGCGCTAGCTGCGTGCCCAGCGTGACCGCCAGCAGCAGCGCCAATAGCCCTAAAAATTGAGGCAATGCGGAGAGGGCGCTGCCCGCTTCGATCAGCCGCTGGTTGATGAACGCAATCACCCCCACCCCTAGCCCGGCACTCACCAGGCTCAGCGCTAGTGCGCCTAGAAACGGCCAGCGGTAGTGACGAAAAACCACCCGCAATAATTCCATGCTGCAACCCCTTTACACATAAGCGGCGAATTGTGACGCACTTCCCCGGCAAGTCAAACAAAGAGACTGATTTTCATTTACGCATCTTGGCCCGCGCGCCTTCCTTTACTCGCCGTTGCGGTGTTGATTAACTGCCAGAGCCAACAACAGAGAGGACATCATGGTGGATTACAAATTACTGCATGCACTGGCCACCGTGGTGGAGTGCGGCGGCTTCGAGCGAGCAGGCGACGTGATGGGCCTTTCGCAATCAGCTATCTCTCAACGGATAAAAGCGCTGGAAATTCGTTTGGGCCAGCCGGTGCTGGTGCGCCACCCCGCTCTCGCGCCCACGCCTGCCGGCCAGCGATTATTAGCTCATTACCAGCAGGTGCAGCTCTTGGAGCGCGATTTACACGATGCTCTTCCCTCTCTAGAAAAAGCCGCGCCAAGGCTACGCATTGCCCTGAATGCCGATAGCGTGGTGACCTGGTGGGCCGACGCCGTGGCGGATATCTGCCAAACGGAAGAGGTGCTGCTGGATTTGGTCATTGAAGACCAGGAGGTAGGCTTAAAGCGTCTACGCGATGGCGATGTTGCCGCCTGCCTATGCGCCACACCCAACCCAATTGCCGGTGCCCGCTGCCTACACGTGGGGGATATGTCTTATCAACCGCTGGCATCGCCCAGCTATGCCGCACGCTTTTTTCCGGAAGGCCCGAGCGCAGAGGCGTTTCAAAAAGCCCCCGCTATCGTCTTTGGCCCCCACGACCAGCTACAGCACCAGTTTTTGGCGCAGTGCGGCTACCAAGGGCACTTCCCCTACCACTTGTGCCCTTCGTCAGAGGGCTTCGTGCGCTTAGCAACGGCGGGGATTGGGTACGGCATGATTCCTCAGCGCCAAGCTGCTGAACAGTTGCAAGCAGGCCAACTGGTGAGTATCGCACCGGGGCAAGGATTAACCGTACCGCTCTACTGGCACTATTGGCGTCACAGCGGGCAGCTGATTCAGCGACTAACGGAAAGGCTGAACCATCTCACGCTTTAGCATCATGTTTACTCAGGGCCCTAAAAAGAGGTCTACACTCATGGCTATGGTTCAGCGTGACTTAGAAGATGCAGGCAGCGATTTAATCAAACAGGCTCATGCGCTTCATCACGTTATCGCGCTTAATTCGCCAATGAAACAGCGCGCCAGCCACATGCAGCGTAATCAGCACCACCAGTGCCCAACCTACACGCTCGTGCCACATAAACAGAGTTTCCGAGAGCGCCTCATTCTTACCTAGTAGCCCTGGCAAATGCCAGTGGAAAAATTCCACCGGAAAACCGCCTGTGGCGGTGGCTGCCCAGCCGAGGAGCGGCATAACGACCAGCCCCACATAGAGCAAATGGTGCACGCTGGTGCTCACAATGCGCTCAAAGGCATTCAGGGGCGGATCGTGATCCGGTACTACAAAGGCAATTCGGGTAATAATGCGCAGCGTCATCAGCAGCAGAATCGTGACGCCCAGGGTCTTATGGCTAGTATAAAGTAGGTTGGTCAGCGTATTCCCGACGAGCGCTACAGTACGTTCATAGCCCAAAAACCCAAGGGTTAAGCCACTCGCTAGCGATAGCAGCACCGCCAGTGCTACCAGCCAGTGCAGCACCCGATGCGGGTAGATATAGTGATCTAACTCGTGCATTCAAAACTCCCTACCCAGTAGCGTCGTCAGCGTTAGCTTAGTTCAGCGGCGTCACGATAGAAAAATAATTGTTAGGTAATGACATACCTTATAACGCTTCGCTGGGAGCCGCTAGCTGTTCGCGAATCAATTCACCCAGCCGTCGAGCTGGCTCTGAAGGCCGGTGCGGCGCACGGTGCAACGCCAGCTCAATCATCGGCAAAGCAGGCAGCCCGCTACTCTCATCTAACGGTCGCAGCGTAGGTGTGAGCATACTCCTCGTCACAACCACCACTGCCAACCCAGCAGTCACAATCGGCGCAAGCCCCGCCATAGACTGGCTAGTGTAAGCCACTCGCCAATCCCGCCCGGCGGCCTGTAAGACCTGCTCCGCCACCTCACGAAACACATCCGCCCCTGGGGAATATAGCGCTAGCGGAATGGGGTCGCTCAATGATGGCTGCTGGTGAACCCCTACCGCCCAGACCAGCGGCTCACGACGAATTACATCGCCCCCTGGGGAGTTGCGCTGGCGCGTTACCAGTGCCAGATCCAGTTCCGAGGCTTTCACTTGCTCGACCAAGTGAGCACTGGTGCCGCACTTAACGGTTAATCCCACCGCCGGATAGAGCTGGTGAAAGTAGGCAAACACCGACGGTAGTAGCGAGGCGTAATCCTCAGGGATGCCGAGGGTGAGATCTCCGGTAACCTGGCGGGCCTGCATATCGCTCCAGGCCTCGTCGTTTAGCGCCAGCAGCCTTCGCGAATGAGCCAATAAGCGCTCACCTTCAGCGGTAAAGCGCAACCGCCGCCCATCTCGCTCGTGCAGGCTGACCGCTAACTGCGCTTCTAACCGCTGTAGCTGCATACTCACCGTAGACTGCGTATAGGCCAGCCGTTTCGCCGCTGCGGTCACGCTTCCGGTATCCGCAATCGCCACCAGCGTTCGCAACAGCGTTAAGTCAAACGTGGGTGCGCGCATACATCACCACTGTTGATGATATTGATCATAAAAGATCGTTATCTTGATGAGTGGGTGATGAGTATGCTGCGCGCCATAGGATCATTACAAGACTTGGTCCTATTCAAAGGTTGGATCACTGCAGGCTCCAGGAGGCGCGTCATGCATCCCACTCACTCCCCAGTAGTCATATCCCCGAAATTCAGCGTCTGCGCCGCCCTGGTAGCGGTGACGCTGTGGAGCATTGCGCCGCTGCTGGTGGAGCTTGCCCGCGACACCGCCCCTCTTCAGCTAACAGCACTTACCTTGCTAGCAGGTGCACTGGCCACTCTGCCGTTGAGTCGCCGTGCTGCTACGCAAACCTGTTCGCTAGGCTGGCGGCTAAGCGTGTGGCTGGGCATCCCGCTACTGATCGTTGGGGCCGTTAGCAGCTATTTCATTGGTATGCGTCTCGCCCCCGCCGCCGAAGCGGCGTTGATTACCTATACATGGCCGGTGCTGTTCGTGCTGCTGAGCCAGTGGAGCCGCTGGGGACGGTTGCAGTGGGCAAGCGTGGCCGGCGCGCTGATCGCTTTTTCGGGCGCGGCGATATTACTGCTGCCCCAAGCGCTCAGCGGGGGAGTTGGCGGTTCGGCTTCCGGCTATGGCTTGGCGCTGCTGGCGGCCTGCTGCTGGGCACTCTATTCATGGCTAGGTCAAGCGGCCCCTATCTCACTCACGCCGCTGCTGCCGCGCTTATTGTTGATTGCTTGTGCACTCACCTGTATCGCTAGCGTTTGGCTGGAGGGTGACGTGGCGCTGCCTCGCGGCGAAGCGCTCGTGGCAGGCATCGCGCTAGGCTTGGGGCCTTACGGCATCGCCATGGTGGCGTGGGACAAAGCGCTGCGATTCGGTCACGCCAGCCTCGTGGGCAGCTTGGCGTATGGCGTGCCTATCTTGGCAGCGTTGCTACTCGTCCTGGCAGGCATGAGCGTATTCGACTGGCGGCTACCTACGGCCGCCCTGCTGGTGGTCGTTGGGTGCTTAAAGGCGGGCCGCTGAGGTGGGCATCATCATCTCGCTAAACAGCACGCTGGCCAGCAGCTCTGGCAACCAGGACGGCGCAAAGGTGTCACTCTCGCTGCTCTGGATTTCCGAGAGTGGCCACCACGCGTAGCAGGGCGTGGCGTCACGGCTATCGTCCAGCATCAGCCTGCCCTGGGCGTTGTCGTGGGTGTCAAGCTGGGTATCGGGACAGCGCACCAAGAAAAAGCGCTCTTCACCGGTTTGGCCCGCTTTCGCGGTGTGGGCACGCTGGCGAAGTAGCGGCCCCAAGGGGCAGGTAAGCCCGGCCTCCTCGAAGAGCAAACGAATTGCCGCCGCCGGGTAATCTTCATCGTGAGCCAGCGCGCTGCCCAGTAGCGTCCAGTGGGGAGGCGATGCCTCGCGTTTGAGCAGCAAGCGGCCCTGCGTATCGACCACCAGTAGCTGCACTTGCCGAGCGGCTTGCGTATCGGGTGTCATAAGCGATCCATGCCTATTGGTCTTCGTGGGAACAATAAAAAAGCAGCTCCCCCACACGTCTCGTGTCGGCGAGCTGCTTTTCAGCGTAGTCGATAACCGGCGATTTGTTTTACGCCATTAGGAGCAATCGCAGAGCTAGTTTATTGGCCCAGGTAACGCGGCTTGGCCACGCCTTTCAGCGCCTCAAGGGGGAGCGTAAGGGTTGGCTGGCCCGCCGCATAGGGCGCAATGTCATAAACGTTGTAGGTCACTTCCCAGCGGTCCTCCAGCGGCGCAATGTTGCGGCTTTTACTCAGCGGCCACTGGGTTGCAAACTGCGCATCGAGGCCCATCTCAGTGATCCAACGCTGATGCGCGCCAGCCAAAAGGGCATCGAAAGCGGCCTCCTGCCCGTCCACCAGCATGTCCTCGGGCTCGACGATGCGCCGCTCGCGCTCATCGATGACCATGTATTCGGTCAACGGAAGCCCATGCGCTTGGCCGGCATGATACACATAGCTATTGAGTTCGATGACCAACAGGTCGTGATGACGTGCGTACACCGTGGCTTCCAATAGCGCTTCGCTGGTCATGTCGCCAGGCGCGGCTTGGTTGTCCTCTTCAGCTAGGCTCAGGAAGCGCTCAGCGTACGCGTCCCAGCTCTCGGCAGGGGCAGCCGTCTCGTCGCTGATCGCCATGCCTAGGGTGAGCAAGCGGGTTTGTAGGGCCTCGCTTAACGCAGGCGCCTGGGGAAATGCCAGCGCTGAGATAGTCACCGTCGAACACTGCTCCCCTTGGCATCCCGGGGCCACGTACTGTTTTTCCACAGCCAGCGAGGCCAGTGCAAACGGCTCTGAGGGCGATGTATCAGCGGCCAAACAGCCGCCCAAGAGAAGCGCTCCGGCGAGCGATAGACCCACTCCTAGTGTTTTGAACGTGCGTAGCATCTTAACCTCCTTGTGAATCACTCACCCTATGAGGCGGGCTGATCATCGTAGAACGGCAACGCCCCTGCAGAGCGGCAGGGGCGTTGTTGAAAACGAACCGATACTTCGCGGTCGCGTTTAGGTGTCCGGCTGCATTTCGGTGGGTTCTGCGCTCACCGCTAGTTCGAACATACCGCTGCCGCTGGCGCTAAAACCGCGTGCGCTCACGGTATAGGTGCCGGGCAGTAGCGCCTGCTCTAAACGGGCGTTGGTACCACCGCCGCTGTCGTCGTCAGTATAGGACACGCCTTCGCCGTACAGTTCAAGATACGTATCGAAGTCGTTAGAGCTCATGCTCAGCGTGACGAGCGAGCTTTCCTCTATCGTGAGCTGATAGGTCAGAGCCTCGCCGCTGTACCAGCCGTTGAGCGTTTCATCGGGAGTGAGCGCACCTTCGTTGCGTAACTCGACATCGTTCGGCAGATCACGCGGCTCGATGGCGAGGGTGAACAGCCCGCTGTCGGTGCCATAGGCGGTACGGGCCGTGAGTTGGTAAGTACCCGGCGCGAGAAAATCGGCAATGCGCGCATTCAACTCACCCGCGCTGTCGTCATCTTCGCGGTAGTAATCGTTCGGGCCTTCCAATTCTAGGTACGCATCGAACTCATCGGCACGCATTTCGATCTGGTACATGCCTGCTTCTTCGATGGTTAGCGTGATCTCACGTTCGGTGGTATCGAGCCAGCTATCGATGGGCGTACCCACCGTCATGGTATCGGCATCGCTCAGCTCAATAGTGCGGCTGTTGACGTTGAAAGGCCCATAGCTATGGGCATCAACACCGCTGATCACCACAATGTAATCGCCCCCTCTTCAATACGGTGGCGTACCGTTTCAGCGTTGGCCAATAGCTGGAGCTGGTCGTCATACAGCGCGACCGTACCTTTCAGTGCACCGCTTAAAGCGATTTCCACCAATGTCTCTTCTTCAAGTGAAATAGCGTAGCGAGTGAAGCGACTGCCATCCTTACCGTTAAGCTCGCTGGCAGAAGTGATTTCACCCCGCGCACGCTCGCCCAAGGTCAGATAATCCAGGCCTTGTAGCGCAGCAGGCGTAGTGTCCTGCTCAGCGGTAGTTTCTGCTACAGGCTCTTCCATAGCGGCCGCTTGGTTGGGTAACGCTTGCGCGGCAAAGTAGCCAACGGCAACGCCGCCCACCGCCACAATCAAAAGAGTAAGAGAGGAAGACTTAGCCATGGGTGCATCCTTGTTCATTGGCGAGATAGTGGTCAGCAGTAGAGCGCAGTGATGTCGTACATGAATTATATGGCGCTAAACGAGTTAAAGTGAGCGTTTAATGAAAAATATTGCACCGCACAAATATCATCATTAACTGGCTTCATGGGAACGGCATAACTCACTGAAACGCAAGGGCATACCGGCATGTGATAAAAAGTGAAATTATGCGGCCAATTGCGCCGATCTTCTTAAAGCTTGCCGACCCCTGCATAGCAAGCTACTATCCATACGCCTATCGGCACCTCGTCGACGAATGCGGAGTCCGCTTTACGAACCACTGAGGTACTCCTATGGGAGCCCATAAACACCGACTACGAACGACCTGCTTGGCAGTCGCACTGCTTTTTTTGACGGCCAATCAAGCAGTTGCTCATCAAACCAATGCGCAAACTGAGTTACAAGAAGGGGTGGCTTCTTTCTATAGCGACCGCTTCCAAGGGGCCACCACCGCCAGTGGCGAGCCCTTCGATCAACAAGCGCTGACTGCAGCGCACCCGAGTCTGCCCTTCGGTACCAAGGTGCTGGTCACCCGCCCCGATACCGGACAAGAAGTCGAAGTCATGATCAATGATCGTGGCCCGTTCGTAAAAGGACGCGTGATCGACCTTTCTAAACGGGCAGCGCGAGCCCTCGGGATGATTCGCCGAGGCACGGCACCTGTAATGATCACCCTGGTAGATTAACGGATAACACATCCGCAAGCGTGTGATACCCCTTAAGCGATCAGCGTTGCAGCAAATGCTGAGTAAAGCGGCCCCACCCAGGGCCGCTTTTTTATATGCTCGTGTTAAGTCCGCGAACTTGCATGCGTGCTAATGGTCTCTACCCTGCTAGAAGCGTAACTTACCATCTTGATGCAGGAGGCAGCGATGCTATCTCGTTTTTATACCCTCACCGACCACCCCACCGGCCTACCTAAGCGCGAGCTATTTTCCTTAGAGAGCCAGGAGCTTCCCGACCTAGATGAAGGCGAAGTACGCATTCGCAATCACTGGCTCTCGGTAGACCCCTACATGCGTGGCCGGATGAGCGGCGTGCACACCTACGTAGCGCCCTTTCAGCTTGGAAAGCCAATGGAAGGCGGCGCGATTGGCGAAGTCATCGCCTCTAACCACCCCAACTTGAAAGTGGGCGATAAAGTGAGCCACATGGGCGGCTGGCGCGATATCGCACAGCTGCCGGGAGATAGTGTCACCGCTCTTCCAGATCACAACGTGCCAGACCAAGCCTACCTAGGCGTTCTGGGCATGCCCGGCATGACCGCCTGGACAGGCCTTAACCTAATAGCCGAGTGCAAACCGGGCGATAACGTTTTGGTGAGTGCCGCCAGCGGCGCGGTGGGGTCTCTGGTGGTGCAGCTGGCAAAAGCAAAAGGCTGCCATGTCGTGGGTATCGCAGGTGCTGCGCATAAGCTTGCTTGGCTGGAGTCGCTAGGCGTTGAACCGGTCAGCTACCGTGACCGCAGCGCGCAAGAGTTAAGCGATGCCATTAAACTCGCCAGCCCCAACGGCATCGACATCTATTTTGAGAACGTAGGCGGTATCTGTTTGGAAGCGGCACTCAGCCAACTTAACGAAGGCGCACGCATTGCCGTCTGCGGGATGATTGATGGCTACAATGCGGAAACCCCAGCCCCAGGGCCAAGTAACCTGTCGCAGTTGGTGGCACGTAAAGCCAAAATGCAGGGTTTTATTGTCGCCGACCACTGGGCCAGCTATGGCTACTTCTTAAATGAAGTCGCTCCTCAGGTGGCTGATGGCAAGCTGGACTATAAAGAGACGATCAAAGAAGGACTTGAAAGCACGCCAGACGCCTTTTTAGCGCTGTTTGAAGGCGGCAATACCGGCAAAATGCTGGTGAAGCTATCTGATTAAGCACCAGGCTGCTGTTAACGAGGTTACGCTAGGTTAAATCTGACACCTTTCCCAGCTTATCTATCTGAGCCGCGCTATGGTGAATAGCGCGGCTTTTTTGTCGATAGAAATAATTAGCCAGCAAAGTGTTAGACCAAAAGCGAATTGATTATTAAAATCACAGCTAATCAATGTGTGTTTTAACCCATCGGCGCTGCCGATGGGTTAGGGCACGTTGTGGAGCCGCTGCTTTGATGTTTATCAAAGCAGCATCAACTTGTTGTCAATAGGGGTTTACCTCATGGATGAACACACGCGTGCTCGTGGCAAATGGCCAGCCTTGCTGCTGGGTTTGCTGCTAGCGATAGCTGGCGTAGCACTTGCCGTAGGTGGCGGCCAACTGCTTATGCTGGGCGGTAGTGCTTACTACTTAATTGCTGGGGTCGCCGTGGTGGTGGCTGGGCTGCTGCTGGCCTTGCGCAAAGGCGCAGCACTTTGGCTATACGCCCTCATTTTGTTCGCCACCCTGGTGTGGGCGCTTTGGGAAGTAGGCCTAGACTGGTGGCAACTGGTACCTAGGGTCGCCATTCCCTGCCTAATCGGCATCATCATGCTGCTGCCGTGGTGGCGCAAACCGCTCAACTCGCGCGGTGGCAGCCTCGCCCTTACGGCCAGCATTGGCGCGGCTATCATCGTCGCTATTGCCAGCCAGTTTAGCTACCCAGGCACCATTGAGGGCAGCATCGAGTCTGCCAATAACACCGAGGCGGTCAACCCGGCCCAGGTCGCGGGCGACGACTGGCCTGCCTACGGTGGTACCAATGCTGGCACCCACTACTCGTCACTCGACCAAATCACGCCCGAGAACGTTGGCGAATTGGAAGAAGTGTGGCGCATTCAAACCGGCGATGAACCCGGCCCCAATGCCCCGCCGGAAATCACCAACCAGAATACGCCGCTGAAAGTCAACGACAGCCTATATATCTGCACCTCGCATAGCCGTGCCATGGCGCTGTCACCGGAAACCGGCGAAACCCTTTGGGAGTTTGATCCCAATATCAGCACCATGGGCGCAGACGATTTCTCCGGTTGGGCCCACATGACCTGCCGCGGCCTCGCCTACTACGATGCGTCTAACTACGAAGCCTCGAACGACGACGCTGAAAACACCGACAGCAGCACTAACGATGGCACGGCGTCTGCGGAAGACGCCGCGGCCACTCCTCGCGTGCTGTTTGATGACGGCAGCCAGTTCGACCTGGACCTGGCCTTCCTGCTCTTCATCAGCGGCCTCGGCGACAGCCTGGCGCTAGCATCCGATGAAGGTGACGCTTCTGAGATGATTAGCGCCACGGACGTAATGTGCCCGCGCAGGCTGTATTTGCCCACCGCCGATGCCCGCCTGATTGCGCTGAATGCCGATACCGGCGAGCGCTGCGAAAGCTTTGGCAACAACGGCGAAGTGGATCTCACCAATAACATTGGCGAGTTCTCCCCCGGCGGCTACTACTCCACCTCCCCGGCCACGGTGACGGAAGATTTGGTCATTTTGGGCGGTCACGTCACCGACAACAGCTCCATCGACGAGCCGTCCGGCGTGATTCGCGCTTTCGACGTGCACACAGGCGAGCTGGTGTGGAACTGGGACAGTGGCACCCCAGACGACACCGCCCCACTCGAAGAGGGTGAAACCTATACCCGCAACTCTCCCAACGTGTGGGCCCCCATCAGCGTCGATGAAGAATTAGGGCTGGTGTATCTGCCCATGGGCAACGCCACCCCGGACCAGTACGGTGCCGATCGCTCTGAAAACGATGAAACGTATAGCGCAGGACTCGTAGCGCTGAACCTGAACGACGGCCAAGTGGCCTGGGTCTACCAATTCGTTCACCACGACCTGTGGGACATGGATACCCCGGCTCAGCCGGTTCTGATCGACCTAGCAACTGAAAACGGCACCCAGCCCGCCGTGATTCAGCCCACCAAGCAGGGCAGCCTTTACGTGCTCAACCGGGAAACCGGCGCGCCCATCGTGCCAATCGAAGAAGTGCCTGCCCCGCAGGGAGCCATCGAGGGTGACTGGACCGCAGAGACGCAGCCTCGTTCGGCCTTGAACCTGCTGCCACCGCCACTCACCGAACGGGATATGTGGGGCGCGTCACCGTTTGATCAAATGATGTGTCGTATCCAGTTCCGCTCGCTGCGCTACGAAGGCCAGTACACGCCGCCCTCCTTGGAAGGCAGCATCGTCTACCCGGGTAATGTGGGGGTAATGAACTGGGGTGGCGTTGCGGTCGACCCTGAACGCCAGGCGCTATTTACCGGTGCGAAGTACCTCGCGTTCGTGTCTACGCTGGTGCCCCGTGACCAAGTGCAAGAGGGCCAAGGCTCCGCCAGCGAGCAGGGCCTACAGCCCAACGAAGGCGCGCCCTATGCGGTAGAACTAGGCCCGCTGCTTTCCGTGCTGGGCTTACCCTGCCAAGCGCCCTCCTGGGGCGATGTGGCCGGTATTGACCTGCAGGATGCAGAAGTGGTGTGGAAACATCGCAACGGTACCACCCGCGACAGCATGCCCTTTGGCCTGCCGATTGGGTTGAACGTGGGCGTGCCCGCGCTGGGCGGCCCGCTGACCACCGCTGGCGGCGTCTCTTTCTTGAGCGGCACGCTGGACCAGTACTTACGCGGCTACGACATCACCACGGGTGAAGAGCTGTACAAAGCTCGCTTACCCGCCGGTGGTCAGGCCACGCCGATGACCTATACCGGCGCCGACGGCCGCCAGTACGTGGTGGTCACGGCCGGTGGTCACGGCACCTTTGGCACCAAGATGGGTGACTACGTGATTGGCTACGCGTTACCGGAGTAACCGCTAGCTCTACGGAGTCAGCTAGTGCTGGTGGGAGGGAGCTTCAGCTCGCGACTGGTGGCTTAGCCAAGGCGCCTGACGGCGCCATTCGCCCGCTAAAGCGGCTTCCCACAGCAGACTTACCAAGCGTAACTGATAGATCAATACTTTAACTGACTGATATGGCGGCCATAGGCCGCCCTTTTTGCATCTGGCGCTACCTGAACCCTGAGTCAGCCTTAAGCATAGCCAGCGTTAAAAACTCAGCTCGACACCACCATAGACGCTGCGCCCTGGTGCGGGTTCGTAAAAGCGTCCAAAGGTGCCGTTCAAGCGCACATTGGAGTAGTGCTCTTCATCCAGCAGGTTACGCAGGCCCACATAGGCGCTTAGCCGAGTTTGTTGGCTCAGTTGCCAGCCGTCGCCTACCCGCAGGTTTACCAGCCAGTAGCTATCCACCGACGTCTCGTTGGCGTTATCGGCCACCAAGTCACCGACGTATTCGGTCTCTAACGTGGCGAAGCGCTCGTCAAGGTTCTCCCACGTTAGCTGGTTCACCCAGGTTTGTTCCGGCAGGCCGGGAATGCGGTTGCCATCGAAGCGTTCAGAAGGAGTGGCAAACTCGTCGAACTCGTAGCGCGCCAGGGTCAGCGCACTGTCCAAGCGCCACTGGTCGGCCAACTGCCACCCCAGCGCCAGCTCGACACCATCACGGTTGGTATCCCCGGCGTTCTGGTAGAACGTACGGCCGCCTTCGTCGTAGGGTACCAGCTCATCGCGCACGCGGACGGAGAAGAGCGCGACATCGTAATCCAGCGCCAGCGGCTCGATGTAACCACGCAGCCCCACTTCACGGTTCCAGGCTTTTTGCGGCTCTACGCTGGGGTTGAAGCCACCGCCAGCGGGGTTGGCAAACTCAGAGAACGTCGGCGTCTCGAAGGCCGTGCCGGTATTGATATACGCTTGGTGCTGCGGGCGATAGCGGTAGCTCAGCCCGGCAGAGCCGCTCCATTCGTTGAAGGTGCGCTGGCCGCTCTGGTCGCCATCGGCGGCAAAATCGTCGTCGACATCAAGTGCCACCCGGTCAAACCGTGCGCCCAATGAGAGCGAAAGCTGCTCTGACAGCGCTAAGTCCCCCTGGGCAAACACACCAGTGGAAGTCGCGGTTTGGGTTTCATCCGCGAGCGGCTCGCCCACCGCCCCTTGGGGATTCACATCGTTGCGGAAGCGGTCATCTTTCTGGCGTGCGGCATCCACCCCAACGATGTAATTCAGCGGCAGGTTGCCTAGCGTTACCTCGTGGTGATATTCGGCGCTAGCGCCCATGTAATCGCGCTGATAGCCCAAGCGGCTGCTGCCCACAAACGGTAGCTGTTGCTCAAAATCCCGCTGAGCGATAAAGCCTTTCAGGTACAGCTCGCCCTCCCCTGCAGACAAATCCTCGTATTGCAGGCCGATCAACTGCTGGTCGACGGTTTGACCGGCATCTAGCGCCAGCGAGTTCGGTGCGGCTTGGTCGCGCCCTTCGGCCACCTCGCGGGCGTTGAGCGCGCCGGGGTCTTCCGAGCGGGGGTTATCCAGCAAGTTGATGATGGCGGTGAGTGCCCGATCGCTGCCCAGCTCACGGCGCAGCTTGGCATTGAGTAGATACTTCTCGGTGGAACTCTGCTCCCGGTAGCCATCTACGTTCAGCCCGGTGAGGCTGATATGGTGCGACCAATCCCCCTGCACGCCGCCATTTTGCAGCGCCACTTTCTGGTAGCCATCGCTACCGGCACCCATGCGCAGCCGAGTGCCGGGGTTGTCGCGTCCATCGGCGGTGGTAATGTCGATCACGCCACCCGCCGCGTTGCCGTAGAGCACCGAGGACGGCCCGCGAATGACCTCAATGCGCTCAGCGCTATCCAAATCAATCGCATCTAGCTGGGCCTGCCCATCCGGCACCGTGTTAGGAATACCGTCCACCATCACCGTAATGCCTCTCACCCCAAACGGCGCACGGGCACCAAAGCCGCGAATCGAAATACGCTGCCCCTGGGCAAAATTATCGCGGTTCTGCAGGAAAACGCCCGGCACCCGATTGAGCGACTCATCCAAACGCACCCGCTGCTGACCTTGGGCAATGGCGTCTTGATCTATCGTCGAGACCGCAGCAGGCGTGGCGTAAAGCTCGCGCGCCAAGCGCGGTGCGCTGACTTCTACAGTGGGCAGTACGGCTTCTGTATCGGTTTGTGCCCATACGGGGGCGGCAAAAGCGGTGCTGAGTAACAATAATGAAGGTGGGAGATAGCGAGTCATGGCATCCTTTCCAAGGAAAAATCCCAATGAATCATCAGTGAGCGTTCAACGTTATGACGTTCATCGGGGAGGCTACGAAAAATGGTAGTGGTATGATGGAGTGACTAATTAGCCAAGTGTAGGGATTAGTTCTACACTGGCGGCTGGGCAACATGATACTAACGGTGTAAGCAAAGGAGGCTACATGGCGTTTACCGCGACTGACCCGATCAAGATGATTTTTGCGGTTATCTTTCCCCCGCTAGGGGTATTTTTTGAGGTCGGTTTCAAAGGACACTTTTGGCTCAATATCCTGCTGACGCTCTTTGGCTTCATTCCAGGCATCATTCACGCCTTCTACGTCATATTGAAGCACTAGCCTCTCTCATTGCGTCATTAGTTTAACAAACGCCGCCTTGCATTGCGCAAGGCGGCATTTTCGTTTAACTCTGGTTGAAACGGCTTAGGCGCTGACTAATACGCTGCCAAAGGGTCCATCACCGGCGTTGAGCGCCTCTTCTGCTAGCGCCACGGCGCGTTCTAAGTAGCGATACTCATGATCGTAAACCATGCTGACCTCCCCTATCGTCTGAATACGGATTAGCCGTTCTCCACCGCGTGGCCGCCTTCTTCATCAGGCGCTTCAGCCAGCGTATGCCCTTCACTTCGGGCAATCACGGTCGTGCCGACCAAGTCTCCCGTGACATTCAGCGCCGTTGCCCCCATACCTACCAGGGCATCAATGGCGGTGAGTAGCGCCACGGTTTCGATGGGCAGGCCTACTTGGGCAAACACGGTGGCAATCATGATAATGCCCGCCCCCGGCACCCCAGCCGTGCCTACCGTGACCAGCGTGCCGATCAGCACAATCTGCACCATGCTCATCAAATCCAGAGGAGCGCCAATCACGTTGGCGGCAAACACCGCTGAAATGGCAATACGGATGGCGGCACCGTCCATATTGAGCGTTGCTCCCAGCGGCAGGCTAAAGCCATAAATGCTTTTCGGGATGCCTAAACGCTGCGCGGCGTTAATCGTGACAGGCAGTGTGCCGGAGCTGCTTTGGGTTGCAAACGCGGTGGCCATCGGCGTGCGCGCCTCACCAAAAAAGCTGCGTAACTTCACGCCAAACAGCAGCATCACCGCGCAGTAGATCAACAGCTGTGCGCCGAGTGCGATGTACAGCACCATCACCATGTCACCCAACGAGAGAAGCGTTTCCATCCCCTGCTGGCTCACCGTTTCAGCAACAATGGCAAAGACGCCAATGGGCACAAAATGCAGCACCCCCGACATCACCTTCAGGGTCACCTCGTTTAACCCTTCAATAACTTGATAAAGCTGCTCGCCAAGCGCGTGCTGCTGCTCAGATTGGCGCATTTTCAACAGCGCAATCCCGAACACCAGCGCGGTAAAGATGATGCCCAGCATATTGAGCTCGGCAAAAGCGGCCACGATATTGCCCGGCACGATATTGAGCAGCGCATCGACCACACCGGGATTCTCGGGTACCGAGAAGCTCGCGCTGTCGTTGAGCGTCATGCCGCTGCCTGGGCTAAATAGCGTTGCCACGGTTAAGCCCACCACAATGGCGAATGCAGAAGAGGCCAAATAGTAAATAAACACTTTGCCGCCAACGCGCCCTGCGCTTCCTTCCCGAGACTGATTCACCCCTACCATGAGCGTAAACAGAACAATCGGTACGATGAGGAAAGTCAGGAGACGTAGCAGTAAATCACCCAGCGGTGCCAGCCAAACGGCCACCCAGTCACCGCCCACAATACCCACCAGAACACCCATCACCAGCGCGATGGTGACGCGCAAAATGAGCGACGCTTGAAGGTAGCGCTTCCATAAATATGTCATTGAATGCCCTGTTGGTTTAAATCAGGTTGGTATAAATCAATGGAAAACCACGTCATGTAGCATCATCGCGGGTTGCCAAACCAGCGTGGCGTTTGCTTGAGCTCCATTACGCCGACTAAATAGCTTAGCATGGAGTCTCCCGCCACTTTAGCTAGGATAGACGGCGTGCCCCTGCTCAACACTATTGACTGGAGCCATCATGAATACGATCAACGCTAAAAGACGATAGCACCTGGAAAATGGGTTGGAAGTAGCGAACCTACCACTCGCTGCCCTATGAAAATAAATGCAGAAAGGCTTTGACCTAGGCTAAGAAGCATGACACTGTAGCGTCAGTTGGTTAGCAAGCAGCATGGTTTCAGAAGTGTACGATCTTTTTCGGCAGCCTGATATTGTATTCCTTGTTTCACCCGCTACTTCATCTGGGTAATACCAGGAACTTTATTACGGCGCTTTAGCGCAAAGGATCTACACAATGGCAACTGGCACAGTTAAATGGTTTAACGACACCAAAGGCTTCGGTTTCATCGCTCCTTCTGACGGTGGCGACGACCTGTTTGCACACTTCTCTGAAATTCAGTCTGACGGCTTCAAAACCCTTCAGGAAGGCGCTAACGTCTCTTTCGACGTTACCCAGGGTAAAAAAGGCCTTCAGGCTTCTAACATCAAGCAAATCTCCTAAGTCCTATCTTTCTAGATAGCACTGAAAAGTTTGCTAGAACCCTCACCCATTAGGTGAACGGTTCAAACAGAAAGGCCCGCCTCGGCGGGCCTTTTTGCGTTTGGGTATTAAATCCTCTCCCATACGATTAGTTGAGCATCAATAGTCAGCGTGAGCTGCTCCAAGTTAGCTGCTCGCTCGCGCCCCTCCGCACTGGCACGATACAAATGCGGCGTCATGGTCAGCAAATCGCAGATAACGTCGGCCCCTTCTAATGAAATAGCGTAGCGAATCTGCTCGGAAGCTCGGTGGGCAAACCCTTCCGGTACATCAGGCGCTTTCTCACGTGCAGGTTTTAAGGTGGGATAAATAATTTCCCGTAGCTCGCGCAGGTGCTCCGGCCCCGCTTCTACTTGAAGCAGTTGCCCGCCCGGCTTAAGCACACGCGCAAACTCACCGTGTACCGGAAAGCCAAACATACACAGCACGCTATCCAGCGTTGCTGACTGCACCGGCAATTGAGCGTTACTGCCCACGACCCAACGGCTGATCGGTGCGTGCTTATCGTCTTGCTTCGCCGCCGACTGCACCGCCCACTTCGAGATATCCAGCCCCATCAGTGAAAGCGCCTGCACGTCTGGCAGTTGTTGGGCCAACTGGCGCAGGTAGTAACCCTCGCCACAGCCTGCATCCAGGCAACTGTACGTTTCTGCCTGCTCACAGTGGCGCATCACCGCCTGGCTAAGCGCCTTTGCTATAGGCGCATAGTCACCCGCCGCCAAAAAGCGCTGGCGTGCGGCCACCATGGCTTTGCTGTCGCCGGGATCGGTGGAGCGCTTTTGCTGCACGGGCAGCAGGTTCACGTACCCTTGCTTGGCCACATCGAAACTATGGTTTGAGGCACACCGCCACGTGCCACCTTCCAACTGGAGCGGTTCGCCGTCTAACGGGCAGGCCAGGGCCTGAAAAGGGGTACGGTTCATCGGAAGTTTCTCGTGACGGCTTTTTCTGGTGTGAATAGACGGGCAATATGCTGACACATCATCGATGGGCATCAGGCATCTAAACATTAACGATACCGGAAAGCCCATATAACTCAACTTGAACGGTGAGCGTTGCAACACTCACCCCGTTTGCCGACAGTGCGTTAACTTTCGGCGACTAAGGCGACATACCATGCAACCTTTGCTGCGCATCGCGGGCGCTTGGCCCTACTTGATGGCCATTTTTCTCAACGCTTTCGTAGATCTCGGGCATAAAATCGTCATTCAGAATACGATTTTCAAAAGCTATGATGGCGCGACTCAAGTCGTGCTCACCGCCTTGGTGAACGCGCTGATTCTGCTGCCGTTCATTTTGCTATTCAGCCCGGCAGGCCATGTGGCCGACAGCACGCCCAAAGTACGCGTGCTCAGGCTCTCCGCCTGGGCGGCGGTAGCGGTATCGCTAGGCATCACGGCTGCCTATTACCAAGGCTGGTTTTGGCTTGCCTTTGCAATGACGCTACTATTGGCCATTCAGTCGGCGTTCTACTCGCCTGCTAAATACGGCCTGGTAAAAGGGCTGTTTGGTAAGCCCCGGCTAGCCGAAGCCAACGGGCTAGTGCAGGCGGTTACCATTGGTGCGATCCTGGCCGGCACGGTAGCGTTTACCGCCCTGTTTGAACACTGGGTCACCCCCAGCGCCAGTACGCCAAGCGACCTACTGCGCCATATCGCTCCGCTGGGCTGGCTACTGGTGCTTAACAGCGGCCTTCAGGTCGTCGCCCTCTATCGGCTCAAACTGGATGAAGCACAGCCTGCGGCTACCCCGCTCACCTGGGCACGCTACCGCAGCGGCACTGCGCTAAAAAACAATCTGAGTATTCTTGCCCACCAGCCGGTGCTGCGGCTCTCCATCATTGGGTTGGCGACGTTCTGGTCGGTGGGGCAAGTGCTGCTAGCCGCTTTTCCCGCCTATGCCAAAGAGGCGCTCAGCATTGAGAACACGCTGGTGCTGCAAGCCATTCTCGCCGCCAGCGGTATCGGCATTGCTCTCGGCTCGCTGTTAGCCAGCAAGCTCTCCCGCAACCGTATTGAAACCGGGTTAATTCCGCTGGGTGCTGTCGGGGTCGCCGTCGGACTTTGGTGCCTTCCTCTCCTCACCACGCCCACCAGCCAAGCGCTCAACTTTGTGTTCATCGGCATGATGGGCGGGCTATTTATCGTGCCGCTCAACGCGTTGATCCAGTTTCATGCGGCGGATCACGAGCTAGGCACCGTGCTGGCCGCCAATAACTGGATCCAAAACCTTTCGATGCTGGGCTTTTTGGTGCTCACCGCGCTGTTCGCGCTGGCGGGGGTCGATAGCCATTACCTGCTGCTATTGGTCGCCAGCGTGGCGATGGTGGGCGGTGGCTACACCATTTTCAAACTGCCCCAGAGCTTAGTGCGCTTCATTCTCAGCTTCCTGCTTACCCGCCGTTACCGCGTAGACGTTCACGGGCTGGAAAACCTGCCCGCCCAAGGCGGCGTGCTGCTGCTGGGCAACCACATTAGCTGGGTAGACTGGGCGATGGTGCAAATTGCTAGCCCGCGCCCGGTGCGCTTTGTGATGCTGAAAAACATCTACCAGCGCTGGTACCTACGCTGGTTCTTTAAAGCACTGGGCTGCATTCCCATTGAGCGCGGCGCTGGGGCCGAGAATGCGCTGGCCGCCGTGGCCGAGCAGCTCAACGCAGGGGAAGTGGTTTGCCTGTTTCCCGAAGGAGCGATTAGCCGCAACGGCCAGCTGGGCGAGCTGCGCCGAGGCTACGAACGCGCCTGCAAACACGCCCACCCAGACGTGCGCATCGTGCCGTTTTACCTGCGTGGCCTGTGGGGCAGCCAATTCTCCCGCTCGTCTAGTAAACTCAAAGAGCTACGCAATGCGCCGCTGCACCGCTCTGTGGTAGTCGCCTTTGGTAAACCGCTGCCCAAAGACACCCCCGCCGACGTACTCAAACGGCGTATCTTCGAGCAGGCGACCCACTCGTGGCAACACGCCATGGAGGAGCTGCCTTCGCTGCCTGAGGCCTGGATCAACAGTGTCAAACGCAGCCCAAGCGCCCCAGCGTTGGCCGACGCCTTGGGTCGCCCACTCAACGCAGGCCAAGCGCTCACCGCTAGCCTGCTGTTCGCCAAGCGCTTTCGCCACCGTAGCCTCAACGAATCGACGCTTGGCCTACTGCTGCCTACCAGCACTGCTGGGGTACTGGCCAATATGGCCACACTGCTCGCGGGCAAAACGCTGGTGAACTTGAACTACACTGCCAGCCAAGCTGCCCTTGCCTCTGCGCTGCAGCAAGCTGATATTCGCACCGTCGTCACCTCGCGCCGCTTTATGGAAAAGCTGAGCCAGCGGGGGCTGGCGGTGGAATCGCTGCTAGAAGGCAAGCAGGTGATCTATTTGGAAGATCTACAGGCGGGGATCTCCCGGTTTGAGCGCGTCACTACGTTTCTTGCCGTGCGCCTGCTGCCCGCTTGGTTGTTACAAGCGCTGTTCTGCTATGGACGGAATGCGGACGCCACGGCGGCCATTCTGTTCTCCAGCGGCAGCGAAGGGCAGCCTAAGGGCGTGATGCTGAGCCACCGCAACCTGATGGCGAATATCAAGCAGACCTCCGACGTGCTCAATACCCAGCACGACGATGTGGTCATGGCCTCGCTGCCGCTCTTTCACGCGTTCGGTTTTACCGTCACCCAGCTACTGCCATTGATCGAAGGACTGCCGCTGGTTAGTCACGCCGACCCCACCGATGCCCCAGGCGTCGCCAACGCGGTGGCCAAGCATAAAGCCACCATTATGTTCGGCACCTCCAGCATGCTGCGCCTGTTCAACCGCAGCCCAAAGGTACAGCCCGCCATGCTGGAAAGCCTGCGTATTGTGGTGGCTGGTGCCGAGAAACTGGATGACAGCGTACGTGAAGGGTTTGCGCAAAAATTCGGTAAGGCGATTTATGAAGGTTACGGCGCGACAGAAACCGCTCCCGTGGCGGCCGTTAACCTACCCGACGCCGTCGGCGTTCACTACCAGCAGGTACAAAAAGGTAATAAGCCCGGCACCGTGGGTATGCCGCTCCCCGGCACCAGCATTAAGGTCGTCGATCCAGAGAGCTTCGAGGAGCTACCCACCAACGAGCCAGGTATGATTGTGATCAGCGGACCACAGGTGATGCAGGGCTATCTCAACGACCCCCAGCGCACCGAACAGGTCCTCAAAAGCTTCGACGGCCAGCGCTGGTACGTTACCGGCGATAAAGGGTTTATCGATGAAGATGGCTTTTTAACACTGATCGACTGCTACGCCCGTTTTGCCAAAATCGGCGGCGAAATGGTCAGCCTCAGCGCCGTCGAAGCCGCGGTCAGAGCGGTCGTCGACGACCCCAACATACCGCTGATGGCCGTCAGCCTGCCCGATGCAAACAAAGGCGAGCGCATCGTCCTACTGAGCGAAGCAGCGCTGGACGCCCAAACGCTCAAAACCGCCCTGCGCAGCCACGGTACGCCCGCGTTAATGATTCCCAGCGACTGGCTCACCGTGGAAGAGATACCTCGTCTAGGGTCAGGAAAAGCAGACTTTGCTGCCGCGAAACGGCTTGCCGAAGCGCAGCTGGCGGCTGAATCATCTTAGTAAAAAGGGCAGCGGCACGGCCGCTGCCCTTTCTGGCGAACTTACTCAGCGCTGCCGTCCTGTGAGTCACTTGGGTGGTTTGACTCACCGGTTTGTCCAGTCGCACCTTTCTGTTGGCCGCTTGATTGTTTGGCATGCTCCCCACGCGCAATATCATGATGGCTAATCACCACCACGTCGCGGGGCCACCACTCGGGGTGTTCGTCGCGGATATAGGCCATCAGCTTCTCACGCACGTTCATCTCAGCGGTCCAGCCCGCTAGCGGGTCCGAGGTCATTAAGTAGCAGGTGACCGTTTGTGCGTGGGAAGTTTGGCCGGTGACGTAGCAGAGCAGCTTATGGTGCTCAATCACGCACTCTTCTTCCTTGGCGAATTCTAAAAACTTCTCACGCACCTGAGAGATATCCGCGCTGAGGTGCAGGGTTAGCTCCATGAAGCGGTACATTTTGGTGCTTTTCACCGAGAGGTTTTCTAACGGTTTGGACGTAAAGTATGTGACCGGCACGATCAACCGCCGCTCATCCCAAGAACGCAGCCGAATAAAGGTGTAGAAAATCCCTTCCACATAGCACCACTGCCCTTCAAAGATCACTAAGTCGCCAATGCGGATGGGCTTGGCCAGCGAGAGCTGAAACGATGACAGGATATTACCCAGCACCGTCTGCCCCGCAATACCCACCAGCACGGCTAGCACACTGGCCGAGGCCAGAATGGAAAGCCCCAGAGATTCAAACAGCTGGATTTGCCCCAGCACATACACCGAAACCGCCACCACGGTGATCAAGATAATCACCCGGCGTAGGGCATAGAGTGAGGTTAGCAGCCGGCGTTTGTCTTTAGGCTTGGTGTCATCGATCTCACCCACCAAGCGGCGCGTCATGCGCAGCATGATGGTATCCACTAGTCGCAGCGCAATGGTGCCAGCACCCCAGGCCATGATCGCGATCAGCAGTACTCTAAACGTCGTGGTGGCCACGGCCGAAAACGACACCACGTAATCGAGCAGCATCTGAGTGACCAGCGACATCACGATCAGCGCGACCGGCACGCCGATTTGATCGGCAAAAATGGTCGACACGCCAGAGGGCAACACACGCGCAATGAGCCCGACGAGGTAATAGGTGGCGACGCCAACGATACCAATGGTGACCAGAAAGACAGGAATTGCCAGCCACTCCCAGACTTTCAGGACGCCAAATGAGGCCTTTAAACGTTCTGGGATGTAGCTCTCCAGCATGGAGGGGCCGTACTCTTCGTAGAGCGCGGGAATCGACGAAACGCTCTCCGGCATAATGAGCCATACGGGGTCTTCTTCGCCAACACGGTAGCGGCCTAAGCGCACATCATAGGCTTGGCCTTCTACCTGCAACGCAGCCAGTTCAATGTTGCGCCGTGGCTCGCCAGCCAAAGGGTTTTGGCCAGAAGGATCTTCAATGGCGGCATCTTGGCGACCCGGCAGATTAGAGGTATTCAGCCACTCACCTCGTCGTAATACTTCCGCCAGTTGCTTGGCTAGTTCCGTACCCCGTGCGGGCTGCTCGCTGGGGTCGATATCTGCCAGATTCAACAAATGCGCCGCATCGGCGTAATTTTCATCGTCGGTGAAATTCAAAAAGCTGCGAATGGATTCCCTAGGCGACATGCGTTTCGCCTCTTCCGGCACCTCACCCAACCCTGTGTTGATCGCATCCATGGTGAACCAACGCGGGTTCTCGCTCTCATCGCCTTGCGTTTGCGCCATGCCAACGCTAGAGAACAGTAGCGTGACGACCAGCACACCCCAAACGGGCCACGAGCTGTAATTTTTCATACTTGCCTTATTCAGTAAAAGTGAGCCAATACCCGCCATCAACCAACGGCTTGTGCCGCCCGCCCATTTAAATCAGTGGGCTATCCGTGTCGATGGTTGGTCAAAGTACAGACCACGTTACCTTATCCGGCAAGCAATCGCGGCTCTAGCGCTTGGTGGCGTAAGGCGAAGGCAAGAAATGGCCGCTTAGTTTTTCACTCAGTTTTCCAAATTTCCTAGGCGATTAAACGCGTCGTCATACAGCGCGGTGAGCAACAGCTCGTCGATGGCATGAGCCACTCCATGGACGACATGAGCATGGAGAGCGATCACATGGACTCCACCGACAGCATGAAAGAGTAACGCCCCTTTCGAGAGCCAGGAAGCTATGACGCGAAACGTACTGATCATCGAGGACAACCCAGGTATCGGCGAGCTGGTTCGTATGCACGTGGCCGAGCTGGACAGAGTGCTGAGGTTGGAAATGGAAGCAGACGACTATCTCACGAAGCCATTCAGCGTGGCAGAGCTTTCCGTCCGGGTAAAAGCGTTGTTTCAGCGAGTGGATGCTATGGCGTCCGCCTCGTTTGAAAAAATCAGGACGTATCTTTCTGCCTGCATCTACCGGCTCATTCACCGTGTAAAGCCTGAGCGCTAAGCGTGGCACAAAAAACGCCCACCGACGTCGGTGGGCGCTTGTGTTGATGCGTGTGTGAATGCTTTAGCAGCGTGGCGAATTAACCAAACACACGGCGCAGGTGCGTACGGTAAGCGGCTTTATCACGCTCTACATTCGGCACCTTTATCACATCATTGGCAATAAAGGTCGGCTGAGCCGCAAGGCCAATAAACTCCTGAGATTTGTGGAACGGGAAGTAAACGCCATCCACCCCACGGCCTTCAAAGAAGTTATCCGGCTCGTCGAACGCTTCAATCGGCGCGTTCCAGGTCAGCGACAGCATGTAATGGCGGCCTTGCAGTAAGCCACCGCTGCCATACTGCTTGGTCGGGTCTTGGCGAGAGCGGCCATCGCTGGCGTACAGAGAGCCATGGCCTTCAGTGAAGACTTCATCAATGTAGCGCTTGACGGTCCAGGGGGTGCCCATCCACCAGCCGGGCATTTGATACACAATGCTGTCCGCCCAGAGGTAGTTTTGCACTTCGGTGGCAACCTCATAGCCCTGCTCGATAACCGTTTCGCGTACTTCATGGCCTAGCTCTTTCAGCGTATCCACCGCCACGGCATGCAGGGTATTGTTGAGTTCACCACCAGAGTGGGCAAACGCTTTACCGCCATTGATTAACAGTATCTTCATTGCTTCAACCTCACCGTATATCGTGACCACCCCGCTTAACAGAAGTAAGCAGGGCATTAATTGGCGAGTATTGTGCAGTGCAGAGCAGGAAAGAAAAACCAAACATCTAGCAAGAGACTTTTGCGCTAAAATCAATAATCAACCTTTTATCGAGGTACCTCAAACCAACGATGAAAAGCACCCTGGAAGAGCAGCAGGCGTTTATCACCGTGGTGGATTGCGGCTCAATTACCGCCGCTGCTGAACGGTTAGGTATTACCGTGTCAGGCGTCAGCCGTGCGCTAAACCGCCTGGAGCAAAAGCTTGGCACGACGCTGCTGCGCCGCACGACCCGCCGTTTGGAACTGACCGAAGAAGGGGAAACCTTTCTCGCCCACTGCCGACGCATCCTGGCCGCCGTGGAAGAGGCCGAAGAGGCCCTGCTCGACCGCCACAACCAGCCTCAAGGAAGACTTCGGGTTAACGCCGCCCCTAGTTTTATGCAGTTTGTGATCGTGCCGGTCATTGGCGAATTCCGTGCCCGTTACCCCGGCATTACGTTGGAATTGGATACCCACGACCGGTTTGTCGATCTGCTGGAACAGCGAGTCGATTTAGCCATTCGCATCGGCGATTTGGAAGACTCCTCCCTTCATGCTCGCCTGCTGGGACATAGCCCGCTGCGACTTCTCGCTAGCCCCAGCTATATTCAACGTCACGGTGCTCCGCAAAGCATTGATGAATTAGCGCAACACAGCCTGATGGGTTTTAGTCAGTTAGAACACCTTAATCAGTGGCCGCTCATCGGCGCCGACGGCAAGCGTTTGCACATCTCACCAACACTCTCTGCCTCTAGCGGTAGCACGCTCATAGAACTAGCCATCGCCGGAGAAGGCATTGTTTGCTTGGCCGACTTTATGACCATCGCTCCTCGCCAGAAGGGAGCACTGGTTGACATCTTACCCGACTATACCGAGCTTAAAACCCAAGCCGTGAACGCTGTTTACTATCGCCAAGCCACACTTTCTCAGCGTACACGGCTATTTATGGAGTTTTTGGCCGAGCGGCTTCCAGGCAAGTATTTGCAGGGATAACGACATTATGGCATCGCTAAACCGGCTCGATTTCATCCTTTATTCTGAGTATTAAAGGGAGAAAAAGTCCCTGACCCGTCTATTGTTAACAGGCTAATATTGCTTTTATCATTATCAACACCCTGCCAAGTAAGGATGTTATGGGCCTTCAAGAAATTGCCGTTGGCGGCATCTATCTCAGTCCACTGCTGATCTACGCGCTGATGGCTTTTATCGGCACACTGGTCATTCGCTCGCTGCTGCACTGGGTGGTTGGTGAGCATGCACTCTGGTATGAAGCCTGGTTCGATATCTCGCTTTTTGTCATCTTAATGGCGGCAACCACTTTTCTGTTTACCGTCTTGCTTGAACGCCTGTGATATAGCCCTTGTAGCAGCCCTTGAGAGAACTGTTGATGCGCCCTTCGCTTCGTATTTTGCTCACTCTGATCATCGTTGCCATTGCTATCGCCGCCGGTGCTTGGCTGTGGCGTTACTACCTCTATACCCCCTGGACCCGCGACGCTCGTGTTCACGCCGAGGTCGTCACTATTGCACCGGATGTCACCGGCTGGGTAAATAGCCTTGAAGTGGCCGACACCGATTATATTGCTGAGGGCGAAACGCTGTTCACCATTGACGACACCCGCTACCAAGCCGCCGTCGACAGCGCTCAAGCCACGCTAGAACATCGCCAAGCCACCTTAGAACTCAATCGTGCGGAAGCTGGACGCCGCAACCAGTTGGGTAACAGCCAAGCCATTAGCGCCGAAGCCCAGCAGATCGCCCAAATCAACTCGCGCATTGCCGAAGCCGATGTCAAGCAGGCTCAATCCGCGTTGGAGAGTGCGCAACTTGATCAGGCACGCACCCAGGTCGTCGCTCCTGTTAGCGGGCACGTGCTCAATGTTCAGCTCACCACCGGTAACTTCGTCAATCGCGGCACGCCCGTGATGGCGCTCATTGCCGATGACTCCTACTACGTCATGGGTTATTTCGAAGAGACCAAAATGGCCTCAATTAAGGTGGGCGACCCGGCAGAGGTAGTACTAATGAATGGCAATACCCACCTGAATGGGCGAGTGGCGGGCATTGGGCGTGGCATTGCCGACAGCAACACCACCCTCAATCAACAGCTACTGCCTCAAGTTGAGCCCACCTTTAGCTGGGTACGCCTAGCCCAGCGCATCCCCGTGCGCATCACCTTAGACGCGGTACCCGACGACACCCTGCTAAGCGTGGGCATGACCGCAACCGTGCACATCCACCCTGAATCGTCTTCTCAGGCCACTTCGCCGTAACCATGCCGCCCTTTTTGCGCACCTACTTCACGCCTAACGCCACGGCGGTAAAGTTTGCCATTAAAACCACGCTGGCCATGATGCTAGCGCTTTACGTCGCGCTGGCTTTCGATGTGGAGCGCCCCTACTGGGCGCTGATTTCCGCGGCGTTTCTGCAAATTCGCCCCATGAGTGGCATGGTCGTCGAGAAAGGCCTCTGTCAGTTGGGTGGCACCGCGCTGGGCGCTATCGTGAGTATCTTCATCATGGCGCTGTTTGCCCAGGCACGCCTGCCCGCACTGCTCACGCTCACCTGCTGGATTATGCTGTGTACCTACGTCGGCTCGCTGTGGCGCAATAACTACACCTACGGCTGCCTCATGGCCGCCGTGACAGCCATGTTGATCGTGGTGATTTCCAGTGGCAGCACCCCAGCCGGAATTTTCGACATTGCTGTGGCACGCATGACCGAACTGGGGTTGGGTGCCCTGTGCGCCATGCTGGTCAGCGCACTGTTATGGCCCTCTCATGTGGGCACACATTTGGCCACCCAGGCCGACACGGTGATTAACGAGGCCTTCACCCACGCCGCCCTACGCTTGGAAGCCAGCGACGATATAGCTGCCATGCAGGAGGCCCTGCGCGGTAGCCTCACCCCGCTGGCCGTGCTGGAAACCGACAGCCAGGCGGCTCGTTTTGAAGGCCCAGTGGGCCCCGGCCGAGTGCGTGCTACCCATGTTCTAACGCGACGCACATTGCGCTTTTTCGCCAACCTGCAGGCGCTTCACCAATTGATGCACGACCACGCTGACCGCCTTGCCCCTGAAAGTATCGAGCTTGCGGGTCAGGTAGCGAATGGTTTTCGCGATGCCGAACATGTCAAAGGAGTGGCTGACGCCCGCAAAGCCCTGCAGGGGTTACGACATCGGGTTCATGAAAGTGAAGAAGAAGCCAGCCTTGCCCCTCTCGACCGTCGCCTCCGCCTGGGGCTACGTGAATCGATCGGTCACGCCATGGTCATGCTTGACGCCCGCGAGGCGATTGCCTCACCGGCAAGCCATAAGCTTCGTTCTTCGCCACTGGCCTGGCACCGTGACCACCTCGCCGCCAGTATCAACGCTATACGCTCGGGTCTTTTGTTCTCGCTACTGGCGACTTTTTGGATTGTCACCGCCTGGCAGAGCGCCATGATTGCGATGATGCTCGGCACGCTGTTTTCCGCGTTCTTCGCCAGCCGTGACAACCCTATCGCGATCACTATGATGTTCTACAAAGGCATGCTGGCGGCAATCCCCAGCGCCTTTCTATTCGGCCATGTGTTGCTCTCACAGGCCAATGGCTTTCCGATGCTGGCCATGCTGTTTGGCACGCCGCTGTTTCTAGGCCTGCTGGGCGCCACCAACCCGGCGACCATGGGTTACTGCCTGGCATTTACCATTTTCAATATCCTGCTCACCATGCCCGGCAACGGCATGGACTTCTCGTTCGACAGTTTCGCCAACCGGGTGGTGGCCGTGGTGATCGGGCTCAGCTGCGTGGTCATGTCCTTTCGTCTGCTGCCAGGGCTGGGCACACGCCTTAGACGCCGGCGTCTGATCAACGCTATTTCGAAAGATATTCATGAGTTAACGCGGCGCTCGATTCGCGATGCCGAAACCCGCTTCAGCGGTCACATGGCGGACCGCCTGCTGCAGCTTGCCCAACACGACGACATGCTGCCAGAACAACAACGCCATCTTTTTATTCTTGGTTTGACCGGGCTCGACCTGGGCACTGCCACGCTACGCCTGCGTGACCGGCTGGATGATGCACCTCACCCGAGCATCCGCGAGGCGCATCGCCACCTACTAGGCACGCTAGCTAGCGGGTTTGAAGAGAGCGCTAACGGGCGTCCACCCCAATGGATTCGTGAAGCAGGCCAGCAGTTGGATGAGGCGATAAAGGCTTACGGCGATGTGCCCGCCGACCGCCAGGTATTGTTGGAGGGCTTGATTGAGCGGCTTGAACTGGCCCTGGAGCGCTTGGCGCGCATCATGGCGAATCAGCCAACGCGGCCCCACCCACCTATCAAACGTCTATCCCCCGTCGATCAACCGTAGGTGCGTGCTGCGCCATCAACGCCACAATCTAATCGATAAACACGCGCAGCTTGGCGCTAACGCGCCTATTCGGCGGCAACGCCACGTACATTGGCATTGGATTGAGGTGCCAATCATCAAACAAACGCACCAGCTCGCCACGGGATACGTGCCCTTTGGCCATGAAATCCGGCAACCAAATGACGCCGAGCCCCCCAACCTCAATGTACTGATCAACAATGCAGGCATTATGCGGCGCGCAGACGTGTCCTGCACCAGCGATAGAACGTGAAGTTCCTGCGCTGGTTGGAGCGGGATGGACACTTCGATCAGGCGGTGGAGATGCTCAACAAAATGTGAGCCTCCATGCACTCCATCGCAAAAGGTAACAATTGACGATGTAAAATGATCGTTTTACACTTTGCGCATGGATACCAAGACAAAGCTTATTTCAGCAGCAGAACTCCTTTTCGACCGGCATGGTTTTACCGCCACCGGAATGGACAAACTAACCCAGGCTGCTGGCATGTCGAGCCGCACGCTCTACAAACATGCTGGCAGCAAAACGGCGCTGATAACTGACGTGCTCGCAGAGCGGCATCGCCGGTTTCAGCAGCGCATCGAAGTAGAGAGCGTAGAGGCGCTATTTTGCGCGCTGGAAGAGTGGGTCCGGATCGAGGGCTCTCGTGGGTGCCTGTTCCTGCGCGCTTACGGCGAAACCGGTGGCGATACACCGGAAATTGCCAATGCTGTGCTGGCACACAAGGCGAGTCTGTATGAGAAAATTCAGGCAATTGTATTCCTAGAGACCGGCGGCAAACATAATCCTGAACTGGCCGAACAGATCCTTATTCTGTTTGAAGGAGCGACGGCGGCCGCGGTCTATCGCGGGGCTGAGTCAATAACGTCGGCGCGTATCGCTGCGTCAGCGCTCATCCAGCAGGCACGCACATGAATCCCAGCCTTTACCTGGGCGCTACAGGCTTTGGCCTGATTGCCGTCTGCTACGGTTTTGCTCGCTTCGCCTTCGGGCTATTTCTGCCCCAAATCGATGCTGACCTTTCCCTATCGTCTACCATCAGCGGCTTGATATCCGGCGGTGCTTTTCTGGGCTACTGTGTCGCCATCGTGCTATCGGCGTATCTAACCGAACGCATTGGTGCCCGCGCCGTTGCTGTAGCAGCAGCCCTTGTCGCAGCGGTGGGCATGGTGGGCATTGCAGTAGCACCGTCTCCACTATTGCTCGCCACTGCGGTCATGCTGGCAGGGTCCAGTACCGGGCTAGCATCTCCCCCTATGGCAGCTGCGGTTGCCGTTATCGTCCGTCCTGATCGACAAAGCCTTACCAACACCATCATCAATGCTGGTACCAGCGCAGGGGTGGTGCTTTCGGGGCCAATCGCGTTAATGCTAGGCGGACAATGGCGGTTGGCCTTCACGGGCTTTGCTGTCGCTGCTTTTATAATGGCGATAGCTGCGGCATTCATCGTTCCCAGCGAAACAAAAGCGGCCCCGAAAACGGCCACCGGCTTGCCACCGATTAATGGCGTTATTGTTCGCCTGATCGCGGCCGCATTTTTGATGGGGGCGTCCAGTACCGCGCTTTGGTCTTTCGGCGGTCAGCTCGTCACCCATCAGCTTGGTTGGAGCTCGACAGGCGCAGGGCTTCTTTGGATCGCTATTGGTGCTGCCGGTATCGCTGGCGCAGGGGCCGGTACGTTAGTCGCGCGGTTCGGGATTGATCGCACGCATTGGCTTTTTCTTGCGGCATTAGCGGCTGGCATTATGTTAGTTGGCACCAGTATCACAACGCCTTTATTGGCACTCTGCGGTGGCATGCTCTTCGGCGCAGCGTACATCATGCTCACCGGTGTCTATCTAATATGGGGTGTCTCTGCACTGCCCGATCGACCGGCCACGGGTCTAATGATTGGCTTTTTGACCATCGCTATCGGCCAAACCGCAGGCGCGCCAATCTTCGGGCTGCTGATGGATCAGTTAAACATCAACTATGCCGTGACCATCTTCGCATGCCTTGCGTTTACAGCCGGATTGACGAGAGCTGGAAACGCTAAACTCCAGACTGCATGAGCTCACCCTTCAACGCCTCTTAATTGAGTAACCGCCACCATAACGGACGGGCCGAAACGTAGCGTGCAAGTCTCCGCTGCGCTTTGGGCAAGTTCCCAATCGTCAACTATACTCCGCCACAACGAACATGATGTCGTTGCCTGGGCTGGATGCGCGTATGCGCCATGCCAGTTTAGGTACATTAACTCGCTGAACAGCATAAGGAGTTTGCCGTGACAGCCACTGTTGAACGCACTGTTCGAAGCGGAATACATCCGCTTCATGCAGTACTGCTTGCAGGGACTATTCCTCTCTTTCTGGGTGCCGCGTTAAGCGATTACCTCTACTCAACTAGCTACCATATCCAGTGGAGCACCTTCTCTTCCTGGCTTATTGCGGGCGGCCTTGTTTTTACTGGTTTCGCGATATTGGCTGCCATTATCGGCCTTTTTCGGGCTCATCGACGTCGCGGCATCTCGCTGATTTATTTGTGTCTGCTGCTTGTCACCTGGATCGTCGGTTTTATCAATGCGCTGACTCATGCCAGGGATGCCTGGGCGATGATGCCCACCGGTTTTGTTCTTTCGATTGTCGTTACCGTGCTGGCCTGTGCGGCAACCTGGATCGGTTTTTCCCTTCGCAGCGCAGGAGATAAGCCATGAAGGTTTCCAACATTCGCTATGTCACGCCCCTAGCGATGCTTTTGATCGCGGGCAGCGCTAGCGCTCAGCAGTACGGCGCCAATCCCACATTGCCAGAACCGGACCGTGGGCTCTTACCCGACATGACGGTACCGGAACCCGCTGAGTGGGGCGACCAAACGCCTACCGTGCCCGATGGCTATACCATTACCGCCATTGCCACCGATCTTCAGATTCCACGCCAAACGCTGGTATTGCCTAACGGCGATATTCTGGTGGCCGAGGGTAGCGGCGGCAACGCACCGCAGTTGAAGCCAAAAGACTTCATCGCTGGCTATATCAAGAGCCAGGGCAATACCGCTGTAGAGAGCGGCAACCGTTTAACTTTACTGCGTGATGAAAATGGCGATGGCACTTACCAGCAGTCAGTATTTGCCGAAGACCTCAATGCCCCTTACGGGCTGGCGCTGGTGGATAACAACCTCTACGTAGCCAACCAAGACGCCCTGGTACGTTTTGACTACGAAGAGGGCCAAACCGAAGCCGACGGCCCCCCTGAAGTGATTGCCGAGCTACCCTCAGCGATCAATCACCACTGGACCAAAGCGATGACCGCCAGTGCTGATGGGGAGTTTCTGTATGTGGGAATTGGTTCCAACAGCAACATCACCGAGCGCGGCATGGAAGCGGAAGTTGACCGCGCAGAAATATGGGAGATTGACGCTGACACGGGCATGCATCGCCCCTATGCCACGGGTCTACGCAACCCCACCGCCATGGCGATTCAGCCCGACACCGAGCAGCTCTGGACGGTCGTCAACGAGCGTGACGAGCTAGGCCCCGACCTAGTGCCTGACTACCTCACGACGGTTCAGGAAGGCGGTTTCTATGGCTGGCCCTACAGCTACTGGGGCCAGCATGTCGACCCCCGCGTTCGCCCACAGGACCCTGAGAAGGTCGAGTCGGCGATTGCCCCCGATTACAGCCTGGGTTCGCATGTGGCTCCCCTTGGCCTCGCCTTTTCTACCCCTGAAATGGGCGATGAGTTCGCTGAAGGTGTGTTTATCGGCGAGCACGGCAGTTGGAATCGCGCCGACCCCGTTGGCTATAAGGTCGTTTTCGTGCCGTTTAGCAACGGCCAGCCCAGCGGCGACCCCATCGATTTTGTTTCGGGGTTTCTCACCGACGATGGCCGCACTCGTGGCCGCCCGGTAGGCGTCACTATTGACCCCGACGGCGCGCTGATCATCGCCGACGATTTAACCAACGCCATTTGGCGCGTCACACCCGATAGCCCTTAAGAAGAGCCCTTAAGAATAACCAGTAGGATTTAAGCGGGTGGCAGACCACCCGCTCATTCCGCATCTACCCACCTCGCACTGACTCCCCATCGCGCACTTGCTTACCGGCACTCACTATAGTTTATTAAGTATGATCGCCCTTAGCCGATGAGAGACCGCTTATGCCCGCCGCCAAGACGCTCCACGCCCCGTATATACACACTCCTCTGCCTCATGGGCATGCTTCTCATGGGCCCGGCGCATGCTGCTGTGGCTCACCCATGCTGCAGCAATTTCATGAGCGGGTCATGGCCGACCTGAGCCGACGCCAAGTGCTGGGCGGCACCGCTGCGGTGATGGCGATGTTTGCCGGGCTTAGCGTGCCCTCGGTGGTGAGTGCCCAGCCGCGTCAAGCCAACGGCCCGCTGCTGCTGACCAATCTGCAGCTGTTTGATGGTAGTGGCAGTGCGGTGCAAAGCGGCGTGTCAGTGCGTATTGAAGAGGGCCGGATTCACTCCATTCTCCCCGCCGATGCCACCGCCGAAGGAGCGGAAGTCTTCGACTGTGGAGGCAGGCTACTGATGCCGGGGCTCATTGATGCTCACTGGCACACCACGCTGGCGGCCATTACCCAAACCACCGCCATGACGGCTGATGTGGGCTACATTCATCTGGTCGCGGCCCAAGAAGCCAAACGCACGCTGATGCGCGGAGTAACGTCAGTACGTGATGTGGGCGGGCCTTCGTTTGCGCTGCAACGCGCCATTAACGAAGGCATTGTGGATGGCCCGCGAATCTTTCCCGCCGGGGCGATGATTTCCCAAACCTCGGGGCACGGCGATTTCCGCATGCGTCATGATATTCCTCGGGGCAGCACCACGCCGCTGAGTGAACAAGAGCACCAAGGGGTCGCCGCGATTGCCGATGGAGAAGATGAAGTGCTGCGCCGCACCCGTGAGCAGCTCATGTTAGGCGCTTCGCAAATCAAACTGATGGCCGGTGGCGGCGTGGCTTCGCTGTACGACCCACTCGACAGCACCCAGTTTACCGAGCGCGAACTGCGCGCCGCCGTGGATGCCGCCGGTGACTGGGGCACCTACGTGATGGTGCATGTGTACACCCCAAGGGGCATACAGCGTGCGCTGCGGGCAGGGGTAAAATCCATTGAGCACGGCCAACTAGCCGATGAAGAAGCCGCCCGCATGATGGCAGGCGAAGGCGCATGGTGGAGCCTACAGCCGTTTTTACAGGACGAAGATTCCAACGTTTACCCCGACGCCGCCCGCCGAGAGTCTCAGCGGCAAGTGGCAGAAGGCACCGTGCGCGCCTATGAACTCGCTCAGCGCTTTGATATTAAAACCGCCTGGGGCACTGACATTCTGTTCAACCCGCAAAACACCCCCAACCAGCTGCGCCAGCTCGCCAAACTTACCCGCTTCTACGACCCGCTCACCGTGCTGGCCATGGCCACCGGCCGCAATGGCGAGCTGCTTGCGCTTTCCGGCCCGCGCAACCCCTACCCCGGCACATTAGGCAAGATCGAACCCGGCGCCTGGGCAGACCTACTGCTAGTAGACGGCGACCCCAGCCGCAATCTGGATTTCCTACACGACCCAGAGCAGAACCTGCGCATGATTATGAAAGGCGGGCGCATTTATAAAGACACCCGCTAAGCTCGTTTTAAAACACCAAGATTACAACCCCAGCTAAGGTTAAAACCCCAGTAAACGGCGGCGCAGCGGCCTAATAGCTACCAGCGCCAGCGCTACCAAAGCCAGCCACTCTAACCAGTGGGGCAGCAGCTCTTGCACTTGGCTGGCCTGCTCCACCGGGTTCCAACCGGCCAAGGCAACGGCCGCATCGAACAGCCAACCTACCAGTACGGTCACTACCAGCACGCTAGCCAAGTAAACCGCCAATGCTGGGTTACCCAGCTCGCGGCGCAGAATGGCCAGCGTTGCTAGGCTGGTAATCGGCCCCGCCAGCAAAAACACTAGCGCCATCCCAGGCGAGATACCCGCTAACAGTAGCCCGGCCGCCACTGGTGTAGCTGCCGCCGCACAGATATAAAGCGGAATACCCACCACTGCCATCAGTATCAGAGCCAAAATACCGCCCGAAAACTGTGCCAGCGTATCCGGCGGTACCAGAGTGACCAGCACACCGGCAAGCAGCAGCCCGGCAAACACCCACGCGCTGATATCATCCAACAGATCGCTAAACGCATAACGCAGCCCCGCTTTCAGACCGCTAGGTTCGACGGTTTCGGCGTGGTGATCGTGGCAGCCATGCGACGAGCAGCAGCCAGCAGTGGCTGCAGGCGCAACGGCCTCTGCTTCGCGGGTAAAGCCCACTAGTAAGCCAGTCACAATGGCCGTTACCAAGGCGCCGCCAACACGCACCACCGCCATCAGCGGCCCAAGCAGCACGCTGGTGAGCAGAATCGAGTCCACACCCACGCCTGGGGTGCTGATTAAGAACGAGGTAGTCGGCCCGCGCCCCGCACCGCCCCGATGCAGCGCAATCGCGGTAGGAATCGCCCCGCAGGAGCATAGCGGCAGCGGCATCCCAATCACCGCCGCCCGCACAATGCTGCCCAGGCCACGCCCACCCATCCAGCGCTGCAGCAAGGTTTCCGGTAGCCAGGCTTTGATCAGCCCCGCAATCATCAGCCCCAACAGCAGCCACGGGGCCGCCGTTAAGGCAATTTGTAGCAGTTCGTTTATCAGCGTCATCTCATCACCTACTTGTTCACGGTGGGAATAAGGACTAGCCTAAACCCTGTAATCGTTACAGGGTCAAGCCGATGACTACGTATTACCGCATTGGAGATGTTGCTGCCCGCACAGGCTGCTCACCAGAAAGTATTCGCCACTATGAAAAGCTGGGCCTATTGCCACCACCCAAACGTGGGGAGCAAGGCTACCGGCTGTATAGTCAGGCCGCGCTGGAACGCATTGGGTTTATTCGCCATGGCCGCAGCCTAGGGCTAGACCTACACAATATTCAGGAATTGCTCGAGCTTTCCGACCACCCAGATACCGACTGCAGCGCCGCCGATGACATTGCTAGCCGCCATCTCGCGCACCTGGAGGCACGCATTGCCAAGCTTCAGGCGCTAGCCGACGAGCTGCGCCAAGTGGTGCACCAGTGCCGGGGCGGCAAAGCCGCCGACTGCCAAATCATCCAAACGCTGTATGAGCACCAGCCCAGCTGCAGTGACACCCGCTGTGGCGACCGCCAATCTTTGCTCAAATGACGCGCGGCCATCCCCCAAAGGAACTGCCCATGATCGAAACGAAGGAAGAACTCGAGGCCATCAAAAAGACATGCCAAGCGATGGTCACCAAAAGTGCTGGACTCTCAGCGGGCACCGCCACCATCCCCGTACCGGGGCTGGATATCGGCTCGGACGTGGCGATTCTGATGCGCATCATCCCCAAAATTAATAGCCAGTTTGGCCTGACACCGGAGCAAATCGACGGCCTGGATACCGAGAGCAAGCTGTTCGTCATGACCGCCATCTCCAACACCGGCAGCAAGATGGCGGGCAAATACATCACCCAGAACCTCATCGTCTCGCTACTAAGCAAAATGGGCGTTCGGGTGGCGGCAAAAGGCGCGTCCAAGTTCGTACCGCTGATCGGCAGTGCCGTGGCAGGCGGCATCAGCTTTACCGCCATGAAATACATGGGTAACAGCCACATCGACGACTGCTACCGCATCGCGCTCGCTGCCCTAGAGCACCGCCAGCTCGAACGCGCGGTAGAGGACGACGCCGTGATCGAAGCGGACGCGTACACCCCCACCAACGGCCCCACTCGCCCTGATTCATAAGGCAGCGCCCGTCGGCAATGGTATGCTGGAACGTCTTGTCATCTTATCTAGGAGAAAGCAATGCCCGCTTATATCGTTTTGACCCGTGAGCGCACCCACGACAGCGAAGAGATGCAGCGCTACAGCGAAAAAGCCAAAGCCGCCCGCGAAGGCCACGACCCGCAGCCGCTAGCGTTTTACGGCGATGTTGAAGTATTGGAAGGCAGCGACATGGAAGGTGCGGTGATTCTACGCTTCCCGGACATGGCCGCCGCCCGCGCCTGGTACCAAAGCCCCGCCTACCAAGAAGCCCGCAAGCACCGCTTCCTGGGTGCCGATTACCGCGTCTTTTTGGTAGAAGGCATCGAAGAGGTGTGATGGCGCAACAAGTCACCCTCGATGGGGATGAACTCGCTCGCGGCATTGATGAGCGAGGCGGCGGTGAGCTGGGGCACGCCGTAGACCTCGACACGTTTACCGTGCACCTCACGGATTTTCTGGGCTAACAGATCGAAGTCGCCATCGCCGGACACCAGCACCACCACATCCACCTCGCGCGCGGTGTAATAGACGTTCTGGGTATCGACGAAGATGGCGACGCGGGTGGTCATGGAAAAGCCTCGGCAAGTAATAAAACGCCAGCTTCATGAGGCTGGCGTTGGTAAGGGTGCATGGTACCGCGCCGTTATTTAGAATGCGCCCTCTGGGTAGGCACGAGGCGCGATACCCCCACCACCACCGAGCCCACCAAAAAGCCAATCACCGCCGAGCACAGCGTATTGAAGCTCCAGCCCAGCGTGCTACCAAAGGCACCGGTGGACTCATGAATGGCATGCTCGATGTGATGCACCCACTCGTAGGGCGCGTTGAACCAGCCCGTTCCCTCTGCCCCCAGATTCACCATCAAGATATGCCCGCCCACCCACAGCATGGCGATGGTGCCCACTACTGAGATGGTCGCGAGCACTTTGGGCATGGCCGTGACCAAGCCACGGCCCAGGGCTTGTACGCCTGAGTGATCCCGCTGGGCAAGCTGTAGGCCAACATCGTCCATCCTGACCAACATGGCCACCACGCCATACACCAGTATCGTGATCACAAACGCGACCACCACCAAGCTTGCCAGCTGTGACCAAAACCCTTGGTGAGACACCGTGGCCAGCGCGATCACCATGATTTCCGCAGAGAGAATCAGGTCGGTGCGAATAGCACCACTGACGATTTTCTTCTCGGCTTCCGGCCCCTCCTCAACCGCAGGCTTGTCATCGTCATGCTGGCCAGAGAGCTTATGCCACACCTTCTCCGCGCCCTCAAAGGCCAGGTAAGTGCCGCCTATCATCAGGATGATCGGCAATAGCCCAGGCAGAAAATGGTTCAGCAGCAGCGCCACTGGTAGGATAAACAACAGCTTGTTGCGGATGGAGCCCAGCGCGATCTGCTTCACAATCGCCAATTCACGCTCTGCCACTACCCCGTGCAAATATTGCGGCGTCACCGCCGCATCATCCACCACCACCCCTGCCGCTTTCACCGTCGCACGACCAGCCGCGGCGCTTACATCGTCCAGTGATGCAGCGGATAGCTTCGCCAGCGCGGCAATGTCGTCCAGTAATCCAATCAAGCCGCCAATAGCCATGGGTATTTCCTCCGTGAATCAGCATTGCAGATAGTAAAGCACACGGTGGCTGGGGCGGGCGGACTCTTTTATGCCAAGGGCAGTGTCGATTCTCTCCCTTCATGACCTACCCTCACTGCGTCACTTCAAAGAGCGGCCTTCGAGGGAGCGCGCTATGGAGTGAGGGGTATTACCTTGAGGAAGCATTTTCAGGCAGCGTGATTTGCCCCGTTAGATAAGGCGCAACGCGGCCTTTAATCATCACGCGCTCACCTTCTACCACGCAGCTCAGCGCGCCTTGACGTGCGCCACCCTGGCGGACAGTAAGCGCTTGCTTACCCAAACGCGCTGCCCAGTAAGGTGCGAGCGACGTATGTGCCGAGCCGGTCACCGGGTCTTCTTCCACGCCGACCTTGGGGCCAAACCAGCGAGAGACAACATCCACATCATCGCCTCTCGCAGTAACAGCCACACCTCGCCCTGGCAGCTGTTTAAGCCGCTGCATATCCGGCACGAGGCGTTCAATCACACTCGCCTCTTCAGCTACCGCCACAATGTCATCCGAGATCAGCAGCTCTTCGATTTCGATACCGCCCAGGGCAGCGGCGACTTCCGCGTGCATGTCTAGCGGTGCGAGCGTTTTCGCGGGGAAGTCCATCACCAGCGCATCGCCCTCGCGGCGAACGGTTAGTACACCGCTTCTGGTTTCAAAGGCCACCGCCTCGGCCACCACGCCCAAGGCATGAAACACCACCCACGCCGCCGCTAAGGTGGCATGGCCGCACAGATCCACCTCCACCGAAGGCGTAAACCAGCGCAGGTGATAGCCCGCTTCCGTGGGTACGAAAAACGCGGTTTCGGAAAGGTTATTCTCCGCTGCAATGGCCTGCAGCAGCGCATCATCCAACCACGCCTCCAGCGGGCACACGGCGGCTGGGTTGCCCTCAAAGGGTTTTGAGGCGAAAGCATCTACTTGGTAGAGGTCGATTTTCATGGCAGTTACCGAAAAAGAGAGGCGAAAACGCTAGGTTAGTGCCGCTTTCTGGCGGAGGCATCAAGCTCAATCGCGCGTCGTCAAGCGCTGAGCTCGTCTCCGCCTGGAAGCCATCACGGCCACTGCCGCGATGCAAAGGGCAGCGGCAATCCCAGCCCATATAAAATGGGAATAGCCACTCAGCCGCTCGAACAGTGGCGCAAGGGCCTGACCAAACAGATAACCGAGCGTGACCCAGGCCAGCGCCCAGATCAACGCCGAAAGAGCATTGAGCAGGATAAAGCGTGGCCAAGGATAATCGGTCGTGCCGATGGTCACCGCACCGGCCATGCGTAGCCCATAAAGGAAGCGTAAGGAGAACGCGAAAACGTTCGGGTGGGCGTTGAACGTTGTCAGTACACGCCCACCTGCCGCACTACCCTGCACCGAACGAACGATAGCGCTATTGCGCCACCCGTGCCCGAGCAGGAAGAACACTTGATCCGCCAGGAAAGAGCCCAGCGCGAGCGCGATGATAGCGGGCCAAAACTCGATCAGGTGCTGATGAGACAGGATGCCGCCCAGCATCGCACTGGCTTCGCCCTCCAAGCTCGCCCCCACGAACAGCCCGAAGCTGCCATAGTTCGCCACCAAATGCTCAAGCGTCATTTGCGTTCATCCATAAAGTAACCCCGGAACCGTGGGCGCTAGGTAAACGCCCTCTTTATCTCGATTCGGGATGATGCAGAGGATTGAATAGGGCTTTTTAGCGGCAGGCAGCTTATTCAATATGCGAGTGGCGTTCAACAGCAACGCACGCAGCCCACACTCATCAGTGCAGCTAAACCAGCAACCCGTTATTATCCTGCTAACTACTTTGCCTACTGGCATCATGCACACCACACCTACTCACTGGGCACGCTATGCATAACCTATGGATTCCCGTCGTCGCCATTTTCATCGTTGCGGGCCTGATATTCGGCGGCCAAGCCTACTCCGAGGCCCAGCGTGATGCTCATATCGCCGCAAGCATATCGGAACGCCTCGGCAGCCAAACGCAGGCCGACCTCTCGCATTTAAAGCGCGTCAACAAGGGCTATGGCGTATGCGGGGATTATCACCTTGCCAACGTTGAGCATGGCCACTTCTACTACAACAGCGCCACCGAGCGCCTAGCGCTGGGCACCGATGCGCCGCTGTATCAAGATAACTGCGATAGGGTTTCTGACTAACGCCTTGAAACCTATCGTTCTCAACAAGCAGCCCTAACCCACCTCCACGGAGTAACGCGTGCTGCGCCCACCGCCGGGAAGCTTGGAAAGGCAGCCTTTCTCCACCAGTTCTGCCAAATCCCGCGTGGCGGTGGCCTTGCTCACCTCAGCCAACGATTGGTACTTGCGGGCATTAATACCCTGTGCAAATTCTTCGACTGCGGTATCCAACAAACGGTTCAGCACCTTAATTTGCCGTTCGTTGAGTATCGTAGTTGCCATGATACTGACAAAAAAACCAAATGAGGCCTAGCTCAAAGAGATCTATCGAATTGAATCTGGTTCTGGGTTCACACAAACAGTATCTGTAAAAGTCTGTTTATTCTAAAGGGCGGGATACTTTGACCGAAACTTTGGACACGCTGTAGAGCTCCACTTTGCCGCCGACAGCCTTTTCGGGGTTAAACAGTGCGAGATTGATACCGTCGCTGACTGAACTACGATAGAGCACGCCGTCGAAACCGATTTTCTTAATGAACTCACAAAGATACTGGCTCGGAATATAGTCGATCGCGGCCCCTGACGGCTGAACAGGTCGAGTCAACTCCTCACCTAAACGTTCGAGGAACGGCAAATCGGCGCGTAACTGACTAATCTCGCTCGACTCGGAGAGTATGAAGGGAGAAACGAGTTTGCGCGGATTGCGCAAGTCCACAACCTTAATATCGGGAATTGTGAAATCAGCAACACATGCAAGCTCGCCGGTATGAGGCCTTATCTCAGCCACAGCGGTTTCAGGAATTGATCCCAGATAAAGATAGGGAATGCCCGCAGGATTAGCCCGACCATGTGATGAGCGTCGCTCCGGGGGTGCACCCATCTTCTCAATTGGGAAGACCTGGTCCTCGGCAAGGATGCGCGCGCGATACCATTGCCGAGGTAATTGCGACGCCAACAACATGCCAAACAACTGTTCGAGGCGGTCTAAATCAATGGCGACATCAAGGAACCAGCGGTTGGCATACATCATTTCGTCGCGCAACTTATCCCACTGTGCGAGCCCCTCACTAATATAGCTTGGAGATGGTGCAAAGCTTTTTCGGACGATTTCACCGTCATCGAGAATCTCACCGAGCAGTTCTTTAGCGTGGGCGGTGTCCATACGTTGGTGACTAAAGAGCTGCCAATCATCCTTCATCCATTCGACCAGCGACTTACCGTCCTCACTCGGCTCATAGACATTAACTAGAAGCTCGAAATAATTGGCGAGCTTACCCGGCTCAACAAGCTGGGTATCAGCGGTCCCGCAAAAATCACATGCTCCGTAACTGGGATCTAGCGACGGGAAGAGCTGATCGCGCAAACTGCGATCATCAAAACATTCAGGGCAACAGAGTCGTTGTACCATAAGGCTTAACCAAGATAGTCGGCAAGTGTCTCGATGTGATGCTTCATCGAGAGCTTTTTAATGTAGCCGAGGCCTGGAAAATGGCCTTTAGCATGGAGGGAGCGAAACTCCTTTATCGCCTCAGTTTCAAGAATGTGGGAATTGTCACTATCCAGTTTCGCGATCAGTTTCTCCAGCGCCTGAGCGAACTTGCCAGCAGGGTCGGTTGGAGTGTCGTTAGTATCAGAGATAAAGTGGTAGACATACATGACATCGTCTTTGTCAGGATCAATGAAAGTCAAGTGGATCGCGACGGCGTAAGCCGGACCACCGCTCTCACTATAAACGTCGCCAGCGATAAGAAAATCTCCAAATCCCGTCATGCGGAGTTCATCATAGGTGACATGAAGGTCGGAGAACTCCTCTACAGGAAGATAATCGGCGTTACGTTGCCGTTTGAAGCCGTCGCGTACGAGAATGCGTTTGCCCTGGTCGAAGTGCTTCCGGTAGAGCATTTTTGCATGATCTTCTATAAATACGTTATCGAGGCCCGCCGTGTTTTTCTTAAGCGCAGCCGCCAGCTCCTTGGGGGCAGTGAAGCCCGCGTGGACTAGAACAGGTTGATGATCAGCATGTTGGTCATAGCAGGCTATTACTTCATCTGCATTCATATCATTACGCAATAAAATGCCAGCTGAGATATTGTCAACTTCGCAAAAATATTCTTGGAGTAGACCAGTAATGCTCGCCCCGTCTTTTTTGTGGTCACCGTGATAAGGGTTCACGATAACTATAGCGCGCCCACCTGCCTCGCACACAGCACTCAATGTTTTCTTAAGGCTGCCAAGTGACTCCCGCACAGGCTCAATCACAGGCACAAAGTTCTTTTCGGCAAGCAACTTTGACGTCTCGCGGATAGTAATTAGCTCGTATTGTTTTCCGCGAAAATAGGGATAATACATACGAAGGTCAGCTCCAAGTCATAGCTGTTTGAAGCGGAGTCTCAATGGCATCAATCAGCTTCGAGTGATCAGAGCGGCGCACCGATATAGAAAGCGCCGCTGCTTGCAAAGATTTGGGCAAACGATTGACAAAGTCACTAAGTGATGAAAGATCACGCGTCCGCTTGAGCGTGCGAACCATCTCTATATGCAACTCTACCGGGTCTAGCCTAGAGAACAGGTCACGCATAGTCGCGTGCCGTTGAGTGTTAGGAACCTCAGGTACCACCACGCCCATCGTCTGCAAGATTGTGTTGCTTTCAGCCATACGCAATGACTCAAAAACGGTTACTGGGCAGATTCGCTCAGGGCGCTCTGCTGCTTCGCGCACTGTTGTTATCCGGAAGCGCTTAGAAAGGCACATTACCCCTACGTCTTTCGGAACCGTTTCTATTATGCCTTCTATATGATCTTTGCTCGCAATTACATTTACCTTGGCGAAAACACGCTTATAGTTATCGACCTGGTTGGCTAGTCGCGCAAGCGAATCCCGCTCCGACTTGATCTCATAGACGGTAGCTGTGCCGTTCAAGATGACGAGATCAGCCTTGCTACTACCAGCACGAAACTCATTGAGCATCGAAGCTGTGCGTAGCGAATGCGTTCCCATCAGTATCTTCTGGCTGATAGCCGCCCGATAAATATATTCATCGCGCTGTCCTGCGACCTTCAAAATTTCGAATGCTTGGTCGAAAACATCTCCAACAGTCGCACCCGAACCGGCATTATCAAGCAAGTTTGTTTGTTCCAGTAACCGACAGAATAAGCCAGACTGGCCTTTTTTCGCCAATTCACGGAAGACAGCTGCAGAGAAGAGTCGGGTCAGGGCGGACAGTTGCGATGTACTATAATTTTTCATACTCCTACCTCAGCCGTCCATTTCGGACAAATCAGGGGGCATGAGTTGACCCCTAACCTACATTTAGCAAAAACGGCAGTATCCTTACCGCCGCTCGAAGCGAACAACTTTACCGTTGCATATTCTCAATACTAAATATAGACCTGATACCGAACAGTTTAAGGTTAGGCTACATCACTTGCGCCCACGCAACTATATAAGAAATAAGCCTACGCTCACTCCCACTCTATTATCAATAAGCCATTTTTGTCTTTTATTTTCAACGGCTTATTATACTGATAATCGGTAACACCATGATAAATACCATGCTCAGAAATTCCTTAAAAATAATTTCATTTTTTACTGACAGCTCCTCTCAACAGGGTCAGAACCAGCCAAACCGGGTAAAAAGCCACCAACCCTGTGGAGACGCCCATCCCCGCTACTGTCAGAAAAAAGGTATAACGCTGACGCTAACCATTTTACCGTATCTCTCCCGACCCAACCTAAAGAGATTTCAGTCCCCCTCGAAGCCTGCCGAAATGCTCAGGGCAAGTGTCGGGAGTTCATTGCGCCCCAATGATACTATCGTGCCCTCGAAAAAACAGCGGGAACAGCCTTAAATGCGCGAACAATTGGAGCGATATCAAGTCTGGCTTTATCTCCTAGCCATCCTGGCCGGCATGACCATCGGCTGGATGTCATCAGAGCAGACCCGTCATTGGGAAGCGCTGCTTTGGCCCGCACTGGGCGTTCTCCTGTACACCACTTTCACTCAGGTACCACTGATACATCTCAGGTCGGCATTTCGTGATCGCCGCTTTCTGGCCGCTTTGCTGACGGGCAATTTTATCCTGATACCGGTGGTCGTTGGTCTTCTGTTGTGGCTGTTACCGGATGATCCCGCTATTCGTCTCGGCGTACTGCTGGTACTGCTGGTGCCCTGTACGGACTGGTTTATCAGTTTTACCCATCTCGGTGGTGGGGACGGTGCCAGGGCCATAGCGGCCGCGCCGATCCTTCTGCTGGTCCAGCTCATTTTGCTACCCATTTATATCTGGCTCTTCATGGGCAATATCGCCATTGAACTGGCGGTTGGCAGCCACTTGCTGCCGGCATTCTTCGGATTGATTGTCACCCCGCTGATCCTGGCCTGGATTACCGAACGGTTGACGGAAAAGCACCCGCGCGCGCAAACACTGGTGGACTGGCTTGGGTGGCTGCCCGTGCCGTTGCTGGCATTGGTGGTGTTTCTAATTGCCGGTTCCCAGGTCAGCCTGGTGATCGACAATGGCGCCCTGCTGTGGTCGGCGCTTGTGGTTTTTGTACTTTATCTGGTTGCCGCCGCTACCATCGGCAAGGGGCTCAGTGAGCTATTCGGGTTCACGCCCACTATCGGCCGCACCCTCACCTTCAGCTTTGGTACCCGCAACTCCTTCGTCATGCTGCCGCTGGCCCTGTCACTGCCGGAACCCTGGCGGGCCGCTGTCGTTGTCATTGTTTTCCAATCCCTGGTCGAGTTGTTCGGTATGGTCGCGTATCTGCGCTGGCTGCCGCACCTGATCAGGCATTCCGACTGAGCCGGGAACGCAGCCTTACCCGGCACAACAGGACAATTGAGTCACGTCCTTGGTAAAAGTCTGGGCGCAGTGCTTGAGCCCTTCCACTGTGGTCCGGTAGGGAAACAGCTCTTCAGCCAATTCCTGCACGGTCATATTGGCCCGCATCGCCATGACCACCGGCATGGCGCGAAGATCGAACATAACGTCGCCGCCAACCATATTGATCCCGGCCCGGCTGCCCCCGGCGGCAGCCACATAGACGAACTGCGGTTGGTCGGTGCAATCGCCCGCCACTCAGGGCAGCCCACTACGGACTCACGTAACGCCATGGGAGTCCAGTCCTTTCCATGTGGTTGCCTTTCTGCTAGGCTCACGGTCAAATTCCAATTCCGGGACCACTTGCATGGTTAAACGCTGTTTCATAATGGTAATAACGCTGTTGATTGCTTTGCAATCAGTGGTGTCTATTGCCTATGAGGCACAGCCGCACAACCCCGCAATGCCACATTATGATGCGCATTCACACGAATCAGCGGATTTTTCCAGCGAAAATCAGGCAACCAAGTCGTCTCCCGACAACCCCAGTCATTCAGCCGACCATTGCCATCATAGCCATAGCTCCTTTCACATGGTATTGATGGGAACCCTCACCAATATTTTCACCCTGACCGCGGGAATAGTACAGTCCGACTACCAAGCCAACTTCACCACCGGGGTTCAATCCTCCCTTTTCCGCCCTCCCATTTCCTGACCCTGCGAATACCTTCCCCACCCGGGGAACAACTGTCATTTAGACTTTCGTAGGAGCAGTCCCATGCTTTTCAGAATGCCCGTAAAAAACGGGCGGCGCGCAATGCCGTGCCACTCTATTATCCATGCCTTTTGCCTTCTAACGCTGGCATTTGGTTCTACCCTGGCACTCGCCGGGGAGAAACCGCTCACTCTGTCCAAAGCTCTCTCGCGGGCCATGGCACAAAACCCCGGCCTCCAGGTCTTCGATTTTCGCCTTCAGGGTCTTGATGGCCGACGCATCACGGCAGATCAAAATCCTGCCCTGGAGGCCGGCCTGGGAGTGGAAAACTTCCTCGGCAGCGACAATCTGCGAGGAGTTGACGGGGCAGAGTACACCCTATCCCTGTCATCGCTTCTCGAACTTGGCGGCAAGCGTCAGGCCCGCGTCAGCGTGGTTGACTCACGATACGGGCGCGTCGAGGCCGAGCGCCGGGCCGAGACCCTGGATGTGCTCGGACAGGTGACCCAGCGCTTTGTCGCCACCCTGGCCCTGCAGGAAAAACTCCAACTCGCCGCTGAAGCCGTGGCGCTGGCCGAGGCCACCCACGAGATCGTCACCCGTCGCGCCGACAGGGGCGCGGCGCCCCAGGCCGAAGTCCTGCGCGCCAGGGCCGCGCTCACCCAGAGTCGTATTGAGCAGTCCCGTCTTCGAGCCGCCTACGAGAGCCGGAAAATGGCTCTGGCTTCCCTGTGGGGCGATACCAGCCCGGACTTTCAAATGCTGGAAGGCGATCTGTTCCAGTTCGGTTCATCCGACAACTTCGATGCCCTGTACCAGCGGGTCAGCGACAGCCCAGCCATTCAAATCTACGCGAGCGAACAGCGTATCCGCGAAGCGGAGATTCAGCTGGCGCGCAGCCAGTCCGAAAGCGACATCCGTTGGCAGGTGGGCGTCCGGCGTTTCGAGGAGACGGATGATACGGGCTTGACCGCTGGGCTCTCGGTACCGCTCTTTTCCGGACGGCGCAATCGCGGCGAGGTGCAGGCCGCCCTGGCGGCGCGGGATGAGGTCCGATTCCGCCGGGAGGATACCCTGCTGCGCCTCCATTCGCGCCTGTTCGACGCCTACCACTTGCGGCAACAAAGTATCGAGACTGTTGAGCAGATTCGCAGCCAAATGCTTCCCGACCTGACCGAGGCACTCACTCAGACCCGCGAAGCCTATGAAAACGGCCGCTACAGCTATGTGGAGTGGACCGCCGCACAGCGGGAGCTGCTCTCAGCACGGCAGGCATTGGTCGACGCCGCCACCACGGCGCTGCTCAACCAGGCGTTGATCGAACAACTTACGGCGCAGCCACTCGCGACTGTTCCGGGCGCCCCGACGCGCTAACCCACAAATTCAGGATTCACACCATGCAACTGATAAAACAACTCTGTCTGATTCTGGTGGCCACCTGCCTTGCCATCAGCCCCTTACAAGCTGCCGAGGAACAACACGACGAATCGCAGGCAGAGGTCAAGGGGCCTAACGGCGGCATACTGCTGCAACAGAACGACGCCACCGTCGAACTGCAGATCTTCGAGCAGGGGGTCCCACCGGAATACCGGGCCTGGGTCACCAGGGATGGCCGCGCCGTTACTGATGATATTGACCTCAATGTCCAGCTCACCCGCCTGGGTGGGCAAGTGGACACCTTCGACTTCGCCTACCAGGGGGACTACTGGCTGGGGGATGGCGTGGTGACCGAACCCCACTCCTTCGACGTAGAAGTGAGCCTCGCCATGGACGGCAAGAACTACCGCTGGCACTGGGAATCCCACGAAGGTCGCACCCGGATCGCCCCGGCTATCGCCCGAAAAGCGGGTATCACAACGGCCGCAGCCGGGCCGAGTGCCATCGAGCGCAGCCTCACCACCTACGGCAGCCTGACCACGGCACCGCAGCAGATTGCCCGGATCCGCGCCCGTTTCCCGGGCGTGGTCAGCCAGGTGAAGGTCAATCTGGGCGATCGGGTCGAGCGTGGTGACGTGCTCGCTCAAGTCGAGTCCAACGAAAGCCTGCAAACCTACGCACTGCGAGCGCCCATCGACGGGATCGTCATTGAGCGTCGGATCAGCAACGGAGAAATGACCGGGGAGCAACCCCTATTCGCCATTGCCGATTTGACCACTCTGTGGGCGGAATTCAAGGTCTTCCCCGGCCAACGGGCCGAGGTTGCCATTGGCCAGAAAGTCCGACTGAAGGCTGACGGCATTGACCGGGAAGGCACCATCCGCCACCTGCTGCCGGCACCCGGCAACGCGCCCTACACCCTGGCCCGGGTCGAAGTCGACAATGCCGAGGGACTGCTGACCCCCGGTTTGCTGGTGGCCGGGGATATCGTGGTGGAAACGGTGGAGGCCCCCTTGGTGGTTGACAACCGCGCCCTGCAATCCTTCCGGGACTGGACCGTGGTGTTTATTCAGGTGGATGACACCTACGAGATCCGCCCACTGGAGCTGGGCCGCAGCGACGGCAACCTGACTGAGGTACTGGGCGGCCTGCAAGCAGGCGATCGCTATGTGGTGGAAAACAGTTATTTGATCAAGGCCGATATCGAAAAATCCGGCGCATCCCACGACCACTAACCAGGAGGCTATGATGATCAATGCCATCTTACGTCTCTCGGTAGAGCGACGGTTTTTAATGTTATCCCTTATTCTGGTGCTGGTCGGCGTGGGCGTGTGGAGTTTTCAGCGCCTGCCCATCGACGCGGTGCCGGATATCACCAATGTCCAGGTACAGATCAACACCGAGGCACCGGGCTATTCGCCCCTGGAGGCAGAGCAACGCATCACCTTCCCGGTGGAAACGGCCTTGTACGGCCTGCCCAACCTGTCCTATACCCGGTCCCTGTCCCGCTACGGCCTGTCCCAGGTCACGGTGGTGTTCGAGGAAGGCACGGACATCTATTTCGCCCGCAATCTGATCAATGAGCGATTGGGCGCCATCAAGAGCGCGCTGCCCCCCGGGCTGGAGCCGGAGATGGGTCCCATCGCCACCGGTCTTGGCGAGATCTTCATGTACACCGTAGAAGCCCTGCCCGGCGCCGCTCAAGCGGATGGCAGTCCGCTGGACGCTACGGCACTGCGGGAGATCCAGGACTGGATCATCAAACCCCAGTTGGCCCAGGTGCCCGGCGTGATCGAAGTCAACACCATTGGCGGCTACGACAAGCAGTACCACGTCACGCCGTCGCCCCAACGGTTGCTGGAGTTCGGCATCACGGTGGATGAACTGGTCAGCGCCCTGCGGGCCAATAACACCAATCGCGGCGCCGGCTATATCGAACGCAACGGCCAACAGCTGTTGGTGCGCTCGCCCGGGCAGCTGGCCACCATTGGCGATATTGAACAGGTGGTGATTGCCAACCGGGATGGTGCGCCAGTCCGGGTAGCCGATGTAGCTGAAGTGGCCATTGGCAAGGAGCTGCGCACCGGAGCCGCCACCCGCGACGGCAAGGAAACGGTGATGGGCACCGCCATGATGCTGGTGGGGGAAAATTCCCGGGCGGTAGCACAGGCGGTGGCCGAAAAGCTGGAGGCCATTCAGCCCTCCCTGCCCGACGGCGTCAAGGTGGAGGCGGTATACGACCGCACAGCCCTGGTGGACAAGGCGATTGCCACGGTGGAGAAGAACCTGCTTGAAGGGGCACTGCTGGTGATCGTGGTGCTGTTTCTGTTGCTGGGCAACCTGCGCGCCGCCTTGATCACGGCAGCTGTCATTCCGCTTTCGATGCTCGCCACCATCACCGGTATGGTGCGGTCTGGCGTATCCGCCAATTTGATGAGTCTGGGGGCGCTGGATTTCGGCCTGATCGTCGACGGCGCGGTCATCATCGTCGAGAACTGTATCCGGCGCCTGTCCCAGGCCCAGCACCAGGGTCAGTTGGCCCTCAAGGAACGTCTGCAATTGGTGTTCGAGGCCACCAACGAAGTGATTCGTCCCAGCCTGTTTGGTGTCGCCATCATTACTGTGGTGTACCTGCCGATCTTTGCTCTCACCGGGGTCGAGGGCAAGATGTTCCACCCCATGGCGGCCACTGTCGTAATGGCACTGCTGGCGGCCATGGTGCTGTCACTGACCGTGGTGCCCGCCGCTGTTGCGGTCTTTATGGGGGGCAAGATCAGCGAAAAGGAAAGCCCGGTAATCAGCGGTGCTAAATCGCTCTACAGGCCTGCGCTGCGGGTGGCTATGAGGTTCCGCTGGCTGGTGTTGGGCGGCGCGACCACGCTGGTAGCGGTCTGTCTCTGGCTGGCGACCACCCTGGGGTCGGAATTTATTCCACAACTGGATGAAGGGGATATTGCACTCCATGCCCTGCGCATCCCGGGCACCGGGTTGGAGCAGTCCATCGAGATGCAATCGCAGCTGGAAGAACGGCTGAAGGCCTTTGGGGAGGTGGACAAGGTGTTCGCCAAGATCGGCACGCCGGAAGTGGCCACCGACCCCATGCCCCCCAGCGTAGCGGACAACTTTGTTATCTTGAAGCCCCGCAGCCAATGGCCGAACCCAGACAAAACCAAGGATGAACTGGTGGCGGAAATGGCAGCAGCGGTGGAAATGCTTCCCGGCAACAAGTATGAGTTCACCCAGCCCATAGAAATGCGCTTCAACGAACTGATCTCCGGCGTGCGCGCCGACCTCGGCATCAAGGTGTTCGGCGATGACCTGGATCAGCTGCTGGCATCGGCCAACGACGTCCTTGAGGTTGTGGAATCCATGGAGGGCGCCGCCGATGCCCGGGTCGAACAGGTGACCGGCCTGCCCATGCTGTCGGTACACCCCAAGCGCATGGCGCTATCCCGCTACGGGCTGACCGTGGATGATCTCCAGGATCTGGTGGCAGCCGGTGTCGGGGGCGAAAACGCCGGCCTGATTTACGAAGGCGACCGCCGCTTCCAGTTGGTGGTGCGTCTTCCCGAAGACATCCGCCGGGATGTG
>Ga0256829_1000117_pt1 | contig 103870 bp, 116 predicted proteins | sample 131447metaG_FD_185979 | JGI IMG/M metagenome (GOLD analysis project Ga0256829, IMG submission 185979) | Hydrothermal vent microbial communities from Lau Basin, Pacific Ocean - 131-447 | ecosystem: Environmental > Aquatic > Marine > Hydrothermal vents | place: Pacific Ocean: Lau Basin... | reverse complement strand
AACAGCCCCTCGAAATCCTGATAATCTTTGCGGACTAGCTCTAGTAATGCTTGCTTATCATATATTGTACCGTTGTGAGCGAAGACCCAGTTCCTATACTGCCATGGATGGGTGTTTTTCTTTATAACACTTCCAACGCTCGCAAGCCTGACGTGAGAAACAATTATCCTGCCACAAACACTTTTTCGGATTACCTTTTCAGCGTTATCCGAGGAATATAATGGTAGAGGTTCTTTGTAGATATGCCAACCAACATCATTAAGATATGCGACGCCCCAACCACTAGGATTTTTATGCGAGAGCTCTACAAAACTACCTACAGGAGACTCAAAGAAGCTAAAAGAAACATTTACAAGCTTATTAGCATATAAACCAAATAATCGACACACATAAATCTACCTCCATCAATAATCTTATAAATGCTGAACTATATTAAGTTCATCCTTTTACTTCCTTAAACAACCCTTGCGTTGTATCTGAATACATCATAAATGATTTTGGCTCATCATCTTAATGTAGTAATAGTACGGAGGCTACCCTAGAAAGTAATGCAGTAATTACATTATTAAGCATGCCTTGTAATTATTTAATCTGACTATGAGAATGCAATTGTGCACCTCTTAGTAAATATTAGGTCTAAGAGCCTTTCTAGCGCTTCGTCTAAGCTCCGAGTCGATCGGCTCCCCGGTTCGATCTCAACAACGCCACTATCGCCTACATAGGCTGTGCAACCTCCATGCCTCACTATATTATCTATATGCTCCCTAAAGCCCTCAACTACTACTACATCAAAACCCCTCAGCATCATTATTGCTTCCCAAAACCCTATCCTTTCCTTCTCGACAATCATATATTCTCGGGGTCCTATTGCGACCACTTTTTTAGCGCCTGCACCAAGGTAACGCCCGGTATCCTTAACGCGATAGTCAACGCCGTGATGTACATGCTTAACAACGCCAACATGGAAACCCTTGCCCACTAAGGCGGCAACTAGGCGTTCCCCTAGAAGCGTCTTACCGACATCCTTTCCTTCTCCAACAATTAAGATGAGTTCCATACCTTTCTCCCTAGAGCTAATACAAGCCAGGAGATAGGGCCTAGTTTTTATAAAACTACTGCTTTAGCCTCTCCATTTAGGCAGCTTATTGCCATTCCCCTATTAGATTCTCATTAATAAAAGACTCTTAAAAGGAAGCAACCTCTAAACCTAAAAACTAAAATATTTATATCTATAAAAAATTAAAGGGGTTTGTAGCCTTGCATAATGAAATATTGCATAACTATATCACCACTAGAATGTCACAACTCTTTGTTCCAAGCCTAACACTAGCTATCATGAAAGAAGGAAAAATTATAAGAGAGGAAGCCTATGGATTTAGAGACTTAGAAAACAGCCTCAAAGCCACTCCCGATACTATATATGAGATAGCTTCGATAACAAAAGTTTTTACAGCCACTGCAATAATGCAACTTGTTGAAAAGGGAAAAATTAGTCTTGATGATCCGGCTGAAAAGTATTTACCAATAGAACTCAGAGTTAAGGGAGAACCAGTTAGAATATGGCATCTTCTTAGCCATACAAGCGGAATACCGGCATTAGGCTACGCGGAAGCTCAAATATCGAGCTATATGGGGCAGAGCCCCGATTGGCTTCCGTATTCTGAACCTATTCATGTGCTAAGATGGCTAGAAGAGGGTTCGAGAAAGTGGGCAATCGCTACTCCTGGAGAGAGGTTCTTTTATTTAAATGAGGGATTTGTAGCCCTAGGTTTCATAATAGAAAAAGTTAGCGGAATTAGCTATTTTGATTATATAAAGAAAAACATTATAGAGCCTCTAAAGCTTGAAAGGACAAAACCCTCTTACTATGATACTATTAATAACCCTCTTCTTGCTAAGCCATACGACAATACAAGAAAGCCTCCGAAGCTTTCTAGAATTCCCGGAACTATTTATGCTGATGGAGGAATATATAGTAGCTCTCCTGATTTAGCAAGGTTTATGCAGGCCCTCGCTAGAGGCGGAAACCTAGAGGGGAAACAGATCCTAGGTCAGAAATATGTTAGGGAGATGGAAAAACCCAGGACAAAACTACCATTTCAGCTCTTTGGAAACGACTCCTATGGACTAGGCCTTATAATATATGATAGTGTGTTTGATGAAAAGGTCATAGGTCATAGTGGCTCCGTTCTTGCTTATACAGGATATGCTGGATACATATCAAGTAGACTATTATCCATAGGTGTTTTATCAAATGCTAACGCCATGCCACGGGATATAGCCCTGAACGCTTTGGCCTTAGAGCTAAACAAGGATCCCTATGAGCTTCCCTTTAATAAAGCTGAGAAGCTCTACTCAATCCTAGAAGGGATCTACTACGGATATAAGGGAACGCTCAAGGTAGAGGTAGATAGAAAAGGTGACTACCTTATCATCAACCCCAAAGATCCCTCTGAAGAAAGTATCATCCTAGAACCAGACTTTGACATAAAGCAGATAAACCTAGGGGATCAAATGACGCTGCTCTTCAAGTCAAGAATGAATGGAGGATTTATAAACATAGAATTTAAGATTGATCAGCTGAAAGATATCATTGAACTTATCTATGAGAGGAATAGATTTGTCAAAGTGGCATCACTAGACATTTCAAGACCTTCGCTAAGTACAATAAGGTTCTAATTCAGTTTCCTGTCCTAGGCCATTATAGATTTCGCTAAGATGAGTTAGCTACATGATTCATCGCGACTATAACTCGCTCAACGTTATATCATAAAGGTCCTTCAGGGTAAATGGTACACGCCCGTCCTGGTTAGTTGTAACTTGTGTAAAGCCCGTAAATTCCGTTATGGCTAACCATAACTGTATCAGAGATAGCTTCATGGATGTAGCAAGACGATATGCGAGGGAATATCTCCATGAACCCCTTATATAATGCCTTTTGACCAATTCTTGATAAAGCCCTTTAGGCTGCTCTTGGAACACTATTGCTACCTTTACATCCTTCCTCTTTCTCTAAGATAATTTATTCCTTTAATGATACACAGAGGATTCAAGGCAAACGCTTTTACCTCCTTAATATAAGCATAATATTCATTGCCAAATTTCATGAAACAATCTGGTTCCTCTATGAATATTACAAAAAATAGTGTACCAACGACAGCCCATCCTGAAGCTATTATTGTTATAGGTGAGGCTGTTATTAGGGCTAACGCAATAGAAACTAACATTAGACCCAAGTGCTGAGGGTGCCTCATGCATGAATAAATTCCAACCTTAACAAACTTATCTGGCCAGAAACTCTTTCTATTAGGGTCTTTATGTCCATAATACCTCAAAGTTCTACCCGCCACCCCAAGAATCAGAAATGCCCAAAATAAAAGAACTAAACCTATTACTCTAAGGATGGCTAAGCCCTCCCCTCCAGGCCTAGCTATATCTCCAAAAAATACATAAGTTGAACCTAACGTGATAGCCCATAAAATGGGCCAATAAATAAACTTCCAAAGCCCTTCTTTTAGGGACCTTCCTTTAGTAACTCCTTCCAAAAGCGTCCACCTGATCTTTTATGCTCTGTTTCCTATAAAAACATCAACACCTAATTAATGATATAAGCATATTAAAGCCAAGACGAGAGAAAGGATCTTGAGTTGTCTAAGGGGAAAACATTTCATTATATATGGACTGAAACCTTTTTAGCTCATCTAGTAGTTCATGTATCCATTCAAGAGGCTCCCTGAACGCCTCTACCCCCTTCTCTATAAAGAACCTCCTGAATTCGGGTAGCTGGCTATACCGTACCTGCGCCTAGCGTATGCCCTGAACGCTACATGGAGCAACTCATTATAAACAATCACAGAGGTAACTGGCTCCTCTAAAAGGTCAATAACCCTTCTGGCTCTTGGAGTAAGCTCTGTCTCGTAAAGGACGTTGTAGAATATGTTTGTATCGACGAATATCAAGAATTGTATACCTCCTCCTCGTAGGCCTCCAGCTCCCTAGCTGAAGCCCTGCCCAACACTCCTACAAACTTGTCTATGTTAGGCCTCCTCTTTATGATAATAATAACCTCTTCACCATCCTTAAGATCTACGTTCTCTAACGGCTTTAACACACCCTTCTCATACCTAGCCCTAACTGTGAAGGACAATCCTATACCCCAAAGCTAAATTACCTGCTCACCACTATTATTTATTTATCATAGTCTCCGTGGAGGGATAGCTTAAATAAGAAACTAGAGTCACCGAGCACATGAGTTAGTTGAAGAGTGGGTGTTTGCTCAAGGCTATGGATTGAGCTTGAGTTTAGGCGTGAAGTAGTCTATAGCTCTAATGCCTAGCTTCCTCAGCCATGTAAGGAACTCACCGAACTTTAAGCGTAGGAAGAGGTATGGTCTTACTTCAGCTAGTATTGCTACACTGAAATCCACTTATAACAAGTCAGCCTGGATTTGAACCCGGGACCGCCGGCTTAGAAGGCCGAAACCATATAAAATGGTGTATCCAATCCTAATTTAAATAGAGACAAAGAGTAAGAATGTTGAGGGAGCTGAAAAAGCTTAAGTTTTGGGTTGGATACATAATTATACCTCCTAATTGGATTGAGCGTATAGTGTAAGTGCTATATTTAGATTGTCAGGTGCCTGGGAGGTTACACGCTTCTGTCAAGAATATCTCTGTTTTTCGTTTAGTGATTCCCGATTGTTTCAGAAGTATATGCTAAGTTTTTTCTCACATAGTATCTCATCCTGCCACGTTGACTCGTGCTCTTGACTTCACTCGCTTAAGTAGTTTTGGCACATTCCTTCTGGGCAGCAGGTATGTCCAGGGCGCTATTCTTTGACCGCCGAGTTTTTTTATTAGCCCTCCAACGTGGTAGGTTCTGCCCTTAATGGTTACCCTCTTTCCCTCAAGTAGCACTCTTAGCCTCTCACGGACACACTTATCCCTCGGTGGCTCCACCTTAACTATGATAGGCTTGTCAAGGCTCAGTATCTGTTTCGCATAGAGTATTCCCTTATAGAGTACTGCCTCCCATACGTAGGGGCCCTCTTCCTCTATGGCTCGTGGAATTTTAGTAACTACTTTAGCATCTCTGAGGGCTTTTGTTAGTATTTCTGGCCTTAATGTGACCTTGTTCCTCACCAAGTAGACATGCATGGAGGCAGTTAATCTATAGTCGAGTAGATGTTTGGACGTAATGTAGAGGGCCAGATAAACCTTCTCATGCTCACCAAGATTCCCTGCCCAATCAGGCAAGCGGACACATATAATACAATCACGGCTAGTTTCGTTAATACATAACGTCCAACCTCTAAGGGCAGACACAAAGGCACCAAGGTCAACCCTCATTTAGTATCACCCTCTCTCTTTACCAGAAACATTTCATTAATGAAGGCCTCTACCCGCCTCCTCGCAACCATGTACCTTGAAGGCTCTACATCACTGGCGATGCTCCTAAGAAGATTACGTATGGTCTGAGTATTAACTACAATACCCATTGCCTTAATGGTAGGAGCTAAGTGCTCAATAGATGAGCCTAGGGCTTTAGCTACTAGTGCTGCATGCCCCTCAAGCACTCTCAGCCCTTCAACCATTACCACATGTCTAAGTAAAGTTCTGGGAACGAAGAAGTCATGAATAGGGTATACAATTTCTACGGGTTTGCCTGCCTCTATGTAGAAGCCGCCCGACTCCGACCTCCCAACACTAAGACCGAGGGCCAGCATTCTCTCCTCAACCCTCTCATCAAACACAACCATAGGCTCGTCTACATATATGTCAACATCTTTAGTTTCGTCCAAGTATGTAGGTGGAAGCCAGCCCTGAACTATCAATGCATAAGTACCAACAATCACTGGTTCATAACCCAGGTGCTCAAGCTCCAAAAAGATGCTTCTAACGGTTTTCTCCAAACCACCCACACTCTCATCCCACATAATATTTTCTGCCACGCGCATATAACAGTTGTGCCTTCTCTCCACCCAAAAGGTTTAATCCCGTAAATGTAGATGGAGACCAACAAGACACTACCAGCTAATAAAGGACGACATCCTAAGATATAGTATTTTGCCTTCAGAGTCTCTGAATCACCATCCGTTTCCCGTCCCAGGTCGTCATAGGTCTCTCTAGGACGTGTTGTGCCTCATCCCCATGATTCATTGTGGCTGCAAGCCACTCCACGCGGGGGTTATGAGCACCCTTCGGGGCTGACAGAATAACCGTTCTGGTATCCGCTACTTTTGGAACTTTTGAAATAATCGTAGCAGATGACCTTTCAGCCTCCCACCTTCATTAGCTGGCTTTCGGGGGGAACGGAAACTCCCCACATCTTCGGACGGCTTTCGGGCTTATGAAATCCCAAATCTTCAGAGCTATCCCATAATCATGATTATCTTTGGAAAATATTTAGATGCTTCGTTTGTTGCTATCTATGAAACAACTCCTACATCTATGGGTCAACACCAAAAACAAGATAATCCGCACAGACCCATAAAAACCTTTATTTCAGAAACTGCTGACTATCCTAACATTATTTTGTTATATTTCAAGCTGTGCCCAATTCCAACAGTTTTTAATCCCCCCTGACAGTAAACCTATCGGACAGAGACAACCAATGACTTATATATGGAGTTTTGTATGGTGGGCCCGCCAGGATTTGAACCCGCGACAACCGGGCTTAGAAGACCAGCACTTAAATACTTCATCCCATAGCTCTCCATTGCTTTGGGCAACTTCTAATCTATTTTATATTCTATTATCCTATAGGGTAATACATGGGACACGTTATCTTAAGCTGTAAGGCTATAAGGACTTAAGGGTTGTTATGTATTAGTAGTGGTTGAGGGAGGGATGTTGTCTCGTGAGGTAGTTGTTAAGGTTAAGGTACCTTCTCATTATGTTGGAGACATTGAGAAGGACGTTAGGCTAGCCTATGCTGTTGACTTATTCCTTAGAGGTGTTGTTAGTGTTGAGCGTGCAGCCGAGCTAGCTGGGATGAGCCTATATGACTTCCTTGTAGAGCTTCGTAAGAGGGGGATACAAGCCTACCCTTATAGCGATGAAGAGCTCCAAGAGGAGCTAGGGATTGAGTAATAAGGCGAACCACTATCTAGTACTAGATTCCAGCGCTATAATAGCACTTGCAGAGGTAAATATGACAGACATTATAGAAGCGTTTGGTATGGAGATAATTGTGCCTCATGAAGTCTACGAGGAGGTCGTAGTTAAGGGTTACGGTAGACCTGGCTCAAGGGAGCTAGAGGGTCTTGTAAGCCAAGACAAAATAAAAGTTTTGTCGCCACGGGATAGGGCACTAGTAGAGGCCCTTCAGGATCCTTTAGGTATGGGCGAGTCGGAAGCAATAGCATTAGCTGTTGAGCATAACTGTACAGTTGTCATAGACGATAGGATTGCAAGGCTTAAAGGGAAATCCATGAGACTGAAAGTTATAGGTACGATAGGCCTCTTGCGACTAGCCTATGATAAAGGCCTTCTCAATAAAAGCAAACTAGCTCAAGCACTAAGGGAGCTAAAAGAACATGGCTTCAGAGTATCTGATGAGATAATAAACGGAGTCCTAAAGAGGCTAAAGTAGGCTTTAACAAAAATGGCTGGCCTGCCGGGATTTGAACCCGGGACCGCCGGCTTAGAAGGTCTGAACTATATAAAGAAGGTTATGTTTCCTCATGGGTTAAATGTAACATATCCGTATGCATGATAATTAATTTTGTTCCGTAAGGATGATAATGGTGCAACATCCAAAAGTAAAAGCTTAGAGACCTAAACTCTCTTATTATTATGGGGAATTAGGTTGTCTAAAGCCATCAAAGCTAGATATGAGAAAGGCGTCCTGAAGCCTCTAGAACCGTTGGAGCTTAGGGAAGGAGAAGAGGTGAGGATAAAGATAGAGAGGAGCCTTAGGGAGAAGCTGAGAGACCTCATCGGAGTGCTTGGTAAGTCTAGCGAGGAGGAACTCAAGAGATACTTGGAGGAGGCCTGGCGGCAGTGATTCTCATAGACACAAACGTGCTCTATCACATACTCCATAAAACGCCCCGAACAGAGGAAGCGCTAACCTTGTTTAGAGAAGAACCCCGGAGACTATGTAGTGGACACTATTGTACACAACGAGATAATCTATACCTCAACACTACACTACCTAGAATACAAACATGGAGTGAAAGGAACATACTCGGCCAGGAAATGGATAAAGAAACATGGATATCCCCAAGAGGTAATACATGCAATTAGAGAACTGACCAGAAGGCTAAACATAAAGCTGATATCTAACACATATGCCGAGAAAGATCTTTATAAGGCACTAATCGAATACAGAATCCTACCGAGCGATGCAATAATAGCGCTTACCTGCAAGCACTATGGTATAGACACTATTCTAACTTTTGATGAGAACCTCAAGAAGGTGTCGTGGCTAAAAGTAATCCCCTAGAACGTAAATAAATCTAGGAACATCATCTGTTGCATTATATAAGTGTGATTATCAGATTTGTAAGAGCTTCAGTGCAGTTTCGCAGTTCCAGAAACAACATGTTCTACACTTAGATTAATGATAATTTAGATAGGTTTTGTGTGGTGGGCCCGCCGGGATTTGAACCCGGGACCTCTGGCTCCGCAGGCCAGCGCTCTATCCTGGCTGAGCTACGGGCCCCTTTTACCAAGTCTATTCTCTAGAATAATATTTTGTTTAAATACTGCCTCGAAGCAAAGAAAATGGCTAGGATATTTAAATAGGCTTTTATATCTATTCCTGTCAAATTGATATGCTAAGTATTAAGATGCTCATTCGTTTCGTTACCTCATCTTACCGATAAGCTCCTCTAGTTCATCCTCTTTGATATTATCAGAGTACTTTCCAAGCATTTCTACTAATACTATTTTCAACCTTGCGTGGACAGCTCTTTTTATAGCTAGTTTTGCAAGAATAGTTTAGGTTTTGTTAAGATCATCCTTTGCAGTTGCTTTATTATTTGATGTTATTTCACTAATAAATTCCCCAGATCCTTTAGGAAAGACCTCAAAGTCCCTTAACTCTGCTAGCTAAAGACCTCACTATTCTCCAGCAAAGCCCTCAACAATTTCAAAGCATTAGCTGAAGCTTTATTTGCTTAATAAACGCCTGTTCTAGATGAGCTACAATGAGCTATCTGGAAGTTCGGGGAGAAGGACTACCTGTTATCGTGTGGGAGCCTCGAAGCGATCCTGATTTTATGAAAGGTGTTGTTAACCTTCTCGCTTCTAGCTATAAGAAATACTTCTATGAGAGACCTTCGCCTGAGCTCATCATGAGCTGGGAGATGTCAATTCCAGGGATCTTTAATGTCTTTGATGAATATCCTGTAATACTTGAATACCAAGTTTTAGGAGGGCCTGAGAGGACTGACTTCATCGTTGTTGGTCATAATAAGGCTTTAATCATTGAATCTAAGGTTTGGAGAGGAAAGGCTAGAAGGCGTAACTTCTTTGTTCAAATTGATGACGATTTAAGAATTGACCCCTGTTATCAGCTTAATAATTATCTGGCTAAGTTCAAGAATCTTCACAGTGCATCCTCTAAGCTTTCATTTAATGGAACTTTATTTATCCAGGGTTTTGAGTACTCTGACACTTGTAAGGTTGTATCTAAGGTTCAAGAGTTAGAGGAGTTCTTAGATTGGTTAAACAAGCCTGGGGATATGGATGATGTAAATGCTATTGTAAAAGGTAGGTTTCAGATAACTAAGGGCCTAGTAGATTTTATTAATGAAAACTATGAAAAACTTCTCCAAGATGCCGTCAAAACCCTCCTTGGTGGTGGTTACGGCCTTACTGAAGAACAACTGAGGATTGTAGAGAGGGTTCTTGAAACAATTGAAAACAATGAAGACAAGGCATTCTTCATTAAAGGTGTCAGCGGATCCGGTAAGACATTAGTAGGCCTAACCCTCCTCTTTGAATGCCTTAAAAGAGGCCACAAGGTGCTTATGGCTTACAAAAACAATAGGCTCCTGAATACTTTGAGAAAGGTCCTAGGACATAAGCTCGAAGGTCTTATACGCTTCTACGCCATGGGACCTCAGGGAAGGTTTAGAGGTATAGCCGAGAGGAACTTCCCCATTAACGAATATGGCAACCTTGATCTCGTCATTTACGATGAGGCTCAGAGGATGAGCGAGGAGAATATAAGGATAAGCCTTGGTAGAAGCAAGGTTAAGGTTTATCTATATGATGATGAGCAACTCCTCGTGGGCGAAGAAGCCGGTATAAGGCAATACTTCACAAAGATTGCAAGGGAGCTGAATTTTAATTATGATGAGTATGAACTCAGCGTTCCCAGGCGCATACCTCCTAGCTATCTAAAGGCCCTCAGAGACCTTCTAGATGATAGGCCCTTTGATCCTAGTGGCATAGACTTTAGGATATTTGATGATGTTAAGGAGATGCTGAGATGCCTCAGGGAAAAGCATGAAAATGATCATAGAGTTGCACTAGTCTGCGCCTTTACAGAAACCCCTGGCAACAGGAGAAACATTTATGCATCAGACAACCTTAGAATAGGAGACCCGCTTCCCTCAAATCTAGACATATACAAGGGATTAAATATAAAGGTATACTGGCTTATGGATGAGAAGGCTGAGTACCCTGCGTATTGGATGGGCAGGATGGATCCTCTGTCAAGGTGCGCCTCCGTCTATGGTGCCCAGGGATTTGAGGCTGAGTACGTAGGTGTTGTCTGGGGCAGAGATTTAATATGGCGAGGCGAATGGGTTGTAAACCCAGATGCAATAACCGATTATATAGGCAACAAGTACTCGTTGAGATCCCTTGCTAAGGTGGATCCTAAGAAGGCATTAAAGCTCCTTAAGAACCGTTACCTCATACTTCTTACAAGAGGTACCAAAGGAGCTTATGTCTTCTTCGAAGACAGGGAGACCAAGGAACATGTAGAGGGATTGATGAGAGGCTAAGGCCACGATAATCTCCTTAACTATGCACATCATGGTGTGGGAACTATATTGCTTAAAGATTTGGAAAAGATTAAGAAGCGTAGATGATACACTAAGAGTAGGAAAACTAACCACAAGATAGCAAAATTTTTCTAAAAGGAAATTACCCGAACATGCTATTATAATGATGTTGAAGTATGGCTTCAAAGCATATCTTATAAACCAAGCATATACATCAAAAATAGGGTGAAGACTTGCCCTGTGGTTGAACAAAATGAATGCAAACCACAAACCTTTCCGCTCTATTGAGAGCCTTCGCCCTTTAGGGCAGTGAGGAGGTCAATAAGCATTCCCTATAGATAATAAACCGCTCATGGGCTATTATGTCTTGGGATGCCGTTTTGGAGCCGATTGCTTGTGAAAGCTTAAAGACGATGTTGAGGAGGGTCAACAAAGAGATAGCTGTTGTCTGAGCTAGGCTCTAGAGATCAGCTACCAAGCTGGGTACCAGTAACTGGAAAGAGCTGGAAGGACTATTTGCTAGGAATAATATTGATAATCCGGAGATGGACATGCTCTGGTTGGAGTACTTTACCCAAGAAGGCGACTTGAGGAGCTAGAGAAACGTAAGGGGTATATATTAAATGATACTTGAAGGTAAAGAGGTTTGACAAGGCTATACCATGTTTTAGGCCTAATTAACCTCTAAGAAGTACTTCTCTCTGGTTAGACCTGCCTCGGTCATTATTAGTTGTATAAGCCCCCAATTTTAGCTTCCTTCCAGGATGCATTGACGCGGCTATCCTAGTTCCTTGTCCATTTATTAGGATTACGTGTAAGCCTCGATGCTCCACAGACCTGAATTCTAGCTTGTTGAGAAGCTTGATAAGCTTGTATGTGTCTATGGGTGTTATCTTAGGCAAAAGCCTCCACTTTCTGCAAACCTAACTCTATGGCTTAATAGTCTTCTCTTTATCAGAAAGAGTCTCGAGATACAACCCTATAGCCTCTCGAATATTCTTAATCACTTCGCCCAAGCTATCGCCCTGAGCATGAACCTAGGGAGCTCTGGAGTAACAGCGATATAGGCTCTACCCTCATCCTCCATTATGACTACGCTAAACTCATATACTCCCGTAAGCGGATTTCTCATAAATTAGGCCATAAAATAAAAAATATTAGTCGTCTTAAACATTTCCTATAGAAAACTAAATTATAATCTCTTCTTATTTTCTAAAGATACCAAGGATAATCCATTAGACTAATTTATGTGGCTGACCTACTGAAGTTTGAATTCAAGGCCTAGCTCTGGAGACCGGGACTATAAATATCAGTATCTCGAAAATTATATTGTACACGAAGCAGTCCTATAAGCAATTTATGCTTGATAGAGTAACTTATAGGACGCGTCTTGCTAAACGATGTTGATAGTATACTTTTGAATCAATTTATTAATAATCTTTAGCACCTCTAAATATTATTTTATTATAGCTTTCTTGCTTGATATAAAAGCCTAGGTTTAGTAGCCTGATATAAAGTTCCTCTTTTGTCATTTTAAGGAGCCCCAGTTCATATAGCTTCCGGAGGATTGCCAGAGTTCCTATAATGTTTAACCCCCAATTCTCGAACTAGTCTTCTAGCCTTCTTGTCATTTAAGACTACAACCTTCCCTTTATTCAACGCTACTAGTATAACTGATGACTCGCCCAAGCCGAGTTGAGGAAAGGCTTGAGAAGCTTCTTCAATGTAGAGTTGCCCTTTCTCGACTAGGGTCTTCACGTAATGATATGCATTATCGTGCTTTCTAGCTCCGCTATAACGCCACGGGGAATTTGGGCTTCAGGGAACAAGCTATCTATCGAGGTTCTCAGTAGCTCCAATTTTGCCAGGAGCATGAGGGGTGAGGCATCAAAGACTACTCTTAAGGAACCTCTTGTATGCTTCAACTTCTTCCTTTGTTTCCCCTTCATCAATTACCTCATAGTTAACACCAAGTTTTTTAAGAGTAATAATAGCTCGTCTACTCTGAGGTCAAGTGATTCAGCAGCCTTGCCTATGGATATGCGACCAGGCAAGAGCAATCCTAACACTAGGAAGAATCTCTCAGGGTCCCGGTATGGTATCCGCCCTCTCCTAACAACATCTAGCAAGGTATCATTAGGCTTCTGTATAATAGACTCCCATATTACCTATGTACTCTCGACTGCTTATATCGCTATATAAACTCGCTATTCAAAGTTTTATTCATCTTTAGCTATGGTTGATGGTAGCCTCTAGGGAGTTCCACCTAGTCCATAGGAACTTATTAATTCTTAGGGGATCATAGTGGCATTTGAAGCAAACGATACATGTCCCATATCTATTAAGATATTTCTTGATAAAGCTCATAGTATCTTTTCCATCCCCTTTAAAGCCGATTACAATGCCTTTTTACTATTTTCACTAGCCTCCATCCACCCTATATGTTTCTTTAATATTATAATGTTGCTTCACAGCGTCCTCCGCACTGCTAATACTCATAGAATACCCAGAGCTGAGATTACTGATAGAAAACCGCAAAAAGCACACGCTATTATAGAATAGAGTTCACTATTACTTAAAGCACCTCAACAACGGAGCGTCTCAGAGAGATTCTAAAAGCCCTTGCTAACGTTTAAACCCAGATTTTCATGGATTTATGTTTAAATTATATTAACCTAACCTTTTATATCTAGAGAAACATTAATAATCTATAGTTAAATGAGATTGTAGGGATATAGGGGAGACTTACTTGGATGAATGCGCTATAAGGGTTGAGGGATTGAAAAAAGCTTACCCGAGCGGTACTATCGCTGTCAAGGGGATTTCTTTCTGTGTGAAAAAGGGTGAGATATTTGGCTTCCTTGGCCCAAATGGGGCCGGGAAGACTACGACTGTGAGAATGCTTGTCGGGCTTGCAGAGATTACAAGCGGTAAGGTTGAGATATGTAAATATGATGTGTCAAAGAATCGTAAACACGTTCAGAGACTTATTGGCGTTGTTCCCGATATATCTAATCTTTACTCAGAGCTAACATGTTACCAGAATCTTCTTTTCTCAGCAAAAATGTATGGTGTTAAAGGTAGTATTGCTCGTAAGAATGCAGAAGAAATTTTGAGCTTCTTCGGCCTAGAGAGGTATAGAGATATGAAGTTTAAGGCCCTTTCAAAGGGATTAAAGAGAAGACTAACAATAGCAGCTGCGCTTGTGCATAACCCTAGGGTCTTATTCCTTGATGAGCCTACCTCTGGGCTTGATATCATTAGTAGAAGGCTTTTGTGGGATGAGCTAATAGAGTTGAATAAGAGAGGTATAACAATCTTTCTTACGACGCATAACATCTATGAAGCCTTTAACATTTCTCATAGAGTAGCTGTTATAAATAAGGGAAAGATAGTAGTTGTTGGCACGCCTCAAGAGCTGGGTAGAAAGTTTAGTGTTAAAGAAGTAATTGAGATAGGCTTCTACCCCTATAATCCTGAACCCCAGGATCTACTACACTCGATAAAAGGCGCACTTGATGTCAGGAGGAGTAATGGTTACTTGGAATTAATTATAGATAATGAGGTAGATGCACTAGAGGGCATAGTATCTTATGCAAAACATAAAGGGCTGGGAATATCTTTACTTAGGCTAAAAGAGGCTGATGCTGAAGAAGTCTTCTTAAAGATAATAGGTGAAAGAATTGATAGATGAACTGGAGAAGGCAATGTATATTGCCCTTAAAGACCTGCAGGAATACTACATGAAGCCTGGCTCAATAAGTTGGGGGATACTCTTTCCCTTTGTCTTCGCATTAGCTTTTATGTTTAGGCATGGTGGCTTAACTACATGGCTTGTACCGGGCATGATCTCCCTTGCTTTGTTTTTTGGAGCCACATCAATGTCAGGCATGTCGATAGTTTTCGAGAGAAGGATAGGATCCTTTGAGAGGCTTTTGTTATTTCCTGCTAGCTATATTGGAATAGCTCTAGGCAAATCTCTGAGTAGCTTCTTTCTAGGCTTAGTGTCAGCTGTTCCAATATTCTTACTAGCATACTTTATCCTTCACGTAATACCGGTGCATGCTATTCTCTTAGTATTGGCTATCGTATTAGCTAGCTTTGCTTCGTCAAGTTTTGGTGTACTCTTGTCTTTCATCATAAAGGAACCAGAGCAGGTAATGGTTATCTTAAACTTAGTAAGATTCCCAATGATGTTCTTATCAGACGTAATAATACCTGTATCGCTTATGCCCCATTATCTATTATCGATTGTGCTTATTCAGCCACTAACCTATATGACAGAGGCTATTCGCTATGCATCTACAGGTTCATGCGACATAGTTTCACCACTAGCTGCCTACGTTGTATCATTTCTGATAGGACTAGCGTTTCTCTTGCTAGCTGCCTATGCTATAAAGAGGAGCAGAACTTAAACTATAAATATTAGGCTAAGTGGTGTTGCAAGGTTAACTCATGTTATGATGTAATTCAGAGAGTTGATAAGCAACTATAACAATCATAAAATATAAGCGATTCTCAAAGGAAGATTTGACAAAGTTTGTAGGCCTTTACTGTTTGATAAGTACCAACCATACTAGACTGAAGGATTTAGGCTCCTTACATGTTGTGATATCGACTATGCATATGTTGTTACATGGATTTAGCGTAAACCCTGTCAGGCTAGAGTTATATGTGTCGAAGTATACTATACCAAGCCCGACCCTACACGTCTCATTCCCATATTTAATCAAGTAGTTAAACACCGGGCCTGCTGTGCTCGTAACGGTTGTGTTCCTCGGTGGTAGGAGCTTAACCTCTATATTATCAATGCTAATCCGCTTTGGCGCAAAATAGAAGCCGAGCTTGTTGTTAGTGTTATAGAGCCTGAAGACTACGTAGCGGTATAACTCTTTGCCTATGCGAATAGTCGTTTCGTTCACGATAGTTGTGTTCAACAGGGGCATTTTAGTAGAGAGGTTTTGGTATCGTGTCGAGGGAAAGATCTCGTAGGTCTCGTTATACTTTAATGCGTTCAGATAGATGCCCTTAGCCTCTTCTAACATTTTCTCTAACTCCTTAATGGCAAGTCTGTAGAGAGAACCATTGAGCGTAACATTCATAACAACACATACACATTTTTTGTATTGACCAGGGCTAGTGTATTGAGTATGTTGAGCACGTGTAGTACTGTTACTATTTGTTTTAATGTTTGCTTCATGCTTGTATGGTAATATTGAAATTAGAATGGGAATAGCAATCACTATAACTATAATAGAAACGGCTATGGAAAGTACGAGAAATCCGTTACTAAAAGACACGCTTTTCACCAAATCTTTTCACCATAAGTGTAACGCCTACCTCCAACCTCGTATCCTATATATGCTTTCCTCGGCTGAATTAGTTTTGTTTGTAGATCGTTCCATATTTTATCCGGCACATTACAATAACCATTACCATTTCTTGCTTCATGACCGTAGGCATGCGACCACGTTATTGAAGCCCACGGTTCTATCAGCAAATTGGCTACTTCCATCTTGAAAGCATTACCATCTCCTAACTTAAGAAGTTCACTTTCATTAATAGTATAAGCCTCTAGTATACCACCTACTGGCGTATCAACATTACTGTCATCTTCTAGCAAGAATATATTATATAGCGTTGCGATACTCCAATCAATGAAATATAGGTAAACGTTATTCTTACCATTACTTTGAGGTATGAACCTTATCCCAACCTCGTAAACACTATTAGGTTTAGGCCTAAATATCTCATCGTTTATCTTGAAGGGTGGGCAGGAGCAATCACACTTATTGGGTAATTGTGGATGTGATTCTTTTCCAGTCTTTCTATCACAACTACCTGCTGGTGTATGCCAACCGTTCTGGTATCTGCTACTTTTGAAACTTTTGAAATAATCGTAGCGGATAACCTTTCAGCCTCCCATCTTCATTAGCTGGCTTTCGGGGAAAGGAAACCCCCAAATCTTCAGAGCTATCCCATAATCATGATTATCTTTGGAAAATATTTAGATGCTTCGTTTGTTGCTATCTATGAAACAGTCCATTCTTGATGATAACCTAGTGATGCCTGATAGAACCTTTTTTGGAGGAGAGTGAGACCCAGGTGGTAAATAGACAATCGAGATCATCTGACAACTTTGGAGGCGTTCTAATGGTAATAAATCCTCCATAGACCTTCTGACCTACTCCTTTTGGGCCAGATTTTGTATCACATATTGCCAAGGTTTATCAGTACATGTCGATTAGAACACCTCTTTTCTATTTAGGGAATGGAAAAACTAAACGAGTTTATTTCTGTTAAAGACACCATCTCTTAATAAGAGGTTTTATATAATTGAGAAGCTTCTTCAATGTAGAGTTGCCCTTTCTCGACTAGGACCTTCACGTAATGATATGCATTATCGTGCTTTCTAGCTCCGCTATAACGCCACGGGGAATTTGGGCTTCAGGGAACAAGCTATCTATCGAGGTTCTCAGTAGCTCCAATTTTGCCAGGAGCATAAGAAGAGCAATCCTAATACTAGGAAGAATTTCTTTTTACTTGTTTATTTAGTACTCAAAGATTTAAGTGTAAGTTACATGGTCACATAAGGTTGAACAAGAAATGGATGAAAAAAGTAGTGAGATGCGTATACTCTTAGGAGGTCCTCAAGGTACTGGCCTAGAGACAGCCTCCCAGATACTCGCAGCGGCATATGCTATAGGAGGTTATAGGGTTTATTCAATGAGAGAATACTTCTCTAATATAAAGGGAAGACATAGCTATATAGGTCTAAGGGTGAATCCAGAAAAACAACCTCTAGCCCCTATTGAAGGGCCACATATAGTCGCTGGGATTGATGCAGAGACAATCTTCACGCACTTCACGGAAGCAATACAAGATACGATTATCATATACGATACGAGAGTTTTTAAAACAAAGCTAAGGAGCATAGCATCTATGGAAAAATATTTTAGAGATAGGGTAAGAGAAACCCTTGAAAAAAGTAACTATGATACAACAGTAGAGGGTGCGCTAAGATATGCAAGCGAGGAACTGGGCGCTAAATCAATAGGCCTTGACTATCAAGCTATATTAAATGATTTTTCACAGGAAATAGGTATATCAAAATACCAAGCCCAAAGGTATTTAAATACGATATTGGTAGCTACAATTGCTAACATTACAGGGCTATCCTTAGATGAGCTAAAAAGAGGATTCAAGAGAAGGTTCGGGTCTAAAGTAGAGATTATCGAAGATAACATGAAACTATCAGCAATGGTCTATAAATCTACTGCCGGCCTTAAAGACAAAATCAAGATCTCAACACCCCACCACTCACCTGACGAATACCTTGTAGTAAACGGAAATGAAGTAGTTGCAATGGGCAAAATAGTTGGCGGATTGCGATTTCAAAGTTACTATCCAATTACACCTGCTTCTGATGAAAGCTTTATGCTAGAGACCCATGAAAACCTAGAAAATTATGTAGACAAGTCTGGCGGGATTGTTGTGTTACAAACCGAAGATGAAATAGCGGCAATATCAGCAGCTATAGGAAGCGCCCTTACAGGTGCGCGATCGGCGACAGCAACAAGTGGCCCTGGCTTTGATTTAATGGTAGAGGCACTTGGATGGGCAGGAATTAATGAAGTGCCAGTAGTTATAACCTACTATCAGAGAGGAGGTCCAAGCACAGGTCTACCAACTAGAGGAGGCCAACAAGACTTATTCTCAGCCCTTTTCTCAAGCCATGGCGAATTCCCGAGAATTGTAATATCAAGCGGTGATCATGAAGAAGCATTTTATGATGCAATAACTGCTATTAACTGGGCTGAGAAATACCAGACACCAGTAATTCACATACTTGACAAATTCTTAGCAAATACCACAATAACACTAGAACTCCCGCACCTTGAGAAAATAGCGATAGAAAGAGGAGACTTACTACAAGCCCCGCCGCCAAACTATAAAAGGTTTAAGAAGAATGGAAGCCCGATAGCACCACGTGTAGTGCTTGGAGCAGAAAACGCTGTAATATGGTATGCTGGGGATGAACATGACGAAGAAGGGCACATTATTGAAGATCCAATAAACAGGCTAGAAATGCATGAACTTAGAATGAAAAAACTAGAGATTGCCCATCAAGAAATTCCCCAAGAAGAAAGGGCAGTTCTCTATGGAAGCGGTGAAGATTTTCTATTAGTAGGATGGGGTAGCACTAAAGGGGTTGCCCTTGAAGCAATAGAACTTCTCAAGAGAGAAGGATATAAGGGGGCATACCTTCATTTACGGGTCTTTGAGCCATTTCCAAAGGAATATGTAGCAAAAATCCTTTCTCGTTATAAGCCAGAGAAGATAATAGCAGTAGAATCAAACTACGAAAGCATGGCAGCAAAAGTGATAACTATGAATACTGGCTTTATATTTAAGAAACACATTTTAAAATGGACTGGGAGGCCTATATACGTGAAGGAGCTTAGTCTAGCAACCCTTCGTATATTAGAGGGTTTATCTTCTAGGGAGGTGTTAAGTTATGGTGCTTAGAGCTGATTATAAAACAGACCTTTGGGTTGATTGGTGTCCAGGGTGTGGAGACTTTGGTATACTTGCTGCTATTCAGAAGGCACTAAGCGAGTTAAAACCTAAACCATGGCAAGTAGCCATAGTTTCAGGAATAGGTTGTAGCGGAAAGACGCCTCATTTCATTTATTCAAATGGAATCCATACACTACACGGTAGGTCGATACCATTCGCGACTGGAATAAAACTTTCAAACCCGGATTTAATGGTGATTATCAATGGCGGAGATGGGGATCTCTTAGGTATAGGAGCAGGGCACTTCGTGGCTTTAGGTAGAAGAAACCTAGATATTACAGTAATAATTCATGATAACCAAGTATATGGTTTAACAAAAGGCCAAGCCAGTCCAACGCTACAAGCTGGTATGAAAACAAAAGCCTTACCGGAACCAAACATACAGGATGCGATAAATCCAATCGCACTAGCATTAACGAGCGGCTATACTTTTGTAGCAAGGGCCTTTGCAATGGATATCGATCACCTAGAAGAAGTAATAAAACGGGCCATCCAGCACAAAGGGGCTACTGTAATAGATGTTCTACAGCCATGTGTAACTTATAATGACATATATACAACCCAATGGTACAGGAAGAGAATATATCGCTTAGAAGAAGAGAAAGGATGGAATCCCATAGTTGAACGCCCCGAGGAAAGATATGAGAAGTTGGGCAATGCGCTATCCAAGGCTTGGGAATGGGGAGAACGAATACCTGTGGGTGTGTTTTATGAGGATAGGACAAAGGATACAATAACCGATAGGATCGCGCAACGGATTCCAAGTTATTATAACAAACCACCGTCAAGACAAGCAATTGAAAGATATGGCAAGCCTTTGCTAGATGACGCCAAGTTTAGGGAAATATTCGCTAGCTATCTTGTTAAGGTAGAAAAATAAACTAACTTTTTCTGGGTGTTTTATGAGGGATTCAATTTCTACTTCGAATTGGCTTATCCTATAATCGCCACTCTTTTCTCATTATCATTAAACCTCTGGAATCCAATTCTAAGACTATCAAAAGCGATATAAACTTTCCCGAGAAAATAAAAAAAGAGAAGAGAAATGCAACAAAACCCAAATACAGAAGTTCCTGAAGTGTTAAGGGATAAAATAGCTAAATCTAACAAAAGGAAGGTAGTTAGTGAAGGAGATACAAAAAAGGAAATTATAACTATTGATAACCCAGAGTATATATCATTACCCTGTAGGTGTGGGACTGGCAGGTATTGTTGTTATTGTGATAATGGAGTCTGTGTAGCAATATGTCAATCTGGCCCAGAAGCATCCGGCAAAGAAACATTTGAAAAAATCAATTGTAGCGTTACTGCTGGAAGAATCGGGTATTGCCTATGCACAAAAGATAGCGATTGCTCTATTTGTTGTTCTAACTTCTGCCCCACCTAGGCGATAAGGGATGGAGGGCAAATACAAGGCAATCATAGCTATTATAGCAATACTAATAGCCTCATCAATAACTTATTATGGTGTAACGTATCATAGAGGAAGCCCAAAGGAAGTCTACATTAAAGGATATGTATATATATGTGGCAATAATCCTTCTCAAATAAATTTTTATAACGGGAAAAACATGTATACGGCACAGGTCCATAACAGGACCTTTACTATAGTGTTGCCGAATCACAAATACTATAACATATCAATCTATTATATCTCTACTGGTTCCTGCTGGCTCTTTAACGATCCGATATACATTAACTCAAAGACGAAACACTATACCTTAAACCTAACACTCAACTATCTAGAGCATAGCTATTATTTGATACATAATAGTAGTAGCAATTCACAGCAAAACGCTTCTATAACCCAAACCAGCAGCCCTACTGAAAGCAGTAATGGAAGCATTACGGTGACTATAACAATACCTAACACCAACTACAACAACAATTATCCTGGTTCATAGATGCTGTTACTCATGCTTTTACCTCTTTATTTTTGAATCTAAAGAAGCTTGCACTACCTTTTCTTTCAGCAATTAATAGTTCTAGTGGCCTGTTGAGGAGCTGTATTAATTGTTACCACTTGGACGGCCTTATGGATTAAATAAGTAGTATATCCTCAACCCCTAATGATTACCGTAATAGAAGCGGAAGGAGGAATCACCACCCTTCTTCTTATTAGTAAATTTTCCTAAGTAATTTAAAAGCTCTTATAAAATATCTAGAGTTTAAATAAGAGAATAGCCTACATAACCTTATTTGACACATGTGAGCCTACTGATGTTTTAACGAAAGGTGCATTAACCCAAAAACCGGGAGGAACAACTACTTTAATGAAAATTATAGAATGGAAGGTAACCCTTGCCTTTCTAAAACAGGGCCTCGCCAGATCTAAGTATCTTTGCTACGTCGAGCGCGAAGTAAGTTATTATAATGTCTGCGCCAGCCCTCTTAATGGAGGTCATTGCCTCCATTATTATCCCTGCTCTATCTACCAAGTCCCTCTCTATTGCACCCCTTATCATTTCATACTCGCCGCTCACGCTATAGGCAGCTAAAGGAACCTCCGGAAAGTTCGCCTTCACAAGCCTTATAACATCTAAGTAAAACAGGGCAGGCTTCACCATTACTATATCAGCCCCTTCTTCTATATCAAGCCTTACTTCCCTTAATGCCTCCATGGCATTTCTCGGATCCATTTGGTAGCTTTTCCTATCCCCAAATTTGGGCTTTGAGTCTACGGCAAGCCTGAAAGGACCGTAGAGGTAGCTTGCATACTTCGCGGAATAGGCCATGATACCTACTTCGCTAAACCCCTCTTCATCCAACGCCTCTCTTATAGATTTAACCTGCCCATCCATCATGCCGGAGGGGGAAATGAAATCGGATCCGGCTTCTGCTTGAGAAACGGCTATTTTTTGGTAGAAGGTCAACGTCTTATCATTATCTATTACGTAACCCTTCTTTGTGTTTACTGGAATGCCACAGTGGCCGTGGCTCGTGTATTCGCAGATACAAAGGTCTGTAAACAAAAGGGGATCCCAACCAAGTTCCTTTCTTATGTTCCTAATGGCTACTTGAACTGGGCCATCAGGCGAATAAGCCCTTACCCCTTCTTCATCCTTCATTTTAGGTATCCCAAATATAAGGAAAGATCTCACGCCCAACTCCATTGAGGCAGTTATGTAGTCAATTAATTCCTTCGAGTTTACAGGATAAGTTAAATGTCCATCTATACCCTCCGTCTCCACGGGCCTCTTCAAGTCTTCTGAAACAAAAACAGGTAAGACAAGCTTTGAAGCATTAAGGGAAGTTTCAGCAACCAAGTCCCTTAAATATACAGAGGATCTCAACCGCCTCGGTCTAATCCTTGGAAACCCACTCAAACCTTACCACCAAACTCTCTTCTATAGTGCTCAACTATCTCCTTATAAATTTCGCTATCAGGGCTTTCATGAAGCAAATCAAAGATTGGTTTCATCGACTTCTTGGTAAAGCTTCTCAGCGCGACCCTAATGGCTTCCTCGACATCTACGCCCTTCTCCACGTTTTTCTTCGTCCTGAGGACTTCCCTCTCTATAACTGCGTCTAAATAACCCATAATCTCTGCGATCCTGTCATCAACCCTCCTCTTTGCCAAGTAATCCATAAACCTAGACACTTCATGGGTTATTATCGCTTCGGCATACTTTGCTTGTGTCAACCTCTTTTCGTAGTTTTCTCCAACAATACTATGAACATCGTCTATGGTAAAGGTAGGCTTAGTACTACGCATGGCTGTTGGCGTGGAAATATCGATAATGAGCTTATTCTTTCTTGGAAGTTCATCGAGAAAATCAAACGGACCACCCTTTAACGCTATGAAAACCACATCGTAGCCCTTATCAAATATTTCACCTAACCCTGTAACTTTAAACCTGCACCCATCCCTTACTAGGGCCTCAGCCCTCTCCTTTGTTCTATTTGCTATGTGTACCTCGCTAGGCCTCCACCTAGAACAAATGTAGTCGATGATTGCCTTCGATGCCCTCCCAGCACCTATTATCATAACTTTTTTTCCATCCAATCCCCCAAGTACCCGCCTTGCAATTTCCACAGAAGCTTGGGGATAGCCCAAAACACCACTTGATATGTGTGTCTGGGCCCTTACCTTCTTCCCGACTATAATAGACCAGTGAAAAAGGGAGTCTATTAACTTGCTTGTCAAGCCTTTGCTCTTCGATTCTTCCCAAGACTCCTTTACTTGAGAGAGGATCTCATTTTCACCCAGTATAGCAGATTCTAGCCCGGAAGATACCCTGAAGAGGTGCCTCACAACCTCTATTCCGTTGTATTTATGAAATGAGCTGTGGTAAGACCCCATCAATTTTAGCAGTTCGTTACTTGCAACGCTCTCCGTATAAACGTCTAAGTAAACCTCGAACCTGTTACAAGTATTGAGTACTGCTAAACCATTAACTATAGAATAAAGTTCCTTGTAAACCCTTTCCTTCAAATCATCTTTACTTATATCATAGAAACAGGAGTCTTTAAACGTAATTGAATACAGCCTCAGGTTTTCTATATCGTATTCATCAGTTATCCCGGGCACCATCTTGCACTACTTCCATGAGTCTTGTATCTAGTGCTTTTATAAGAGTATCTATATATTATCTATATATAAAAGTATATATTGGACAAAATGATATAAAAGCTTAAAGCCTAATTGGCTTCTCCCTTTTAATATAATGGGAGGTAAAATGCTAGTTATAGTTTACCATGACACAAAGGATGAGAAAGGTAAGCGCCTCATGGAAGAGGAAATCAAAAGAAGGCTTGGCAATATTAAGCTAGTTCCGATCTCAGAACTAAGCAACCTTTCCTTTAAAAAAGGTGAAAAGGTAGTATCACTCATCCCTTTTAGAGGCGGCCACAATAGGAGCGTATGCGAGGCCTCAAGCAAGTATAGAGTAAAATGCTTAAAGGTTCCGATAGAGCTGATTGCAGAAAGCATCAAGCAAGAAGTAAAGCGTAGGGGATGCAAAAGCATTTGCCTTATGTATCGCAGGGCGAAGAGGTTTGTGGAGGAGCAAGAGGATGATATAAAGTATATAGTAGATAGCATAGCCAAGCCGACAAATGCAAAGGTGTCTCTCGAATGCAACGATTGCTATGACTGCATATTTTCGCTAACGATGTTTAAAGGAGAGCTGTCTAAAAAGGCTTGGGAGAAGGGGGCAAGCTGTGGCCATAGCATAGTTATCGAAGATCTATTCTCTATAGCAAAGGATGATATAATAGAATGGATAGAATCAATTGAAAAATGATGCGGGGGGTGGGGTTTGAACCCACGCAGGCCTACGCCAACGGGTTCTGGGCCCGTCCCCTTTGGCCAGGCTCGGGCACCCCCGCGCAAATATAAATCTCTATAATGCATGTATTAAATTTTATTATGAATCAAATAGCATAAAAGAACTTAAATATTCCCCTATCCTCCGATTTAGATTAGAAATAAATGGATGCGGTGCAGGCCTTGGGAGTACTAGATTTGTTAGCCAAGTGGTCTAGCTATATGCCAACGATGAGCAAACCAAAACAAAAGCTCTCATTATATAAGAGGCTTACGTGGACCGGTATAATCCTAGTTGTCTACCTTATAATGGCTAACATACCCCTGTATGGGGTGCCCACTAGGGCATTAACGAGCACAATCTCGCTCCAGAATATAATATTTGCAAGCTCTGCTGGAACCTTAATGCAGCTCGGCATTGGACCTATAGTGACAGCTGGGTTAATACTTGAGGTGCTAGTAGGGGCAAAGCTAATAGACATAGACCTATCAAATCCGGATGACCAGACAAAGTTTACAGGCGCTATGAAGAGCTTAGCGGTTATACTAGCAATAATAGAGAGCATTGTTGTAATGTTCAGCGGGGAGCTTTTCCCTATTGGATATTCACCATCGTTGTTTGTAAGAATAATGGTAGTAGTACAACTTACCATAGCGTCATATATAGTAATACTAATGGATGAGGCGTTGCAGAAGGGGTGGGGGCTTGGAAGTGCAATAAGCCTCTTCATATTGGCTGGCGTTGCGCAGACCGTCGTCTGGAACATGTTTGGGTTTATTCCGCACATAGCCCTAGACTATGGCGTAATACCAGCTATAATAATAGAAAAGAATGCCCTCGTTTTTGCTAGGCCTAACGGGTTCCCTGACGTAACTGGGTTGCTCTCAACGTTTGCAATAATAATACTGCTAGTTTACCTAAATGGTATGAGCGTGGAAATTCCAGTAACCTCATCTCGGCTAAGGGGGATAAGGAGCAGAGTACCCCTTCAATTTATTTACGTAACGAACATACCGATACTATTGTTGGCTATATTGGTAGCAGACCTGCAACTCTTCGAGATGCCTATACAGAGGTTCGCAGGTCATAGCTCTATGTTCTACACAGCCTATAAGGATCTGGTATATTACCTATCTCCCCCCAACGGTATTTTAAGTGCTTCGAGCGATCCTCTTAGAACTGCGATATTCGCCGTGTCGTGGATAGTGCTATCGGTGTTGTTCGGATACCTGTGGGTAGAGGTCGCTGGTCTCAATCCAAGCAGCCAGGCAGACCAAATAATCTCGGGTGGCATGGAAATACCAGGTATGAGGAGGAGCCCAAAGATATTGGAGTCTGTATTGGCTAGATATATATACCCCCTAACGTTCCTAAGCAGCTTAATAGTCGGAATAATTGCGGTAGTCGCGGCGATATTCGGCTCCTTCGGTACTGGTGCCGGGATACTATTAGCAGTAGGCATAGTCTACCAATACTACTCAATAATAAGCTATGAAAGGGCTTTAGAGGCCTACCCGCTACTTAAGAGGATAATAGGTGAAAGATAATGGACTCCCTGAGAAACAGGTTTAAGGTAGTCATAGTTACCGGTATACCAGGTGTTGGAAAAACGACGGTTCTCTCCTTAGCAGTAAAGAAATCAACTGAAAAAGGCCTAAAGGTAAAGGTAGTTAACTTTGGCTCTTTTATGCTTGAAACGGCTATAAAGGAGGGATTAGTTAATAACAGGGATGAAATAAGGTACCTAGGCATGAGGAAACAGCTTGAACTACAGCAAATGGCAGCCAAAAAGATCGTGGAAGAATCGGAAAAAGAGCTTGGGGAAAAAGACGTGCTAGTGGTGGATACACATGCAATAGTGAAAACCCCCTTAGGATACTTACCAGGACTTCCAAAGCATGTTCTAGATGAATTGAAGCCAGACATCATAGCTGTGGTAGAAGCAAATCCAAATGACGTCTACTCAAGACAAACTAGGGATAAAACTAGGATGAGGTCCGACTTCGGCGACGTAAAGGATATAGAGAAGCTGATGAACTATGCGAGGGAGGCTTCATTTGCAAGCGCTGTGCACTATGCCTCTCCAGTAGTCATAATCCTTAATGAGGAAAACAAAATAGAAGAGGCTGCGGATAAAATTACCAATATTCTGCTAATGCTATAATAATAAACGCGGTGTAAATTCATGCTTATAACTCTCTTTGAGTAGTATACAGAAGAGGGTGCAGAAGCTGTCAAGGAGGAGAGCCATTATTGGAGAAGAAAAGGGAAAAAGTTACTGGATATATATAAACAGGCCTGAGAAGCTAAACGCCTTAGATAAGAAAACATTGACAAGGCTTGCGCTAGAGATAAAGAAAGGCTGCAACTCTAACTCTTCCGCAGTAATTATTACCGGAAGTGGCAGGTCTTTCAGCACCGGAGCAGACATCGAAGACATAATTAAACTTAAAAACAAAGAAGAAGTTAAGGAGTTCTTTGATAAAATAAAGGCTGTAATGGATGAGCTGGTATCGTGCCCTAAGCCAATAATAGCCTTAGTTAATGGACTAGCTGTTGGCAATGGTGCAGAAATACTCCTAGCCACAGACGTAGTTTTGGCTTCTGAAAGCTCGTGGTTCAGCTTTCCAGAAATAAGCCTAGGAATAATGCCGGCGACGCTGTTAAGCAATGGCGGGTATATTTTGGGGTTCAGGAAAGCAAAGTACCTAGCAATAACAGGAACGCGTTTTTCCGCCGAAGAAGCAAAGATCATGGGCCTAGTTGATGAGGTAGTGCCACAAGAAGAGCTTGAGAAAGAAGCAGCAGAAATAGTAGACATTCTATCTAGGTATGATGAAAATACTATAAAAGCCGTCAAGAAGGTCACAAAGGAGCTTTATTGGAACAATATAGAGAAAGTGATAGATATTGTAAGCGAGTTGGCCATAAGTGAAGTTGCTAAAGATAAAATGGAAAAATTCCTCTCCCACAAGATAAAACCGTCCGCCCTACAGCCAAGAAGGACATTACATACCTACTAAAGCGTAAAAGCTATATTAGCAAGATGGTTTCTACATAAGGCAAATAGGAATTAAAACCTCTATGTTCACAAAAGAAAACGTGCCGGGGTGCCCGAGCGGTCCAAGGGGACGGGCTTGAGACCCGTTGTCCCGAGAGGGACGCGTGGGTTCGAATCCCACCCCCGGCGTACCCGTCCCCTTAAGCTCTCTTTGACTTCCACATCCTTGGATAAATGCCACTTTCCATTACTATCCTAAACGGTTGGAAGGCTAAACCCTTCTCCATCCTCTTAATATCTAGGGAACTTACAAGGCTCTTAGACAAACCTATTAGTTCACCTTTAAGTGTAAACATTGCAACTACCTCCCCTTTTTCTATCTGCTCACTATAATATGATATGCCAGGTATAGCTAAAGGTGAACCATTTACCACGCTCTCAACCGCGCTATCCCTTAACACAACCTTCTTAAGCTCACATACCCCATATTCGCCAGGCATTATGACCTTTCTTATTAGACTCTCTTTACCCCTCTCCTTTAGCTCATAAACAGCCTCTGATAGGTCATACATTGTGACCAATCCTGTACCTTCTTCAAAAGGACCTGTTTTTATCCTCCTCAACTCCCTCATATGGGCCCCAACCCCCAAGACTAGTCCGATGTCCCAGCAAAGCTTCCTCATATAAGTTCCCGGCTCCGAAACAATCGTTAACAAGGCATTCCTCCCAAGCACCTCATTTACCTCAATACTATATATCTTCTTTTTCCTCAGCGTCCTTTTCACGTGGCTCCTAACAGGAGGCCTTTGATATATTTCGCCTTGAAACTCCCTCACTACCTTATTTAGCAACCTTTCCTCAACATCTTTGTGAAGCTGCATAACACAAACATAAGCCTTTACTGAATGGGTTATCATTGCAATTATCTTTGTCATGTTACCTAAAGCTACTGGTAAAACACCAGTTACCTTGGGATTACCCCACGCTGCCGTGAGGCAAGCGCTCTAGGGTTCCCGCATGGCCTGCTTTTTGTACCCCTATCATCTCTTTGATCCACGCAACAACCTGGTGGCTAGTAGGCCCAGGGGGTTTATCAAGGTTTATTATTCCATAGTTAATGTACTTATTAAGTGGTCTATTATATGGAATATACCCGTAATCCGGATTTGTTTCCTCTGGTATCTTTTCCACGAGCTCCTCCCTTTTCTTGCAGAAGTCATCTATAGATCTAATAAACTCCATCCCTTTTTGAGCCAAGCTTGGCAAGACAAACACCCAAAAAGATTATGCCAAGAGAGTTCTTTCTACCTTTCTCATGTAATCCAGTAAACCGCTATCCTCTATAGCTTTTATAATGTGCTCGTCAGAAGCCCCTTTTTCTATTTCAAGCTTATGTTCCGTTGGGATGAGGTGCTTTATATTTGCCCTCCTCCTTTTCACACCGCTTACTTCCTTTGGGCCAGTTATCAAAACAAAGTTCTGGTCTATTATATCAACAATTACGCACTTTCTTCCAGATTCCCTGCCTGTAGATTTAATGCACACCCTACCAATCTCTATTGCCGGCATTACTTCTTCACCCTATATAGAACACATAGCAAGCAAATAAAAAATTTTGGCAGCCATATTAAGGAATCTTCGACATGATCTAAGGTAATGAGCTTGCCTTGATTTCCCTATCTCCCAATAGAAAATACCTACCACTCTCCCTATATTCCTCCTTCCAGATTGGTGCCCTATGCTTTATATCATCCACAATCTTTTCAAGTGCAGGAAAGACATTTTTTCTAGACTCACCAACAACGGCGACAACCATACTCAAATCGCCCGGCCTCCTATAACCTACATAGTGGTAAATAATGACCGAGGATAGCTTGTAGTTAGACATATTCTCCTCTGCTATTTTCCTTAAAGCTTCTTCAGCAAGTTCTGAGGAATGCTCGTAGTAGAGCTTTTCTACCTTCTCATTCTTATTAATCCCCCTTACAACGCCCACAAATATCGCTATCGCTCCATCTTTATAGTTACTATACATTTTCCTTACAAGTTCGTTGAGGTCAATACTTTTATCTGCTAACACCTTTACATCAATCAATCCTCCAGAAGATGGAGGCAATATAAACACTTCCTTTACATCTTCTTTTATTACATCATTAAATGAAAGGGGCTTACCATCTGCTATTACCTGTAGAAATTTTAAGTCACCCACAATATCCTTCACCTTGTGAAGGCTTAGTTTCCTTATGAGCTCCTCTACGCTCAAGCATGAATCAATCTTTAGGTGAACCTCTCCAGTCCCTGCAATTTCCCTTAATATTGAATAGAGCTTTATTTTAGTCATGCTATCACCTTTTTATTACTTTTATCAGCCCTGTTTTTTTCAAGGTCCTTAATTAAGGTGAGCGCAGCATTGTCTATGCAAGAAGAATCAACCCTATCTAGAAGCATCTTAAAGAACTTGGACGCGCACTTGCTGCTATGAAAGGATAGCCTCAAAGAGCCCCTCTGCAGCACTATGCCCTGTCCAGGGTAGAACTTCTTTCCACATACAACGCATGTGTATTCCTCTTTAACCATTTTATATCTCCATCAATAATCAGAAACGGAGAGTTAATAAGAACTACCTACCACCCTATTTAGGGTATATAAATTGAAAAATATAGTAATCCGGTAGGTAAAAATGGAAGAAATGGAAAGGAAGTCCGCTGCTGAGATGCTGAACCCGGAGGTAAGAAAACTAATAGTTGGCAGAGGTTGGAACAGGTTAACAGAGATACAGGAATTATCTATACCATACATAATGAAAGGATTTAACACTCTAATCATGGCACCAACAGGCGAAGGAAAAACCGAAGCTTCAATGCTTCCAATCGTATCAATTTTACTAGAATCATATATGAAACCTATAGACGTGCTCTACATAACACCTATGAAGGCACTTATAAACGATATACATAGGCGAATTTCTTGGTGGGCTGAAAAGCTTGGCATTAGGGTATCAAAGAAGCACGGTGATACTCCTGCTAGGGAAAGGAGCAAAAGGTCGTTACAGGTTCCAAACATACTAATAACGACCCCAGAAAGCCTAGAAATAGACCTTGACTGGGCACCAAAGTTTAGAAAAAATTACAAAAACATCAGGTTTGTTGTAGTCGATGAAGTTCATGAGCTCCTATCGTCAAAAAGGGGTGTTCAACTGCTCTTCTTATTAGAGAGGTTAAGGGAGCTTACAAACAACGATTTCCAAAGGATAGGACTATCAGCTACAATAGGTAGGCCTGACAAGGCAATAGAGCTACTTAGCGGATCGAGTCAAAGGCCCAAGAAAGCCATATCCGTAGACGTAGCTAAGGAATATATTTTTAATGTGAAGTATATAGATGATAAAGAAGACCCATGGATGGACGTCGCTAATGCATTAATAAGTGGAATAGAGGCCCCAACGCTGGTCTTTGTGAACAGCAGGTATGTTGCTGAAAGGGTTAAGCACTCCCTTGAATCTGCCGGCGTAAAAGACATATTTGTGCATCATTCCAGTGTTTCTGCAGAGCTGAGAGAAGAGGCAGAAAGCAAGCTGAAGAAAGGTAGTATTTCCGCTATTGTATGCACGAAGACACTAGAGCTAGGAATTGATATAGGTGCAGTAAAAAAAGTTATCCAAATACGATCTCCTGGAAAGGTCTCTAACCTAATTCAAAGGGTAGGAAGAAGCGGTCATGTTGTTGGAGGCCTATCAAAAGGGGAAATACTGACAATCGGTCCTATAGACTTTGCTGAAGCGCTATCCGAAACGCACCTAGCAAAGAAAGGTTATATAGAGAACGACATAGTTGATAGTGCTCCAATAGATGTAGTAGCAAAGGAAATAATAGGCATTACCCTGGGAGATGGTCCCTCGGATCCGGGAAGGATCTATAATATCCTAAAGAATTCTCCAGTGTTTACTATGAGCAAAGAAAGGTTTCAAAGCCTTTTGAAATATATGGAACAAAATGGTCTGGTGAGGCTTAGAGGAGGTCTAATATCTCCAGGGAATACTTTTTATAAAATATGGAGGTTTAAGCTTAAAGGACAACAAAAAGCTTGGTGGTCTAGGAACTTCCCAGAGTTCTTTACAACAATACCGGAGAAAGACGTTTTTGTTGTAAAGAATGGAGATTATACAATAGGTTACATAGATTCTATTTACGTTTATAGGAACCTAAGGGTTGGAGATACAATAAGGCTTGCTGGAAGCTCTTGGGAGATAAGAAGGATAGATGTAATAAATTCAAAGATAGAAGTTTCGAAGAGTTCTGGATATGCAGAGATACCGCTGTGGAAAGGGGAAGGAACTAGGAGGAGTATAGAAGTTTCGAAGGCTTTTCTTGATGTAATCTCAGGTAAAATAACGGTTGAAGGTAATGTTGATGGAAAAGGTATGGAAGCCTTAGAAAAGCTTCGAGAAAGCTACAAGAATTTACAGTTTGGTGTTGAAACCCTTATCTATGAAAGATGCGATAAGGAGCATGTATTTATCGTACCACTAGGTACTGGGACGCTGGAGGCTTTAGCAAGCTTGATAATTAATGCCGCATCAAAAATCATAGGCCTAAACGTCTACTATAGACCTTCATTCTATGGGTTTAGCATTTATATAGGAGATCTTGACCCGCTAGAGATACTAATGAATATCGACCCCAAAAACGTCTACGAAAACCTTAAGGAGGCTATAATAAGGAGTCCATACCTTTACCAAGTATTAAGGGAGGTACAACCACACTTAGGAAAAATAGGTTCGATTGATGATAGCAAAGATTCTTACCTAATAGAAGAGGTTTCAATGCAAATATTAAAAGACTATTTCGATGTGGAGGGTGCTAAGTCGTTTATTGAAAAGCTGAAGAAAGGAAAAATTACTATAATAAACATGAATAGTGGTAATGCTACACCGCTAGCAAAATCTATCTTAGAGGTACCGCCCGTTAGGCCATGGATCCAAGACCTGGCAGTTAAGATAGGTAGGTTACTTGACAACAATGGTTTGACCATATTTGAAATAGCCGACATACTAGAGCTAGCCGAGAAAACAATAGAAAACAAGCTAAAAGAAATGAGAAAGCCGGATTACGATGAGCTGAGGGTCGTAAGGTTTATAGACGTTGATGATGAAGAATATAGGTGGACCCTCCTAAGCTCCTTTGAAGATGTATCGAAGTCGGAGGAGTTTATAAATTCATTCACGCCGAAAAAGCTAAGGGAACCAATGAGGGTCTATATAAAGGTTACGCAACAATCTAAGCCCAAAGAATACATACTGACACCAAAGTTCTTGATAGAATCTTGGAAAAGCTTGGAGGAAATGCTTCCAAATGAGATCTATGAAGTTAAGATCACGTCAGCCTATGAATATGGCTCTAAGGAAGACCTTACTGTATCCCATTACTTTGTAAACAAGGGAGCGTTGAGAATGCTACTGATGAATGCTGCACGTTACATGGAAATAAAGCAGAAAAGGAGGTGCTTCTAAATTAAAAACATATTTAACCTTAACAAGACAAATCATTATGGGATAAGGATTGGAAGAATGCATTGATGTACTCCAATACCTTTACTTTTCGGTTAACCTACTAAATGAAAAGGGGGGAGAATGGGAATATATTAAGGATGAGGTCAAAGGCGTAGTAAGAGAACTAGAAAAATATTGTAAGAGTGGGGTTGTAGACAGCAACAAGGTTTCTGAAATGTCAAAGGCATTTTATGACTACGTTAAGGAAGGGAGAATTACAAGTGCAGCCAATACAATAATAGACTTTAAAAATGTTATAGAAAAAGGTGCAAAACCATATCTATTCAGTAAAATTTTCCTGTTAGCACGTTTCTTGTTATCTACTTCCTTGCTTGTAATATCACTTATTTTAATACTTTCCCCAACAAGCATATATCAATGGCTAATAAATCTAGCAGTATTAAGCCTGTCGATGGCATCGCTTATACTGTCGCTTTATAGCTACGCCGTTCCTTTAATATTAATAGCATCAATAATAGAGGTGGTGAATGCCACTATGTTAAAAAGCTACATATTGCTTCTCGGGCTAGGGATTATAATAGCTTCTGCTATAATAAACATAACCCTAGGAAGGCTGTTTAGGAAAGTCGTAAAGTCACTCTATAACCCTTCCTCTAGTCCCACCCCTTGAGTAGCCCTAATCACGAATCCTTCTCCTCCTGGCACCTCATTCCACAGCTCCCTCTTCAAGAGTTCCCTAATAGCTATCCTTATGACCTCACTCCTGCTCGAATACCTCTGAACCTTAACGAGCTCATCTATACCCTTTACATATAAATCTGGAACCTTAACGGTTATCAACTTCACCCTTATCACCATAGAAAAATTTATAAAGGTTGAAAAATTAAAAGGAAGAAACTGCTTAAAAGCTTTTTTGTCGCTTTCTGATCCAATAAAGGAACTGCTCTAGTGAAGTAAAATATGTAAGGTCATTAACCGATAGTTTACAAATAAAAAGTATAAGAAATAATTATCTCAAACCCAGCAAACTAATTCGAGATAAAAATGCGCAAGGTTATAATAAAAACGGGAAGTAGGTTACATGCAGGCTTTTACTATGCCGGAGGTGAGTGGAACGTCAAGTGGGGCTCGGCCGGTTTTTATATAGAGAAACCCTCTTTTGTAGCAGAGTTTTCTATAGGTAAGGGAATTGTAGAAGCCCCTGAATATATAAAAAACTACATGATGGCAATATCTAAAATCGTTGGCATTGAAGGGATCAGAATAAGCGTGAGGTCCTATATACCACATAATGTAGGCTTTGGTAGTAGTACCCAATCGATAATGGCCATAGTAACGGCAATCAAGGAGCTATTCAAGGTAAAACTTAATGAAAGTGAGATCTTCAGGAGTCTAGGCATTGGCAAATATAGTGGCGTAGGTTTTTTACTCTTCAATAAAGGGGGCTTTGTGGCGGATGCAGGAATTGGGGGAGGTCATACAATAAAAAGGCTTATATCGCTTAAAATACCAGAGGATTGGAGGTTCATTTATATAAAGCCATACCTACCTAGAGGCTTTAATGAGGCGGAGGAGAAGATAATGGAGAACTTATGGAATCCAAGTGAAGGTGTTAAAAAACTTATGTCCTATGGCCTACTTAGATTAGCCTCAGGGATAGCAAGGCACGACCTGGAAGATACGCTAGAAGGCCTTAGGTCAATCCAGGAAGGAACTGGGTTGTACTTTTCAAAAATACAAGGCGGTGTTTATAGGAAAGATGTTTTAAGAATAGCAAACGAAGCTTGGAAATCAAGGATTATATTAGCACAATCCAGCTGGGGTCCTCTGCTTTATACTATTAGCACACAAGGGGAGGCGGAAGGTGATGCAGAGCTATTAAAATCAATACTTAAAGAAGTAAAGGTTAAGGGAGAAGTTGGAATCTCCTCTCCGAGAAACAAAGGGTATGAGATACGAAAGGAATAAAAAGGATGGGTAAAATGAATGATATAATTAAAGTATCGGAAGATTTATTAAAAAAATATCCTCTCTGCAACAGGTGCCTGGGTAGGTTTTTTGGAAAGTTAGGCTACGGATGGTCTAATGAGGAAAGGGGTAAAGCCATAAAGAGGGCTATATTGATGGACATACATAAAAGGATAAGAGAAAGTGATGAACATGCTGTTAAGGAGCTAAGGGATCTAATAGAAAACATTGGGCCTATTGGACAAGATCTATACAGCCTCTACTTCTACGATAATCCAGTTTTCAAGAAGTGCGCAGTCTGTGGAGGTGAGATTGACAGCTTCATAGAAGGGTTATCATCACAAATCTCAAGCAGGCTAAAGGAGCTCGAGATAAACACCTTTTTGATAGGAGCTAAGGTTGATAGAAAAGTTTGCATGATGGAAGAAAGAATAAAATCTGAGTTCAAGCTTAAATACGGTGAATCAATAAAAAATGAGATAAAAAGAGAAATTGGAAAGAAAATACAAGTAGTTGGAGGCTTTAGGGTAGACTTCTCGATGCCAGATGTTGTCGTCGAAGTTTCTTTCCCATCAAGAGAAATAAGGTATCAAATAAGGTCTATGAGGGTATTTGGAAGGTATAAGAAGACCAAGAGAGGGATATCAATAACAAAAAGTGGAGCTAATATAATTGAAAGGTTGACAAAGGAATTTGGAGCCGATAACGTTGTGTTGCATACCATTAAAAGGGATGAGAAGGACATAAGGGCAATCGGAGATGGTATGCTATTCATTGCCGACATCAAAGGTGCGAAAAGGAGAAACGTAGGTAAGAGAATCATAAGAGGGGATGGTACAATAATAGAGATAGAAAGGGTCGAGAAGAAAGGACCTGAGGAGATAAGAGAAAAACCGCTAACAAGGTTATATAGGTGCTTTATTTTCTGTGAAAATGAAATAAGCAAGGAAGCCCTTGAGGCAATAAATGCGCTCAGGAACAGAACCGTAGAGCAATACTTCAACAAAAAGCATAGGATGTCAATAATAAAAGAAGTAAAATGCAGAAGGATTAATAGGAACATAACCGAGTGCTTGATTCTTATACCAGAAAAGCTCTATGTGAAGGAGTTTGTTAGCGGAACAAAAACAACGCCGAGCATATCTTCTATGCTAGAAAATAGATGCTCATGCATAGAGGGTGACTTACTTTACCTTGGAGGATGAAGCCGCTTCCTCCTTTTCCATGCAATATAAGGCTATTTCATAGGCATATTTAATATCCCTTTGAGTTAGCATTATATAGTTATCACCCCTTTTATATATGTAATACCTTAAGTAAGCAGCATATATCACATCTTCATAACCTTTCTTCTCCTTTATTAATGATATTATGTATTTTATTACTTCATCCTCGCAATCCCAAGGCTTAAATACCGACCCCCACCTATCCCCTCTTACGTTTTTAATACACTCCAAAGCATTCCTATAGTGGAATTCTAATTCATTATCATCAATCTTAATATTGTATTCATAATACAAGACCCCTTTTATCATATCTTTAGTCAAACCCTGTGAGATGAGGCTAGATATTACCCTTTCCACATAGTTACAATCATCGCTCATTAACCTCACATATTAAACGTTTTAAGATTTTGCAATAAAAAAATTTTTGGTGACACAATGAAATGGGAAGAAGTGGAATCGAAGATATTGAAGTCAAAGTTTCACCAAGACTACCTATACTATAAAAAACAGCTACCAGATCCATCAAGCTTTTGCCTAGAACCATCTGTTGGGAAGCCTAGGGGACAAATAAAAAATTGGAGAAAAACACTTCCTGACGGAAGTTGTTTGCACGTTCTAGAGTTTAAGAATATATACATAGTCCATAGAGATAGGGCCAACCCGAATGATAGCATAATTAAGCACATAGCCCTTGATGAACCAAAGCTGACCCTCCTTACCTTCTGGATACCGATGCTTGAACTCTGGAGGATTTTATTCCGGTGCATATACAAGAAAAGACAAAGAAATGGTGAAAACAAGTGCAATTATTAAGGTTGATAAGCTCAGCTCTTCAAAAACCTCTTCCTAAAAATGACTATACCTCTAGCTGTTGCCTTTCATCTCTAAATCAAAATTATTCCACATCAGCATCCATATCGAGCATTATTATCACATCTTTATAAAGCCTGTCCTTCTTCAGCCCTCTCTCTATCCTGTAAAGCTGTTCTGGCGCCACTCCATATTTCTTCGCCAATGCATAAGGCGCTATATTTGTCCTTCTAGCATATAGATACAAGACCATGCTCCTGATGGCTCCTGGATTTGAAAGTCTGATCCTAAACCTTGCATGAGTGCACAACAGCTTTATAATCCTTTTTGCTAACTTGCTATTTTTTATCCAAACTACAACATCCTCTGGAAGCGTCACGGTCTTAGGGTTACCAATGCTATAAAGGGTAAGTTTATTGCCCCTAATCTTAAATATGTTTTCTTCCAAATTAATTCCCCTTGTATACAATATACTTTGTTCTCACCAAAAAATAAATATTTAAGACCTTTAAAAATATTTAAAAAGCTAATATAGCACCAATAGATACCTGTTTAAATGGGGGTCAAAGTTGATAGTAAAGAATAGAAAAGCAATACCAGACGTTGGAGAATTTGTCATTGGTACCGTAAAAGAAGTGCACGATTTTGGAGCATATATGGTAATAGACGAATATAACAACTTGAGAGCATTTCTTCCATGGAGTGAGGTGGCAAGTAGGGCCGTTAAAAATATAAACGCTGTCATAAAAGAGAATCAAAAACTTGTTGTCAAGGTCATAAGGGTATACAGGAGTAAAGGACAAGTAGACGTTAGCCTAAAAAGGGTAAGTGAACATGAAAGAAAGAAGAAAATGATGTATTGGAAGAGAAAGCTTAAAGCAATAAACCTTATCCTAATAGCTGCAAACCAACTCAAAAAAGGGGAAGAAGACGCCTATAAAGAAGTTATATGGAAGTTTGAGGACTATTTTGGAGATATCATGAGCGGATTGGAGGCTTCCCTAACCGGTGAAAAAAACCTGTTGAAGAAAGCTGGAATATCAGATGAATGGATTGATGTTTTGGAGGAGATTGCAAAGAAATATATTGAAGTAAAGAAGGTAGGGATAAGCAGTATATTAACTTTAAGGTCTGGGGATCCTAATGGGGTGGAGAAGATAAAAAAGGTTCTAATAGATCTCAGAGATGAAGCAAAAAAGGTTGAAGATGTAAAGGTAAAGGTCTATACTATAGGAGCCCCTAAATACAGGCTAGACCTTATTGGACCTGACTATAAAACACTAGAAAATATTCTAAGCAAAATAACAAACAAAGCCAGCAAGTATGCAAAGGAACTTAACCTGCAATTTTCTATAGAAAGGCTAAGGAGGTAAATTTTTTTGAGGTGGCTTTTAAGGAAGTGCAAAAGGTGTGGAAGATATACTTTAAGGCAGGATAAATGTCCATATTGTAATGGGGAACTTGTAATACCACATCCGGCCAGGTTTTCTCCCAATGACAAATATATCAAGTATAGGTATATAATAAAATACGAAATAAAGAAGAAAAGTGAGAAAACTTAAAAAGAAAATATAAATCTAACTAGAAATATGATAAAAAGGGGTAAGTTATGAAGCTAAGGTTTAAGGATCCAAGGACGTGGAGATATATCATAGGTTCTATAGAAAAGATAATTGATGAAGGAGTAATTACTGCAAACGAAGATGGATTGTCCCTGCGAGCGATAGATACTAGCAGGGTTGTCATGGTAGACTTCTATTACCCAAGGGACGCGTTTGAAGATTATGAACTTAATGATAAAGAAGAAGACCTAGGCCTCTCGTTCTCAGTACTTAATAGCGTACTTAAGAGAGCCGAGAAAAACGATGAACTTGAGCTAAGTTCGGATGGGAATTCACTATCCCTAAAATACATTGGAAGGGGAGAAAGACTATTCAAAATACCTCTAATAAATATAACCCAAGAGAGATTACCTGAGCCAAAAATAAACTTTAACGTGAAGGCAAAACTCACCAATAATATATTTATCGATTCCATAAAGGATATAGAATCCATATCAGATTCCATAACTATAAGTGCTGATGAAGAAGGAAACAAACTTGTCATAACAGGTAAGGGTGACATAGAAGTAGCAGAAATAGAGCTTTCTATTGAAAAGAAGAACCTAATAGACCTAAGCATTGATTCACCCGATACTTCTACCTATAGCGTAGAGTATTTTTCTGATATGTTGCTAGCAGCGAGGGAGGCCGAGCTAGTTTCCTTGTTATATTCACAAGACACCCCAGCAAAAGTGGTTATGGAATACCAAGGCGGGGGTAGGATGACATTCTATGTTTCACCGAGAATCGAGTGAAAGCAAAGAGATAAAAATAAAAAGACAAAGGGGGATTCACCTTAAAGCCCTCTATAGTGAATACTATTCCTTAATTCCACCGCTTTTACTTCCAAAAGATATTAACAAAAGGGAGTTCGCATTCCAACCATTTGAGTTTAACAGCTATGTAAGGCACATATCTTTCGAAAACAAAGAAGCCTTCTATAAATATATGATTGAGAACACACCAAGGCAAGCCTACTATTCAATAGCTAGGTATGACTTACCAGAAGCAAATAGGATGGAGGAAAAGGGGTGGAGAGGCTCCGATCTATTGTTCGACATCGATCTAGATCATCTACCAGGTTGCGAGCTTAATAAAGAAATAATTGATGATAACTGTATTATGAAAGGACTTGAGCACGCAAATAGGATAGCGCATATCATTAAAAACTACCTTGGGGGTACCTACCAAATATACTTCACTGGCAATAGAGGCTATCACGTCAGGGGTATGTGTGAGCAATGCATATATCTAGGTAGGGAAGAAAGGGCAGAAATTGCCAACTTTATTGCTGCAAAAGATCTCGATATAAGGCTAATATTTCCTATAGCCAAGAAGGGAAGGAAAATAGCTAAGCCTACACCCAGTGATCCAGGCTGGAGGGGTCTAATAGCTAAGGCCGGGATTGGTGACGAAGTTAAAGAAGAATCGATCATGGATGCGGTAAGCAAAATGAAGGTAGACATAGATGCTATGGTTACTCAAGATCCAACTAGGCTTACGAGAATTCCAGGCACTATAAATGGGAAGGCCTCACTATTGGTAGTTCCTGTATGCAGGGACTTTAAGATAGGTAGGTGGCTTTCCCCTTTTTCTGGTTCACTTGAAGTGACCTCAAAAAAAGATATAGATAATATAAAGATATTAGGTATAAACCTTTCCATGAGAAGGGGAGAAGGGTTGAGCCTGCCCTCCCAATTGGCCATATACTTGGCCACTAAGGGTTATGTAGAAGTTTTGGAGGGAGAAGTAGTTGTCAGAAAGAATACCGGCTGGTGGCCCATTCAGGGCTGTGATTGGACTACATGAGCAACTGAACGCTGAAACAATAAAAGAGGCAAGAAAACTTTGGGGGATATATTGTTCTGAGGACGTGGAGCTTTGTAGGAGGTTTAGCTCTATAGTCAGGAAAGTATCGAGCCAAATATCCCTTGTCAGGATAGAGGACATAGATCCGAATGAGTATAAAGGCTTAGATAGGGATTTCCTTGCAACAATCAAAAAAATAATAGATAGATATTCAACCTATTTATCCGGAGAGGCCATATCATTTGGTGAGTTCGTCTTAGTGAAGTTTAACAAGGACTTAATGCTATCAGATAGCAAAGAACACGAAAGAGGAGAGGTAACACTAGTCCAGCTAGAAGAGGCAATACTCCTCTCTGCACTAGATTATGTAGAGATTGTAAAAACGCTTTCCTCAAATCGGCTCTTTGGAAAAAGTTAAAAGCTAATAAGGAACCTATTCCTAGGAGTACTATAGAGGGGTTAAGGAGTGAGGTTTCCAAAGCAAATAAGAGCATACTGCCCCAGATGTAATGAGCATACTGAGCATAGCGTGGCCCTCTACAAAGGGGGTAAGAGAAGAAACCTTTCAGAAGGACAGAGAAGGTATATAAGGAAAAACAAAGGATATGGAAGTAAGAGAAAACCTGAGCAGAAGAGGTTTGCAAAGACAACAAAGAAGGTTACATTAATAATAACCTGCAAGAAATGCGGTTATAAGAGACAAATATTAGGCATAAGGTTAAAGAAGCTGGAGCTATCACAGACCTTAAGGTGAGCGTAAAATGGCTAGAGGTCTAAGGATGAAAATGCTTTTGCCACAGCCCAGGAGCCGTTTTTTAGTTGTTGAGTGCCCAAACTGTGGTCACAAACAAGTTATCTATAGCCATGCTACCTTCCCAGTAAGGTGCTTGTCTTGTGGCTCTCAGCTTGTAAAGCCAACCGGTGGAAAGGCAGAAATCTTGGGCAAGGTAGAGAAAATCCTAAGCTAATATGATGTTTCTATGCCTTTATAATACAACAGTAAACCCTTCCTTCATCGCTGTTTCATGACTTCCTTTAGAAAATGTTTTAAAACCTGTGGGGGCAATAATTCCTTGGCAGGCCGGGGTAGCTCAGCTGGTAGAGCGCCCGGCTGTTAACCGGGCGGTCGAGGGTTCGAGTCCCTCCCCCGGCGGTAGGTCATGGGCTGATAACTCGCTTGTATTTTATCCAAATATTACTTAAAAAGATTTAAATATTTCTATACAGGAGTATATTAGTGGGTTTAAAAGCAGGTGAAGATTTTTGAACAGAGGAGGTAGACTAGGTGAAGATTTTTCTGGAAAAAATGAAATAGAAGAAAAGGGCAACAAGCCAACCGTGAAGATAGAAAACATTGTGGCAACCGTCATATTGGATACACAACTCGACTTAAACCTAATAGAGACTAGGATACCTGATGTAGATTACAATCCAGACCAGTTCCCAGGGCTTGTTTATAGGTTGCAAAGTCCAAAGATAACGGCGCTAATATTTAAGTCAGGCAAGATGGTAGTTACTGGAGCGAAAAGCGTAAAGCAATTAGTATGGGCCGTTAAAACAATACTCAAAAAACTTTTAGTAAAGGGCGTTCCAATGCAAGGCAAACCCCAAATACAGATACAAAATATAGTTGCATCAGCAAACCTTAATGTAATAGTAGACTTGGAAAAGGCTGCCTATACGTTGGCAAAAAGCATGTATGAGCCAGAGCAGTTCCCAGGGTTAATATACAGGATGGAAAAACCTAGGGTTGTGCTGTTAATATTCAGTAGTGGGAAAATGGTCATAACCGGGGCTAAAAGGGAATCCGAAGTTGAAGATGCAGTATTTGGCATATACGATATATTAAGCAAAAACCAATGTATAAGAGAAGAATGACTGCTTATTTTTTTGATCCTAAAATAATCCTTAGCTTTGCCAGCTCAATTACTCCTATTTCTCTATCTACAATTATTGGCACGCCCTCCTCTATTATACCTGATTTCCTCGTTATTGGTGAAAGGTAAGAGGATCTATTGAGCGTTACCACAGTACCTGTTTGATACAAACCTATAGCAGGTAAGACTAATGCTACTCTGCCGTTTTTAAGAGGCAATTTAAATAGCACTTGGAGCCTTATCCTGCTTCCTGACAGGTCTATTTCAATAGTTGGATGTTCATGCCCCATAACTACATAGTCAGAACCTTTTAGGTCTACGCTCTTATGCCCATGAATTACAGTAACACCGCTACCTAGGTCAAGCCTATCTTCCACTATCTCTATACCCAGACTCCTTAAGAGCGGACCAATAAAAGTATCGTGATTGCCTCTTATTAGCACTATCTCCTTTATCCCCTTTTTTATGGAATAACCCAAAAGCTCTAGTACCTCTGCCCTTTCCTGCCTAGTCAATTTTTCAAATACATGCTTTAAATCGCCAGCAACTGCTATTTTTTTGATACCCTCATTTGCAATTTCATTAATAATGTTTCTTGCCCTCTTTAGCTGAAGCCTTGGCAAATAGACGCCTTGTGAAGCCATAGCACCTTCATACCCCAAATGTATATCACTTATTATCGCCGTATGGCTTTTTTCGTGGACAAGGACTGGTAGGTTTTTAAGTATTTTTAGACCATCGATGTCGCTTATCATTTTCTCCAATCACTTCCTCTAATCTGGACCTAGCGTTTATATATACTTATACGAGAAAGTGCTTCTTCTAATCCTCAAGGCTCTCGTATAATTAAACCAAAATCTTTATATCAAATAGCAAACTAGAAAATACAAAAGTTTCCACAAGTTCGAGGTCAAGAAAAGTCTTTGTAGATTTTTCTTACAAGACACAAATGAACTTGCTATAAATTATGGACAAAAATCAAATAATTTTTTAGCTTAACAACCTTAATTATTCTAATGAAGTGAAACCTATATGGATGCTAATGCTGGAAAGGTCTCAATAATAATTCCAACATACAACGAATCAAAAAACATAGCTCACCTAATAGAGAGAATAAAGAGTTCACTAAAGGAATGTTGCACCTATGAAATTATTGTTGTTGATGACAACAGCCCTGATGGTACCTCGGAGATCGTTAAGGAGATGTCTAAGGTTAATGGAAACATCAGGCTACTAGTAAGGGAAGAGAAGAGGGGACTTTCTTCTGCAGTTATAGATGGCATAAAAATATCAAGCGGAGAATACATAGTTGTGATGGATGCGGATCTACAACATCCACCGGAGGTTATTCCAAAGCTTGTTAGGAAATTGATAGAAGATAAGGTCGATATTGTAGTCGCTTCTAGGTATAAAAAAGGAGGTGGGGTGGAGAGGTGGAGCGCAATAAGAAAAGCCATGAGCAGGGGTGCTTCTCTGATAGCGAAGCTTCTCGTACCGGAGGCGAACAGGACAAGTGATCCCATGTCAGGTTTTTTTGCATTTAGGAAGAAATCAATAAACATAGAAAACGTTAAACCCATAGGATATAAAATATTGTTGGAACTCCTCTATTCAAACCCAAAAGCGAAGGTGTCAGATATTGCCTATATCTTTGGAAAGCGCTACGCTGGTAGCAGCAAATTGGGTTTTAAAGAGATGGTCACCTTTTTAATTCACGTTATAAGGGACTCCAGGCCAATAAAATTTGCAACCGTAGGAGCTAGTGGTACATTTGTAAACCTTGGTATGATGTACCTCTTTTTAAGATTGGGTTTGTTTTATGATTATGCAAGTGCCATAGGAATAGAAAGTAGTATATTAAGCAACTTCACCTTTAATAATGCATGGACCTTTAAGGATAGAAGGAAGAGGTCTCTAGCCTCTAGGATTTTCAGGTACCATGTCATGGTAGCACCAAGCGGCTTAACTATATTTTTTGTTATGGAAATGCTAGCAAAAATTTTGAACATCTACCCCCTGATAGGACAGTTTATAGGAATAATATTTGGCTTCGTTGTAAACTACTTGCTATCATCAAAGAAGGTATGGAATCCATAGCCTTTCTTATAGATAAGACAAAGCAATTATGTATAACAAATAAACGGAAACGTTCACAAGCGTTATCATCACCCCGAGCTTTATAAACTTTGCATAGCTAATGAAAGTGCTGAACCTAGTCTCTAAAGAATCAAGTATTATAACATTTGATATCGCGCCTAATATTGTGAAGTTTCCTGCAATTGTAGAGCTCATAGAAAACGTAATCCATGAGAGCACATCACTTGAGCTATAACCTAGGTTGTGCAAATACAATATGAAGATGTTAGTAAACGGTACATTACTCAAAAGTTGGCTAAATAAAAGGGATATTAAGGTTATTCTCAAGAAACCGCTAGTGTTATTCATAAGTCTTGGTAAGAGGTAGTGTAACGGATAGTTAAGAAGGGTTGAATTCCAAATTCCTTGAGAAGCTATAAACATCGCTATGAAAAATATTATGGCACTCCAGTTAACCTTTGATAATACCTCCCTTGGGCTTGAAACAAAGATATATGAAAATGAGGCTACAACAAAAGGTATTAGGCCTATCTGGGTCACGTGAGGTAGCTTAAACATCTCCAAGAAGTCGTTCAGAAGCATGAGAAAAATTGTTAAAAGTAAACCTATTAAACCGACGTATGCATCCCTCTTATTCTTCAAATTTTTTTGAACTAGTGAGCTTTGATTGAGGTACTTATTGCCTTCTTCAATCCTATAAATTTTTGTCAATATGTAGGTGGTCAAACATAAATTTATAAACGTTGGTAATGCAAGATACTTAAAAAAAGTAACAAAAGGGGCGCTTATGCTTGCCTCCGTCGCAATAAGCATGTTCTGCGGGTTACCTATAGGGGTCATAGCAGACCCAATAGTTATAGAGAATATCAACAAAAAGGCGAGTGGCTCTAAGGGCATATCAAGGATCCTCGATATCATGGGTAAGAAACTTACACCAAAAATTGCAACGGCATCATTAACCATGAAAGATGCAGCTATAGCAAAAAATAGCGAGAAGATATAAAGGAGTAACGTCCTATTCTTTGTTAGCCTGGAAAGCTTTATAATAAAGTAGTCAATAAGGCCTGATTCTTCTATTATCCCAACTATGCTGAACATACCTATTAAAAGCAATATCAAATTCCAATTTATAATATAGTTTAGTTTGCCTATTGGTATTAGGCCAAAAAGGACGCTCATTGACCCAGCAAAGGACATTATAGACCATGCCGGAATCTTCGGTTTCTTTGCCCTGAGTATGAAACCACCTATTATTATTAAAAGAACCAGAAGTCCCGTGAACTCTTTGATCCCGACCAACAATTGCCACCGTTGTGAATTGCCCTTTTAACCACTAGCCCACATAGAAGTTTGGAGCCTTGTAATTTAAAAGGACATAGAGACACTTGCCTAGAGATTATTGCCTAAGGCATACAATTAATTATACGTCTGTTCCTTGGGCTTCTTTCTTCATAAAACCTTAAAGGTTTTCGCATCTAAAGCTTACTCAAACTCGACCATACTTACATAGGCATAGAAGCCTTTACAGGCAACACTAAATAAAAAGGAAGTTGATGGTATTGGTGCCCAAATATATCTACTAGCCAAGCAATTCAAGCCCAACCTTTTTTATTACATTTATAGCAAGGTTCTTGTCTTCTTCAGGCATGTTGCCTGCAATCCCAATTGCTCCAGCAAATTTATTATACATGAATGGGACACCCCCAGGGATAGGAGTGAGCCTTTCATTCCAGTTTGTTGCACTTATCATATTTGAATAAAGCGATGATACGTTTTCTGATAGGGTCTTGAAAGCAACAGCTGTCCAGGCCTTGTCCCTTGCTAATTCTAAAGTTCCAAAAGGAGCCCCATCTATCCTATAAATCAAGGTTGGGTGACCCCATTCATCTACTACAGCCAAGGTTACTGGCTTAAGCTTTCTATTATCCACTTCCTCTATTACTTCCTTGGCAATTTTCCTTGCAAGGGAAAGCCTTTCCTCCACCTCAGCGTTGAAATCCTCTTCCCTAAAGATCGCAGTCCAGCCGGCTTGTGCTATCTTTAAATCGTCTTCCGCAGAACCACCGCTGTGACCAACACCTCCAATAACCCTTGCATTGGCTATTATTGGAACTGCTCCTGGAATGATGGTTAGCCTACCTTTATGTTTCACATTAAGCCTCCAACCCTGGCCCTTAGATATGATCTCGAGTATCCTTCCTGAAGCTTTCATAGTAGCAGCTGTCCAAGCCTTATCTATGGCTATGTCAGCAGTTGCAGCTGGTGCCTCATCCCTCCTCTCAAACGCAACTACGTGCCCTCCTTCGTCAACAACTGCATAGCTACCAGGTAACAGCCCATTATCATTTGCATACATAATCATTGCATTTATAATTTTAATAGCCATATTCAAGTCCACCTTTCTAGATAACGCGCTCATCCCTTTACACCTCCTTTGGCCGAAGAACTAAACCTAGGATTAGGCTCCATCTCTAAGCCTGATGTTGAAAGCAACTCAACCACCTTCTTTCCAAGCATCGGCGAAGAGGAAACCCCGGCCGGTCCTAAAATTACGTTAATCCACCTAGGTACGTGAGGTGGTGTATCCACAACAAAGTCATGCCAGCCAGTTTCGGCATTTGTTAGAGGCATTATACCAAAGAACGTCTTCTTAATGTGTTTTTCAAAAGGATAGCCAGGAGCAATGCTCTTGATAACCCCTAGGTTATGATCTGCTGCCCCTAGAGGAATCTCCTTATCGCTACGCAACGTAAAGCTTAGATGGATACCGACCCTGAGGCCCCCGTATATTAGAGGAACTACAGCCTTAATATGGGGTTCTCCTAGACTTGGGAGATAAAATGCTTGGTGTTTAAAGACCTCGCTTGTATCTTCATCAAAATCCGTCAAAACCCCTTTAACTGGAACATAGCTAAAATCCCTTGCCTTTGCCATTTCAGCTAACCTATCCGCATTTATTCCAGAAGCGTTCACAATGAACGAGCCTTTAATAGAAGTTTCATTAGTTATAATCGTAAAATACTCGTCTTCCCTCATAATTTTATTTACCTCATTTTTCAAAAGAAACTCAACGCCGTTAGCCTTAGCATTTTCGGCTAGTGCTACAGCCAACTTTACAGGATCCGTTACAGCTAGGTTTGGGTCATATAGGGCTCCTTGGATTTTTGGATTCGAGTAGGGCTCTAAGTCTTTTAGAGCCTTCTTATTCAAAAACTGTAGTGGTTCGAAGCTACCTTTAGGAATATAGTACGATTCTTCACCCTTTAGCGAAGATTTAAATGCCCTTGAATACATCTTCATAAACCTAAAGAAGTCAGCCTTATCCCTTATCAAGCCAAGACCACCTATTTTTTTAAAGGGAACGCCGAGTTCTTCTGCATATTTTGGCCATAATGGTATGCTTTTTATGTTCAGTTCTGCATGAAGCGTTCCATATCTAAAAGTAAGGGAGTCTGCCCCTTGACAAACTAACGTCATGTTACTTGCCGTCATTTCTCTACCAAAGTCCTCATTTTTTTCTATAACGAGGGTTGATACATTGTATTTTGAGAGTTCTCTGGCAATAGAAAGTCCCGCTATACCACCACCTACAATAACCACATCATACTTTTCCAAAGAAAATCCCTCCTAAAGCTCTTTCGCCTATTTGTGGTCATATCCTAAAATATATTTTTTAATGAAATCTTTATACTATTGCTTTAAGATATATTTTTTGCATAACTAAAAGCATATCCCACAAAAAGTACACATAGAGTCTTTATTAGATAAAGGCCTTTAAGTTGTTCTTAGACAAAAAAAGCTACAACTCTTCTTTAAGACCAGAGGCGTACAATGCTAGTTCCTTGCTTTTTTCATAGCGATAAGACCTGTAGAGCTCTATAACGCTAGCCTCTATTGAGCCCTCTGCATGCATCATCGCCGTCGTAAATAGTGACCCGAAAGAAGATATCCATTCTTTAAGGAGTATGAAGAGCCTTGTCCTTTCTATAGCAGAGCCCCTAGCACCGACCAAGTATTTTTCTAGGTATTTGCCCTCATTTGGATTCTCAAAGTCTTGAATGCTGGGTATAGTAGCTGCTAGGCCCCCGGCAACATCAACCAAATGCTTTATTGTAGAAGTATACTCTTCATTTGCCAGGAGCTTTCCTATGTTGGTCATAATAATGTTTGGAACTACTATACCAGTGTTTTTATCAACCTGGCATTCATGTGCCGCCGCTATGGCAGTAGCGCGCAACATCTCCTTGTAGCGTATCATATAAACTATATCCCTACGTATGTGAGACTTGTCATCTACTCCATTATACTCCGCTAATAGCTTTGCAAGGCCTAGCAAAAGGTCGGCCATTGCTGCCCTATAGGAGATCGCGGTAAACCTATGATATATTGGGAAGGTTATGGCTAGTGGGCCTGCGAAATTCCATTCTCCACTCATAAAAACCCTTTCCCATGGCACGAAGACATTATCAAATATGGTTACAGTTTCACTCTCCACGTTCATCCTACCCATTATAAAGCTAGGGTCTTTTAGGGCAGCTTCAACTCCTTTCATCGGCCTAGAAATCATCTTAACGCCTTTCGTATTTGCTGGTATTGCAAATGCAACTGCATAGTCTTTGTCCTTTTCTATCATGGCCCTAGTCGGAAGCACTATCAACTCATTTGCAGCAATGGACTGCGTGGTGTGAACCTTAGCCCCCTGAACGTAAATACCTTCTTTTGTCTTCTCAATTATGCGGAGGTACATGTCTGGATCTTCCTGCTCGTGAGGCCTCTTGGATCTATCTCCCTTCACGTCCGTTTGTGCTACTGCTAAAGCCAAATCATTTTCTACAACATTTTTGTAATAATCTAAAACCTTTCCATAATAGTTTGTACCTAACATAAGATCCATTTGTTTGGCTATGATCATTAATGCGAAGAGCGCATCGGAACCTATGGCCTTAATTATATTAAACATGCCCCTTCCAAGCCTTGTGGTTTCATATATCAACTCAAACCTATTTAATAGGTCATCTGCACTTCGAGGGATTCTATAAAAACCACTTATAGCTCCATATTTAGGATCGTCATAAACTAAAAGGTCTTTATATTTCGGATCGTGCTGTAGCCTATAGATATCAGAGGCATGTCTAACAGCGATGCTTAAAACTGGGTGTTCTGTTACATCATCTACCATTTCTCCTCTATAGTAAACCTCCCTCTTGTCCTTCAGGCTAGACAAATACTCTTCCACATTTCTAAGCCCCAAGATTCTCACCACTATTATCTGTTAGGGAAAATTTTTAACGGTTACAGAGTGGGCAAATTAATAGCCATGTCCAAAGTATAAATTATAAGCAAATTTCAATTATACAAAAGCCCCTTTACATAAAAAACTATTGTGTAAATTATGATCATTATTGATCTGTTACCGATTAATGAAATAAAAAGATATGAAAAGATCTAGTTCTATATTCATTTAAGAATTGTTAGCGGTTTCCAGATTATAGGCCTTTTAAGGTTTCTTTAGGTTCTGATAGCCTCTTTATGACAAGCTAATAAAGAAAGAATTTTTTATAAAGCTTACTGGGACAAGTTATAGTTGGTTGCGGGATGATGTTGTGCTTCGCCAAAGGCAAGAGTGCCAGAAGGATATTACAGAAGTTCCCGTATATAACGACAAGAGCTAAGTATGGCAAGTTATGGAATAGGAGCTACTTTGTTGCAACAACAGGTAATGTAAACAGCGAATGTTGTAAAGAAATACGTTGAAGAACAATGGAGGAGAGTTTGAGAAATTAGTGCTATTTTTACAAATGAAGCATATACATCATCATTACGTTGCTCACTTCATGGCAGTAAATGTGGAAAGAGTATATCTAGGGGACTATTCAAGTGTACAACCTTGAACAAGGTATTTAATGCTGATATTGCGGGTGTATGCAATATTTTGAAAAGCCCCCATTACCCCGAGTCTCCCCAAGTAGAATATGAATAAGGGGCTGGAGGCTCAAGGCTGAACCCAAATTGAATGTAGCCTCAAACCTCTCCACTCTATTAACACCAAGAACCATCGCTCTTTAGGATGGGGAGGAGGTCAGACCTAGTTTCTCAAGGCTTTTCACTGGCTTCTCTGGGCTTCTTGGTATAGCTGCTAAGTAAAGTTCCCGAAGCCTATCAATAATACTCCTCTCCAGAGGTGGTAGCATAAGTGCATTGACGTATTCACGCAACCTAGCCTTATCCTTTGCGATAATTATGACAGTATCTATTGGTACACTATCAAGAATAAACCTTATTGCCTGCTGGCTAGGTGCACCGGCACCTCAAATAATACTTGTTTCATCTTTCCATAGAGCTGAAACGCCCAGCTATACCACCCGTTTCTTCTCAGTACCCGGTGATCTCTGAGCTTCATCCCTTCTTCTGGTTTTATACTTTCATCTAATATCCCAGCAGCATGTGGTACCCTGGCTATCGTACCAACCTCCTTATTCGATGCAAGCCGCGCTATTGCTGAGCCAGGCTCCTGCTCAAGCATGTTATATACGAACTGTATCGCTTGAGCTTCCTCATGGTCAAGTGCTATGAGTGCATGCTCCAGTACATCCGTCTCGGGACCCAGGGCAATACCAACCTTTCTCGCATAACCCTCATCAAGTATCTTCTCAAGAACTTTCCAGAGAACCCCATTTTGAAGTACATTTAATGGTGGATTATGAACTTGGACTAAGTCTATAGGTTTTTTGCACAATCTCTCACTACTTTTCTCGATAGCATTAAGAAGGTATTTGGCATCATACCTGCGCAGTGGTGGCGTCTTATCGCTGTAAAAATCATATCCTATCTTTGTAGCAATAATCAGTTGCCGTACGCCTCTCTCCCCAAAGGCCTTACATAATAGCTCTTCTCCATAGCCATTACCGTAGACGTCGGCCGTATCATAGAAGTTTATGCCTAGACGGTTTGCATAGTGAAGTAGCTCTATTGCTTCCTCCTCATTTATATCGCCATAGAGCCCAGTAAGACTATATACTCCAAATCCTATTCTTGACACGTGCAGGCTGGTCTTCCCTAACAATTGGTACTCCATATCTTCCTACACCCCTCAAAGTGCTCAACATAAATCTACGCAGAAGCCTGCGATAAACTTAAGTCTAAATAACCCTTGAGCCTCCTTACCATCGACTGGAATTATGATCTATTTTCATTGCATTACAGTGTTCTTCCCCTTTCTATGGTTTGCTCAAGGTTTTGATGGACGAGCTTAACGAAGACTACATGCAGTTGCTGGTTAAGGAAGCTTACCCTCTTCTACCTACCAAAATCCAGGGGCAGCACTATGCTCAAGAGCCTCTACACTAGCATGTGAAACAAGAAACCTAGAGAAATAGTGTTCACCTAGCACCATAATTTCCTTACTGAGGCCTATAAGGGTTTATTTATGTTATAGCATTTATAAACTATTAAAAGAGTAAAGCTTACATAGTTCATAGGATTTACAAATAACACAGCCCGCATGTGAGCAACCTCGAAGAAATGGCAGAGGTTAATGACACAAATAGACTCCGAGAGTTAACAGTGGAAGCCTTTGTATGGTTATACGCAAATAACCGCGTGTAATAGCATATGTCTACTGAAATATTACCTTAGACGCGACATCTCGTCAAAAGAGCATGAAGTCTCAGAAATCTTTCATAGCCTCTCTGGAACAAATATGCTACTATACGCAAGTGTATGCTTTCCTTTCAGTCTTAATATTCCATCTCTACTCCGTTCCAGACCTGAGCGTCACGCTAGCATAGTTTCTTCCAAGGCATTACTTCATGAGGTGTTAGTAGTGCTCGCGGATGTGTCACTATCTCAGACTTGCTGAGTCATGTTTGTAAGCGAAATCGATATTAGGACTTTCGATAACTTGAGAACCTGCATTAAACTACAGTAAGCGAGCTCATGTAAGCGTAAGTGCTCACGAGGGTCTTTAAGGTTTGGGTGGGTATTTACTCTTTGGAGGGGTGATTGTGATGAGTAGTAAACCAAAAACCATCACGGTTAGGCTACCTCCGTGGGTCTCAGAAGAGGAGGCCCGGAGAGCTATAGAGGAGGTAGTAGCGAAGCTCTGGGGTCGAACTAGTATTGAAGAGATTAGAGTGAAACTCGGCGTGAAGAGGGAGCGGCTATTAGAGGATATTGAGGTGGGAGAATACAACATAAAAGAGCTACGTAGACATGAGAGGGAGCGGCTATCTTGACAATATTAGATACCAGTATTGCGATAGGCCAGGTCCGCAAGAGGAAGCCCATAACCGAGGATATAACTGTCGTGACTCTTGTAGAGTACCCTCGAATAGTATACTACAAACACTTCCAAGGCAACGTTATATTCCCCGTAGAGCAAGACTACCTTACCGCCCATGAACTTCAATTGCAACTACTAAAAAGAAGATAGCCTCAAGCATTCGCCGACTTACTAATAGCTTCAATAGCACTAAACAGAGGAGAAAGGCTAGTAACAAGAGATAAAGATTTTGAGTGATGGCCGAGGTAGCCTCCGAACTAGGCTATGAGTTCTAGTTAGAACTGAAAACGTGAAGATTGAGATTGAAGACATAAGGACATCCCGAAGAGGATGTAGCACTAATTGCAGAATATAGCGTAGAGTATAACATTTGATAAAACATAACGTGGTCTTCTCCTCGCTTCAAAAAGTCGGTCTTCCGCGGTGGTTGCCTGTGTATGGTATTTTCGTTATTTTGGTAACTTTGGTAACCATACACAGGTCCTCCCTCATCCACCTCATCTTTGTCGGTGGTTCATCGAAAGCTACATCGACAGGTACCACTTAACCCGCCTTACGGGAAGTTAAGCATAACCTCAAGTCCTTGATGGTAACCTTATTCTCATCGGTGCAGGAGAAGAGAGGTATTACAATTCCTTCTTCTTATTAACAGACTTTTCCCAAGCATTTAAATGCTTCCCTAGTTGTCAAATTGAATACTCAAATAAGCAGATAGTATTTCCTTGAGGCTTCCATAGTAAACTGAACCAGTCCGAAGAGCTAGGTAATCAGCTTAGTTATCAATAAGGAAACCTTATATGAATTGGAGCCGCCGGCGGGATTCGAACCCGCGACCACTGGCTTACAAGGCCAGCGCTTTCGGTACCCACGCAGGGTTCTACCGGTCTGAGCTACGGCGGCACCAAGTATCTTTCACATAAAGAGGTTTTTAGCATTTACTCTCTGCCTAGAAAGAAGGTGAAATGGATTTGGGCAAGGAACAAACAGAATACTACGCATTGCTCTCTGGCTTCCATCCAACGCTTCCTAACGATGAGCTTGAGGCCATACTAGAAGCAAACAATTACGAATGGAATTTTATATATAGGTTCGATGGAGTTTCTCTAATACGTGGCAAGATCGATCCTGAAAGGATAACGGAAAGAGCTGCTTATGTAAAGGAGGTTGGAAGGCTCATCGCCTATTATAGCGTAGAAAACATTAACTTCACTGAAGTAGCCCAAAAACTTAAGGTACTTAGATTAAAGGATGCAAGGGTCGATGCAATTAAGTTTAAGGGTCACTCCTCTTCGCTAAGCCTAAGCAAAATAGAAATATCGTTGGCGAGGGAAATAGAGAAAATAGGTATAAATGCTACCACAAAATCGAAAAACCTTGTTAGGGTAATAATTACTGAAGGTGTTGCAATATTTGGCCTTCTACTATCTAAAAAGAAAGGCACCTTCTCTAATATAAAGAAACCTTTCAATAGGTCAGGGCAAATAGACCAGTACCTGTCAAGGTTGTTTCTAAACTTGTCTAGGGCTAGAAAGGACTCTACTCTTCTAGATCCATTCTGCGGTACTGGAGGCATAGTATTAGAGGCCTGCTTGCTTGGTATAGCGAGACCCCTCTGCATGGATATCAGTGAAGAAATGACCCTTGGCTCAAAGACGAACTTCCTTGCCCTAAATGAATGTAGCTCATTTTGCGTAGCAAGGCATGATGCCTCAAGGCTCCCTATAGCAGATGAAAGCGTTGATGCAATAGCCACTGATCCCCCTTACGGAAGGGCTTCAAGCACAAGGAAGATGGGATATGATTTTATCATTTCTAAGTTTTTGGAGGAAGCAATGAGAGTATTGAAGAGAGGTTCATATATAGTTTACGCTGGGCCTTATGAAAAAAAGCCTCACTCATTTGCGTTGGATAAAGGCTTCAAGCTTGTTAAGCATTATGCTATGTACGTTCATTCCAGCCTAAATAGGGAAATAGTAGTAGCTAAAAAACCCTAAGAAGGGTTTTAAGTTGCAATGCTTTTTTCTCAAACGGTGGCGACTATTGAAAACCTGTAAATCGAAATATGAATTTCAAGAGCTCAAGAGGAAGGTGGAGAGCCTAATAATAAGAAATGGCATGAACATAATGGCTAGGATAGATTATAGCAACGCTGCAGAAGGCATCGGCATGAAATTGAATAGCTCCATTCTCTACCTCTTTGGTAACCCAAGGAGGTGCACTATGATAATGAGAAATGATATGAGGGCTGGCCTTTATCTACCCCAAAAGGTACTCATCTGGGAAGACGAAAATAAAAATTCCTTTGTTTCTTATGAACCATTAAGCGAGCCCCTCTCACAGCTCAGCGGATTGGATAACGAATACATAAAAAGTGCAGAGGAAGTCTTAAAGGAAATAGTATCTGAAGTCTCTACTGAAGGACCTTCTTAGACTTTATCGAAAGTTCATCCTTGCTGGAATCCCATTCGGTTTCATAAATTATAGGTTGTCCGGTAGGTATCTCCACTTTCGGTATAACGTCTTCTGGAATGTTCTCGATGTACATAACTATCGACCTAAGGCTGTTGCCATGCGCAACTACTAAGACATTTTTCTGGTATTTCAAGTCCATTGCTATGGCGTTCTTGAAGAAGGGAATAGTTCTCTTTTGAGTATCTTCAAGGCTCTCCCCATTTGGGGGCTTCACCCTATAGCTCCTCCTCCATATTCTTACTTGCTCGTCGCCATATTTCCTTGCGGTTTCGGCCTTGTTCAAGCCCTGTAGGTCTCCATAGTTCCTTTCATTCAGCCTCCAATCCTTTATTACTGGTATTTTATATCCAAGGACCATCAATACTAAGTCAAGCGTTTCTATAGCCCTTTGCAAAACACTAGTGTATGCTACATCGAACTTGTAGTCCTTTAAAAGGAAACCGGCCCTTATTGCCTCTTGCCTACCCTTCTCTGTTAGGGGCACGTCAACCCAACCAGTGAACCTGTTTTCCTTGTTCCACAAGGACTCTCCATGTCTTAGCAAGCAGAGTATTGCCATTTTACTCACCAAAAATCTTTTGGATATATCTACTTAAAAGTTTTGATATATTAATTTATTGAAACATCAGACCAAGCAACTAAATAGAAATAGAGAGGCCCGCGCTAGTGCCGCGGCCGGGATTTGAACCCGGGTCACGGGCTCGAAGGGCCCGCATACTGGGCCGGGCTATACTACCGCGGCTCCCCCAAATAAGTAATCGAAAATTGTTTTAAAATGTTTCTACCTAAATGATAATCATCTAAAGTAATCGAAAATTGTTTTAAAATGTATCACAACTATTTCTTTATTTAGCGGTAACGCAACGTTATATATAGGTATTCCTTTAAGGAAAGCAAACTTTGTCCCATTATGTGCATGGCCATGGATTGCAACGTCAGGCCTAAGCTTTACAATAACCTGCTCCATTCTAGAGCTATAGAGCCAGTTATAGGCAGAGGGTCTTTCCCCCCTTAAGGTAACCTTAGAGAGACCATAATGAGAAAGGAGAATCACTTTGCTGGCCTTCTTTCTGGCCTCCCTTAGCAATACCTCTACATTAGAGATTCTTTTCTCGTATACTTCTTTAATGTTTTTTATGTGCAACGCCTGCCACCTAGTAGGCCTTTCCAAGGCACCAGTAGTACCTACTATTGCAATCCTACCGCCACAATCTATTGCTGTGCATTCATCAGAAAGCCAGGTTACTTCAGGATATGTTTCCCTAAGCTCCTCCCATATCTCTGAGTATTCTTCGTTACCAAAGACCGCTATTATCTTTATATCCGGGAACTTTTTATTAATGATATTAAAAACAAGACCAGCCTGTTCTTTTTCTCCTCTATCTATTATATCACCAGCTAAGAGAAAAACGCAGGGTTCTTCCTTAAGGTTTAACCTTTCCATTGATTCCTTAAACAGCTGAATATACCTTGGCGAATGTATATCGGCTGTTGCAACAATCTTGGACCTCAGTTCTGCAATATCTCACCACCTTTCAGACTGCCCATCGTGCTTCATTGGCCCAAGAAGAATATTATGCTCAAGGTTTATTTGGTTATAAGAAAGGGTTATAATCAGGCTAGGCCTTAGCTTCTCCCTTAGCCTCCCCTTCTTCTTCCTTTTCCCCTTTTTCTTCCTTCTTTTCTTCCTTTTCCCCGCCAGCATACTTAACCTTAATATTAATGTTTACCTCCTTTGAACCGATATATTGGTAAATGTCCCTAAGGAGGAGCTGTAGCTTTGACTCAAGGTCAACCACCCCTATCGCTTCCCCTGGAAGGTTTATGTTTAAAGAGTCGTCTTTAGACTCTACGGCAACCTTGTCTTTTAGGCCAAGCCACCTCTCTGCTAGGTATTTCACCTTATCTTCCATAGTATCTATCTTCCTTACGACTTCTAGCGATATTGATAGCTCCTTGCCAGCTAAGGGGTGGTTAAAGTCTATATATGCAAACCTTTCCGCTATTCTCTTTATAACCCCAACCCTGCCACCAAGTTCAACCTTCTGACCGACCTTAGCAGGTATGTTGTATCTTTTAAGCTGTCTCAAAGGTATTTTTATTATAAGGTCCCCCTTAACTTCTCCATAGGCTTTTTCTGGCGGTGCCATGATCTCCTTTTTCTGCCCAACCTCCATTTTTTTAATTTCCTCATCGACTGCCTCTATCAAGTGACTCTTTCCAACAACAACAAGATATGGTCCATAGCTCCTGTTTGGGTCGAAAATTCCCGAGGCCTTTGCTTCTTCAAGATACGTCGTGTCTTGCACCTTATAGTCTCCATCTTCCCTTACCCTTATCGTGTAGTTTATCAGCACGAAGTCTCCATCATTAAACACCATCTCATCCACCTCTTCTTAAATACCATCCCAAATCTTTTAGTGGGTCAACTACTTTAATTTCTTTATTTTTCACATATATAGCTTTGCCTACGCCCCAACCGAGGGGTTCGCCTCTTTCATTTACAACAATAGAGATACCCTTACGGAATTCTGCTATATGTTCTTCAAAAACCCTCCTATTATACAAAAACACCTTTTCTCCAAAATCATCAACCCTGTTACATATCCCTAAAAAGCACAACCTCGAAAGCCTCTTTGATAGTATTAGGCTTGGGTAAAAAACCTTGTCCTTGATATAGCCTACATAAAAGCCTAGCGAATAAAGGTACTTTTTCACAACAAACTTCGGAAAAAGGGGTAAATCAAAGACATCCTTTCTTCCATTTCTCGAGAGGAATACTGGGTTTGAAAGAAAAGAAGAGAGCGGTATTCCAAGTGCCTTCGCAAAGTCCTCTACCCTTTTCAAGTCATGTTTAGGAAGCAAAGCTAAATTCTCCTCATCTTGCATATGAAAAACCCCTCGGTCCAGTGCTTGTGTGGCCAGAGCCTTATGCACTTAGACACCTCCACATTAAACTCAACCCCGTTATACTCCACAAAAGCCTTATCTCCAATAGGCGAAGTGACATGCAACACCTCGACGTCCTTCCTTCTCTCTAAAACCTTGTGTATTACGTATTCGCCTTCCTCTATAGCTGTTGAGCATGCAGCATACAAGACCTCACCGCCTTTCTTTACCAAGTCGAACGCCTTGTTTAGGAGTTCATATTGAATTGTATGTATTTTCTTTAGGTCATCCCTAGTATACCTTGCCTTCCTACCTGGATCCTTCCTAATTATCCCCTCACCTGATGAAGGTGAGTCTAGCAAGATCTTATCAGCCTCCTTTATTTTGAGTTTTCTGGCATCATGCCTTAAGATTAAGTAATTTGAAAAGCCCATTCTCTGTAAGTTTGACCTCAAAGCCTTTATTCTCTTCCTCTTATATTCAACTGCTATCAACCTAGAGGAGTCCTCCGTTAATTGCAGTATCTGGGTTGCCTTTCCGCCTGGCGCAGCTGCCATATCAACTATTGTGGTATATTTCCTTGGATCTAAGAGGTATGCTACTAGCATTGAACCTGGATCCTGTATGTAGTAATATCCCATCATATATTCATGGGTCGCGCCAAGGCTATAGGGAGAGAAGACGACCTCATATCCGTGGGGAAGAAAGGGGATCTTGCTTACCAAGAACTCCTTTTCCTTTAGCCTCTTCTCCACTTCATCACAAGCTATTAAAAAATCGTTGCACCTATAGCTTTTTGGCATAGGTCTCTCATTTACCTTTAGCAGCTCCTCCGTCTCTTCCATGCCCAAGAGCCTTAAATATCTCTCGACTATGTAGCTAGCATATCCAAACCTTCTCGACAGACTTAGGGCCTCCTCCGAAACCTTATATCCAAACACCTTTTCATCTAAAGTTTTAAATGCTTTCATTACGCTCCAATATTATAATATTTTATAGGCTAAAAAATTCTATACAAGGGGGACATGTAATGAAGACATTTAATAGGCTCGTGTTTCCAGGGAGGTTTCAGCCAGTACACTATGGACACATAAAGGCAATAGAATACGCCCTGGAATCCTCAAGGGAAGTTATAGTTGTAGTGGGGTCTGCACAGGAAAGCTATACTATAAGGAATCCACTAACTGCAGGGGAAAGGATAATGCTGCTAAGGGTTGCGTTTGAAAGGGAATTTGGAGATGACTACTGCAAGAGGATATTCATAGCACCGGTTATAGACACTGAGATGAATAAGGTCTGGGTACAATATTTAAGGATGTTGCTACCAGAGTTTGACGGGGTAGTCTCTGGAAACCCATTAGTTTTGAGCCTATTCAAAGACATGGGGTATTCAACCCTCATTCCCAACATTTATAAAAGAGACGTATGTAAAGGAACCATAATAAGAAAAAACATAATAGACAATAGAGGGGAACAAATAAGTTGCGTACCGGAATACCTCTTGGAATTGCTGAAGAAAGTTGGATTTATCGAGAGGCTAAGATCGCTTTCGCAAGAAGATTAGGTAAAAAGGCATTTAAATTTCTTGAAGCATCAGTTTTCTCGGTGAGAAAGCTTGGAAATAAAGGTTTTGGAAGTACCCATTCCTGAAGAAACAAGCATAATAATTGGTCAGAGTCACTTCATAAAAAGTGTCGAGGATATATATGAATCGTTGATAACAAGCTGCCCATCAATAAAATTCGGGTTAGCTTTTTGCGAGGCTTCTGGAAAGAGGCTCATCAGGCATGAAGGAAATCATGAAGATTTAATAAACCTTGCAATAAATGCATGCAAAACAATATCAGTAGGTCATGTATTTGTTATTTATATAAAGGAGTCTTGGCCAATAAACGTGTTAAACTCGTTGAAAGGCGTACAGGAGATAGTTTCGCTCTACGTAGCTACATCAAATCCACTAAAGGTTATTGTAGCAGATTTAGGAGAAAGCGCTGCACTTTTGGGAGTCTCAGATGGTTTTAAACCACTCGGCGTGGAAGCCGATGATGACAAGGTAGAAAGAAAGGAGCTGCTGAGAAAGTTCCGATACAAGCTGTAAGGTGGACAAAGCTGAAGGGAAGGCTTGCCATAGCGATTACCGGTATGCCTGGAAGTGGGAAGAGTTACTACTCAAAGCTCATTTCCGATGCTATAAAAGCACCTGTATTTGCAATGGGAGATGTGGTAAGGGAAGAAGTTTCCTTAAGGGGCTTGCCTTTAACTATAGAAAATATTGAAAGGGTTGCGACAGAGCTAAGGGAGAAGCAGGGCAAAGGTATAGTAGCATTACTGCTCCTCAAAAAAATAGAGGGTTGTAATAGTAATGTTATATTAATAGATGGTATAAGGAGCTTGGAAGAGATTGAGGTTATAGAGAAAAAATATGACGTGTGCCTAATCGCAATTCATGCACCGCCGGCAGTAAGGTTTAAAAGGGTCATGGAAAGGAATAGGGGTGGTAAAGGAATAACGCTCGATGAATTTAAGTTTAGGGATATGAAGAACCTAGAGTATGGGATTGGGGAAGTAATTGCTCTCTCCGACTATATAATAATAAACGATACAGATAAGGGACCGAGCGAAACCTTTGGGAAGGTACTTGGTGCAATAAAAGATGGTTCGTGGAAAAGTTATTGTAGAGGCGGAGTTAAGGCCTACAGAGGATGAGGAAAAGGTATTAAAGGCAATATCAAATGTTTTTGAAGCAGAGCAACTAGAAATTCTAGACCAAGGAGATTACAAGCTAATAAGAGGCTACTCATCAACGCTTCGCTCCCTAATGAAGCTTTATCATCTGCTCAGGGCTCAGGCTATATTGGAATCTGCTAGGTCTTATATGGTAAAAAGGATAAAAGGTAAAACGCTTTCCATAATGATACATAAACAAGCTGCGTATGTGAATAAAATCAGCTTCATATCATGGGAGGAAGAATCCCCCCTAGGAGCCATAAAAATTTACGTGAAACATAGGAATATAGAAGATGTAATAGACTGGCTTGCCCCACAGACCTCTAGGGGTAAGCCTCTATGGGAAAGGAGCTTGCCAGAATAATCTTGCTGGGATAGTTTAAATGGTAAACCTGAACCTGGCTAAGTCCCAAGCTAAGACAGACCTTGGAAAAATTTTCCTAGCCTCCCTCTCTATTTCATAGGCTTCATACCCTTCGTACCTAGAACTTACGTGAGTCAATATTAACAACTTAGCGCCAACGCTTATAGCTTCCTCGGCAGCCCCCTTACCTGTGCTATGGCAAAACTCCTCAGCCTCCTCCCTATTTTCCTCCGAAAAAGTAGACTCATGTAACAAGATATCAGACTTCTTAATACCATCGACTACTTTCTTACACGGCCTAGTGTCACCAGTATAGGCTATTCTAAAAGGGTCAAGCCTTACTAGCAAATCTTCTTTATTTCCATTAAGAAGCATTTTCCCTATATGAGGCCCTGACCTGATGCCTAGTCTTTCCATTTTAGCTTTATTTATTCTTGGCCTTAAGTTCCACTCCAATACAAAACCATAGGACTCCCTCGAATGGCAAGTCTCATACCAATAGAGGAGCAATTTATCCCCCCTTTGATTGAAGAGTTGCATACTGCCAGAGCCCTTTATTTCAAAAAGCCTTATCTCAAAGCCTAGGTTAGAACCCTCAAGTATTAATGCATTCTCTATAAAATTAATGACGTCTTTTGGGGCAACTATTGTTAGTGATATCTTTCTTGAATTCAAGTACATCGATTGAAGAAGGCCGGGCAACCCATTTACATGATCGCCATGCCCATGAGTAATCAATATTGCATTAATCCTTGTTATGGGTATTGAAGCCTTACTTAACCTTATCTGGGCGCCTTCACCGGAATCCAACAAAATAATGTTTCCAAACCAATCCCTCAAAACATGGGATGAGGTAAACCTTCTCTCTCCCGGGAATGCGCCGCCCGTTCCAAGGGTAACGAGTTCTATCCACCTAGACAACTCTTAATACCTCTGCAAGCGTTTTAAACACCAATCCGTCCCTTTATCTTATTATAGTAATGCTCCCAATCAATCTTAAATATTATTATTCCAAAGGCTACAAATGCTATCGTTAATATGGCACCAATTGTTGGCTTCGCCAAGGTAAGTAGAGAAGATATTGCTACTATTACCTTTAGTTCTATAAATACCTCTAATGCTGTCTTTATTAACTTTGCAACAACTAGGGCGAACACCGCTTTTAATAGAGAGATTTCTATAGCACCGGCTGCAATAAAGAGATAGTCATCGAAGGGAAGGATAGGTATAACCGCTAGTACAAAAAGGATTATATAGAAGGTGTCGCTATTCGATATCCTAGAAAGAAACGCGATGTTCCTGTTCTTCCTAAGACTTTTTTTAAAAAGCTTTCCAGTTAAGTATATCACGATCTTAGACAATATAGCACCTAACGAAGCTAGCACTATTAGAGGCCAATAATAAGAGTTCCCCAATTTTAGTATGGCCGTTGCAGTTATTATAGTATATGGGGGACCACCAAATGGGATCACATTAGATACAAAGGAAATTGAAAATATGGAAAGGTAAACGAGGCTGTCTGTAAGGATGGACATATTGGCTATTCACTTATTCTGCTAATGTTTTCAACCTCGACTTCTTCAACTCCCTCAACGTCCTTTACCTTTGATTCCAACTCCTCGGTACCCCCCTCTGTGTTTTCCTCCATTGATATCAACAACATTAAGGACTTTAAACCAAATGCTATTGGCTCTTCTTTGCTGTCAAGTATTTTATATGATCCAGGCAACTTTTTTTCTATTGCAAGCTTGAGGTCGCCTAGGTTTATATCTAAGGAATTTGGCATGACCCTTAAGAGAACAGCTACTCTTGCCATTCATTATCACCCTGTTAAGGTCCTATGAAACCACAGTTGGGGCATTGATACTTGATGCCCTGTTTTCTACACTTAGAGCATCTCCATATCAGGGCACTCCCGCAATTTGGACAATAAAAAGCAACAGCCTTTTCCTTGGGATGTATTATCTTCCCACAGCTCGTGCATATGGGTGGTTGAACCGAATCTAGCATGTCCATCTTTTTTACCGCAGTTACTGCCATCTCATTTACCCTCCTATCTAATTCAATTCTAGGTTTTAAAAATATAATGTATAAAGCACTGCACAAGGATAGGGACTACCAATTCCTGAGACCTTTGCCCTTTTTATTAGCGCTATATACCTTTAGGTCTCTTCAGTCCTTTATTTTCACCCTTCTTTACATAAAATATTGAGGACTTCCCTGGGAGTCTAGAGGCAATTTCTCCTTCATCCATTCCTAGGATGAGTAGTTGGGGATCTCCATTTAAGTTCTTTGAAAATTCCCTTTTTATTTTTTCTGAAAGATCTTTCTGCCCAAGGTTACCTGGAACAATTTTTGCATAAATGAGCGACTGCTCCCTAATGCTATCCTCACTACCAGATATTATTACTGGTAAACTTTCCCTATCAAGCGCTACACCAATAAATATACTTACCTCGATATGGTTTATGAAATTCTTCCTACCATAAATCATGAAAGATCCCTTCGCTAAATACTCTCCAGAAGGGGGCGATTTCGAGACTTGATTACCATAGACCCAATAAGCGTCTATGCTTCCTATACCTGCCTTCCATGCCTTACTATAAGCAACAGCTATCTTTGAGGCTTCTATTAGGTCTTCTTCACCTACATTTCCATCGTTAAAAACAATAACAGCTGGTGAACCATGAACATCTGCATGAATAAATATATCCCTATCCCTCAAATACTTCCTCACAAGGCTCTCATTCTGGTCTGAGTTTCTACCACCTATTGCAAGGTAGCAATTCTTTGTTATAGTCCAATGGTACCTTTCATACCATTCTCTTTTCCTGTTTCGTATTCTCTGTTTAACTTCTCCTAGCATGATTTTGCTGTTTATCTCCTTCAGCTTAGCTTCCATCTCTCCTATGGATTTCCATGCCTTCTTGGACTTCGACTTGAGCTCTCCTGCCTCCCTATACAGCCTAACTATAGCCTTGTCCAAAGTACTATCATAATATAACTTAATTTTGGTTCCATTGTAGTCTATTATAGCATACCTCTCCTTCCTGTTATCTTCAAGTACACCCCTACAAGAGATTCCATTAGCCTTCAAGCAAGCTAAGATATCAGAAAACTCAGGATAGTTTTCGCCTATTATTTCTGCCTGTTTTTCGAGATACCCGGCCTCCTCCATAAACTTCCTATATAAAAGCTTATTTTCCTCTATACTGTGCATCAATTTTGATCTTTCTGCTTCCAATCTATGTTCAAGACTGCCCTTTAATATAAGGTTAAAGTAGTCATCTAATGCGGCATCAAAGGAAGAATATTCTACAAGGCTTCCACCATTTTCAGCAAACGATCTTGGCATGAAAGGTGTTGCCTGAACAGGCAAGCCTTCTTCGCTATAAGATATATATCCCTTCCCAATTAATGCCTCTTTGACTATATCCCTCATGCTATTAATTAATGCCTCTGCATCTGTCACCCTTAACTTTTCAGGTTCTAATCCTTTATCTAACCCGGCTAAATATGCGATCTCTTCAGCAACTTCACCAGGTATTGATAGGCCTAGGATCAAGCCCCTTATCACATCTCTATAACCCTTTATTTTCTCTATGAGTGATTCACTAGTAAGATCCCATGGTCTTTCCTTTATGATGCTCGGGGTCACGTAACTCGTTTTTGGTCTCACCACCCTGTCTTTGAAGCTTACGTTCTTTGTCGTACCTATTATTATACCATTTTTATCTAAAAGCACACCTGAACCCTTAGGTAGGAGCTCTACAACAAAAGAAAAGTCACCTATGTCAATCCTAACAATCCTATCAAAACCAACCTGATAAACATCCCTTATTTTCAAGCCCCTAATATACTTCCTCATTAAAAGCGCAAAGTTACCTTCCTTAGAATGCTGAGAAGGCTTGATTCTTTGTGTAAAATAAACCCTTTTGGCAGGTTCTACTAGCATAATGTTACCCACGTCTGCCTTTATCTTTACCAACACAACATCGCTTTCTTGGTAGATGTTGTCTATCCTTCTCCCCCTCAGTTTTCCCCCTGTTGTATTAACCCATGAATATATGTCAAATGAAGACATGGATTTCCTTGCCATTTCTAACTCCTTTTCGAATTACAATTCCCTTACAACCTTTTTATCCTTGAAGATCCACCTATACCTTTCGTAGACAAAACAGTCTAATATAACGTCTTCGCCCTCTCTAACTATAGAAAGGCCTTCCAATGGATTTTCTGGAGGATTAGGCAGAATCCTAGGTTTTGTTGTACCGGAATAGATAAGCCTGCCTCTAAGCTTCTTCCACCAATACCTTCCATAGTATTCATATATTGCCTTGCCACTCTTACCTTTTGGTTTATAGACCTTATGAACAGGCTTTAAATAATAACCTTTTTTGGATGCCAAAACATTATACCTATAGATTTCTTCCTTCACGCTATCGAGCAAGCCTACTATGTCGCCATAGCCGCCTATGACCCTTATCCTGCACTCGGACAGGGGCTCCTTCGGCTTTTCTAAATCATCCCCCAACGCTGGTCATCTCGTCGCTGGGAAGTTCACAGCCCTGTTATTTAACCTCTATGCATCGGTCTTAAATTATAATGAAGCCGAGGCCGGGATTCGAACCCGGGTTGTAACGGGTCTCTGGCAACGATGGGCAGGTTGCTCGATACTGCAGCCCGCCGCCTTAGACCGCTCGGCCACCTCGGCTTCATTAAGATATGTACTTTTGAGGGTAAATAAAACCTAACGTTCAACAGACAGCCCTTTCCTCAAGAACACTACCTTAGATGGGTCTATGCAAAACCTTACCCTTTCCTTCAACTCATTCCTTTTACTGGAAAATGCAGTTATTAAAATATCAGAGAACCTTATTGAATAAAGATAACCATAGCTGGTTACCTGTATGCCTTCAATAAACCCTTCATAACAGCTCCAACCATCGATCTTTTTATCAAGCATTACGTCAACAGGTTTAAATGCAACGTAAGTAGCTTTATCGTCTACTTTGATCCTTTCTCCATCTACAACAAAACATATGCGGTCATTAAGGCATATAAGTGATCCTTTCTTCTTATATACTCTATATATGTTCCAGTTTGATAGGTAAGATGCCAGCTCAAGCGTTGTAGGGTTCGAAAATACCTCAGAAGTTTTACCCCTCTCTAAGATCTTTCCCTTATACATAAAAAGAAGCTTAGAGTCTGGGTAGAGTACATTCTCAATAATATGGGTTACGTGTATTATTGATGTATTGAACTTCTTTAATGTCCTAAGGGCCTTCATTATGGACAATCTTGTATTTGGGTCTAAGTTAGATAACGGCTCATCGAGAAGGAGGAGGCTTGGCTCTGGGGCTATTGCTCTTGCTATGGAGACGAGTTGCTTTTGTCCATAACTCAGCTCCCTTGGTTTTTTATCCAAAAGACTTTCAATGGAGAGAATCTCAGAGATCCTCTTAACCCTGTTTTTTCTTTCCTCTTTGCCCAATTTCTTAAATTTTAACCCAAATTCAATATTCTGCCTTATCGTCATATTTTCAAATAGAACAATGTTTTGAGGTACATATCCTATATTCCTCTTCTCTATCGGTAATCCTGTTATATCTATTCCATTAAAGAGTATCCTGCCTAGAATCGGCCTATAGAAGCCTAGTATTGTTTTTAAAAGGGTTGTCTTCCCGCTACCATTAGGTCCAAAGAGAACTATGTAATCGTTATCTTCAACCTCGAAAGTTAAGGGTCCTAGAGTAAAGTCACTCAGCTTCACTACAAGTGCTTCGACCCTTAATAACGTCAATATACCTGCCCTCTTACCCTGAATATGGCCCTGAACAAAATAAAAATAGCTATGACTATTATTACAAGTGCCGCAGCGAATTTTACTGCCTGAAGTATTCCAAATGTAATGTAGCTTTCATAGATAAAAATAGGTGAGGGGTAAACCGTTTTTCTATAAAAGAAAACGTAATACGCAATTATAAAAAGCGCGCCAGCCTCTGATGTGGCCCTTGCCCATGTTAACAAGGCCCCATTTAGTATCGACCTTTTGATACTAGGAATTGTTACCCTAAAAAAAGTTGCAAACCTTGAAGCGCCAAGGCTCCTAGAAACGAGCTCTACCTCAGGATCTATCATAGCTATAGAAGACTCCACTACCTTTATAGTATAGGTAGATGAAAGGTATGAGACTGCTAAGATGGCACCAAATATAGTGTCTAATACCGTTATTCCAAACTTGTGTAGAAAGGGACCTATGCCATATTGTGAAGAGAAGGCAAGCAAAATCATCAATCCAACGACTATGTGCGGTATAACTATTGGTATATCTATTAGCGTTTCGAGGATACTTTTAAACTTAAAATCATATCTTGCCATTACGTAGCCTAACGGCACGCCAAATAGGACTGCAAAAACCGATGTAATTGTTGAAATTATTAAGGTAACCTCAATAGACAGCATAAAAGACCTGTTCTCTAGGGATGTAACAAATCCACTCCCACCAAGGATTAGTAGAAGTACTAAGGGATAGGCAAAGAAAAGTAATACCAACAAAGAAAAAACAACAAGAAACGCAAAAAATGGTAGAGAATTTAAATTCTTCACTACCACATCACTCATTTAAATATGCTTATGAGGGTCGTTTGATTTACTGGCTTAACAAACGGCCTTACCTGTGCTGGAACCTCTGAATAGTTACCATAAACTATTCCAGGGACTATTGGATTAATCCCATAATGCTTCAATATTGTTTGACCTTTGGGGCTGAATAGCAGTAAAATAAAATCGACCCCGGCCTCCTTGTTCGGGGCCTTGTTTGGAATCGTTATAGTATATACCACTGGATTACAAGTGAAGGTCTTACTTGTTCCCAGCTCTGTCCACGTCACGTTAACCCTATGATAATAGGGAACGTAGCTTAAATTTCCTAGGTTTATTAATGGTGGTAAAGTGATGTAAGTTATATTTACGCCTTTGCTCCTGTAAAATTCTACCTGAGGCATTGCGTTTGATAAATAAGAAGAGAGTATGAAGTTTATAGAGTTGTTTGTTGCCATAAGGCTCAACAGGTCTATTTCTGTGTTTCTCATATAGTATTTCTTTGGGTTTTTATACACATTGTTATATAAATATGAGGAATTGTCAAAGAAGGTCAACCCAGCCAGTTTTAAGACGCATTGTGCTTGGTAACCACTAGGATCCGTAAAGGGATTCGACACACCTATAATCGATGAAGGATTTAGGGCTATGATAGAAAATATTTCCTTCCAAGTCTGGTTCCATTGGCTTGTGTAGGGCTTAAGTGTTTCTGCCTTTTTCCATAGAGTATATACCTCTTTGCCAGCTTTGGTTTGCAAATCTACTATTACCACCATCTGTGTTGTCCCAAAGGCTATCTCGTAGCTAGCTGTAGTAGGAAAAAGAATAGATGGAATGCTCGTAGTGTCAGCAGAAGCTACGACACTAAACTCATTTGTAGCTTTCTCGTCATGAGCTACCTCTTCACTGCCTTTAAATAAAGGCGTTCCTAAAGGTATTTTGTGATATATATTGGCAAATTTCTTTAACATAGCACCAAAAGAAAATTTCAAAGTACCTGCCGCACCTATAGTAAACATGTTTGAGCTACTTGAACTACTAGTTACATTCGGTTTAACTACAGAGATACTACTTGAAACTTTGTGAGAAAAATAGTACGTGGTAGGTATTCCAACAACCAGTCCGATTATAATTCCTACAGCCAAGTATGCCCAAAGATTGCTCATAGCAACCACAGTTAGGTAAGCTTTGCTACAAAAAATTTATGGATGCTTATATCTTACATCTACATATTTTTTTACTGCTTATATATTTCTGCATCTAAATAACGCCTTATCGCATTCCTTATGATTTCACTTCTATTCATTCCTCTCCTCAACCCTTCTTTATCTATTTGATATAGGGTGCCAACATCTATCCTAAAGCTTATTATTCTTAAGTCTGATGCTCTTCTTGAGCTCTGCATGACCTAACACCACATAGGTAATACCGATTATAGTAAAAATTAGCTTCCTGATATACCACATAACTATAGCCAAGCCCGTAAGTATCATTGCTACATACGAAAGTATTTCTAAGAAAGGCTTAAATATTGTTAAAACATAAAAAATCCTATTGGGCCGCCGTAGCTCAGGAGGTTAGAGCGCCGGACTCATACGGCCCTTTAACCGAAAATCGCGCTCTGGGAAATCCGGAGGTCCCGGGTTCGAATCCCGGCGGCGGCATATTATATAGATTAATTTAATAAAAAAATTAATAGTATATGCTTGATATACTCTTAAGCAAGAAAGGAGAATATATACCAAGTACTATGATGACTATTGCACCTATCAACAGCGCCACTGTATATGTTTTGCTTAGCTTTACGTTACTCTTACCCTTAGATACTATTTCCCTAGAAGCTATTATATAGTAAACAGAGCTTATGCCACTATTGATTAACGCTATTAACACTAACCACAGGCTATAGCCAGAAGTTGATATGAAAAGATAAACCTTACCCCAGAAGCCCATAAATGGTGGTACCCCTAGGAGGCTTAACAATAATATTAATATAGAAACGGCAGCTACTGGATGACTACTTAGCATGCCCTGTAAGTCGCTCAGTTTCTTGTTTGAGTCCCCAACAAAGGCAAACAGAGGCGTTTTTGCTATTCCATAGGCTATTGTCTGCAAAGCAACTGCAAAAAGCGCTAGTTTCAAAAGTATAGGATTATCTATGCCAGCAAAATATGCAGCGGCAGCAATCGCCGCAAAGATATAGCCAGTATGAGCCATGCTGCTGTATGAAAGTATCATCTGGAAATTTCTCGTTGTTAGCGCGGAAATGTTTCCGTAGATCATAGTCGCTACAGCAAAAACAGCCACTATTATCGCAGTATAATTGGAAATTGGATCAACGCCGTGAATAGAATAACTAAATATCACCATAGTTCTAGCAATAATGGCTATAAATCCTAACTTTATTACCCCTGCGACGAAGGATATGCCTCTGCCGTCTCCTCTTCCATAGACTTGAGGTAGCCACCAGTGGAATGGGAATAAACCAACCTTAAAGCCTAACGCTGCAAGGAAGAGCAACACAGCCATGCTTGCAATCCTTATGCTTCCTTTAGTTAATGGTAGGAGTGATGAGAAGGAAAACTCCATAGGGGCGTGCTTTGGTGTGATGGCCAAAAATGCTATCCATGCTATTAATATGAGTGTTGCTATCATACCCACCATAACGTATCTTATAGCAGCTTGTTTGCTTTCTTTTGCATCCGGAATGGAAACAAAAATGTAGCTAACCAATGAAACAATTAGCCATGACGCCAGCAACATTAATGCATCATTTGATCCAGTCAAGAAGAATAGGCCAAATAGGGTTAATGGTATAAGGCTATACATAGCTGGACTTGATCTCCATCTCGCCCCAATATTTCCTACTGCTACAAGGAATATTATGGATGTTATAGAAATACCGAGCAGTATTACTGATGTAAATGAGTCCTGTATTACTAAACCATTATAGAACACAAGGTAGTGAGATAGAGAAGCATATAGCGTTAGTATCGCTACTATAAAGAAGGTTCCTATGCTTATCGCTGAAATTACTAGTGGCCATATGCTTTCCTTGTTTGATACCCCAGTTATTGGTGCTATCAAGCCGAAAGCAAGCGTCAAATAAAGGAAGAATTCTATAACGAAATTTATACCAATCATATTCTATCACCATCCAAAGTATATTAATAGCATTACTATGCTTACCATTGCTATGTATATTGCTACAAGGTAGTCTGTCCTCCCTCTAAAGAAAGTCCTTAATCCAAGGGATGTGAGTTCCCCAGCCTTCACCAATACCCTATGATAGAAAAGATCTATAGCAACGTTGATAACGTTAGATATCCACGATAGTCCCATAAATGGATATAAGAAGAGATAGTAAAGGCCTGAATTGATGAACCACCTATCGAACAAGAACGCGTGTATTGCCCTTAAAGCTGAGCTCTTCTCCAACAGACCCATGAAGTTGTACCGCCTATAGTAGAGCAATGCAATTATTATGAAGTCTATTATTATTAATGTAGTTATGGTTATTGTTGAGGCATCTATCGCTACATTAAATATAGGGAAGGCTTTTATACCTAGCGTCTCAAACATGCCTATAGCTAGCCCCTTTCCTGTATAAATCCATAATGCTCCCAAGACTATTGCTGCTAAAGCCAGTACAGTATATGGAGCAAGCATGAGTATTGGTGCTTCCTTTAGATGGTGTTCGGATTCCTTGTTTTTAACATAAGGAGGCTCGTGAAAAACCCTTATTATTAGCCTTGAAATGTATGCTGCAGTAAAGAATACTGCAAAAACTGCGAAGAGATACAAGCCAAGATAACCGGTTTTGCCAACGTTCTCTAATACAAGTTCCTTACCGAAGAAGCCGCTGAAAGGTGGTATGGCCGCCAAGCTTAATCCAGAAAGCCACATGGCAATAGCGGTTACCTTCATGTATTTCGAGTAGTTGCCCATATGATCTATAAACCTGCTATTGGCTACATGAAGGGCATATCCTGCTATCAAGAACAACGCAGCTTTAAATATGGCATGTGCTAAGAGCATCGCTATTCCCGCAACCTCTGCGTCAGCCATGGCGTGAAAGTTGTGAGTTGTAACGAAAAGGCCTCCAGCAGCAACGGCAAGTATCATGTAACCCAAGTATTCTGCCGTTGAATATGCCAATATTAACTTAAATTCATTGCTTACTATCGCCATTGTAGCCATAATAAATACGGTAGTTACTGCTATTCCTGCAAGCATATAGAAGTATTCATGTGTTTGAGAAACAGCTAGGGCGCTCGCAGCCACTGCCCCTACAAAGAATATCGGTGCAAACCTCAATACGAAATACACACCAGCCTTTACCATCGTTGCTGCATGTATTAACGCAGAGACTGGTGTTGGACCTGTCATAGCAGTTACAAGCCATTCATGGAACGGGAACTGTGCACTCTTTGATATGGCCCCTAGCGTGAATATGAGCAAGAACGCCGCAAGCATGCCTTTAGATGCCAGCTCCCCCATCCAAGCGCCTGCGCTTGAATAAATGGAGAGGAGGTTCATCGAATAGTGAGCCAAGAAGAATAGGCCGGTTATCCCTATCAAAAACCCTATATCACCTATCCTAGTAAATATCATTGCCCTAAGACCACTATTACTTGGCTCAAAATACATTGGCAAGCCTAATGCCTTTCTGTTTGGAACACCTACCCAATACTTTTCTTCATCTGTATACCAATGGCCTATTAGTGCATAGCTTGCAAGGCCTGTGCCCTCCCATCCTATAAACATAAGGATTAAGTTACTAGCATCTACGAGGAGCAACATGCTACCGACGAAGAATGACATGAAAAAGAAGTACCTTTGTACCCCCCAATCTTTCTTCATATATTCAATACTATATGCAACTATTAAGAAACTTAGCCAAGAAACTATGGTAGACATTATTGCACCTAGACCATCTAAGTAAGCACCTACCTTTATTTTGAGAAAGGTTACCCAATACCATGATGTCTGTGCTATTATTACTTCGTGCCTTATCAATACGTAATATAAAGCAAATGTTGATATTATCGAAGAGATAAGTATGCTCAATACGCTTATTAAATCATATACCTTTTCATTCCTTACTCCCACAAGCCACAGTATCGCCAGTACACCTGCTGCAAAAAATGGGGAGAGCCATATCGAGTTCCATTCCCACCAGTTCCCATAAACAACTACCATAAGCATCACCTACCTAAAAAAGATATGATAAATGATATTGCTGAGTAGTTTAGTCCATTCATCAGCGGATTTATATACAAGAAAAATACAAATCCAAAAATTGCAATCGCTAGCATGGAAAGCTTAAACCCATCAATCTTTTCATGTTCCTTAACCTCACTCCTCATCTGCCCATAAAATACCCTACGCATCATTACAAAAGAATAGGCTGCAGTTATCGTTAGGGATACAATCAACAAGAACGTGAAGCCTACCAACCCACCTAGGCTACTTAGTGCAACTGACTTAACCACACCCATCACAATCAATATCTCACTCCACATGCCTATTGTTGGTGGTATGCCAGATAGGTTCATAAAGCCGAACAGGGCTAAAGCGGCGGTAAATGGATACATTTTTGCCAGTCCCCCCATCTTCTTTATGTTCCTTAGGTTCCCAAGTTCCGTTATAAACACGCCTGAAACCATGAAAAGTATGGCTTTTCCTATTGCATGGGAGAGATATATTAGCATTGCGCCTGCAATACCATAGGAAGTTAGTGTTGATAGGCCTAGGAGCATGTATCCCATCTGGCTTATACCAGAGTACGCAAGGAATCTTTTGAAATCAGCTTGGCGAACGGCAAGGAGGCCCCCATAAATGAGCGTAAGGAATGCTATGCCGAGCAATATAGGCCTCCAGCTAAGCATTATTGATGGAAAATACTGAAAGACAAACCTAGCTAGTGCATATCCTGCCAAGCCAGTTAGGTTAGAAGAGAGGAGGGCCGATATTGGCGTTGGAGATTCTGCATAGGTGTATGGAGCCCACATATGAACCCCAAATATTGCCATTTTTACAAAAAGTCCAATAGTCATCAAGAGGGCAATTGCAACAGCTGCCTCTCCGAGCTTTGCTTGCAGGGAGCCCACAGGCAACAGAACCCCATTGCTTAACGTCATATAATTAAATGATCCTATAATATATCCAAGATAAAGAATGCCCGTAAGGAGTATTACAGCACCTATGTGTGTCCAAACGAAGTATAGCAAGGAATACTTTTTCCTGTTACCATAGCCATAATAGGCTATAAGCAAAAACGACGAGGCCAACGTTCCTTCAAGAAATATGTAAAATTCTATTAGGTTTGTGGAATATGCAATGCCGAGCATTGTTACAGCAAAAAGATTGTATAGAAAAGTATATGCACCTAGATTCGGAACAGATGCCTTCTCCTTCTTTAGTTCCTCTATCCTGTTCTTCATGTATTTAATGCCATAAAATGCTACAAATGCTGTGACTATTGAAATTCCTATAACTATTGGGGCTGAAAGGCCGTCAACGGCAAAGTAAAAGGTACCTATCTTATATTTTACTAAATTTATTGATAAAGGATCAACTATCCCCTTGTAAATTTGACCCGTAGCATAATAATATAAAACCAAAACCAGTGGAATAAGCAATGATATGGCCGATATGTCAATTAATGCCTTTACCGCCTTTTCATATCTCCCAAGACCCCAGGCTATAATACCCAAAAACAACGGGAGAAGGAACGAAAGCCAAAGATATGGAAAAGACAACATCATGGTTATGCACGCTCCTCCTCGAGCTCATCTGAGCTAAGGCTACCAGTACTTCTAAGGTATGCAACAATAATTGCAACAACAACTATAATTTCTGCCGCAACCGATGAAATTATAAGTATACCAAAGTAAGTTGCGGCTATTGCGTTAAAAGATAGGAGAGATAAAACAAGGAGTAGAAGGCCATTAAATATTACCTCTATCGATAAGACCTGCCTAAACAGGGATCTTGACGATGCCACGCCATATGCCCCAATTCCCATAATAACTGAGGAGACAACCATCACAACAGCACCAGTTAGCGTATCCAATGCCATCATTTCTTTTCACCCCTCTTTGAGATACTTATAGCCTCTATGATTGTTGCCGCTTGCGCAATTATTATTAAGACTATTACAGGGAAGTAGTGGCTTAACAAACCAGCTGCCGCCTGCGATGGGCTCACATACCCTGGACGTGCATAGAGCTTAAAGAGTCCACCTCCCATTACAATAATTATTATTGCAATTGATAAAAAGGTACCTGTAATAAATCCCAAAAATGGTTCTTTCGTCTCCCTACCCCTTGCACCTATCATCGATATGGTAATTATGATGAACATAACAGCAGCCCCTACATATATTAATACCTGAAATGCCGCAACTATGCCATATCCAATTAATGCCAGCATAGAAGCTATTATCGAAGCTAACACATCTAGCATAACGCTTGCGTAGACTAGGTCCTTAATTTTTACCACATAATACGCAGCAGCTATCGATGCCACACCTAATGCAATCGTAAAAAACGGTAGCATTGTATACATATGCATCTAACCCGCCCCCTTTTCACCTTCTCCTTCAACTTTTTGATTTTTTTCTTCTTTCTCATTCCGTTTTTCAAGCTCTTCCATATATGGCGTCTTTACAAGACCCCTCCTTTCATCGAAGTAGTATTTTACTGGTATGCCCTCCTTAAACTCTATATTTTCTGGCTCCTTTTGAAAATCTTCAAGAGAGAGTATCATGTCATTCATGTTTTCATAAACTATATCATGATAGGGTACGTGATATAACGCTTCAGTAGGACACACATCTACACAAAGACCACAGAATATGCATCTATTATAGTTGATTACAGGATACTTTTTAATCATGTACTTCTTCAACTTCTCATTATATACCTTTACAGAAAGCATCCTCATTGCCGCTGCAGGGCATATCCTTGCACATGAAGAACAGCTTATACACTTTTCCTTAATTAATACTATAAATCCCCTATATCCTTTATTAAGCTTTATGTATTCATGAGGATATAACAAAGTTATCCTGTTTGGATCAAAGAAATACTTTAACCCCACTGCAAGCGCACCAATGTTCCCAGCAAACACCTTTCCTAGCGGGTTTCTCTTAGGGTTCTTTTTTTGCGATACCTTTGCCGGCACATCGATCACCTCATATTATCCCAAAATATGCCTCGGTCAATCCAATACCGAAAGCTAATAGCGCTAATGGAATTAAAATCTCCCATGCAATGCCTAAGGCTTGATCTAACCTATACCTTCCATAAACGCTTCTCAGAAAGCTCATAATCCCCATAATAACGACGGCCTTCAATGAAACTATCAGGCTCGGAACGAAGTAACCAGTTATCACTCCTGGAGTTGGACGGTATGGAGCCCATCCTCCAAGGAAGACTAGGGTTATTAAGATGCTAAAGACCCACCTCCTAATATAGGCCCCACCCATGTTTAGACCATAAAGCAAACCACTATACTCTGTAAATGGACCTGCAACCAATTCACTTTCCGACTCAGGTATTTCGAATGGGAAACCACTAGTACTCATTAGCACGGCAATAAAAACAACAAACAATGCTATTGGGTTAATTAGACCAAGCCACTTACCTGACATCTGTAGATTAACTATTTTAACCAAGTCATAAGACCTTGTCATAGCGGCAGCCGTTAATAAACCAAGAACTGAGATAAGCTCATATGACGTTATCATGAACGACTCCCTAACGCTACCTGTTATAGAGAACTTATTGTTGCTGGCCCATCCCATCATAGTAATAAACAATGGAGAAAGGGTTGTAAAAGCAACGGCAACTAAGAGGCTATAGCCACTAGGAATTGGAAAATAAGGCTTTACAGAGGTTAGCGGTACTGCTTCGAGAGGTAACAAAGCAAGCACTACCATAACTATTGGTGCCAACAGGTATTGTAAGGTATCAACAGTCTGGGGCGTAATTATTTCCTGCATCGCATACCTCGTTAGGTCAGCCAAGAGTTGTATTGCACCACCTATCTTTGGAGCTATTTCCCATGGCCCATACCTCATTTGAACATATGCAGCTGCCTTCCTTTCAAACCATATTATAAATATAGCAATAATAATTGCAGTTATTAGACCAGGTATGATTAGGAATTGGTAGACCGGAGGATAGAATATTATATCATAAACAATAACCTTGTATACTATATAGCAAGCATAATAACAGGGGTTCATCAGCCTCACCTATCAAATGCTGGTGGGAAGTAATCAAAGCTACCATATATAGCTGGAAGATCCATAAGCCTATGCCCAGGCATTACATACTTAAAGGCTATGACATTCCTAAAGGAAGGGGAGACAACCCTTACCCTATAAGGAAAGATATCTCCATTGCTTTCTACATAGTAAACTATTTCTCCCCTACCGGCCTCAACCCTCGCAAAGGATTTTCCCGGAGGCACTTTCAGGGAGGCGAAAATTGGCATGAGCTTTATCCTGTACTTTGGGGAATAGCTTATCTTGCCTTCATAAACGTCTTTATATAGCTTAGGTGCGGTTTTCCAGAACTTTTCATGCATAAAGTTCTCCCTAGGATGCTTCTCGAGCCAAGTGACGACCTGGTCTATAATATTGAGGCTTTGCCTTACTTCTTCAACCCTTGCCCATGCCCTAGCTAGCGAATCGCCTTCCTCAAAAACGGGTATTTCAAAGTCAACATCTCCATAAGCTTCATAAGGTTCATTAAGCCTAACGTCATACCTTATACCACTAGCCCTAATGTTAGGACCCACAAGCCCCAGCTCCGCTGCCTGATTCTTGGTCAACACCCCTACGTTTTCCAACCTACTCCTTATATTTGGGTTGTTTAAAAATATCTTAGCGTATTCATTCAACCTCTTTCTCATATATCTTGTTGCCTTTCTTGCATCCTCTGGAAAATCATCAGGTATATCCCTTCTAACCCCTCCAAAGACAGGATAGGTGTGCGTAAGCCTTGCACCGGTCAGCCTCTCAGCAAGGTCTATAAACACTTCCCTATCTCCAAAACCCCACATATATAAAGTCGAGTGGCCTAAGAATACCCCAAATATTCCCATACCATATAAATGACTTGCAACCCTGTTTATTTCGCATAGTAAAGTCCTTAAGTACCTAGCCCTTTCCGGCGCTTCTATTCCTAACAGCTTTTCTACAGCCCTTACATATGGAAGCGTTATATTGCAAGCATCTAATATCGCTATCCTTTCGAAGAGCGGTATGTTCTGGATCCACTCCCTTCCTTCTGCAAGCTTTTCCATGGTCCTATGAACAAAACCTATATCAGGGTCAACCTTTACCATTATGTCTCCATCAACTTCTACAAATATCCTCATGTGGCCAGAACCGGGATGGGCCGGACCTATCATTACTTCATACCTATTCTTGCTAGCCTTTGCTATTTCCATTCCTGGAAGGTGTATGCCACTACCACTCGAAATAGTGCCAGCTTCCACTTTCTTCACCACCACTTTGTTGCATTATAGGCCGCGTAGTCCACCTCTATGTTTATGCTATCTTCCTTAACAACAAAGTCTTTCCTTAAGGGCTTTAACGCAGCCACGACTGGCGTTAACAGTAAGAGACGTAAATCCGGATGACCATCAAATATTATGCCAAAGAATTCATACACCTCCCTCTCCTGGAATTCCGCGCTCGTCCATATAGTGGCTAGGCTTGGAATGTGTGGATTATCCCTATCTATGAAAGTCGATAATCCTAAGACGTGCCTTGAAAGCTCTTCATTAAGATAACTCGAGATGTGATATGTAACCATAAATTGTTTCTTTTGAATATAATCAACAGCAGTTACAGACTTCACGTGGTCAAAGCCAAGTTGCTTTACTTTTATTGCCGACTCCTTCAATTTCTCCAAAGGTACAACTACATCCATATATCCCTTGTTATCCTCGATTTTTATTATATTATTGCCAAGTGCTTCCTTAATCATATCTTGTAGTGAGATCAACCCTTTCACCCCTCCATCCACAAAGGTCTTCTTTCGGAATTATGTATTTTTTATCTTCACGCTTTGACTCTAATATCCATTTTGATGCAAGAGATTTGTTTTTCAGCATTTTCTGTAACTCTATAATGGACCTGGCAACAGCTTCAGGTCTTGGAGGGCATCCTGGTATGTATATGTCTATAGGTATTACCTGCCACGGCCTCACAATGTTGTAGCTGTTGTAAAATATTCCACCATCTAAAGCGCATGACCCCATAGCTATTGCAAATTTCGGATATGGCATTTGTTCCCAGACAATCCTGAGCGTGCAGGCCATTTTCTTCGTTATTGTGCCTTCAACTATTATCAAATTTGTCTGCCTAGGACTCACCCATGGGAGCGAACCAAACCTTTCATTATCAAACCTAGGTCCCCAAGCAGCCCCTATTTCACAGCCGCAACAGCTTGTCATCAAGTGTACAGGCCAAAGACTAAAAGAGGTAGCCCAATCCACCATTTTAGCTATCTTTCCCTTTATCAAGGATTCTTTTGCCATCTTGGCTACAGTATCTAGATCTCCATAGAGCAGGTTCAGCCTCTCTTCCTTCTTCTCTTTGTTGTCACTACCCATGTGTTACACCTCCCTGCACCAAATATGTTGCTTCATCCTAATATCCACTCCTTAATACGCTTTGATTCATGAGCTGCATATGCTAATAACGGTGTGAATATGACAACCATTATTACATAAAACAATATTGATTTAAATGTAAGGGTATGAGGAGATGTGGCAATAAACGTTAAGATGACCACCGCAGGCTCTACGGTCAAAAACATTATCAAATAGCCGAAGTATTGGAATGGTACCCTGGCCTTACCAACGCCTCTTGGTGGATTTGAGGACTCAAACGGGATTTTCTTATATGGTTCTTTCTTTTCTATGTCATAACTTGCTTTCAATATCCATCTTAAAATGTAAATAACAGCAAATAGAAGTGCAAGGATAACAAGGGGTACAACAAACAAAGCGTTCGCAGAGAGCACTAGCGGGCTATAGGCAAACGTCAATCTATTCTACCCCCTTAGTTAGTTTAATTAAGTAGATTTATTTATGTTTTTACCTTCTTTTCATATATATAATTGATGCTTTTTAGCTTAGTTTAAATCTTTAACTTTTAAAAAACGCTTTTTATTTAAAACCACAACATCCTGTCAAGAAGTGTTTAAGCATAAAAACCAATTAGCCTACAAGAAACAATGGGGAGAAAATTGGTAGAAAGGATACCGCCTGAAGCGGAGGCTAAATATAATAAATACCTTAAGCTAAGGGACACCTATAACGTTATAATACAGCAAAGATTAAATGCGGAGTCTTCGCTAGGAGAAATAGAAAAGGTTCTTGAAAAGCTAAAAAGCCTCGATGAAAGCACAGAGCTATTCAAGATGTCCGGCTTCGTATTGATTAAGAACAAAAAGGAAGACTTGATGAAAGAGCTCGAGACAAAAAAGGAAGACCTAGAACTCAAAATAAAGGCATTAAAGAACCAAGAGAACATGGTAAAGGATGAAATGGATAGGCTGACAAATGAACTAAAGCAAATGCTTGCTGGGTTAGGCTTATCTAAGGGTATTGGAGGAGCTGGAGGATAAGGAGAATAAGTGAAAATAAATTGGAAAATAACAACCTTGCCGGTTTTTTAAACGATTTCCTCCAATTCATAGACAATAGTAAAGGGATAGTGATTACATCCCATGTAAACGCAGATGTTGATGCAATCTCATCATCACTTCTTATGCAAGACATTTGCATGGAACTAAGCAAAAAATGTTGTGTTCATCTCGAAAGCATTTCTAGGGGAGCAAAGGCTATACTCGATGAGCTGGGAATAGGCTCACTACAGTGCAAAGAGTTGAACGCTGATCAATTTATAATCCTTGATGCAGCAAACGCTTCGCAAATGGGAGAAATAGGAAAAGTACTAATTAGGAAAGAAATAAAAAAGTTGCTTATAGACCACCATAAGGAAGGTGAGCTCTCCAAAATTGTAAACCTATATTATGTAGATAATGAAGCATCTTCAACCACAGAAATACTAGTAGAATTAATGGAAATGCTCTCGATAAGGCCAGATAAAGATATAGCAACGCTTGCAATAATGGGAATCCTTACTGATAGCGGAAACCTAGAAAGGGCGAGGCTCTCTACTTTTCGAAGCCTTGTGTACCTTATAAACCATGGAGGGGACTACAAAAAAGCAAGGAAGATATTGAGAGAGGTCTTTGGTTTTGTAAACGAAGAGTTTTCAGCAAGGATGGCAAGGCTAAAAGCGCTGAGTAGAATGATGCTAGGCAGGGTCTGTGGGAATTTAATAATTGCACTATCTGAAGTAGGGGCTCATGAATCAGATGCCTCTAGAATAATCATAGACATAGGAGGAGATATAGCGATTACCTTAAACGAGAAACAAAAGGGTATGGGAAGAGGATCTATAAAAATATCTGAAAGGGCCCTTGAAAAGGGTGTTGACGCTTCTAGAATCGCTAAACGCCTCAGTACCTTTTTTAGTGGAAGCGGCGGTGGTCATAGAGGAGCAGGTATTTTCACCTTTAGCCATAAAGCAGATAAGGAAAAAATTTTCAATTATGCAATACATATTATTAATAATGAGGAATGTAAAAGCGGCCGTGAAAGGAATGAGCAATAGGGAAGAAAGTAATAGGGAAGACAAGGTAAAGAGAATATATGCAGATGTAAGGGAAGAAGAATCCGGCATCCCAAAGCTATTGGAATCCTATGGAATTATAGTAATAAGGAGGCAACTAGAAGAAGGAGACTATATAATACCAAAAGGCCTAATAATAGAAAGGAAAAGTTCCTATGATTTTGTGAAATCGCTGTTCGATGGTAGGCTTTTTGACCAAGCGAAAAGGCTTTCTGAAAATTACCAGCACATTATATACATCGTCGAGGGAGACTTTAGGAGGGTAGTCTATAGGTGGAAGAACAGGGAAAAGCAAATAGAGGCTGCAATGATATCCCTCATTATAGATTTTAATGCAAAGGTTTTATGGAGCATTGATAGACTTTCCACAGCCAATTATTTAATTTCATTATTAAAGAAAGCTAATAGCAAAGATTTTAGTATGGACTTTGTAATACATAAAAAACCTAAAATTAACGATAAAAGGGAATGGCAGCTATATATTCTCCAATCCTTTCCAGGTATTGGAAACAAGACAGCCGAGAGGATACTGGAAGAATTTTCTACGTTAGAAAGATTCTTTAACTGCAACGTTTCTGAGCTTTCAAAGGTTTTAGGTGAGAAAAAAGCCATTAAGATAAGAGAAATAATAAAAGCTCCCTACAAAAGAAATCCAAAGGGCAGAAGTACACTAGACATGTTTTATTTAAAGGATGAAAGAAATGAGAGGGGAGACGTTTGAGACCAAATGGTTTGCGTTTAATGCGTATGGCCACAAGAATATTAGAGCAAAGCACAAAACGACGCTAGAGATAACGAAGGACAACTATGTAACATATAGAGGAGACTGTATAATAGCTATAAGCTCGGAAAAGTCAGCAAAGGACTTTCCTGCATGGCTAATAAATAATATGAGAAGCGATACCTCAATAATAATAGCTGTATTTTGCACAAAAAACGCCTGTGACAGCGTTATTGGCTTTGGTAGTAGAAATCTCATCCTAAGCAGTGAGAACAAAATCATCTTTAGGAAGAGCACGTACATTGAGCCTTCTACTGTAATGATTAGGGCAAACAAAGCAGCCCTAGAAATAGACAGGAAATTAATAAATGACATCAAAAATGGGGAGAAGGTGAAGATAATGATTACAGCCCTACGCGAGTGGGATGATAACCTTGAATAAAAAATATCAAGACCTAAAGGTTACTGAGGCTTCACTAATCATTTCTTTGTTATACAAGCTAGTAACAATCCTTGAGGATACCTATGACGATGCTTACGACCTCTTCGATGCGAGCATAAACATTAATGACATAACCCCTCTTGGAATGATAACAAAAAAGAGAGAAATAAAGATTGGAGTAAATACACCTTGGGATTTCGAGGACGTAGAGGAGGAAATCGGTAATAAAAAGTTAAGAATAGTCAAGGAAAGATACGTCAGAAGCCACGTAAGCATTAAAAAGATATATAACCTTATACCACTAATCCCATATAAATATGACATTAACATTATAAAGGAATTAGCAAGGAAAACTACATCCACAGGAATAGAATACCTATTGCTGTATGATGAGAGCTCAAACTTAACAATACTTGAAGGTGAACTCTTCAGGGTTAGGCTACCATTTGTTAAGGTAATATATAGTATGCATACGCATCCATTAGGGCATTGTGGACTTTCGCAGCCTGATGTAAACAGCGGCCTGGATTTACTAAGTGAAGGGGGAATCAGCTCTTCCGCTTCAACCGAAAACTGCGCAGCAATAATGCACAGGATCGGCTTAGTTCTTGAGGATGATTATATAAAGATAAAATCGTCGAAAGGAGAGGTGAGTGGAAACCTCACCTCTATAAAGTTCAGCAAAATAATATATTAGCTTATGGCCCTAAAAGGTCGTCAAGCCTTGGTGGCCTAGGAGGTAATCCCTTTCTCTGCCTTATCTTCTTTATCAGGTCATCAAGGAGAGAATCTGGAACTGGGGCCCATCTGCTAAACTCCGTTCCCCAGAAGGCCTTCCCGGCAGTAGCGCCCCTTAGCTCTTGAGATATGTCAAAGCTCTCTGCAACTGGGAGCTCGGCCGTCACCAATGCCTGTACCTCTGCTTGCCTAACGTCAAGAATCTTTCCCCTTTTCTTACTTATTATTGCCGTCACTTGACTGAGATAATCTATTGGGACCTTTATGTCAAGCTTCTGTATTGGCTCTAATAGCGTTGGCTTCGAAGTAAGCATGGATGCCCATATTGCGTTTCTTACCGCAGGATATATTTGCCCAGGACCCCTGTGGACTGGGTCTTCATGTATCTCTGCGTCATGTAACACAACCTTTAGCCCCCTTACCGGTTCGGCAGCAAGGGGTCCTTCCTTTACAGCTATCCTAAACCCTCCTAGTATTGTATCTTTTACTTCCTTTAAGTATTGCACTCCAGAAGTCATATCAACAAACATGTTTATGTTCTCATCAATAGACCAAATCCTCCTTGCCTCATCATAATCCCATCCAGCTTTATCTCTAAGGATCCTACCCCTTTCCCTCGCATCCTGATCCTCGCTAACTAAACCCTTTTGAACCAAGCTTATGGTTTCTTCATTAAGAGGCTCAACGCTGATGTAGAACCTATTGTGCTTGTTAGGGCTCTTTCCTTCAAACGTCTTGCTAGCCTGCTTTACAGACTCTCTATAGACAACTATTGGCGGGGATGCCTTGACCTCTACGCCATAAAGCTCTTTAAGCATCCACATCGCTATTTCAAGGTGTAATTGTCCCATGCCAGAAATGAGGTACTCACCGGTTTCCTCATTTATTTTTATGACCAAGTTAGGATCCTCTAACGTTAGCTTCTTCAGGGCGTCTATCATCTTAGGTAAGTCCTGGAGCTTTAAGGGTTCTATGGCCGAGGTCACGACAGGTTCGCTTATGTAATGCATTTGCTCAAATGGGGCAGCTTGTGACTTATATGCAATGTCGACTATCGTTTCGCCAGACCTCATCCCCTCTATTCCCATTATTGCTGCTATGTTTCCAGCAGGTATCCTACTTGTTAGCTCTCTAAAGGGACCCATGTAGAGGCTTACTTGAAGTATCCTTCCCTTACGATCACCTGAAACAATATAGACCTCCTTGCCAGGTTCTAAGATGCCTGAAAACACCCTCCCAGTAGCTACTATCCCTGCCTTTTCTACTTTGATGGCATTTGCGTAAAAGACTAAAGGACCGTTTGGGTCAGCTTCCATCATAGCTTTTCCAAGCTCCGAGTCTAGGCTTCCCTTCCATATCTTTGGAATCCTATATTTCTGCGCCTCCTTCGGGTTCGGTATGAACTTAACTACCATGTTAAGCAAAGCCTCCCATATCGGGGCTTTTTTTGATAGCTCTACGATCCTTTCCTTACTTTCGGATGAATAAGCATCAATTATTTGCTGGAAAGTTATCCCTTTTTTCGTGGCATCCGGTACTGTAAGGGCCCATTTGTCCTTTGCACTACCAAAAGCTACATTTCCCTCGGCTGGGTTTATTTTCCACTTATTTTTAAACTGTGGCTCAGCATACATATCAATAAGGTTGTTTATATCCCTAATTATTTCTACAAACCTTTCCTGTATCTGTTGCGGACCATATTTCAGTTCTTTTATAAGCCTATCTACCTTGTTTATGAAAAGTATAGGCTTCACCCTTTCTCCAAGGGCCTGCCTCAGAACAGTCTCAGTTTGTGTCATTACACCTTCAGCCGCGTCGACAACTATTATACCTCCATCTAAAACCCTTAGGCTCCTTGTGACCATACCAGAAAAATCTACATGCCCTGGGGTATCTATAAGGTTGATGACATACGGCTTCCCATTTACCTCATGATACAAGCTTACGTTTGCGGCCTTTACTGTTACTCCTCTCTCTTTTTCTACATTCAAATAATCTAATAGCATAGCTTCCCCAGCGACCCTTTCTGAAATTATTCCAGCACCCGCTAGTAGGGTGTCGCTTGTTGTAGTTTTACCATGATCGATATGAGCAACTACCCCTATGTTCCTAACCTGCTCTATATTTGTCATTATTTTCTCAATTTCTGATACCAGCTTTACCCTGGCTCCCATTTTTCACCAGCTCCTCGTTCAAGAGGGGGAGTAATAAAAAAAGGTTAAAAAATAACATGTTTAGTAGATTCTGTTTAATGTTTTTATTAATTCTAATCAAAATTCCCTAAAACGTATTTTGAAAAACCAAAAATCATTGCCTCCGAGATCCAAGCGAAAGACTATCTGCTTATTTGAGTATTTAATTTGACAGCGCTAGGGAATTTTAAATGCTCGGGAAAAGCCAATAAGAAGAAGGAATGGGAATAGTAACACCTCTCTTTTCTTGTGCTAATGAGAGTAAGGCTACCATTAAGGGCTTAAGGTCAAGCTTAATTTCTAGTAAGGTAGATCAAGCAATGGTAGGTCAAGCAATATTCATTAGCGTAGCCCTTAATGAACTGCTAACAAAGATGAGGTTTATGAGGAAAAAGCCTTTGCATGGTTACCAAAGTTATAAAAATAATGAAAATATATCATATGCAGAGGCAACCACTTCTTACCTTTAGGGTTATGAGTATGCTGATGTAACATGCTTATAGGTCTTTAATTGCTTAGCATGCATAGATACAAGGTGTTTATGTAGGCGGACCCGGGGGGATTTGAACCCCCGACATTCGGCTTAGAGGGCCGACGCTCTATCCTGGCTGAGCTACGGGTCCTCTAGGCCCGTCTTATTGTGTCCTAAGGCATTGGAGCCCTTCACCTGTTTTAATTTGAGTACTTGGCTATATATTTTTATAGCAGTATATTTTTTTATAGCAGTTATTTATATTGTGAGCTGCTCCACCCCTTAAAGGTGCCCCTTCCACCAGCCTTTACGGTCGTAATTCATTTGGGAGTTCGGGGCCTCACAACAACCCCATACCCCTAGTTAAGGTATGGGCTATGTTTATTGTAGCATTTAAATGCTATAGGCTAAAAACCGCACCTATGGCACCTCCTTGATGTGTTTTTCGGATTTATATACACAACTTGAATCCCTTCTAAGTTAGCTTTATATTCAAGTTGTAGTTTTCCGAAGCTCCAAGCTTGTAACCTCCTATTAAGCCTTGATGAATAGCTTATGCTTTCCTCAATCCCCTTAAACCTTTCCATTGCTATTATCGGTTTCTCAAACTGCTTTGCATAAGCTATTACAACTGAAAGCCTCGCCCTTTAGGGCGGGAGGAGGTCAGCAAGTATAAATAATCCTTATATATAACAATTTTATAAAAATATTTTTAATTAAATAATAAAACTTTTATACCCTGGATGAAGAAGTAATATAACGGTGTCTATCGTGTCAAGTACATTGAAATTAAAAGCTTCAGACATCATGAAAAAAGCTGTTTCGGCAATGCCCAACATAAAAATAAAAGATGCTGCAAAGCTGATGGATGAAAACAGCATAGGTTGCGTGGTCGTTACATCACCGGAGGATAAAGTTATTGGAATATTTACGGAAAGAGATCTGACAAGGATTGTTGCAAATGATATACCTCTGGATAAAAGCTTAGGGGATGTTATGACAAAAAATCCTTGGACAGTAAAGGAAAGCGATAGTATAAGTAAAGTCGTGACCTTAATGTATGAAAAAGGGATAAGACATCTACCAGTGGTTGATTCTGAAGGAAGGTTAAAAGGTCTAATCTTGGTAAGAGACCTTACTGGGATATTAACAAGGCTAACATCTTATGAATGATTGAATCTACCAAAAGTTTATTTTTGTTTTGTAAGAGATTTTTCTCAGAGCTTCAACCTTGGCTTTTCCTTAAAGGTAGCGCTAAACTCTCGAAGGTTTATTAAAAAGGATGAATGCCTTAGGTCTTATAGTAGCAAAGTTCTAAAAGAAAGAGTTATATGTCCTTTATAATAATTCTTATATAAGGGTATAGAATTGCTTGATGATGATAATAAAAGCCTTTTTGAGGATCTTATAGAAGTCGAGGTAAGCTTCAAGGGATCTAGGATAATAGCATATAAGGCTAAAAATTCCGGAGGTTATGTATGCCCAATTTGTAAGAGCGCCCTCTTTTTCAGCGAACCTGATCTATTAAATCACATAGTTTCTCATGCAAAGGGATACATAGAAAGGAGAAGGGATGCACCAACAAGACAATTCAGAAGGAAAACTAAACACTAGCGTTTGAATAGCTTTCGGCTGGGCTGAATACATTTTAACGTTCCGAGGAAGAGTTTATACATATTGATGGTCAAGTTACTGTTTGAGGAGCAATGAGAATAATGCTCCAAGCCCCCGCATGGCATGACTTAGATGGGAGCCTTGTGCCGTTGGCTTCAACTGCCATCCATGACCTCATAACCCTCAAGAGGGGGTTATGGGTGAGGTGGAACTCTTTAGGTGCTACCATAAACCTATATAAAATAAATGACCACCTAGGGGAAATGGAACTAGCAAGAATTTATTGAGTAAAGTTTTCTATAGGCTTTTTGAAGATGACCTATAGAGCGCATCTCCTAAATGCTAGAATTCTTGCTCCCCGAAGGGTGCCCATGACTTCCATATAGTTTATAATCACAATGATACCAAGGGAAAATGTAACACATCTTGGCTGAACCCCTATAATGGCCTATAATAAGATTGGAAATGGTTGCTAATAGCAGCTGGTACAAATATGTTACTAGCGAAACTAAAGAGGATTCATTGCATATAAGATTCCTACTAATATAGGTAATTTTTTGAAAACTGCATTTCTAAAATATTTTTTTGTTACGACCAGTAGCTCTTTCGGAGTTAACATTTTATTTAATGTCTTGTATAAGTAATTAAAATTAAAGGAGTCAAGACCACACCCAGCAAGCAAGCCAGATATTATAGAGAAAATATTAAATTGGAAAAGCGCCAAAATCTTCTCTAGTGTATTTTCTGGCTTGTAGAGATCTAATATTATGAGCTTACCATCAGGTCTTAGTATCCTAGAAAACTCTTTGATTGCATCTTCATAGAACCTGGCATCCCTGAATGAAAACATCGCTATAATAGAGTCTGCGGAGTTTTCCTTCATTGGTATACATTCAAACATGCCGTTAACTAGGTTCAGATTTTCCATGGAATCCTTTGCTACTTCTAGCATGGCAAAAGAAGGATCTAAAGCGACAATGAGAGAATCACTATTAACCTGTTTTATATACCATGTTGAGGTACCAGGTCCGCTACCAGCATCTACTATTACCTTTGATCCGACTGCTAGGCTTGAAGCAATAATCCTTAGTTTTTTTAAGGTATAGAAACTCATTATGTTATTTGCTTTTTCATAGCATCCCCTTTGTGAATACCTTTCTATTTCATTAACCAAATCCTTCCAAAACTCTTCATCTAAGCCAAGCCCAGCCTTCTTCATATCCATCATCACTATCATTAATTAGCATTGACCCTGTGAATGGTTGACCTCTAAATATTTAAATGTCGGCCGATTTGTTTTTGATACTCCCTCTAGCCTTTACTAGAAATGCAGTATTAGGCAATGGATAAAAAAGACTATTTTATCTGATAGACTAATAGTTCTCTTAGTAAAACGTAATGTATGGTGGAATTTATAGTAGCTATAAGCTGAGAAAATACGGTAATATTGAATGTATATTAATAAACTCCAAAAGTAAAAATATACGGGGTTAGGTGCAACGGCGTGAGCGAAGAGAAAGCAATGCAAGACGTCGATACTATGATCATAGAAAGATGGGAGAGGGTAAGAGAGTACCTTGAACCAAAGTTAGAAGACACCACAAGATCGATCGAAGACTTAGGGATTGAGAGCATCCCCTACTACTTGGCAAAAGGAGGAAAAATGTTTAGAGGTTTTCTTACGATATTGTTTGCAGAATCCTTAGGAGGCACTATTGAAAAGGCTTCGGATGCTGCCGTTGCTATAGAAATTGTTCATGCAGCAAGCTTGGCTATGGATGACATAATAGATAGAGACGTAAAGAGAAGAGGGAAGCTTTCGAGTTGGGTAATCTATGGTGTAGGAAAAACAGCTCTCACTAGTCTCTTGCTTATTCCTGTTGCGCAAAGGATAATACAAAACTATGGCTTCGAAGCAATAAAATATAGTATAAAGGCATGGGAGTCAATGGTCAGAGGGGAAATACTAGATGCGTATGCCTACCTTAAGTTAAAACCCTCTGACTACATAGAAATTATTAAATTGAAAACCGCCTCCCTTTTTAGCCTTTCGACGGTTTTAGGGGCGATTGCAGCAAAAAACAAGGTGGTTATAAATAACGCGGAAACTTATGGGAATAAGTTAGGGATAGCTTATCAAATAGCCGATGACATAAGTGATTACTATTCGTATTTAAAGGGAGAAAAAGAAAAGCTAGACCCAGGAGAAATATTGTTCGAGAAATGGGTAACGGCAAACAACCATGATGAAAATGAAGGTGATATAATAAGGAAGGGTATCAAAACTTTGAGTGCAATAGTTGATCATACCTCTAGTGTGGTGAATTGCTTCCCTAACAACGTGGAGAGAAGCATGCTAAGCAGAATTCCCCATTTTATGGTATCAAAAATGCTCGAAAGCGTTGGTCTAAAGTTTTAGGGAGCTAGTTGTTTGGAAGTTATCAGTGGTGGAGATTTTTGAGAGGTTCTCTGCAGAAAAGACTAGTAGAAAAATTAAAAAACGAAGGCTACATAAGATCAGAGAGGATAGAAAGGGCTATGCTTGAGATAGACAGGTCTATCTTTGTTCCAGAAAAATATTTACACAAAGCATATGACGATATACCCCTACCCATAGGATATGGGCAGACCATTAGTGCGCCAAGCATTGTAGCATACATGACGGAGCTGCTTCAACCTGCTGAGGGATCGAGGGTATTGGAAGTGGGAACTGGTTCTGGGTATCAGACAGCGATAATTGCATACCTTGTAAAGGAACAGGGGCACGTATGGTCTATAGAAAGGGTTAGAGAGCTCTCAGATATGGCTAGGGAGAAACTAAAGAAGGTTAATCTACTGCAATACGTAACCCTAATAGTTGGCGATGGTTCTATAGGCTATAAAGAAGGCCAGCCATACGATAGGATTATCATCACGGCTGCATGCCCTAAAATACCAAGCTTTGTCAAAGAGCAGCTAAAAGAAGGCGGGATAGCAGTATTGCCTATTGGAGGTAAATATGAGCAGAGGCTCGCAATAGTACATAAGCATCGTGATTACGAATTAAATATAAAATATGACATATCAGTTCTGTTTGTACCCCTGGTAGGCGTTGAGGGTTTTGAAGTCAACTAAGTTATAATGGGATTTATTTCTAACTAACATAATTATTCATTAAATATTTAAAACCTGTCTGAAACCATTTTCTTGCAATGAAGAGTGTGGTGGACTCGGAAAATAGATGTCGACAAGGAGCCCTCTGAGCTTTCTTTTTACTTCTAATCTAAAAATGAGGCTAATATTGCCTGGCATATCTCATGACTGTTATGGCACGCCTTCCGCAAATGGGGCATTTTTCCTCATTTATTTTCCTGCTAGGCCATGGTGTTCCTAGGCTTTTGGCATCAATAGAGTCCATTATCTTTAGTGCACATTCTTCTCTTCCACACCACGGGATTTCCACGATACCTTCCTTCTTGTTTAAAAGTTGCCTTGCCTCTTCTGGCGTATTAACCCTATGGATCTTTTTCTTCATATTTTCCCATGCGGTATCATACAGGTTTTGTGATATCATTTCCATAGTTGCCTTTACTTCTTCAATTAACCTTTCCCTATTAACAACCCTCTTTTCTAGTGTATCCCTCCTGACTACTGTTGCTGTGTTCTTTCTAAACTCCCTTTCACCTATTTCTATCCTCAGGGGTACGCCTTTCGAATCCCAGTAATAATATTTTTCACCCGGCGTCATGTCTTCCCTATCATCCAGTTTGGCCTTTATGCCATTTTTGTTAAGTTCATCTGTAATGGCTATTGCGTATTTGTTTATGTCATCCTTGATTCCTTTATTGCTAGGTATTATAGGAACCACTACTGCTTGAAGGGGTGCTACGCTAGGTGGCAACACCAACCCATTGTCATCACCATGTATTGCTATTAGCGTTGCCAATACCCTATCACTAATCCCATAGCTAGTTTGCCAGGGATGGTCGTAGGAACCATCTTTTAGCTGTATTTTGAAGTTAAATGCCTTAGGGAAGCTCTGCCCAAGGTGGTGCACTGTTCCTATTTGCAAGGTTTTTCCATCAGGCAGAAGTGTGTCAAACGCTATCGTATACAGGGCCCCTGCGAATTTATCCCAATCAGGTCTCTTAGAAATTAAATAGGGTATTTTTAATGCATCAAAAAACTTCTTATATATTTCAATAGCCTCCTCTACTTGCCTTTCAGCATCATAATAGTTCTCATGTAGGGTATGCGCCTCTTTAAAGGTTGTGACTTCTCTCAGCCTAATTAGTGCCCTTGTTGCCTTCGTCTCATATCTAAACATGCTAACTATTTGGTAGAGTTTCTTTGGAAGTTGCCTATAGCTTTGATACCAAAGTGATTCGTAATATGTGATTATCGTTTCACTTGTTGGCCTAAGGGCTAATTTCTGATCAAGTTCTTCTAACCCGCCATGGGTTATCCAATAAACCTCATCTTCAAAGCCTCTTATATGCTCACCTTCCTTTTTAAGCATCCAATCGGGAATTAGGAGGGGAAAAAGCACCTCTTCATGATTGGTTTCATCAAGAAGGTTCCTTATTTTTTCTATTATCTTTTTTCTAATCTGAAAGCCATAGGGAAGCCAAACCCCCATGCCCTTTACTGGATACCTGCCATAGTCGTAAACCTCAGCCTTTTTCAGTACAGAGTCAAACCATTCGGAAAAGCTTGAAATCAGCCTGTCCTTTTTTGGTCGAATCATTCCACCCACCCGATTTCTTTTAAGAATAAAATAAGATGGGTTTATTAAGGGTTATTAAAAGCTAGAGAGGCTATATAAAAAAGTTTGGAGGCAGGGCTTACACCTTCAATCTATGGGAGAACGAATAATATAATTATTGCAACAAGAAGCCCATAAATTGCTATACCTTCGCCGAGAACCACGAATATGAATGCTGTACCAAACATTTCTCTGTTTTCAGCCACTGCGCTTATCGCTGCTGCACCAGCTACCCCAACGCCAATTCCACCACCAATTCCAGCTAAGCCTATAGCAAGCCCAGAACCTATTGCCTTCCCGGAAATACTTGTTGGTGAGGCTACTGTAGATTTTGCAGAAGAAGTGGCTGCATGAGATATAGCTACTCCTGTAAAGAGGGCTGCAACTATTGAAATGAATGCTACTAATGCCATTATTTTCTTATATTTCTTGTTACCAGAAACCTCTTTTATTAGAGCTCCAAAGCCCTTAGCAAGCCTGCTACTCACACTATCACCGTTGCTCATATTAATATGGGGTATTTTAAAAGGGTTTCGTTGGAATACAGATGTTTCCAGTTAGATTACTATCTATGGTAGTAATTATTAGGTAAGGGTTATAAGCAATTCCTGAGGTAAAGGTTTTTATTAGGTCTATGTGGATTATTATGGGAATATGGGGCTCATTCTATTTACCTCAAAAGATATTCATGACCTCCACGTGGCTTGAGACCATGGTGAAGTCTTGAGTAGAGAATAGCCTACCCTAGAGAGATTTACGATTATCTAGGGCAGGAAACGGAGTCTATTCAGGGGAATCTAAAAAACCTAGGAATAGTAAATGAGCTTTAAACCTTGTCGTCACTATCTTCTACGGGGATTAGCTTGATATTGAGCGATAGGGACATAAACGTGCTACTCAGGTCAAAAGAGCTAGTCATAGAACCCATTAAATCAGATACAATAAGGGAGAATGGCCTTGATCTGAGGCTGGGACATGAATATTGCGAGTTTAAGAAAACAGAAAAAGAACTAGATCCACACGACCCCTTGCCACCTACAAACTTTTATGAATGTAAGAAATCAGATAGCTTTACTATAATGCCCCAAAGGCACTACCTTTTGCATACAATGGAATACATAAGGCTACCCTCCTACCTTGTAGGTCTTGTTAACTTAAGGAGTACGTGGGCAAGGACAGGAATCTATATACCAAGTACAGTTGCAGATGCTGGATTTGAAGGGGAACTTACCATAGAAGTAATAGGAAGCGAGTTTCCAGTAAGGCTATATGCTGGTGAGAGGTTTCTACACCTAGTTTTAGTTAAGATGGAGACGCCTTCGGAAAGGCCATATAATGGAAGCTACAAAGGACAGAGGGGTGTTAGGCTTCCAAAATTCTTTGAAAAAGGTTGATTAATATCATAGGATACTTTAGAGCATTAGAGAGGGGCTGAGCCATGAAGAAATATTATATTGAAACGTATGGTTGCCCATTATCCCGTTTCGATAGTAATACTATGATCTACCTTTTGAATTCTAACGGCTACAGGATGACAAATAACATAGATGAGGCAGAAATCATTATCGTTAATACTTGCGCCGTAAGACTCGATACAGAGATCAAAATAATTAAAAGGTTGAAGGAGATAAAAGGTTACTCAACGAGATCCAAAATTGTTGTGTCTGGTTGTCTTGTTAAGGCTAGACCTTCGCTTGTTGAAAGAACGTTACCAGATGCCAGCCTTATTTCTCCTCAAAACGTTTCAAAAATACTAGAGGTTGTTGAGTCTAACAAGAAGGTAATACTGCTTAACGGAGAGAGGGACAATGAAAAAATTTTTATTCCCCCTAGCATGGATAGTACTGCAACGATAATGATAGCAGAAGGATGCCTCGATAATTGTAGCTTTTGTATAACAAAACTTGCCAGAAGAACCTTAAGGTCTTATAAGCCTCGTCTTATAGTGAATACAATTCAAGAGCTTGTGAAAAATGGTGTAAAAGAAATAAGGCTTACAGGACAGGATACGGCAGCATATGGGCTTGACCTCGTACCAAAAACGAGGCTTGATGAACTTGTTTCTATGATAATAGATAGGGTCGATGGGGATTACAGATTAAGGATAGGTATGATGACACCAAACAGGTCAATGGAAATAATAGATAACCTTCTAGAGCTATACAGGGATGATAGGGTGTTTAAGTTCTTTCATATACCAGTTCAATCGGGCGATGAGAACCTTTTGAAGGTAATGAATAGGAATTATTCTGTAGAGGAATTTAAAAACCTCCACAGGAAAATTAAAGCCAAATTCCCCAGTTCGCTTTTTGCAACAGATATAATTGTTGGTCATCCTGGCGAGGATGAAGAATCTTTTAATAATACTGCTAGGTTACTCAGGGAACTTAAGTTTGAAAGGGTGTATCTAGCCCAGTATAGCATAAGGCCTAGGACAAGGTCAGCTTCAATGCAACAGGTGCCAGAGCCTATAAAGAAGAAGAGGAGTGGAATGTTAAACCAAATAATACGCGAGGAAGCAGAGAAGATTTACAGGACCTATATAGGTAGGGAAGAGGAAGTCTTAGTGACTTCAAGGGGTTTCAAAAAATCCTATGTTGTAGGCAGGATGCAGAATTACTTTCCTGTAGCTATAGATGGAGATGAAGGTCTTATTGGTAGAAGAGTGCTAGTAGAGATAGAAGGTGCCTCCTATTTTGACCTTAGGTCGAGTACATATAGAAACCTCTAGGCCTTTCTTTTCTTCAGTCTTAACTTTTCAATTCCCTGATTCCAGGATACTTTATTTTTATTACCTTTACTCCTAGGGTTACTGCAACCTTTTGCATTGCGTAGTCATCTGTAGCTATGTAGACTTCCCCTGACTCCTTTTTTAAACAATAGGATAATGCGAGCACCTCAACGTCTACGGCACTTAACTTTTTATTTAACCCCATATTCTTGGCTATTTTAACTACTTCTTGTCTGTAGTTGTTGTCTACTTCTAAAACGGAGACTTTTTTTGCTGCAAGAGACATCTCAAGGATCCTTTTAGATAAATTGTCCTTTATTTCGTTTATAACACTAGGTGTGGTAAATGAAATGAAAGGAGTTTCTGTCACGAACGCAGTCAAGAAAGCCCCTGTATCTAAAACAATGCATTTACCAGTATATGAGCAGCCTGTTGAACAGCCTTTCATAGTAGTCCTCCCACCACCTAAAGCGAGCTATCTTGACTGTATGTTTGCACGGGGTTACCTTTAATAATGATTTCGATTTAGAGCGTATCTTTTCCTGTCCATCTATGTTTATATAATATTCTCCACTATCTTCTTTAAATTCAATGCTAATCAAACCTTTTAATGGAATGACAACTGGTCTGAGGTGTAGCTGTATTGGGTTTAAGGGGGTTATTACGATGACGTTAAGCCTCGGATCTATAATAGGGCCACCTGCACTTAGGCTATAGGCTGTAGAACCTATTGTAGTCGAAATAACTACGCCATCGCCATCTACGTTATATATCTTGTCGTCATTGTAGCTAACGGTTGCCTTAACAAGCTCACCATCAGCCGTAAAGATGGCTATATCATTCATAGCACATTTTTTCTCTTCCCCATTGAAAATTGGTAAAAGTCTTGGATATTCTACTAGATAATAGTTACCCCTAATAAAGTCATTAATCCTTTCCTTTAGTTCGTTTTCTTCTACATCCAGCATGAAACCTCTCTTTCCTGCCCTGATTGTCATAAAAATGCAACTTTCGCTTTTCTTCCTCATTGCTGCCCTCAATAAGGTTCCATCTCCTCCTATTACTATAAGCCTCTCTACACTGTCTTTTTCAAGCTCAAAGGTCTCATAGTTTTTGAGTAAAACTGATGACTTCATAGATTCTACTTCCACGAGGGGTTCTATCCCATGACTTCTTAACAAATCAATAGCCTTTATTGCTATGGACTCTGCAGTCTTGCTGTTTGGTTTAAGTATTATTCCATACCGAGTCAAACCATTCACCAACTTTCATCTAGTAAACTTTATTTTCCAAGCTTATAAAAGATAAGCTCTGTATATACCAAAAGGTATATTTTAACTGACTTCTTCCCTACCCTAAAGGGCGAGGGTCTCCTTTAGGGCATTTATCAATTCTCAGCACCTATCCGGGATACACCTGCGGGGTAGTCGAGCTGCTCAGAGATTCCTCAATTTTGCATCTATTCCCAGTTACTTCTATTTCATTTAGGAAACCCTGGTTATGGGGACTTTTTAAATACATTCACAAATTATAAGCATTTCAGCCTTAAAAGACAAAGCTTTCAGTTGTAAACATGCAGGCCAGGATAATAACCCGCCTTCTGTATTGCGGCATTTGACTCTGCGGCCTTTGGGGGTTTACGTGGCTCTTCATCACCCCCAGCCTTGCTCCACCGGGGTCGGTCGTTTCATCGCATCCTCCACCATTTTCCGTGGCTTTTCTGCCTCCTTGTTACCAAGGAGGCCTTACCACATCATCAACATCTGATGGAGGCCGTGTCGTTTCTGTACCGTTGCCTGGGGTATTGCCCCAGCCCATCAGGGCCCGGTCGCCACCGAGAGGGCGGTGTTTCCTCAGGCCAAGGGCCCGTGGACCGCTATCCTGGCCTGCAATTCTTTAATAATAAATCTAAAAAGGTTATATTTTTAAACTACTTTTGGTGATCGCACAAAATTGGATGTTATAAGCAACTGCGTGTGCGTAAACAAAAAAGATGCAAAAAAGGTACTAGATATCCTAAAGAATGGAAATGCGTTAAGGAGCGGTTTAAAGCCTAAAAGAATTGAGGACAAAATAGCCTTTGCGGTCTCCCAAGTTGAGCTTACAAGGGGGCTACTAGAAAAGAGTGGGGTAACCTTTGAAATCTGTAAGGATAGCTTCGAGAAATACAAGTATAGCTTTAAGAGGTTAAGTGAGGTAATCCCAGGAATTTCTAGTTACCTCATAATTGGTGATATAGCAATAATTAACTACAAAAAAGATATGGGGTTACTTAAAAAAGCTGCTAGACAAATTATGGAAATGAATCCAAGGATAAAAGCGGTTTATGCAAAAACTGCGACCTTAGGAGAGTTCAGGATACCTGAGTTAATATTACTAGAAGGTGAAGATAAGAGGTTAACAATACATAAAGAAAATGGCCTTAGGTTTTATATTGACCTAGCCAAGGCCTACTTCAATCCAAGGCTTGCAGGGGAGCACATGAGAATAGCAGATCTTATAGATGATGGCGACAGCGTTTTAGACATGTTTACAGGTATTGGAGGGTTTTCGATAAACATAGCAAAAAAAAGAAAAGCTAATATATTAGGAGTCGATATAAACCCATATGCAATATATCTGGCTGAGCGTAACTATCATATTAATAAAAAAATCCTTAAAGGAGATGTAACATTTATGAGGGCAGATTCTTCACGCCTAGATAAGATAATTGCAAATAAATTTAATAAAATAATAATGAACAACCCTACAATGTCTATCAATTACTTAAGTAGCGCATGCAACCTATTAGAGAAAGGAAAATCAACAATATTTCTTTATGTTTTAGAGAGCAAGAATAGCAACATACTCAATAAGATAAGGGGTTCTATAAAGTGCCCCTATAGCTTTGAAGTAGGAAAGCCAAGAAAGGTAATTGAATATAGTCCAAGTATGTCAATATATGAGATAGATATAGTTACGTGGGTTACCGTTTCTCCCTAGGTGTTCATTTCAACCACTTTATATAAGCTTATGTTAGTGCCTAGGGAGTTCCACCTCATTCAAAAGGACTTATTAGCCTCTATTATGAGTAGTATTTGAAGCAAATGGCACGGGGCAAATCTAAGCCTTGAGGGGCTTGGAGCGTTGCTTCCATCGTCATTCAAATAATTACTTGACTGGCAAGCTATACAAGTGCTTCATTAATCAACAAGATATTTTCTACTCCCTAGGGTTTTCAAGGGAAGTTTGATTGCCCCTTAATGAGAAGACCCTCCTAGAGGGGCTCATATCGCTACTATCTCCTTATGGATTATTTTGAATTTTACCGTTCTGCAAAGCACTTAATCTTACCTACTCCTTATGTGTTCCCAGCCTTAAAGGGTGAGGTCTTGCAAGCAACATTTTTATAAAACTTTATTTGACTAGAGCGCTAGCACAAATGCAATTATTCCCGTCAGGAATACCCCATCAAACACACCAGCGCCTCCTATGCTTACCATAGGAGCAAATATTTTTTCAGGCTCCCTGGCTATGTGCAATATATCAGCCCCGAGGAGGCTACCCATACTTCCGCTTATGTAGGCTGAAGTGGCTGCTGCAGGGCCTATACCAGCTAATAGTATCGAAGCAGTAGCGGAGACCAATGGTGGGATAAACGCTGGTATGGCAATACCTACTCCGCTTATAGGCCTTGCTAGAAAATAAGTAACTATTGTAGTCACTACAAAAGAAACTATGACTGCCCTAAAGAATACACTAGAGAATGGAGAGTTGACCATTAAAATGAAAAGAATTATAGAGATTACTAAAGGTGTAATTGCCCCTCCAAGGTTGACAGCTATCCTCATTTTTGCTTCTCTATAAGATATCCTAGGTATGGGTATAGGCACCCCAAAGAAATCAACGTACTCCATCTCCATAACATTTTCAGTTATACCAGTACCTATAGTTTTGAATATTATATTAACAAAGCTTAGTAGTGGACTCAATATGATAAGTGTTGCAGAGACTATACCCAATATTAGTGCATAGTCTAGATAAGAAGCCATCGCAACGTATACGGGGAAATGGAAAGCAAACAGCACGATTAAAATGGCCCCTAGTATATATAATGATATAAACATAGGGTGCGTCGGGGGTGTTATTATGATTCTCCTGTCTTTCTTGTCCATATTCTTTAACCTCAATTTCTAATGGTTTCCTAGGTTTAATAAACCCTTAAATAAGTAGTATTAAATTCAAAACCCACCCAAGATGTCAAGAAACTTGTTTATATAATTGTTAATGTCCCTTATGCTGAAGATGAGGAAAATACCTGAAAGGAGTGCACTAAATACATACAAGGCTCTCCATTCTATAACTGTTTTCAGGGGTAAAAGGAAGGATAGACCATATTCCACCCCTCCTTCGCCTCCAGGTGTTGGAAATGAGGCCATCACATAGAAGAACATTAAACTGGTGAATATCCTTAGAATTGATACATGCACATATAACACATTAATGGAAAAGGCTTGAATAAAATATGCAACTAAAGTTATCAGAAAAAGGTACAGCGCAAGCTCTTTTTCCTTCCATATTATTTTTAAAGAGTTCTGGAAGGTGCTTATCTCATTTTCTATCCTGCCCCCCATATCCCTTTTAATGATTTTTTTGACTAAACGTATCAAGAAGTTCTTGACTCTAAGGCTGAAAGCAGAGATCCATAGCGTTATTGAAAGTAAGGAAAATAGTATGAGCAGTATAGACTTTGGTAGGAAATAGAAGCTTATGTATAATGAAATCAATACGGGGATTGTTATGTCAAAGAAGGATTGAAGTGTAGCATAACCCAAGGACTCTCCAAGGTTAAGATCAGCATATGATGATAACAGCGAAGCACTAGCTGGTATCCCTCCTATACCACCGGGCGTTAATATATTTGCAAAATATCCAATAAACTGCACTAGTATAGATTCCTTTAAACTTAGGCTGCGCCTTAATTTTCTACCTAAAAGATAATAACGAAATGATTTTACAACTTCCGAAGCCACTATTAGAAGAAAGGAATAAATAAGCACTAAGCCACCTTCTTCTATGTATTTTACAGCTTTTAGTGGTGTACCAGACATAAAGGAAAACACCAAGAACATCAGAGTCAGTAAAATTATTAGCATTATTATTGATAGCTTTCCTTCGTACCTCTTTATTTCCAACCTTCAAACCTGCTAATGAATTCTGCATTATATGCTAAAAATGTTTTCGCAAGTACTTATTATAAATCGGCCTCAGGGAATATAAAATGGGTAGAATATGTTTTGATGTTAGAGTAAGTTATAGCACGTTAGCATTAAGATAATGAGCTATGAAAGTAATGTTCCAAACCTTATTGGAAATAACGAATGGAGGCTCCTATACCATTAGCCTCAAATGTTATCCATAATCTCATAGAGGCTAGCAATTCATTTGAATGAGGTGAAGCCCTCTAGATATTACTATAAACTTATATAAAGATGAAATGAATACCTAAGGGAAATCAGGCAGCGTGGAGAGAATAAATTTTCTCATTCATATAACGTTTCTCATAGTATTATAATATATTAAGAAATCATATTTAATCTTTCCACATAAAATTAAACAGTAGGTGGTAGGATGCCTGAGCCGGAGAATTCAATAAAGGTTATAGAAATTGAGGGGTTGGCAATGAATGGTCTAATTAAGGAATATAATATCATTCAGTGCGAGAGACCAAAGGGATACAAAAAGGTGCATATAATTACTACTGACGGAGAAGAGATGGAAACTGCTTGCATAGAGCCTGATGCAGTGCAAAGGCTCGTGCTTGTAATAAATATGTATGTAAAGAAGTGGTCAAAGTATATAAACAAAGGAGAGGCTCTGCAAAGCTAATGCTTGTTGTTCTTTAAAGTTATGTATTAGAAGTATTAAAAGTGTTAGTTGCTTCTATAAGGCTTTTCTCGATTTTCCTCTTTAGCAGAGAAATGCTTTCCTCTGCGCATTTCTTCACGCAACTCTTTTTATAGCCCTTCTCTTCTATATCAGTGCATTTCTCATATAGGCATCCTTTTTCAATGCTTTCCTTATCGATGAAAAGTACGGTGATGTTTCCAACATTTACATTCTTTATTAGGCTTTCAAGGCCTGCCCTTTGGATTAAATTGTTTACATCAGAAGCCTTTATGAGCCTCCTATCAAATATAAATGCACCGACCTCAGAGTTGAAAGATTCAATAATATCTTTGGCTAGCCCTTCAAACAATTTATCACCATTTTGTTTTTATTCTACCTTTATTTCTTTTCCCTTAAATTCCTCCTTCTTTTTCTTTACCTTTATTTCTAGGACGCCATTTTTATATGAGGCCTTAACTGTATCGGTGTCTATTTTAGAAGGAAGCTCGACTTCCTTAGAATACTTCCTTGATTCTCCTTGGGCTTTTATGTAAATTTTATCTTCGGTGGCCCTAACATTTATATTTTCCTTAGACACTCCTGGTAGATCAGCCACAACCCATATTTCATCGTCTCTTTCTATTACGTCTACCATTGGCTCTATTTCTTCGCTTATTATAGGCCTCCCATATCTCCCCTTCTTCACGTTCCCAAACTCTTCAACCTTTGGGATCCCATCGGGTCCTACGAAAATCCTTACGCCATAGTAGAATGGATTCTCCTTCTTACTATCCTTTGCAATGTTATTAAATCCTCCGAAGTTCTCTTCAAAGTTCCTCATTTCTTCTTCCATTTGCCTTATAATATCGTCAAAGAGATCGAATATTGATCTCCTCCTATTAGGTCTGTCGCTCATGTTTTCACCCATAATAGTAAAGGCTCGGAGCCTATTAAAGCTATCTCGAAGGGTGAAGACCTTATTTATGTCTATTGTTAATAATTTTTCTTTATAAACCCCTCACAAATATAATGGTTTGGGGAGAAGGTTGAGTAAAGCCTATAACTTTGATGTAGTAATAGTTGGCTTGGGTCCGGCCGGTTCCACCTTAGCTTATTTCCTGAGAAAGAGCGGATTAAATGTAGCAGGTATCGATATGGTTGGGGTGGAAGGGCTTTGGGGGAAGCCCTGTGGAGATGCTATCGGAAAACACCACTTTGATGAGACAGGATTGCCATATCCTGAGGGGAAGGAACTTAACCAGAAGGTTGATGGTATATATTTGATAAGCCCAAAGAGAGATATAACGCTTAAGGTTGAAGGAGAAGGCTTTATGATAAACAGGAACGAATATGGTAAGAAGATGGTAAAGGAAGCTGAAAGGTCTGGAGTATCAATATTTTTGAATACAAGGGTAAGCTCAGTAAAAATGGAAGGGGGCAAACTCACAGGTGTTGTATCCGTTTTACCTAATGGAGAGAAGGCCTTGTTTAAGGGCAAGATAATAGTAGATGCTACTGGCAATAGTGCCCTCATAAGGAGGCAACTCCCTAATGATTGGCCACCTAACGAAACGCTCGACCCATTAGATTCTAACATAGCCTACAGAGAGGTTAGGGACCTTGCTTACAACATAGAGGAGCCAAATTACATCAGGATTTATATTGACCAAGAGATAGCTCCCGGTGGGTATTGGTGGTTCTTTCCAGAGGGCAAAAATAGGGCTAATATAGGGTTGGGCGTACAGGATGGCAAGGGCTATCCTTCACCAAAATCTATATTTAAGGAAAGGTTAGAAGGGTTTGATATAGTTAGAAATCACGAAGGCATAGCAAGTGCTTCTGGTTCCAGGGTTCCAACGAGAAGACCAGCAAACACGCTAGTATGGGACAACTTTATAGGGATTGGCGATAATGGTTTTACCGTCAACCCTGTTCATGGTGGTGGGATGGGATATGCCTTTCTTTCATCTTATCATGCATCAAAGGTAATTTTGAAGGCCTTTGAAGCTGGAGACTTTAGTGCTAGGAGTCTCTGGGAATTGAACATAGCATATAACAATTCCGTTGGGAGGAGGCAAGCTGCTTTAGACATATTTAGAATATTCCTACAGAGGCTTTCAAATGATGAAATAGAGTACGGTCTTAAGCATGGCGTGATGAAAGCCAAGGATGCTTACGAGACAAGTGTCAAGGGGGAGCTAAATGTAAATATGGGGGCCCTTCAAAAGGCTACCCTTGCTTTAAAAATGCTTGCAAAACCCTCATTACTTTCTAAGCTAGTTTTAGTTGGCGATTACATGAAAAAGGTTCAAAAAGCTTATGATATATATCCAGAGAAACCAGAGGGTCTTTCTACTTGGGTCGGCTATATAAGGTCGTTATATAGTGAGTATATATCAAGAATAGGATAAGGTTGCAGCTTTTAGTTTGTTTTTTAGGTCCTTTTATGTTCCGATACATCTTTATGGTATGGGCTGTAAAGAAAATTTTTGTAAAGCTTGCTAAAATAAGCTATAGTTGCTGCGGATAATGCCAAGCTTCACTAAGGCTCCCCAAACGCAGAGCTATAGGC
>Ga0256829_1000116_pt1 | contig 104377 bp, 89 predicted proteins | sample 131447metaG_FD_185979 | JGI IMG/M metagenome (GOLD analysis project Ga0256829, IMG submission 185979) | Hydrothermal vent microbial communities from Lau Basin, Pacific Ocean - 131-447 | ecosystem: Environmental > Aquatic > Marine > Hydrothermal vents | place: Pacific Ocean: Lau Basin... | reverse complement strand
GTCAGGAGTTTCGGGGTTGGTGTTACGACGCCGTCCGAGGCGATCAACGCCCCGGACGGTGAAGATATCAAAAACCCGCTATCCGGTGGATAGAAATGCTGCTCCGCTTAAGTGAACAGCATTACGGCTAATGCTGGGGTTTTTTATTTGTTCAGCTGAAAGGTCACAGCTGCTTTTTAACGGTGTCCGTTCCTGCTTCAACGAGTTCAGAACGGCCAATACTGTTCATCACAATATCGCCATCTTTCTTTTGACTGTCTGTTGATGCAGCAGCAGTTATTTCAACGCATAGAGTTGCGTCATTATTGGGCGCATCACAATCCCCTGCTGTGATGTTGTAGACATCAATAGCATGAGTATCTGTCGCAAAGCCAAGGCTGGACAATGCTGTTGCGTATTCGCGGTTTGCGAGGAAATATCGCTCCTGAGCTGCAAGTATTCCTTGCAGCTCCGCAATAGCATCGGAGCGGTTCGCTTGCCTTACGCTATCTTGGTAGGAGGGGTATGCGACAGCCGCGAGAATACCAACAATTGCTAGTACAACAAGAAGCTCAAGCAACGTGAAACCACGGTGGTATGTCATTGTTGTTCCTCCCAATAGTTGGTTTCAAACAGATCACAGCGGTCCATATTACCCTGAGTCAGTGTGGTTCCAGAGAGGATGCTGATGGCATAATCCTCACAATCAGGCAGGTCGCATACTTCACCTTCGGGACACTCGTCCGGGTCCGGCATTACCAGTGTCGGGTCTGGTTTCAGCCTTGGGACAATGTCTCCTCCAGTAGGATTCTCTCCTGGAATATCTGGTTTGCAGCTACTTCCACCATCTTTACAAGTTATACGGCTACGTATCTCTTCTGAAAGAGCGAATTGGTATGTACGAGATAACCCCAAGTTGCCAGAGCAGGAGGCTGTATCCTCTGCGGTAGTAGCAAATGTATTAAACGTAACCACTCCATTCAGAGTGATGGATGGCGACATGACTTTCTCACCGGTAGTTGATGGGTCAAAATACCAGCCGTAGATAGACTTGTCAGAGTCAGTAGCATCATCTGAGGCCCAGTTAGCAAGGTCGCTTACATTAAGTGTCTGATAGGTGTTTGGGTAATCAAGACCGTGAGGATCCTTAATTAAATAAAAGTGATCATTGACCTCCTCGTTTAAGGGGTGTGCTCTGTATCCCGTGCCTATGCTGACCAGAAGGAACTTATCATGCACTGTCAATTCGGTTCGATCCTCAGCCTGAATGTTTCGGGTTGTTTTGATGTAGGAAACATCTGGGCTCACATAAAAACGTCTGTTCCCCGATACTCCGGAAGTGCTACTCGTATTCATGTCTGCGATGACACCTCCGTTGAAGCCAGTATCATCTTCTCTCCAGTCGAAGCGCCATATACGGCCCCCTGTATCAGCTGCAAAGAGTAGGTCGACGTAACCATCTCCATCGCGATCGACAGGGGTAACGTCTCCCGCAAAGCTATTTCTCATCTTGCTCGTAGCTCCAGAGATGTCATCATACGCATCCCACAATACCTCCCCGGTTTGTGCGTTTATCATATAAACGGTATTTCCCGTTGAGTGATCAATTCGGCTGCTATTATTGTCATCCTCACTCGGGTCATAACCGCCCCCAGCAAAAAGCACTACCAGATCAGAGCCCTGCCATTTGACAAGTGCTGGCTTCAGGGAGGACCAGGTCTGACCGAGTCGCTCGTAGCCGCCACTGACAGCAGGTGTGTTTTTATCGTCATTCAGGTAGGAGCCGTGCTTTTTCCAAGCGAGGGTAGGGTTGTCAGGGGACGAAATATCGAAAGCATAATAACTATGTCCACCACGGCGCATGCCTACATACAAGTAAACTTTCTCACTGTTGTCCACTAAACCATTCAGGTTTTGATCGTTGTGCCAGTAGGTGATTGGTCCATCTAAACCATAAATTTTGTTACCTGCTGATGTACCTTCTGGTTCCATATAGAAGCGGGCATTAGTCAATACTTCTTGAGGTACGACAGAGAAAACCTCTTGTCCAGTATCGGTATCAAAAGCGTGTAGATAACCGCTGTTTGTTCCGATATATACTACTCGGCGGTCATTGCTGTAATTAACAACCACGGGTCTGCTGTGTATCGCGTCTTCCATTTCCAGGCGATTACCCTGTCCATCCGGTGTTAAACCAGAGATCCAATTCGAGACGGCGAGCTTATAGTCCACAGGATCCGTTGCGCCGAAAGTTGTACCCAACAGGCCCGCGGCATCTAGTCCTAAGAGGTCGCCACCAAGGTTTTGTACCGTAGTTGGAGTTGCCTGGATCAGATTTCCTGAAGCATTCAGAATTTTTACATTACGTTCTTTATCTCCAAAACGTTCTGCAATACCGCCTTTGGATACATCAGCACCATCTTCGGTATCGCTCCAAAAACTTATTGCTCCGCTTGTGAAATAGCCATCAGAGCCAATAGCCACATTATCTAGTGAATCGACTACGCCTTTATTACTTATTCGATAGCGCTTAAGGTTGCCTTTCCAGGCGGCAGTATTATTAGGCTCAAATACTGCGTAATAGAGCTCGTCACTGATCTGTAAGCTATTGTATGAGCTGACGGCTATGGCAGGTGCTGTAAAAGTCGACGGTTTTTCGAGAGTTTCTACCGCTGATTGTACGATGGCATCCCTGACTGTATCGTAATCAACGGCTGCGGTGAATGAACCTCCCCCAGCGTCTGCTGTATTTTTGAGCTTTTGCTGAGTTTCCGAAGCTTGGGTGCCAGCGAAACCTCCAATTGTGTCGGTAACTATGCCATGTTTCTTATACAATGCGTATGCTATTTCCTCCATACAATGACCATGAACACCCGCAAAACCACCGTTTGTATAGTATGCATTCAGACCTGAATCATCATTCGAGCACGGATTGTTAATCGCTACCGACTTGTGATCTAAAGTTAGACTGCTTAACTCTGATTCAATTTCGACGTTAGCTGAGTTGTCGTCTGACGGAGACCCATCGGTGAATAAAACGATTTTGTTTACGACCCCGCAGTATCCGGAACTATCCGGAAGCTCGAACCGTGTGGATGACCCCGCAGCGAATGCGTCCTGTACGCTCGGGTTATCTCCTGTAAGAGCAGAGTATTTTGCGTTCGAAGAGGTCATATATAGTCCGGCTTCGTACATAGCCTCTGATAAAGGCGTACCTCCACTTGGCGATATTTCATCCAGTGTCTGATATGTTGCTGCCTGATTCTCACGCGCAGGTTTCATTACAGAGATGACTCGCCCACCTTCGCCATTGGAGTTGAATCTCATTAGCCCGATTTTTACTTTATCTGGTAAAGAGCCAATAGCATCTTTTGCTGCCTTCCTCAGTATCTCCATCCTGGTCATCGTTGTACTTTCTTCTTCTCCCTCTACAGCGAGATAGTTCAGGTAATTACCACTGAATAGTCTGGGAAAATATCTGCTGTAGCCGAATCTGTCGATTCGGCCGCAGCCTACCTGCAAGCTTGTATCGGTACTGTCAATAACCTTGTCGTTATGTTGATTATTGTCCCCAGTAAACCATCCGTAGCGAGGGCCCCACCATTCGTTGCCAGTTGTATTTCCCCGAATTAAGGTATCCCCGCTATATGTTCCTGTCGAGGAGGCGGCCGTTAATGCTGCTGAACAGGTTATTTGACTAGCGCTGAGGTCATTCTTTATTAAATTAGCAGCCGCACTATCTAAGGAGCTAAAGGGCTTATATATATAATAAAGGTTAGGGTTGAAACCATACTTCGAGTTGTCATAAACAAATGTCGAGTCATAGGGGGGGCGGGAAATAGTTTCGTTATAGTTCATACTCCCTGACGAATCCATTATAAATAGTACGTTACTGTCTTTGACACTTCCTGTGCCAGTAAATATCTCTATGTCATCAGCGACTGACAAGGTGCTGAGGCTAATGATGGCTATACCGAAGCTAAATAATTTCATCATGATATTCTCCTCTTACCTACCAGCTGAAGGCACGTTGTATTTAAAACCCAGGCGTTGTGTCGAGCGAAATCGTTCTGTCGCATCGGTCGTAATCGATACTATTTCAAAAGGCATGGATGACATTGAGCCGACGCTACTATCTTTTGCGAAGTTGTAATTCAGATTCACTGGGATAGTTTGCGTATACCGGAGTTGGCTACTTAAGGATGAATAGTATTTACTATCGAATGACACTTCTGGGGCGAGGTCTAAGGATTCAGGAGCTGGTGTTCCTGAATCATCGGTTACGACTGCTTTTTCCATTGCATTGCTCAACTCTTGAATCTTAGCCATTTCATCTTTATATGCTCGGTATTGTGCTCCTAGCTCTCGCTTAGATGTATGGAAAACATCTTCTTTGATCTGGAGATTGCTTACGATGCGTATCTGCGTCGTAGAGCTCTGAAGGCTGAGAACGGCGAGAAAAGTTACGGAGGTTAGCATGATCAAACTGACGATCAGTGCGCTGCCTGTTTGTTGCAATTTTTTCATAGGGCTACCTCAAACTTAATTTAAACGCGTGACAGTGGTAGTAAAAACCTGTCTCGCTGTTTGATCATCAAATTGATAGTTCAGTGAATCGAGGACAATGTAATTCTGTTCCCAACTCTGTGCTTCCGTATTCGTTAACGCCTGAGTGAGAAAGCCAATGCGCATGGCGTATACATTTCCCCAGTCGGTTACCTGATCCGCGTTGAAATAGGTTGTTACATTAAGAGTATCGTCGGTTGGAACTGAATTACTCTGCCCATACAGTACATGCATTGCTAAAACTCCGGCAGCCAAAGCTTGTGAGTTGCCGAAACTATCACCGGGGTTGGCACGAACGGTTCCGTCTTCATCGAAGGTTTGGCAACGTAGATTGCTCAATCCATTATCATCCACGGCTACCCAGTAGACGTCTGTCACCACCACATCGGTCGTAATATTTGCGTCCGCAGCATCCAGAAGGGCGCTCCCATAACAAGTAACCGCATTACTTTCTCCCGCTTCAGCCATACGTCGAACGGCCAATCGGTCGCCAGTGCCATTGGCGGACTCACTAATGCAAACTATGTCTCCGGCCGCAAGGCAGAGGTCTCCAAACGCTACGACATCTGCATCATCCGGGTCGTAGCCGGTGCGCAGCAATTGCCGGTTGATGTAGTCTACGGCAAATCGTCCTGTTTCCTGCGAATCGGCTAATGTATCGGAAACGGAGGCCGCCTGGTTGCTACTGATGAGGATGCTGCCGACGGCAAAAATCACGATAAGGCTCAGTGTCATCGAGATCATCAACTCAATAAGGGTTAAGCCGTGCTGTAACGAAATTCTGTTCTTCATGGTCTGAATACCACGCTGTAATCTTCGCGTTGATCTTCTGCAAGGGTGCCTTGCTCTAATCGATAGACTTCATTGCCCTGCGCATCTCTACCTGCAGTTCTTGAATTCCAGCTTACGGTTATGCGGTAGTCTCCGTTACCTTCATCGCTGATCGAAAGGCCGGGTGTATTGATAAACGACGCTGAGCTACTGAACCCATCCTCGCCTGTCAGCGTATTAATGCCACATAGAGCTTCATATTGATCGAAGAGGGCGAGGTCCTCGTTGCTACAGTCTGCTGCAGGGGCTACCTGAGCACCGTTGGTAGAATGGGCTGCGCACATTTTCACTGCCTCCAGTGGATCATTACAGCTGAGTTCCCTGTCAGTCACGTAACTGTCGACTGCAACTGCATTTGCTCTGATGCGATTAATCAAGTCATTTGCGACCCAGATCGCATGGGTTCTGTTACCTGTATCTGACACTGTTCTGATTGACTGCATCTGCATGGCACTCAATCCCAGAAGGCCGATAGTTGTAATCACAATGGTGACCAACACCTCAATAAGGCCGATGCCTGACTGATTATTTATTGGATGCATGCGAGCTCCGTTACTGCAATTTGACCTGATATCAGGAGGGAAAATTGTTTATCTTCATTACCTGTGCAGCCTGATGTGCGTACTGTGATCGTATCGGTAGCCTCTATTTGTCCTGTCGGGGTGAACGCGACTGTGTTCAATCCGTTTGCACTGATAATGGTCACTCCGTCATCCAAAGCACCTCGCTGCCTGAGGATGTCTCCAGACCCTTCTGCAACAATTTGCCACCCGTTGGCTATGTCTCCGTTGCGAGGCGATATGCGAACGGTATCACCACGCGAGATGGCATGGCTCCGCGAGAACTGCAGGTCAAGCTCGAAAAGCTCGGTAATACGTTCGGCGCGAGAGTTGTTCACCATGCCACTCATGGATGGAATGGCAATGGCTGCAACGATGCCGACAATAGTCAGTGTGACCATCAGCTCCAGGAGAGTAAAACCATTCGAAAATGCCGATGATTTCATAGTTTGTGCCATATTTAAGTTCACGTGTCCTAAATGCTACGGGCGCTATTGTTACATGCTTATAGTATTTTGAACGTGCACTGGTTCCGAGTTCTCTCAGACGAGCGGGTATTATCCGTTTGTGAGTGGACTTTGGTGGCGTTATTTGGCACATTTTCGGTAGCAAATTACTCTATAGCAGCTGATACCTGACACTTGGCTTCGTTCATGAGCATGTGACTGCGTCGCCGCTAGAGTCCTCAACGAGCCCATCGTTATTGCTATCTTCACCCAGTCTGATTCTGCCCGCGCCCGATACTATGATGGTTGCTGACAGGTTAGTGCTTCCATCCATACAGACTTTCAGCGTGCCGTTGTGGCCGAAGGCGCTGCCATTTGGTCGGAACATGATTGCACTGGCCCGGCTGTGATCTCTTTCTAGACGGTTTTCAGGTTTCTCCACTGCGGAGACAATACTTATTGTCGTCTCATCTGGGTCTAGAGCGCTGTTTTGATTAGAGTCGACAAAGATAGTGAGCCTATCTGCCCAGTCGTTGCCGCACGCATTACTACTGGTAAGGGGACACAGACTCACAGCCTCTCCTCGATACACCGCCATTGACCGACTGAGTGCGACGGCCCGGTGCAATGCTGATACCTCTGCCTTGAACTGGTTGCGCTCGATCAGTGCCCCCATCGCTGGTACCCCGACTCCAAGGAGTATTCCGCTGATCGCCACCACAACTAATAGCTCCAGCAGGGTAAAGCCATTGGCAGGCACAATTGGCGTTTGCTTTCTGATGTTCATCCCTGAACCCTCATTGATTGATAGGTAACCAGTTACGATATCAGGCATATGAGGGAGCGCACTCAGGCGCTTTTCGTATTTTTATACGGTCTTTCAAGGCTTGTTCGGGCAGGGTGACGGAGGGAGTCTAATCGCCAGTTGATTTTACTTAGTCGATCGCCAGTTTTTTCAGGCGGTATCGAAGCGCCCGGAAGCTGATGCCGAGACGTTCTGCCGCTGCGGTTTTGTTCCAGCGGGTCGCGTTCAAGGCCTCTTCAATTGCTTCCCGTTCCAGTCGTTCGAGGTACCCTTCCAGGTCACCGACGGCTTCACTATTGGAGTGATAGCCACCCTGCGGCGTTTCCGGTTCGAAGCTGAGGTCACTCAGCTGGATTTCTTCGCCTTCCATCAGGGTAAAGGCACGCTGAAGTATGGCGTCGAGTTCGCGGGTGTTTCCAGGGAAGTCGTATTCACAGATAGCCCGTAATGCCTCATCAGAGACTGATACTTCAGGCATATCCCATTGGCTGGCATAGGTCTGTAGCAGGTGGGTGGTGAGCTGCGGGATATCTTCACGGTGAGTGCGTAATGGTGGCACGCTCAGGTGTACTACGCGGATACGGAAGAGCAGGTCCTGACGGAAGTGACCCGAGCTTGCCAATGCCGGCAGGTCCGCACTGCTGGCGCTGATGATACGGATATCCAGATCATGTTCGTGAGTGTCATGCAGCGCCCGGATCTTCTTATCGGTCAGAAGCTGCAGGAGCTGGGCCTGAAACTCCAGACCAAGGTGCTCGATATTGTTGAGAAACAATGTGCCCTGGTGAGCATTCTGGACGAGGCCATCATGAAGGGTGCCGTGATCGTCCATATAGCCGAACAGGGTCTCCGCTGCGTTCTCGTCCTGAAGCGCGTCACAGTTAACAGTAATAAAAGGGTGGGTAGTTCGTGAGCTAAGCAGGTGAATAGCGCGTGCAATACCTTCTTTGCCTGTGCCGTATTCGCCCTGAATAAATACCGGTGCCTGAGTGCGTCCGACTTTGCGCAGCGTGGTGCGCAGTTCCTGCATCGGGGGGGAGTCGCCAATAATAAGATTGGTGCATTGCTCCGGGAGTGTTCCCGTTACTTTCGACAGTCTTAGTGCAGCTGTTGCCAGATTTCGTAGTTGCTGAATATCAAGCGGTTTAGCAACAACATCGAAAGCGCCTGCTTTAAGGGCATTCACGCCGACTTCCATATTGCCAAACGCAGTGATCATAGCCACCGGCATGTCCGGGTAGTTGCGATTGCAGTGATGGATTAACTGAATGCCATCACCGTCGGGCAGTTTCATGTCGGTGATACAGAAATGGAAATTTCCCGACTCAAGTAATGCCATGGCTTCAGTGACATTGGCAGCCTGTTCGCATTTTATATCGATGCGTTCCAGGGCCATGCCTATCAGCTCGCGAATGTCCTGCTCGTCATCAACGATCAGTGCGCATAAGTCGGGCAGCATTGCCGGGGAGTTCCTGTTTGTCATCATGGCCTTATATTATTACTGAGTTGAGTTGACGCTGGTGTGACATATCCCGCAGTTTCATGCGCGTTTCATCCTGACAAGAAAACGTGCGCCCGGGTCGTTACCAGCAAACTCGATGCTTGCCTGGTTGGCCTGACACAGTTCGCGACATAAATAGAGTCCTAATCCTGTACCGTCGTGTTCGGTAGTATTGAAGGGCTCAAAGAGCCGCGATACCTGGTTATCAGCAATGCCAAAGCCGTTGTCTGTGATTTCAAGGGATGCACTACTATCGGATTCTGAAAGAATACGTAAGACGACTTCAGCCTCCTGTTTCCGTGCTTTCCGGGCATGCCGCAGACCATTCTGACACAGGTTGGTCAGGACCTGATTCAGATGATCCGGGTCGAATAGTACGGTTAACTCGCTATCAGCATCATAGGAAAATATCAGACAATTCTCACCACTGACCTGACGGAAGTTCTGACAAAAGTTGTCGACGTAGCTATGGAGTTTCAGAGGTGTAGCTGTTGGCCGCTTGCCTCGTGAGAGCTGCAGGATGTCCCCAATAATACGATTAATTCGTTGGCTGTTGTTTTCAATAATGGCGGTCAGCTTCTTATCTTCAGCGGGCAGGCGCTCAGATTCGTCCAGCAGTTGTGCGGCCTGATTAAGAGCTGAAAGTGGATTACGGATTTCATGGGCAATACTGGCGGTGAGGCGACCTAACGATGCCAGCTTGGCTTGCTGAACTTCTGCTGAGAGACGCGCTTCGTCTTCAATAAGCAGTAGACAATCCTCATCGGGGCCTTCTGCCTCCAGACGGGTGACTGTCAGCCCCTGCAGTTTTCCCGCAAGGCTTTCCTGAGCCGGTGCCGTTATCAGCCACTCAGGTACCGCGGCGCCGGGTTCCAGCTTAAACCAGGATGCCGCAGTGTCATTAATAAACAGAATCCGTTTTTCTTTCGAACAGGCAATGATGCCATCCGGCAGTTTCATCAACGCCTGCTGGCTCAGGCGCTGTAAGCGCTGAACATCACGGGCGGTATCCTGAGCGAGATTCAGTGCGGCATCGATACGATGCGACAGCAGCTGAGTTAACCAAGCGAGAGCAAAGCAGATGCCCCCATACACACCGGTATTGGCCGTATCCCTGATGCCAAACTCGCCCGGTGCGATATGTTCGGTATAGATGACCGCAAGACTGAGCCAGGCAGCAACGCTGTACCCCAGTATGCCTGGGGCGAGTAGATTGGCCATGACGACCGGTATCAGCAACAGGCTAGAGAAACCGGCGGTGAGTCCGCCCGAAGCGAACATCATGCCGGTCAGCAGCGCTGTTTCCAGGAACAGGTAGGTGGTAGCTCCTTGCGAATCGGTTGTCCGGGTTATTAGCGCGACGAAGACCGCGGCTGCAAGTACATAAAGCGATGAAAGTACGAGAAAGAGGTGGGGAGCCTCTTTGCCAACGATGACGTCCATTGAATCGAGACCGTCGACGACGACGATCGACAGCGCAAGAATCAGCGAATAGTAGCTGTAGAGCGACAGCAGGCGGCTGCCCCGTCCGATGGAAATTGGATGATTCATTAGTCTTCCGGTTTGCGTCCTGATGCGTATTTCCAGACAATACGCGCATTACTGAAGAGAGTACCCCCAGACCATGTCCAAGTCACTGACTGCCACCCTGAAAATTGCGTTGGCGCAATGTAACTTTCACGTCGGCGATATCCCCGGCAATACGGCGAAAATTATAGAAGCAGCCAAGAAAGCTGCCGACGATGGTGCTCAGCTGATTGTATTCAGTGAACTCGCTCTGACGGGCTATCCGCCCGAAGACCTGCTGATGCGTCCAAGTCTTGAGCCCCGTATCAACGAGGCGTTGAGAGAAGTCGCGGCGGTCAGTCATGATATTGCCATCGCGATAGGTTACCCAGTCACCAGGGATAATCGTCTCTACAATTGCGCAGGGGTCTGGTCTGAGGGTGTTTGTCTTGGAGAGTACGCCAAGCAGGAGCTACCGAATTATCAGGTCTTCGATGAAAAACGCTACTTCTCAGCCGGTAAAGACGCGAAGGTGGTAGAGCTACATGGCGTTAAACTGGGGCTTACCGTGTGCGAAGACGTCTGGTTTGATGCGCCAATAGCCATGGCTGCCGACGCCGGAGCCGATGTCATCCTGAACCTCAATGCCTCTCCGTTCCATAGCGGGAAGCAGCAGGAGCGTATAGACCTCATTAAGAAGCATACATCCCAGCACAAATTGCCGGTTCTTTATGTGAATCAGTCGGGTGGACAGGACGAGCTGGTGTTTGATGGCAGTTCATTTGCCGTCAATGCTGCGTCCGAATGCGTGTTGCAGATGGCCTCCTGGCGGGAAGATCAGGCGTATGTGGTGTTCGGGCAAGGCGAGTTACGTGCTGAGTCTGAATCGCGGGAGGCGCGGGAAGATGGTCTTGCCAGCCTGTACAACGCTCTGGTCGTTGGCGTTCGTGACTATGTGAATAAAAACCGCTTTCCAGGGGTCGTTCTTGGTCTTTCTGGCGGGATAGATTCAGCGTTGACGTTGGCCGTTGCGGTGGACGCGCTTGGGCCAGAACGTGTCCGTGCCGTTATGATGCCATTTACCTACACCTCTGGTATGAGCAAAGAGGATGCGGCGCTGCAGGCTGAGGCCATGGGAGTTAAGTATCAATCTATTTCGATTGAACCTATGTACCGTGAATTTATGTCTGCGCTTGCCCCGGACTTCGAGGGCCTGAAGGTCGACACCACCGAAGAAAACCTTCAGTCCCGTTGTCGCGGTGTGTTGTTAATGGCGCTATCGAATAAGACCGGCTACATGGTTCTGACAACCGGCAACAAAAGTGAAATGGCAGTCGGTTATGCGACGCTCTATGGTGATATGGCTGGTGGCTATGGTGCATTAAAAGACGTGTATAAAACCAAAGTCTTTGCCCTTGCCGAGTATCGGAATTCTATATCACCTGTTATCCCTCAGCGTGTGATTGACCGGCCCCCTTCCGCGGAACTTGCGCCGGATCAGGTCGATGAAGACAGCCTGCCAGCGTACCCTGTGCTGGACGATATTCTGGAGCGGTACATCGAACACGATGAAAGTGCAGAGCAGATCATCACGGCCGGACATAATCGAGAAGACGTGATGCGGGTAGTGCGGCTGGTGGATGTGAACGAATACAAGCGACGTCAGGCGCCGATCGGTGTTCGGGTGACTCGCCGTGGATTTGGTCGTGACCGTCGTTATCCTGTGACAAACGGCTGGAAGGCGGGCATCTGAATTTTTTCCGGCTGTCAGGATAACGCTACAGTCATTGGCTGCGTGTTAGGGGCGAGAAGAGCTAATAACTCACTAAGCAGCACGCTCATTCAAACGATTCGCGCGCTTAAAGGTTCCCATATCGTTAAAGCGGATGCCATGACGGCGAAGCACTTCATGGGATTCTTTCTCGCTTAAATGGCGAATATAGAAGGGGTCACGCACTACAAAATGGTGGATCGCGTGAGTGCTGCCAAAGTTAAAGCAGAACAGTTGCAGTGGAATTAGATACCACTTATTCATCACCTGACATTGCTCATGAATAATCCCCGGCGTGTTGTCACCAAAGTAATGCATATTCGATGAAATAAAGTGCAGACAGAAAGTACGCAGCACGTTGGGTGCAATCAGGATAACAACGGTCGCAGTTACCCAGGCTTCCTGTGCCAGCAGCCATTGTGGCCAGTCAATCGTTGTTCCTGATGCCCAGGCAATGCCATTAGCCAGATGAAATAGTACGAAGCCATGCCAGATTGTGTAGCAGATGTACCCGACAGGGTTAAAACTGAGCGCACCGATAATTCTTAAGTTTTTAATGTCTGTTTTATTGATTTTACCTTGCTTCAGTAACTTTTTCGGCACGACGAAGTATTTCCCAGCGCGCAGATAAAAAGCCAGCATGTTGTCGCCGACCATCAGGAAACGCTTCCAGTCCCATTTTTCGCCGTTGGTAATACCGCGTTCTTCCAGATCTGTTTCTGTGCCTGATACTTTATGGTGATGCAGGTGTAGGTAGCGACGAATCCAGGGATTCTGGGTAAGGGGACGTGCGAGGTAGACACCTGCCATCATCAAGTGATGCCAGACAGGCTGCTTACGGAAGTACATGTAATGGATCAGGTCGTGCTCCAGCTCATGCAGTAGTGATGTCCAGAACGCACTCAATACGATAACCAGCCAAGCCGGCATGATGCCTTCCAGCCATAGCACGCCGTTCAGAACCATTCCCGCAATACTCACCAGAAAAATGCCCATGCCTACGGCATTCTGGTGCTTAACCAGAAGCGGATGACGAGCTCTAACCTTGTCGCTCACCTGCATCAGTTCTTTCTGAATCTGACGATCTTTAGCGCGCAGTGCCTGAAAGCGTTCGCTGTTTTTATCCGTGGTATCAGTCATACTTATACTCCAAACTCGTGGCCTAGCAGACGTACACAGGCCTTTGATTACATACTGGAGAGAAACCTGTTTCCATGCTTTGCACTCACCGCCAACCAGTTGACCGGAGACGCCAATGACTGAGCAACCTAAAGCGGTGGCCATGTTTCTGCGCCCGCTGGCCAATCTGCTGCAACAGCATGGTGATGATCCCGCGGCCTTGTTTGCTGAGTATGGTGTCTCGGTAGAAGATACGTTTAACCCGGAGGTCTGGATCAGTGTGGATGCGACCTCTGCCTTACTGACCGCTGCTGAGAATCGTCTTCAGGACCCTTCTCTGGGCATCAATATGGCTCGTCGAAGTGAATATTCTGCATTTGGTGGACTGGGGTTGGCACTGTCTGCGGGTGGCAGCATGCTCAGTGTTCTTCAGCGCCTCGCTCGCTACCAGAGGCTGATCAGTGATGCGGTTCAGGCCGAGCTGGTGGTTGAAGATACTACCGTGTGCGTGCAGTTTCGCCCTTCAAGCGGGCACGTGCCTCACCCGCAGGGAATACAGTATGTGATGTCCAGTCTGATGCGATTAGTCAGACTCAGGGTAGATCCGGCGTTGAACCCTCTCGAAGTTCATGTGGCACATCATGACGACGATTATTGCGCCTCGATGGCCCGCTACTTTCGTGTGGCGCCAACCAGAAGCGACTACTACGGTCTGACCTTCGACCGGAAGCAGGCAGCTGCCGAGCTTCACTCCAGCGACAACCAGATGGTTGCCATGCTCGAAGCAACACTGAATGAGCGACTCGCTGAGCAGGAAAAAGGCTCACTCGTGATTCAGCTATCGTTATGGCTCGAAGGACAGCTTCCCGAAGGCGAGCCCAGCTTGTCCGATGCTGCTGAACGCTTTCACATGAGTGTGCGTAGTTTGCAGCGGCGTCTGACTGACGAAGACCTGAGTTGGAAAGCCCTGCTCGAGAAAACGCGCCGGACGCTGGTGGAGCGACACCTGGCACTGCCCGGTACTACCATCACACAGCTGGCGTTTATGCTCGGCTTTTCAGACGTCAGTGCATTTTCCCGTGCTTTCAAAAAATGGTACGGCGTATCTCCGACTCAATTTCGCGCCAGCGAAACCTCTCAAAACCAGTAAGACTCCTGCAATACGCATCGGCCTCCGGTCCAGAGGCCTTTGTCCATACACGGTTTTATTAAAATTAATAAGTGTATTGTGAGTGAAGTTACAAATGAAAAACATTTGTATTTGCAATTGAGTGAAAATAGTATACGCGCAAATTCCCCCGTATGGACCTTAAACATGAAGTTTCGAAATCAGCTTTTTCCTTTGAGTGCACTCGCTGCAGCGGTTGTTGCTTCTTTCTCTGCAACAGCAGAAGAGCAGCCGATCGAATTGGATAAGTTCGTTGTTACGGCGGCCGGTTATGAGCAGAAAGTGGTTGATGCTCCAGCCAGTATCTCTGTAATCACTCAGGAAGATCTCCGTTCACGCCCTTATGTCACGCTTCTGGATGCCGTCCGCGAACTGGAAGGTGTCGATATCGGTGAGACCCGAGATAAAACCGGGCAGGGTACTATCTCAATCCGTGGTATGGGGGCAGATTACACCCTGATCCTGATTGATGGTCGTCGTCAGAATAACCATGGTGATATCTATCCGAATAATTTCGGTGGTAATCAGTTCAACCACATTCCGCCGATTGATGCGATCGAACGTATTGAGGTTATCCGCGGACCAGCGTCTACCCTATATGGAGCGGATGCTCTGGGCGGTGTAATCAACATTATCACCAAGAAGGTGACCGATGACTGGACTGGTTCTGCAAGTATCAGTCGCACCTTTCAGGAGTACGATGAGTACGGTGCAGATACCACGGCTGATTTCAGTGTGGCAGGTCCGTTAATTGAAAACGTACTGGGTATGGAGCTGCGCGGCAGTATCTATAAGCGCGATGCATCAGAGCCAGAGTACGACTCAGTCATAGACCCGAACGGTGTTGAACAGACACGCTCTCTCGGTTTCGGCAGTGGCGGTAAAACCACAGATAATATCAATCACAATATGGGCGTAGGCCTGAACTGGAAGCTGGCCGATAACCAGAGTCTGACTTTCGACTACGATACATCCAAGCAGGTATACGATAACGAGCCACTGGAAGATGGCAGCTTCCCTCTCGGGACGGTCGACAGTATCGATACCCTCTGGCAGGCCCGGGGCGGTGTGGTTAATCCGCGTGCAGGTTATGCACAGGATCAGGAGTTCACCCGCGACTAGTGGGCTATCGCTCACGAGGGCAGCTGGAGTTTTGGTAAGAGCCTGGTGTCTTTGCAGAACATCGAGACAAATAACAACGGCCGTACCGTACCGCTGTCAGTGTCTGAAAGACAATTGCTGCAGGAGATGTACGATGGTACGGGTGATTACGCGGGCCTGAGTGAAGACGAGCGCCGTGCGATTGCCGAGGAGACCTTTCTGCCGCGTCCGGACCGTACTATGGAAAGCAGCCAGTATACGCTGGATGCCAAGCTGGAAATTCCGGTCGAAGATCTGGCCGGTGACCACCTGTTTATCGTCGGCGGTCAATATATTGATGCCGAGCTTACTGACGGTGTATTTGGACGTGAAGATGGTGAGTCGGGAGAGGTATCAGACTTCACGACATACGCGTTGTTCGCTGAAGACAGCTGGACCATGGTGCCAGATTTTACGCTGACTGCGGGTCTTCGCTATGACGATCACGATGCTTTCGGTAGCAATGTCAGCCCTCGCCTCTATGCGGTATACAGCCTGACGCCTGAATGGACGGTGAAAGGTGGTGTGAGCAGTGGCTATAAAACACCAAAAACGACTGACCTTTATGATGGCGTTACGGGCTTCGGTGGCCAGGGTACCGTTCCTTTTGCGGGAAATCCGGATCTGAAACCGGAGAAAAGTCGCAATACCGAAGCAGCTGTTTACTGGGAGTCCCTGGTCAACCGTCATAGCTTTAACGCGACCATTTTCCACAACCGCTTCGAAGATAAAATTGCCCGTGGTGACTCAGTACAGACATGTGCTCAGACTGGCGGTGAACGCCCTTGTGTGAACCTTGGTGAATACGAAGATTTGGGTTATGACTCGTGGGCTCAGGTAATCAATATCGATGATGCGTTGATCCGTGGTGCGGAAGTCGCTGGTCGTTTCCAGATCATTGATGCACTGGCTGTACGTGGTAACTACACCTACACCGACAGCCGACAGCTTTCTGGTTCGCAGGAAGGTCAACCGCTGACGAATACGGCGGAGCACATGAGTAATGTCACTCTCGATTGGGATGTGAATACTAAGTTGAATGTGCAGCTGACCAGTGAGACACGCTCGGCTCGCTTCCGCGGCGTAGATGATGATAACGATCCTCTGTACTACAAGGATTATCGCGTACTGCACCTCGGCGCAACCTATGCGGTGAATAGCTACTTCAGTGTGTACGGCCGTATTAACAACCTGTTGGATCAGGACTTCACCACCTACAGTGTTGAGTACGACGATATCGATGGGGATGGAGAGTACGAATATGCTTCGGGTCGGGGTGCTGTCAGCGAGGTTGTATTCGAAGACGATTACAACAACAAAGACAAGCGTCGTAACCTCTGGGTAGGTCTGAACGTACGTTTCTGATCAGAGATCAGAATGAATAGAAAAGGGCCGGAAGGCCCTTTTTTTACGGACGGATATCATCTTTTGATAATGCATAGAAGTGCCATTATCAAATAAAAATACTTCTCATTAGCGTGCCGTTTGTTAGTATTCTCACCGTTCGCTGATGGGCTTTTTTGGATGGTGTCATGTTTTCTCGATTTTTACCCGGCACATTGCGCCAGTGGCACTGGATCAGTTCAGCAGTGTGTCTGGTGGGCATGATTCTGTTCGCATTCACAGGTATTACTCTCAATCACGCCGCTGATATCCCGGCAGATCCTGAACGCACAACCGTCGAAGCAGAGCTCTCACCGGGCATGCTCAGTGCGGTTCAGAGTCGCTCGGAAGGACCGTTGCCTATGGCCGTTCGTCGTTGGCTGAGCGATGAACATGATATCCCCACTCCAGATGCTTATGCCGAATGGGATGAGTATGAAGTCTACCTCGGCATGCCCAAACCCGGCGGGGATGCCTGGCTAAGTATTGATCTGGAAACAGGCAGTTTTATTTATGAAAACACAGATCGTGGGGTGATTTCTTACCTTAATGACCTGCACAAAGGCAGAAATACCAATACCGCGTGGTCGTGGTTTATCGATATTTTTTCGGTGCTTTGTCTGGTTTTTTCCCTGAGCGGATTATGGTTGCTCGCTCGTTATGCCAGACAACGCCCAAGTACCTGGCCACTTGTGGCATTCGGCGTTATTGCACCCATTATTTTACTTGTTCTCGCTGCGCACTAAGGAGTCGCTTATGAAATTAATTACATCCGGACTGATGGCGGTTGCTACTTTCGCATCATTTGCGCAGGTACAGGCGGCTGATCTTTCCGTCTCCGTAGAGATCCCGGAATTAGATGTCGCTGAATATCACAAGCCTTACGTTGCTATCTGGATTGAAGATGATCGCAATCAGGTCGTCAGTAATCTGGCCGTCTGGTACGACGTCGATATGCGCAATGCCGAGGGTGAAAAGTGGCTGAAAGACATGCGTCAGTGGTGGCGCAGAAGCGGCCGTTCACTGGAGATGCCGGTCGATGGCGTCAGCGGTGCAACTTATGGTCCGGGCGGTTATGAGCTGGAGTTTACGCCGGGCAAGGCTCCTCTCGCAGACCTCAAGCCTGGCGACTATCGCCTACGTGTTGAAGCGGCACGTGAAGTCGGTGGCCGCGAACTGATCAACATTCCTTTCAGCTGGCCTCAGAGCAGCGAAAAGACACTTAAAGAACAGGGTAGCTCTGAACTTGGCGCTATCGAACTGACCATCAAACCTTAAGGAAATGCAGATGAAAACGAACTTATTAAAGCCTCTTCTACTGGCGGCTCTTATTGCTGGGACTCTGTCTGCGGAAGCTCATCGCGCATGGATTCTTCCACAGGAAACACAGCTCTCGGGCGAAGAGCGTTGGGTCGGTTTTGAAGCGGCAGTCTCTAACGATATTTTTGTCGCGAACTATCACGCCGTTCGCCTCAATGATCTCACTGTGATACAGCCAGACGGCGATAAAAGTGAAGCAGAAAACCTGCATACCGGTAAGTACCGCACTGTCTTCGACGTAAAGCTTGAGGACGAAGGCACCTACAAAGTTTTCACGGCAAGCAATGGTATGCGCGCGATGTGGGAAGAAGACGGTAAACGTCGTATATACCCTGGCCGTGGCGAGCAATACACCGAGGAAGGTTTCGCTGAGAATGTTCCCGAAAAAGCGGACAAGCTGCGTGTAATGCAGTCGTCGCGTCGTATGGAAACCTTTGTCACACTCGGTGCACCAACAAGCGATGCACTTAAGCCAACCAATAAAGGACTGGAACTGGTTCCAGTAACGCATCCGAACGATCTCTATTCTGGTGAGCAGGCGACTTTTAAGTTTCTGATTGATGGCGAGCCTGCTGAAGGCGCCGAACTGACCGCCATTCGTGAAGGAACCCGTTATCGCAACAGTCAGGATGAAATCAGTGCCGTTGCAGACAAAAAAGGCGAGGTTAAACTCAATTGGAAAGGTGCTGGCCGCTACTTTATCGAAGTCGAATATAAAGACGATAAAGCGAAGAAACCGGCTACGGAACGCACGGGCTCTTACGTGACTGTGCTTGAGGTCTTACCGGACTGATTTATGTTGACGGTGGCTCCCTACATTCAGGCCGGAGCTCTTTTTCTGGCCTGGGTAGCTTTTACATTCTGGTGTTATCGACGAGTGATAGCGCGAAGTATCGAAGTAAGGGAGCACACCTATGCCGATACCATTGTCGCTTTTGCGAGTGAGAGTGGCTCTGCTGAGTCACTTTCGCAGCAACTGGTTAAAATGTTGAGAAGCCAGGGAGCGAAGGTACTTCACCTGCCACTTAATCAAGTCACGTCTGAACGGATGACTAAGTCACGCTCTCTGTTCGTGATTGCAAGTACCTACGGTGAGGGCGACGCGCCAGACAATGGTCGGTTTTTTATACCTTCCATAAAAAAAACGACAGCCTGCTATCCAGAGCTGTGCTTCTCGATTCTCGGCCTGGGGGATACAAGCTATGAGCATTTCTGTGGCTTCTCCTACGATATCAATACAATTCTGCTTGAGCGTGACGCTCAGGTGCTGGCGCCTCTGGTGGCAGTAGATCGCAATGATCCCGAAACGATTGCATCCTGGTTTGCTCAACTCGCAGAGGCTGGCGTGATTCATTCTGATCAACTCAGTGCGATGGAGTTTTCGGATAGAGCGCCAGTCAATCCTCAATATCCGTTGCGCTTTAAAGGCCGTCGTCACCTTAACTCCGGAAGTCCTGGTGCGCCGATATACGAAGTCACACTGGATGTGAGAAACCAATTCAGCTGGCAGGCGGGGGATATAGTTCAGCTTCATATGAAAGGGCAGATTCGCGAATACAGTATTGCCAGCATCCCCGAGGAATCTGAGCTGATGCTGCTGGTTCGCGAACAGAATCATCCGGATGGCACCCGAGGCCTGGGGTCTGGCTGGTTGTGCCACCAGGCGACTACTCTCGATAGTGTTGATGTTTCGATACGCTGTAATCCGTCTTTTCACTGCTCCGCAGACGTTGAGAAGCTCATTTTGGTTGGAAATGGCTCTGGTCTGGCGGGCCTGAGGGCCCACCTGAAAGCAAGAGAATTGTCTGATCAACATGACAACTGGCTGATATTCGGAGAGCGTTCTCCACTGTTTGACCGACACTGGGATGACCAACTGACCGCTTGGTATGAATCCGGACACCTTTCTTATTTTAACCGGAGTTATTCCCGCGCTGAGTCTTCTGAGTTGGCCTCAGTAGCTGGTGAAGCAAGCGTGGGCTATGTTCAGGATGTTGTTGCAGAAAACAGCGAGCGGCTCACACGTTGGGTGAATGCCGGGGCCACGATTCTCGTATGTGGAAGCCGCGATGGTATGGCTCAGGATCTGGATCACCAGCTTTGCACTATATTAGGCGGTGATCAGGTTGAAGCTTTGACGGCAGCGGGACGCTACCGTCGGGATGTCTATTAGGTCAGCGTATCATCAGCCTGCTTCGTCTAATTGCTCTGAGCGCGTAACCTGATTGCGGCCGTTCTCTTTGGACTGATACAGGCAGGCATCAGCAACGCTTAATAGTTTCTCTTCCAGTCCGGGTTGCGACGGGATGGTGCATGCGACACCGATGCTGATGGTCATGTTTTTGCTCTGATTACCTTGAGTCACGGTTGTTTTTTCAAATGCTGATCTAAGTATTTCGCCAACCTGAGCAGCGCGTTCTTCAGTTGTTTTAGGCAGGACGACAACGAACTCTTCACCACCATAACGGGCGGCAAATGCCCCCGGCATAGTGACCACCTTGCGGATAAGTTGGGCGGCACGTACCAGACACAAATCACCAAACGCATGGCCATAATTATCGTTCAGCTTTTTGAAGAAATCGATATCGACCATCATGACACTGATCGGGTGCTGGTCTTTGTATGATTGCTCGTAGTGGTCACGGAAAACCTGATCAAAGTATCGGCGGTTAAAAAGCTTGGTCAGGCCGTCGGTCACACTTAACTCTTCAAGTCTGCGGTTGGCTTTCTCCAGCGCCGAAGTACGTTCTTTAACCTTATTGTCCAGCTCCTGATTCATGGCGACCTGCATATCAAGAAGCTTAGTCTGAGAATTAATCCTCAGCTCTTTCTCCTGATTCATCTTATCTGCAAAGGCGATGGAAAGGAGTGAAAGTTCCGCAATAAAGCCAATCGCAAAGGCATGGTTTCCGAGCTCTGTCGCTGGAATCTTGCCGGTCATATCCAACAGGTACCAGCCTATGAAAACCAGATGCGCAAACCAGGCGATAGTGAACAGTCGAGCTGACTTCATCCCCATGACCCAGCCTTTTATGCCGATGTAGAGAGCACAGACAACGCCAAACAAGGCAATGGAGTGACCGAGCTTAACAATCAGACTGTAGGGCACAGTGAAGCTCGCAATCGACATGACGATCAGGGTGAATAGCATCAGGTATGCAACCGATCGGTCCAGTACAGAACCGAAGTTCTTCAGGTCGATAAATTTGAGCACAAAGGCCATGGCGGTAAGTTGAACAAACGGTGCCAGAAAGGCGATGACCTGGTTATTTACGCCGGGTCTGTCACCCCAGAAATACTGCTCACCAAAGCCAAACATAGTTGCCTGCATGACACCGGCACTGAGAAGGTACAGTACATAAAGAATGTACGAGCTTTCTGTGAGTGAGAAGTACAGGAACAGGTTATACAGCGCCATGATGGCGATAATTCCAAGAAAGGCGCCAGCCCAGAGATAGAGCAGCTTTTCTTCTTCAGCGGCTTCCTTGTAGCTCATCAGGTCCAGTGGCATCAGCAGCGGGCCGGGTGTAGATATCCGGATGTAGATTTCCTGCTCATCGGCGCTCGCATCGTCAAGCGGGAACCAGAAGGTTCGCTGATCAATAGGGCGACTATCAAATGGCAGCTGGTCACCTGCTGAGAAGTGACGGATCACTCTTCCACGCTCAAAAAGGTAGAAGTCGACGTAGTCATGATGTGGGTAGTTGAGGCGCACAATGGGTTGCCCGAAGGCTTCAGACACGCCGGCAAGACGCACTCTCGCCCAGACCGGCTGGCTGGTTTGCCCGAGGTTGTTGTTAATGTTCTGGCGGTGGTGCCAGTCTTCTTCCGGACGCACGAGTATTTCGTCCAGCGTTTCTCCGTTCCGCTCTGATACGAACTCGAGTAGCGGTAAGAGACTGACTTTGTCACCGGTGAAATGGACGGTTTCGATGGCGTGAGCCCGGTGCGCCAGAAGAGCGGCAATCAGAATCGTCAGAGACAGCAGTGCCTGAAGGCAATGAATTAGCAGACTGTGTCGCTGACCACGCGACTCTGGATGTATTTTTGGAACTGGCATTCCGGACCCTGTACTTCCCCGAATATTCTCTATTAAAGCTAGTTCAGATTGGGGCAGAGTCAACGACTCAGGACCCGGAATTACGCAGGAATGCGACCTGGTTCCGACCATTACGTTTTGCGGTGTAAAGCAGGCTGTCGGGCAAGGCCATGATTTCCGACAAGCTGTCTTCACCGGAACCCGGCTGGACCTGAACAACATAACTGGAAAGCGAGATCTCATCCGTCAGCTGCTGCAGGTCAAGTGTCCGTATGTCACTGGCGTGCGATTGAACGTTGAACATCAGTAACAAGCAGGCGACAACCAACCCAGCACTCAATTGTACTGCGTGGCGTGATCCGCTGATGATGCTCGGAAATGGCACTTAATCGTGCTCCTTATTGTTAGATTCTGAGCTGCTCTACACGTGGTAAAACTCAGCTTCTTGATGCCCAGAATAGCCTCAAGTGGCAGCAAAGTAGTGCATACAAGTCACAATCTATCTTATTGACCGGGAAATTTACCTTTCATTGACGGGTGTCTATCTGGCTGAGTGTTGAGCATTGAAAGAAGAGTAAAGGAACAGTTGAATACAGTTGGGCCTGGATTGGGGGATTACGTCGTGGCCATGACTAGCAACCACGAATCGGGCTCAAGAGGATAAGGTTAAAGCGAGGAGTAAGGCAATTAAGTGAGATGACTCTGAGTGGAGAAAAAGCCTGACCGCTCATACAGTCTCCTGCAGAGAGTGTCCGCTAGAGTCTGGCCAGGCAGTCAGGCGATTTATGACGTGAACTACAGCGAGAGTTGTACCAACATACGTAACCCGGTAAACAGCAGAACAATGGCAAAGATTTTTTTGAGCAATCCCGCATCAAGTGATGAGGCAAGCCGGGCGCCCACGGGTGCGAACAGTACCGTCAACGGCACTATGCAGATAAATCCAATCAGGTTGACTAAACCAAAGGTGCCAACGGGTGCATCTTCTGGGGTCGTACCTAGTAAAAGCATCACCAGTGCGCCTGGCAACGCAATAATTAGCCCGATTGCCGCTGCCGTTCCTACGGCTTTATGCGCAGGATAGTTAAACAGGGTAAGCAGTGGTACAGAAAGCGTGCCCCCACCTATACCGACCATCGCACTGAAAAAACCGATTGACGATCCCATGACGGCCTGGCCGCCAGAACTGGGTAATCCCGGGAACAATGCGGGCTTTCCTGCTCTGAACAACATGTTCAGTGCCGCAAGTGTTGCAATGATACCGAACAGGAGGGTCAGCCAGTCGCCGTCTGCGCGAGTTACCAGCCAGCTTCCTGCCAGAACACCCGTCAGGATAAACAGACTCCAGCGTTTAAACAGATCAAGATCTACATTGCCAAGCCGGTGATGTGAGCGGATTGAACTGATGGAGGTCGGAATGATCGTTGCGAGTGAAGTGGCTGTCGCGACTAACATAGCTGAATCGGCTGATACGCCAAAACCCTGAAACAGGAAATACAGCACAGGCACAATTACAATACCGCCGCCCACACCCAATAGCCCAGCAAGAATTCCAGCGAATACCCCTGTCACTACCAATGCCAGAATGGTCATCAGATGACCCGACATAAATTCAATAATATCCATGTTTAACCCGCCAGTTCTTTGCGAATGATCTCTGCGCCAGCCGCCAGAGCCTGCAACTTCTGACGCGCAATCTCCCGTGAAAGAGGGGCCATACCACAGTTAGTGCAAGGATAAATCTTATCGGCATCGGCGTATTTCAGTGCTTCACGAAGCGTCGCCGCGACTTCTTCTGGTGTTTCAATCGTATCGGTTGCTACGTCGATGGCGCCCACCATAATCTTCTTACCCTTAAGTAGAGTCAGAACTTCCATCGGGACACGGCCGTTATGGCATTCCAGCGAAACAATATTAATGCTGGATTTCTGGATCGCGGGAAACGTTGTTTCGTAATGACGCCACTCAGCCCCGAGCGTCTTTTTCCAGTCGGTGTTGGCTTTAATGCCATAGCCATAACAGATATGCACAGCGGTCTCACAGGTCAGACCTTCGGTCGCCCTTTCCAGCGCTTCGATGCCCCAGTCATTAACCTCATCGAGAAATACATTAAAAGCCGGTTCATCAAACTGAATAATATCAACGCCCGCTGCCTGTAACTCGCGGGCTTCTTCGTTCAGAGCTTTGGCGAACTCGAACGCGAGTGTTTTACGGTCCTGATAGTAATCATCGTAGAGGGTATCAACCATGGTCATAGGTCCGGGTAGAGCCCACTTAATCGGCAGGCTTGTCTGAGCGCGCAGAAACTTAGCGTCTTCAACAAATACCGACTTCTGACGACTTACTGGCCCAATCACTCCAGGTACGCTGGCGTCGTAACGGTCGCGAATACGCACCGTTTTCTTATTCTCAAAATCGACGCCGCTCAGGTTTTCGATAAAGGTGGTCACAAAGTGTTGGCGGGTCTGTTCACCATCACTGACGATATCGATGCCTGCGGCCAGTTGTTCCTGAAGCGAGACGCGCAGGGCATCCTGCTTCCCTTCGAGGAGCGCGTTGCTTTCGAGTTTCCATGGCGACCAGAGTTTCTCGGGTTCAGCTAACCATGTGGGTTTAGGCAGGCTGCCTGCCGTTGACGTTGGAAATAGCTTTTTCATTGTTAGCTCTGTTGTTAGCTCTATTGTTGGCTCTATTGTTGGCTCTTTCTGAATACAGGTAATAGTTCAGGCGAAATCGGCTGACCATTGTTCAAGAATTTTCTGGTACGGCTTAATGAAGTGTTCTTCGGCGAACTTGCCCTGTTTAATTGCCAGTTGGCTGCGTTCGTCGCGGTCATACACAACCTGCGTAAGTGAGTGATCACTGTGTGTCAGATCAGGCTGGTACTCGTACCCGGCGGCCGAATTAGCATTATAGATTTCAGGCCGATAAATCTTCTGAAAGGTTTCCATGGTGCTGATGGTGCTGATCAGTTCCAGATTCGTGTAGTCCGTAAGCAGGTCACCGATAAAGTAAAATGCCAGTGGAGCGACACTGTCTGGCGGCATAAAATAGCGGACGTCGAAGCCCATTTTTCTGAAGTACTGTTCTGTCAGTGAGGTCTCATTCGGAGTGTATTCCACCCCAAGAACCGGGTGCTGGTTTTCAGTGCGGTGATACGTTTTGGTGTCTGAAACACTGAGGCAGACAACCGGTAATTTTCCGAAATTCTCCTTGTACGTATCGGACTTAAGAAAGTCTTTAAATAGCTTGCCGTGCAGTTCGCCAAAGTCGTCAGGAATACTGAATTTTTTCTGGCCGGCATTGTATTCACGAAGCAGTACGCTGAAATCATAGTCGCGCACGTACGACGAAAAGTTATTACCTACGATCCCTTCGATACGCTTATTGGTCTTATGATCGATAATATTAGTTTTCAGTATCTCGATAGAGGGGAAGCCGTGGCCATTGCCCTCGACATCAATATCGACAGAAATAATTTCAAGCTCAAGCGAGTAGCGGTCGCCACGTGAATTATCCCACGGAGCCAGAGCATTAAAGCGGCGGTCAATCATTCGCAAGGCGCTGCGCAGATTTGCTTTGCGTTGCTCACCCCGGGCAAGGTTGGCGAAGTTAGTGGTGACGCGTGTGGCATCGGAGGGCGTGTAATCTTCGTCAAAGATCACACGCTTGAGTGTGTATGAAAAACCGTTACTCATGACTGCGTATCTCCCGTTTTCCAGGTTTTGTGTTCGATGTCGTCGCTCCGAAACTGACTCAATACCGTCTCGGATACGATCTGAGAGCACGTTTTACGCTGTTTTATGTATGAGTAAAATTGATTTTATATAATCAATGCATGATTAAATATAATGGGTTGGCGGGCGGCGAGGGCTCCCCGCTCACCATGGCTCTGAAAATGGCCGTACACATAAGTAGGGTAAATCCCCCACTGGTTCAGGCAGAGAAGGGGTGCTCGTAGTCTTTCGCGAGATCAATAAAGGCCTTCAGATAACCGATCTCCTCATCGCCTTCCCGCGTCCCCAGGAAGATCTGCTTCGCAATACCCTGCTCTCCTAGGCGAACAACATCGAGTGGCAGTTTTTGGCAGTATTCTTCCGCTAACCAGCGAGGCAAAGCGGCTACACCGCGCTGACAGGCGACCATTTGCAGCATGATCTCAGTGGTCTCGCTGGTTTTATGCTGCTTTGGGACGACGCCGGCAGGCGTCAGAAACTGTGAGTAGATATCCAGACGGTCGGTGGCGACGGGGTAGGTCAGCAAGACCTCATCGCGTAAGTCTTCTGGCTCCGCGAATGGCTGATTCGTGAGAGCATGATCTTTGGGCACCACAAGTACCTGCTCGTAATCAAACACCGGAGTAAAGCTCAGGTTACTTTTGTAGAAGGGGTCAGGGGTGACCAGCAGATCAATTTCATAGTCGAGCAGGGCACCGACGCCGCCGAACTGGAATTTCTGTTTAACATCGACATCCACATCCGGCCATGCATCCAGAAACGGAGACACTACCTTCAGGAGCCACTGGTAGCATGGGTGACATTCCATCCCGATACGCAGAGTGCCACGCTCCCCCATAGCCATCTGCTTCAGTTTATCTTCGGCGTGAAAGAGCAGAGGCAGCACCCGGTTGGCGATGTTGAGCAAGTACCGGCCTGCCTGAGTGAGTCTGAGGCTGCGACCCTCGCGAAGCCAGACAGGCGTTCCCAGGTTGTCTTCGAGTTTGCGCACCGTATGACTGAGTGCGGACTGAGTGACGCACAGCTCTCTGGCAGCGGCCGTCAGTGAGCCATGCTCTTCGACGGCCTGAATGATTCTGAGATGACTACGTTCGATCATGGCTTATCCATCTAATAATGAGGAAAAGTAATTGAATGGTGAAAATATACCATTTTCATTCATCAAACGAGTTTTCTAAGCTTATCCCTATCAGAAGTCATAGCCCGGAAGTGGGCACCGAGGACCTGCTTAATTAGTGCTAACAGGCCCTAACAACGTGAGTGGATGAATAATGAGTGAAGTGGCCGCAGTAGACGTACCAGAACGATATTCCCTTGAGTGCCGGGTAGCGAGTGTACGCTTCCTTAACCGGGGGACATTCCAGGTGGAGCTGGAATCGTCGACAGGCGCTGCCCTACGCTATGTCGCTGGCCACTATTTAGAGTTGAATATCGATATTGATGGACAGGCTCACTCTTTGTGTTACTCAGTGGCTAACCGACCTGACAGTAAAGAGCCGGGGAGGCTGCAACTCTTCATACAGAACGGCAGTCTGTTCACCGAGAAGCTGTTGCGCCGCCTTGTGCAACTATGTGGCCGTCAGGAACATCTATCAGTGACATTGCCAATGGGGCGCGCTTTTTTACAAAGCAACCTGAAACAACCCCATCTGCTGGTTGCGGCAGGTTCAGGGGTATCAAAAATAAAATGTCTGGCCGAAGAAATAGTAGCAAGAGATCCGAGTGCAGACGTCAGACTGTATTGGTCAAATAAAAATATCGATGACTTCTACCTGCTCGAGGAATTCCGGGACTGGGAAATTCAGGGCGAAAAGCTCAGTTTTACACCCATACTCGAATCTGAACATCCAGAGTGGAACGGGCGCACGGGATTTATTTTCGAAGTCATCCAGGAAGATCAATACGTCTCAGATAATACAGTCGCTTACCTCTGTGGGTCGCCTCGAATGGTGTATGGCACTATTGATCAGCTGGCACCGTATGGGCTAACTGAAGCGAACTGCTACTCTGATGTTTTTGAGTATGCGCCGCGGGATAAGCGGGTTGCGGTGTGATTGCTTCGAGCAATTATGCGAGAAGAAATTGGGAATAGGATGAGTTTAGAATTGTGATCCTCAGACAAATAAAAAGGCCCGGCCGGAGACAGAGGCGGGATTGTACTCTGGGCCATCCATGGCCCAGCCCCTTCGGGCGCCTGTGGCGGTACTGATTGCTCCCGGCAATCAGAAGAACCCGGGACTATGATGAGTTCAGAATCATGATCTTCAGACAAATAAAAAGGCCCAGTCCAAAAAACGGACTGGGCCTTTCTATTTGTTTGGTGGAGATGGCGGGATTTGAACCCGCGTCCGCCAATCCTCCACTAGAGGATCTACATGCTTAGTCTTCTCTATTGATTTAGTTCGTCACGGGCCGAGAGACAGGCCGTTCGGAACGAGCTGGATTACGTTTAGTCCTTTGGCTCCCAGCAAAGCCTCCGGACGATCCTGTAGGGCTGCGCCCTCGTCCCCCGGTTACAGGAACCCGGGTTCGGAGGTAAGCGGGGCTATTAGGCCGCTAGTGCGTAAGATTCGTCGTTTGCGAATATTTAAATGTACAACGTTTATTTACGAGATCGTCGTACGCTCTCGGCATGCACCCATAGCTTTGTAATCAACGTCGAATCCAGATCATCCCCGAATTCTGGTCGCTCTCAGCCAGGAGCTGGATCATTTCTGATCCTTGTTCTTTAGATAGGGTTAATTAGTGGAAGTTCAACCCCAGAACAGTCGCTAATATAGCACAGGTTGCAGTGAGCTGTCAGCGCACTGAGTGCTTCATAATGCGTTCTTTCTGCTTCGCCCAGTCACGGTCTTTGGCCGTGTTGCGCTTGTCATGGCTCTGCTTACCTTTGGCGAGGGCAATCTCGGCTTTGACGTGATGCCCCTTCCAGTAGAGTGCAGTGCAGACACAGGTATAACCTTTCGCCTGTACCTTTTGTGAGTAACGCTCAATCTCACGACGATGCAGCAGCAACTTGCGCTGGCGGCGAGGTTCAGCAACAACGTGCGTTGATGCCTGAGTCATCGGTGTAATCTGGGCATTATGCAGCCAGGCTTCACCACGATGAAACTCGATAAAGGAATCCAGCAGCTGAACTTTGCCTTCACGAATCGATTTCACTTCCCAGCCGACCAGCTCAAGACCTGCTTCGAGCTTATCTTCCAGAAAGAAATCGTGTTTGGCCTTTTTGTTCAGCGCGATTGTTGAGGAGCCGCTATTGGCTTTTTTCTTTTTACTCATCGCGTCAGTATAACTGACAGTGAGTCTGAAGGGCAGAGGGGTGCGCTTGAGGCAAACGTTTAAATTTCGGACAATAGCCCCTTCGCAGAATAAGGATAATGGTAATGACGTCAGATAAGCGCGGTATGCATGGTATCTGGGCTAGTCGCTGGACATTCATTCTTGCGGCCGTGGGTTCGGCTGTAGGATTAGGTAATATCTGGAAGTTCCCTTACATCACCGGTGAATACGGGGGTGGGGCATTCGTGATGGTGTATCTGCTGTGCATTCTGTCGGTAGGTATTCCGGTCATGATGGCCGAGGTGTTGTTGGGGCGTAAGGCCCGGATGAGCCCGATTAATACGATGCATCGCCTGACTACCAAGTACAAAGCGCCAGAGTTTTTCTCGGGCATCGGCTGGATGGGCGCGGTCGCAGGTTTCTTTATTCTGTCGTTTTATAGTGTCATCGCTGGCTGGACGCTTTATTACTCTCAGGCGATGGTGACTGGCACCTTTGTAGATATCAGCGCCGAAGATGCAGGCGCCTTGTTTGGTGGTTTGCTGGCAGATCCGGCGACTCTGATTGGTTATCACACACTGTTTCTTTTTCTCGTAGGATTTGTCATTTCACGAGGCGTTCACCGTGGGCTGGAAACGTCTCTACGTTTGTTGATGCCGCTTCTGTTTGTGATGTTGCTGGTGCTGCTGGGATACAGCCTGACTACCCCAGGGTTCAGTCAGGGGTGGGATTTCCTGTTTCGTTTTGAGCCTGAAAAGCTGACTCAGGAAGCGATTATCACTGCCCTTGGACACTCATTCTTTACGCTGTCGCTGGGTATGGGCGCGATTATGGCTTACGGAGCCTATATGCCAGCGAACTCCAGACTGGGTAAAACCATTCTTACCGTAGGCGCACTGGATACACTGGTGGCTCTGGTCGCGGGGCTGGTGATCTTCCCGATCGTTTTTTCAAATGGTCTGGAGCCTGGTGCGGGTCCGGGACTGATGTTCCAGACATTACCTATTGCGTTTGGTCAGTTGCCTGGCGGCATTGTAATTGGCACGGTGTTCTTCGTATTGGTAGCGATTGCAGCCTGGAGCTCGGCTATTTCATTGGCTGAGCCTGCTGTTGCCTGGGCGGTAGAGAAAGGGTTCAGCCGTGGTCGTGCCACGATCGCCGTGTGCGCGTTGGCCTGGGTGATGGGGTTGGGTACTGTGATGTCATTCAATCACTGGGAGAACCATCAGTATTTCGTTACTGTGTCAGGAGTCGATGCTGAAGGTGACGTGCAGCAGGATGACTTTTTACTGTACGCGGATGTCGCCGTTTTAAAGGAAACATTGGGCTCAACAGGTGGGCTTGAGTACGAAGTGAAAGGTAAAACCTTCTTCGATGTACTCGACTTCCTGACGACGAACATCCTCCTGCCAGTGGGCGGTGTGCTGATATCTCTGTTTGTCGGGTGGTTTATGACCCGCAGAGCCATTGCAGATGAAGCACGTATGAAAAGTGAGCGGCTGCTTACTCTCTGGCGCTTTATGATTCGAGTTGTATCGCCGCTCGCGGTATTATTCGTGTTTTATCATGGCCTTCTGTGAGGCCTTAATGATGTGCCCTATTGAATTAACAGTTGGTTGAGTCAGATGACCCGAATATCGCGAAGCGCGCTTGTTTTACATACCGCAGAGCAAATGTTTGACCTGGTGAATGACGTGCGTCGGTACCCTGAATTCCTTCAGGGCTGCGAATCGACGCATGTGATCGATGAGTCTGAGGATTTTATCGAGGCCAGGCTAACGCTCGCCAAAGCCGGTTTTGAGCAGAGCTTTACGACGCGTAATGAACTCAATCGCCCGGAAACGATGAAAATCAGTCTGGTTGAAGGGCCATTCAGCAAATTTACCGGTACCTGGCACTTTCAGAAGCTGTCTGATGAGGCCTGCAAAGTAACGCTTGAACTTGAGTTTGAAATGGCCAGCCGAATTGCCGGAGCCGCCATGGGAGCGCTATTTAAGCAGGTAGCCGGAATGATGGTCGACGCGTTTGTTAAGCGCGCGAAGGAAATATATGAGTGACGAAAAAATTCAGGTTGAGGTGGCGTACGCCTTGCCTGATAAGCAAAAAATTATCGCGATTGATGTCGTGCCGGGCACAACCATGATTCAGGCTGTTGAGGCATCCTGCATCGTGGACGAGTTTCCAGAACTGGATCTGAGTGCCGCCAAGTTTGGAATTTTCGGTAAGGCAGTGCGTTCGCCTGACACTGAAGTACTGAAAGCAGGGGATCGGGTAGAGATATACCGTCCCCTGATTATTGATCCTAAGCAGGCGCGTGCCAATCGCGCTGCCAAGGCAAAGAAAGCCGAAGGGTAATTACTCTTCGACGGTCGGGATCGTCGGGTTGCGCTCTTCAGGCGGCACTTCGCTGGTCTGGTTTTCTTCGCTGAACTCTTCGGGCGGAATCTCACCACTGTAGTGGCTGTAAAGCGCAGCGTCGTCGAAATGCAACGTAACCTGATAGCGTTTGGCGATTTTATCTCTCACTTCGAGGGTGTAGATGTAATTCCAGCGCTGATCTGAGAATGGGTTTCTGGCGACAGGGTTGCCCATCAGGTAAATGACCTGACGTTCAGTCATGCCGGGCTCCAGTTGATCCAACATGTCCTGGGTAACGATATTGCCCTGTTGAACGTTGAGTTTGTAGACACCTGGGAAGGTACAGCCGGAAAGGGTTGCAAAACCCAGTAATCCGGTCAGAATTAAAGCTCGCATAGTCAGGGTTAAATCCGGGCATTAGTTATTAAGAATGGACGGGATGATACCTGATCACCCCATCCACTGTGAAATGATAGAGGAATACCGTGTCAGAACAGAACATGGAACTTCGTAAAGCGGGCCTGAAGGTCACGCTGCCCCGAGTCAAAATTCTCAGTATTCTTGAGAGTAACCCAGAAGCGCACATGAGTGCTGAAGACGTGTATCGTTCATTGATCGACGCGGGTGAAGACGTGGGTCTTGCCACTGTTTATCGTGTACTGACTCAGTTTGAAAGTGCGGGTCTGGTTGAACGTCACAACTTCGATGGCGGCCATTCTGTATTCGAACTTGCACGTGGAGAGCACCACGATCACATGGTGAACGTCGAAGATGGTACCGTGATTGAGTTCTCTAACGAACAGATTGAGCGTCTGCAGCACGAAATTGCTGAAGAACATGGCTTTGATCTGGTTGATCACAGCCTGGTACTGTACGTTCGTAAGAAGTGACGTCAGGCTATTATTAGCAAGTACAATCAAAAAGAGCCGCAATTGCGGCTCTTTTTTTATATCTGTTTATACCTACTGATACGTTATGAGCCAGACGCTTTAAGAACCTGCCATGGCCAGCATTTCACCCGCATGAGCCAGTGTCTGTTGAGTGATTTCAACGCCGCCCAGCATGCGCGCCAGCTCTTCTTTACGCTGAGAGGTGCTTAGCGTGCGGATGCTGGTATGGGTCGCAGTGTCGCCACTTACTTTACTCACCTGAAAGTGATTGTGCGCCTGTGCCGCCACCTGAGGCTGGTGGGTCACACACATAATCTGGGCTTGTCCGCCAAGTTCGCGCATCAGGCGCCCGACACGTTCAGCAGTGCCACCGCCCACACCCACATCGACTTCATCGAAGATCAGGCATGGGGTATGAGACGTTGCTGCAGTGACGACCTGAAGCGCCAGGCTGATTCGTGAAAGTTCGCCACCGGAAGCCACTTTAGCCAGGGGACCTGCGGGCATGCCTGGGTTGGTCTGCACCTCAAAGCCAACGAAGTTAAGTCCGTGCGGATTCAGATCTCCCTCAGACAATTCATCACAGCGGGTTGTGAAAATGGCTTTGCCAAGACCCAGAGAGTCGAAGTGACTGCTTACTGCCCTGCTCAGTTTGCTGGCCGCTTTCTGGCGCTTAGCTGACAGCTGCTGAGCGTCTTTCAGGCAGGTCGCTCTGAGATTGGCCACTTCTTCTTCCAATGCTTCAAGGTCATCGTCTGACAAGCTCATGGCTTCCAAGGCCGCTTCCTGTTCCTGCCAGTGTGCATAAAGCGACTCGGGCCGGATCTGATGTTTACGCGCCATGCCGTACAGTTCACTCAGGCGAGCATCGATCTGCTGCAGGCGATGTGGGTTCATGTCGATGTTATCAAGATACCGCTGCAGGGAGCTGGCCGCTTCGTCCAGCTGAATCTGTGCCTGATTCAGCATGTCCCGGACTTCGTCGAGCAGGGGGTGTGTATCATTGATGTTATCGACCTCCTGCAGGGCCCGGTGAATCATCTGGCTGGCGGCATCGTCGCCGGAGTCTCCGCCGTTACAGACGATCATGGCCGACTGGCCACAGATCAAGGTATTCTCTGCACCGGATAACCGTTTCTGTTCGAGCTCGAGATCGCTGAGTTCGTCTTCTTTCAGGTCTAGTTCCCGCAATTCACTGACCTGATACTCCAGCAGTTGTCTTTGCGCCAGAAGTTCGCTGCTGGATTCACGGAGTGTGTGTAAACGCTTCTCTTCTTTCTTCCAGGCTGAAAACCCACGGCGAACGGTCTCTGCGAGCGGGTTTAACCCTGCATAGGCGTCCAGGATGTCGCGGGCGGCGTCTTTCTCCAGCAACCGTTGATGTGCGTGTTGCGAGTGAATGCCGATAAGGTGCTGGCCAAGATCACGAAGGTCAGCAGCGGATACTGGTCGGCCATTCACATAGCCTCGCGAGCGACCTTCTGCAGAAATGACCCGACGAAGTATGACGTTATCGTCGTCGGCGGGGAGTTCATGCTGCCTGAGCCACTCCAGAGCGGCGGTATTGGTAGAGAACGTAGCAGCGACATCGGCTTTATCCTGCCCCTGTCGCACTGCTCCGGCTTCTGCACGTTGCCCCAGTGTCAGCCCCAGTGCGCCCAGCAGAATAGACTTACCGGCGCCGGTTTCACCGGTGATAACCGTCATGCCTTGCGAGAAATCGAGCTCCATATGCTCGATCAGGGCAAACTGATGAATCGACAGTGAGGTCAGCATACGACATCCTCTGATCTGAATGTATATACAGTGTTTTTATATACAGTATCGATTCCTGTCAAGGTGTTTTCCATGAACAGGGATTGAAAACAGGGGTTGAACTGCCAACGGCCGGCCCCATATAGCCGACAGCGATATGAATTAAGACCGATGACAGAGGTGACTGATGTCTGAAGAACAGAAACCCCAGGAAGAAATTCTGGAAGAAGCTGCCGAACAGGAAACTGTTGAAGACACTGAGGTAGAGGCAGAAGCCCCGGCTAATGATGAGCTCGAAGCTGCCCGTGCGGAAGCGGCAGAAGCCAAAGATCAGGTACTGCGTGTGCAGGCTGAAATGCAGAATGTTCGCCGTCGTGCAGAGCAGGATGTCGAAAAGGCGCACAAGTTCGCTGTCGAGAAGTTCGCCAACGAAATGCTGACCGTTGTCGATAACCTGGAACGCGGTCTGGCTGCAGCGCCGGAAGAAGAAGCGACCAAAGCGATCCGTGAAGGCATGGAAATGACCCTTTCCGGCTTAATCAGCTCGCTTGAACGCTTCAAAGTTGAGCAGGTAAATCCAGAAGGCGAGCCTTTCAACCCAGAGCTACATCAGGCAATGACCATGGTTGAAAATGCAGAACTGGCGCCAAACACAGTGATGGCCGTAATGCAGAAGGGCTACACCCTGAATGGCCGTCTGTTGCGCCCTGCGATGGTAATGGTCAGCAAAGGCGCCGCTCAGATTGACGAAAATGCCTGATAAAAAGTATGGAATAAGGTCTTGAAAGCAAAAAACGTGACCTTATATAGCTAACAACGACAGATAACGCTGTTTTTACAAAGTTTCAGATAGCCGCAGCAGGCGGCAAATTGGAGATTCAATTATGGGTAAAATTATTGGTATCGACCTCGGCACCACTAACTCATGTGTTGCGATTATGGACGGTGACAAGGCGCGTGTTATTGAGAACGCCGAAGGTGATCGTACAACCCCTTCTATCATCGCCTACACCGACGACGAGACTCTGGTTGGTCAGTCTGCAAAACGTCAGGCTGTTACTAACCCTCAGAACACGCTGTTCGCAGTTAAGCGTCTGATCGGTCGTCGCTTCAAAGACGAAGTCGTTCAGAAAGACATCAAAATGGTGCCTTACAAAATCATCGAAGCGGGCAATGGTGACGCTTGGGTTGAAGTGAAAGGCGATAAGTTTGCACCGCCACAGGTGTCTGCAGAAGTTCTGAAGAAAATGAAGAAGACTGCAGAAGACTACCTGGGTGAAGAAGTGACTGAAGCGGTAATTACTGTTCCGGCTTACTTTAACGATTCTCAGCGTCAGGCAACCAAAGACGCCGGTAAAATCGCCGGCCTCGAAGTTAAGCGTATCATCAACGAGCCAACCGCAGCAGCGCTGGCGTACGGTATCGATAAGCAGACTGGCGACCGCACCATCGCAGTATACGACCTCGGTGGTGGTACCTTCGACATCTCTATCATCGAAGTGGCAGATGTTGACGGCGAGAAGCAGTTTGAAGTTCTGGCAACCAACGGTGACACCTTCCTCGGTGGTGAAGACTTTGACCTGCGCCTGATCGAGTATCTGGCAGAAGAATTCAAGAAAGAAAGCGGCATCGACCTGCACAACGATCCACTGGCTCTGCAGCGCCTGAAAGAAGCCGCAGAAAAAGCGAAGGTTGAGCTGTCGTCAAGCCAGCAGACTGACGTAAACCTGCCTTACATCACTGCAGATGCGTCTGGCCCTAAGCACCTTAACGTCAAAGTGACCCGCGCTAAGCTGGAGTCGCTGGTAGAAGAGCTGGTTAAGCGTTCACTCGAGCCATGCCGCACTGCACTCGCGGATGCTGATCTGAGTGCGTCAGAAATTGACGAAGTCATTCTGGTGGGTGGTCAGACCCGTATGCCAATGGTTCAGAAGGCGGTTTCTGAGTTCTTCGGCAAAGAACCACGTAAGGATGTTAACCCGGATGAAGCAGTTGCTGTCGGTGCATCGATTCAGGGTGCGGTACTGTCAGGCGATGTTAAAGACGTTCTGCTGCTCGACGTGACTCCGCTGACACTTGGTATCGAAACCATGGGTGGCGTAGCAACCCCAGTGATTGAGAAAAACACCACGATTCCTACTAAGAAGTCGCAGGTATTCTCAACCGCAGAAGACAATCAGACCGCGGTAACCATTCACGTGGTACAGGGTGAGCGTAAGCAGGCTGCGCAGAACAAGTCACTGGGTCGTTTCGACCTGGCAGACATTCCGCCAGCAGCACGTGGTATGCCACAGATTGAAGTGACCTTCGACATCGATGCCAACGGTATTCTGAACGTTAGCGCGAAAGACAAGGCGACTGGCAAAGAACAGTCCATCGTGATTAAAGCGAACTCGGGTCTGAGCGACGAAGAGATCGAGAAAATGGTGTCTGACGCGGAAGCAAATGCTGAAGCGGATAAGAAGTTCGAAGAAATGGTTCAGGTTCGCAACACCGCAGATGGCCTGATCCACGCGACTCGTAAGACACTGGAAGAAGCCGGCGACAAAGCGACCGATGATGAGAAATCAGCCATCGAAGCAGCCATCGCAGACCTGGAAGAAGCACTGAAAGGCGACGACAAAGACAACATCGAAGCCAAAACCAATGCTCTGACAGAGGCGTCTTCATCTCTGGCTCAGAAACTGTACGCAGAGCAGGCAGCACAGGCGGAAGCCGCAGGTGGTGCAGAGCAGGCGGACAGCAGCGCTCAAGATGATGATGTAGTGGATGCTGAGTTCGAAGAAGTAAAAGACAAGTAAGGTCTGAGCTACCTGCGTTGCAGGGCCTGTGTTGGATTTTATTTCGGGATGCTCATGTACTACTTGTACACTGCGCTCCCTCAATAAAATCCGCCTTGGCCCTGCGGCCTCGGTGACGCTCAGCTGAACCGGGAGACCTTAGCTTTCGGTTCAACTTGGCAGAATAAGTGGACGCGGCAACCAGTTTGCCGCGTTTTACTTCGTAGCGGAGCTGCGAAGCAGTTTTAATTAACAGGTGAATCATGTCCAAGCGGGATTATTACGAAGTTCTCGGTGTAAGCCGGGATGTCGACGCGAAGGAGCTGAAGAAGGCTTACCGTAAACTGGCGATGAAGTACCATCCGGACCGTAACCCGGATGATAAAGATGCAGACGCTAAGTTTAAGGAAGCGACTGAAGCCTACGAAATTCTGGGTGACCAACAGAAGCGTGCCGCGTACGACCAGTATGGTCACGCAGGTGTCGACCCGAACGCCGGTGGCGGTGGTTTCGGTGGCGGCGGTGCTAACTTCAGCGACATCTTTGGCGATGTGTTCGGTGATATCTTTGGTGGCGGCGGTGGCCGGGGCGGTCGCGGTGGCCCACAGCGTGGTTCTGATCTGCGTTACACCATGGAGCTTTCTCTCGAAGAGGCCGTGCGCGGTATCGAGAAGAAAATCCGTGTGCCCACCCTGACAAGCTGTGACACCTGTGATGGTTCAGGCGCCAAGCCAGGTACGTCACCTAAGACCTGTGGTACCTGCGGTGGCGCGGGTCAGGTTCGTATGCAGCAGGGCTTCTTCTCTGTGCAGCAGACCTGTCCGACCTGTCGTGGTCAGGGCACTATCATCGAAGATCCGTGCAACAGCTGTCACGGTCGCGGTGTGAAAGAAGAAACCAAGACGCTCTCAGTGAAGATTCCACCAGGTGTCGATACAGGCGACCGTATTCGCCTGTCAGGTGAAGGTGAAGCCGGCGCCATGGGGGGACCAGCAGGTGACCTCTACGTACAGGTATCGGTGAAAGAGCATGAGTTGTTCCACCGGGATGGTCGCAACCTCTACTGTGATGTGCCGATCAGCATTGTGGATGCAGCGCTTGGTGGCGAGCTTGAAGTGCCGACTCTCGACGGTCGTGTGAAGCTGAAGATCCCAGCGGAAACTCAGTCAGGCAAACTCTTCCGTCTGCGCGGTAAAGGCGTGACGCCAGTCCGTGGCGGTACCGCCGGTGATCTCTTGTGTCGCGTCCAGGTAGAAACGCCAGTGAACCTGACGTCAGATCAGAAAGATCTGCTGATGAAGTTTCAGGAGTCGCTGACGGGAGAAAAGCACTCGCCGCAAAAAAAATCCTGGTTTGAGGGGGTTAAACGCTTCTTCGAGGACATCTGACCAGACCTGCCTGCATCGTCATTACGGCGTTAAAAGAGGCCCGGAAATGCTCATGTATGACTTATACACTGCGCGTTTCCGGGCCTCTTTTGCCTTGTACTGACTTCTTCGTCAACGGTCTGGCGTCGTAATTTGTAGTAGCGCACCCCATGCGCGACACTCTGGCCTTTCCCGCGCTTTTCCTTACCCCATGCCTTCGGTATCCTTAGGCCGTCTATTTATCCTATCTACAAAGCAGAAGAATAATGACCCGAATTGCTATCACCGGTGCTGCCGGCCGTATGGGACGCGTGCTGATTGAAGCCGTCCACAATGATGAAGCCGCCGAAGTTGCAGGTGCGATTGTTCTTGAGAACGACCCTATGGTGGGTGTGGATGCTGGCGCTATCGCTGGTCTGGCCACGCCCCTGGACGTGAAGGCTGTCACTTCGGTCGAAGAAGCAATCCCTCACTTCGACGTACTGATCGATTTCACGTCACCAGAGTCGACCATGGCGAATGTCGAACTATGCCAGAAGCACGGCAAAGGCATTGTGATCGGTACTACCGGCCTCACCGATGAGCAGAAGTCGAAGTTGAAAGCCGCGGCGGCAGATACCCGTATCGTATTTGCGCCGAACTACTCAGTGGGTGTGAACCTGTGTCTGAACCTGCTGCGCATGGCAGCCAAGGTGATGGGTGAAGACAGTGATATCGAAGTGATCGAGATGCACCACCGTCACAAAGTCGATGCGCCATCAGGCACCGCACTGCGCATGGGCGAAGTCGTTGCAGAAACCATGGGCTGGGATCTGAATGAAGTGGCTTGTTACGGCCGCGAAGGCCAGACGGGTGCTCGCCCGCACAAGCAGATCGGTTTTGAAACCATTCGAGGCGGCGATGTCGTTGGTGATCACACCGTGATGTTCGCCACCGAAGGTGAGCGTGTTGAGGTGACTCATAAAGCGCAGAGCCGTATGACTTTTGCTAAAGGTGCAGTGCGTGCGGCGAAGTGGCTGACTGAACAGCCAGCGGGGCTGTACGATATGCAGGACGTTCTGGGGTTCTGATCTCTGCGTGCTGAGCTCGCTGATACTGCGTTAAAAACTTCTTCGGAATGCTCATGTACTACTCGTACACTCCGCTTCCTCATCAGTTTTTGCCTTGTCTCAGCATCGCTCAGCAACCCAGAGGGAAATATCGGTTTCCTCGAGTCAGCGCGGAATGCTCATGTATTACCTATACATTCCGCTTCCTTGATGACGTTTGCCAGACACAAAAAAGGCCGCGATTGCGGCCTTTCTTATATCTGGTGATCAGGATCAGTCATCGTTTGGATCGAGCGGATCACTGTCGTCCAGTTCGTCGATCTTGGCGAGCAGCGCTTTCAGGCCTTCTTTGTCTTCAGCAATATCAGACAGGTCGTCGACCGTGGCGTCACTGAAATCACGGTCGCCTTCTTCAAGCAGGTCGCGCATACCGCTCAGTGTTACGTATGGAGCGCGGCTGGATACGGCATTTGCCAGCCATGAAGGCAGGCGGCCGGCCAGGTCTACAAACGTGGTGAAGCGGACTCTGGTCATGTCTTCGCTGAGTGGTGTGATTTCGAACAGGTTCGAGAATTCGCGAATCTTGACCATGTTGTCATGCTCAGGGCCGATATCGTCAATGTTACGGCTGCTGATGTAAATCACGTCATTCTCGATCCACGATTTGCTTTTGATTGTTACGTATCGGGCAGCGACGGGCCATACGCCCTTGTATTCCATGTAGCTGTATTCCGGCGGGACAGCCGCGCTGTCGCGACAGAAGTAGACCCACTTGTGCAGGTCTTCAGGTGTATCGATGGTCAGCAGAATATTCAGCGCGGGCTCGTTAAGAATCACTTCACCGCGAAACTGTTTTACGTCTGCTCCGGGGATTGCCCGGCGCCAGGTCGAAACTTCGCCCACCTCATCGCCTGAGGACGTGACTTCCCATGGGATGGAATCATCGATTTCTGTGACTTGCGGTTCAGCGTGTGCACTGAAAGGTATGGCCAGTAGCAATGCAGCGGCCGCCGCACAGGAAAACATTGCGCGTTTCACGGTATGAGTCTCTTGTTGTGATAATTTTTAATAGGTTAACCCCGAGAGACCATGCTATGTAAGGTTGTTCTGGGCCGCAAGCGGAGAACACGCCACGTGTGTGGCGCGTTATAACCCGAGGGGTCAGGCGGGGCTAACCCCCAGAGTGTGACTGAAGCCTCTTGATATGAGCTCGCGGATGGCAGACTCGTCTTCTGCGTCAGGGCTGAAAACCATCATTACCAGCATATGGGCATTGCCCAAGGCCCATCGGGCACGGTCATGAGCGGGCAGACCCGGAGCCAGCCGACCGTCATTAACGGCATTTTGTATCTGTGTTTCTATCAGAGACATCATCTGGTTCTGAAATGTGAGATAGCGTGGCCATGTATCTTCACGAACCGAAGAACTCCATTCCAGCCATATCTTAAAATAGTCTGGATAGGTCTTACACGCCTGAATGATAGTGGTGATGCAGTGGTCAAGAACCTCTGCAGCACTGCCTGGTTTCTCGACGGCACTGACGGAGAGATTGATCAGATAGTTTTCGACTTCGTCCAGTACTTCATCTACCAGAGCTTCACGGGTATTGAAGTAGTTGAAAACTGTAGCAACTGAGACTCCGGCCCGTTGAGCGATTTCAGTGTGCCCGGCCCGGCCGATACCGCGAAGAGCAAACACTGAGATAGCGTCTTTCATCAGTAGCTGTTTGCGCTTGGAAGGATTCAGTCTGCGGCGGACGTGCGCTTCTCCATGCATGGTCTGGCCCCGTGTTTAGTTATTTTCCTGATGGGTCACAAGTATGGGGCAAGGCTGATAAAAAAGGGAATACGTTAATAACAAAACTTATACAATAGTATTAGTTTGTATCAGGGCTGTAACTCTTCGCGGAAACGTCTGGTGGGATTAGCTCACGTGGACAATCAGTCAATATTTCTGTATCATCCCGCGCAATTTACGTATGTACAGCGGACGCCAGTCACGCACTGTCAGAATTGATCCGGAAGCGGGATGGAGTCAGAAAAGTCACCATCCCGCTTTTTTACGGCTCACGCAAGGACGGTCGGGCGTCAGCGGGGCGCATACGCTACCAGTTTTATCGTAAAATTTCGGGGAACGAGTCTTGTCTACGCCAGCAATTCTAGCTCTTGAAGACGGCAGCATCTTTAAAGGTACCAGCATTGGTGCAGAAGGTCTGTCTGTCGGAGAAGTGGTATTCAACACCTCCATGACCGGTTATCAGGAGATCCTTACTGATCCTTCTTATGCCCGCCAGATGGTTACTCTGACATACCCTCACATTGGTAACTACGGCACCAATGATGAAGATGAAGAGTCAAACGACGTCCACGCTACCGGCCTGATCATTCGTGATCTGCCATTGATTGCGTCAAGCTTCCGCAATCAGAAAGCATTGGATGTATACCTTAAAGAGCATAACGTTCTCGGTATCGCTGATATTGATACCCGTCGCCTGACTCGTATCCTGCGTGAAAAGGGCTCCCTTAACGGTTGCATGATTGCACGTGAAGATGCGCATTCTGAGGCTGCGGTCGCCGAAGCGCTGGAAGCGGCCAAGGGCTTCCCGGGTCTGAAGGGCATGGACCTCGCTAAAGAAGTCACTGTTTCAGAGTCGTATAAGTGGACTGAATCAGACTGGACGCTGGGTCAGGGTTACGGCCAGGTCAGTGATCCTAAGTTCAAAGTCGTGGCATACGACTACGGTGTGAAACGCAACATTCTGCGCTTATTAGCAGAGCGTGGTTGTGATCTGACCGTCGTACCGGCGCAGACGCCCGCGTCTGAAGTGCTGGCAATGAATCCGGACGGTATCTTCCTGTCCAATGGCCCGGGCGACCCTGAGCCGTGTGATTACTCCATCAGTGCGATCAAAGAAATTCTTGAAACTAAGATCCCTGTGTTCGGCATTTGCCTCGGGCATCAGTTGCTGGCTCTGGCGTCCGGCGCCCAGACTGAAAAAATGCCTCACGGTCACCACGGTGGTAACCACCCGGTTCAGGACATCGAGACGGGTCGCGTGATGATCACTGCTCAGAACCACGGTTTTGCTGTGACTGAAGCGTCACTTCCTGCGAACGTGAAGGCGACGCACAAGTCGCTGTTCGACGGTACTCTGCAGGGTATCGCGTTGACGGATCGTCCGGCATTCAGCTTCCAGGGTCACCCTGAGGCGAGCCCAGGTCCAAAAGACGTTGCGCCACTGTTCGACCACTTTATTGAATTGATTGAAGCTGCCCAGGCCGCGAAGTAACAGAAACAGGAAATACCGAGACATGCCAAAACGTACAGACATACAAAGTATTCTGATTATCGGTGCTGGTCCGATCGTTATCGGTCAGGCCTGTGAGTTCGACTACTCAGGTGCACAGGCTTGTAAAGCACTGCGTGAAGAAGGTTACCGGGTTATTCTGGTGAACTCTAACCCAGCGACCATCATGACTGACCCGTCGATGGCCGACGCGACCTATATCGAGCCTATTACTGTCGAAGCCGTCGCTAAGATCATTGAAAAAGAACGTCCTGACGTACTGCTGCCAACCATGGGTGGTCAGACTGCACTGAACTGCGCTCTGGGTCTGGAATCTGCGGGCGTACTGGAAAAGTTCGGCGTAGAAATGATCGGTGCGAACGCTGACACCATCGATAAAGCGGAAGACCGTGACCGCTTCGATAAAGCCATGAAGGCAATTGGCCTTGAGTGTCCACGTGCCGGTATCGCGCACAGCATCGAAGAGGCACGTGAAGTTCAGAAAACTCTGGGTTTCCCCTGCATCATCCGCCCATCCTTCACCATGGGTGGCACCGGTGGTGGTATCGCGTACAACAAAGAAGAGTTCGAAGAAATCTGTACCCGTGGTCTGGACCTGTCTCCGACGAACGAGCTGCTGATTGATGAATCTCTGATTGGTTGGAAAGAATACGAGATGGAAGTGGTTCGTGACAAAAACGACAACTGCATCATCATCTGTTCTATCGAAAACTTCGACGCGATGGGTGTCCACACCGGTGATTCCATCACGGTTGCGCCGGCACAGACGCTGAGCGATAAAGAATACCAGATCATGCGTGACGCCTCTCTGGCAGTACTGCGTGAGATCGGTGTAGAAACCGGTGGTTCTAACGTTCAGTTCGGTATCAACCCGAAAGACGGCCGTATGGTCGTGATCGAGATGAACCCACGTGTGTCCCGTTCTTCGGCATTGGCATCGAAAGCGACCGGTTTCCCGATTGCTAAAGTGGCTGCCAAGCTGGCTGTTGGTTACACCCTGGATGAGCTTCAGAACGATATCACTGGTGGTGCAACTCCGGCATCGTTCGAACCGTCGATCGACTACGTAGTTACTAAAATTCCTCGCTTCACCTTCGAAAAATTCCCTCAGGCGGATGGTCGTCTGACGACTCAGATGAAGTCTGTGGGTGAGGTGATGGCGATCGGCCGTACTCAGCAGGAGTCTCTGCAGAAAGCCCTGCGTGGTCTGGAAGTGGGCTCTGTTGGTTTCGACCCAATGGTGGATCTGAAAGACCCAATGTCCCGCGACAAGGTTATTTCTGAACTGCGTACGCCAGCGTCTGAGCGTATCTGGTACGTGGGTGATGCTTTCCGTCTGGGTATGTCGGTTGAAGAAGTGTACGAGCACTCTGCCATTGACCCTTGGTTCCTGGTGCAGATTGAAGATCTGATTAAAGAAGAAGAAGCTGTGGCTCAGAGCAGCCTGCAGGCGCTGAATGGCGACCGCATGTTCCGCCTGAAGCGTAAAGGTTTCTCCGATGCGCGTCTGGCACAGTTGCTGGGCGTGACCGAAAAGACAGTCCGTAAGCACCGTCACAAGCTGAATATTCACCCGGTATACAAACGTGTGGATACCTGTGCGGCAGAATTCGCGACAGACACCGCGTACATGTACTCCACGTACGAAGAAGAGTGTGAAGCGAATCCGTCAGATCGTGAAAAAATCATCGTTCTGGGTGGTGGCCCTAACCGTATTGGTCAGGGTATTGAGTTTGACTACTGCTGTGTACATGCGGCGCTGGCATCGAAAGAAGAAGGTTTCGAAGCCATCATGGTCAACTGTAACCCTGAGACAGTATCGACCGACTATGACACGTCAGATCGCCTCTACTTCGAGCCAGTGACTCTGGAAGATGTTCTGGAAATCGTTGCTAAAGAGAAGCCTAAAGGCGTTATCGTTCAGTACGGTGGCCAGACACCACTGAAACTGGCTGACGAGCTGGAGGCGGCAGGTGTACCTATCATTGGTACTTCGCCTGAAGCCATCGACCGCGCTGAAGACCGTGAGCGTTTCCAGCAGATGATCCAGCGTCTGGGCCTGAAACAGCCAGTGAACGCGACCGTGACTTCCACGGAAGAAGCGATCGCTAAAGCGACTGAGATCGGCTATCCGCTGGTGGTGCGTCCATCCTATGTACTGGGTGGTCGTGCGATGGAAATCGTTAACAACGAGAAAGCGCTGCGTCGCTACATGACCGAAGCCGTTAAAGTCTCTAACGACTCTCCGGTACTGCTGGATCACTTCCTCGATCGCGCGATCGAAGTCGACATCGATGCAGTATGCGATGGCGAGCAGGTGGTTATCGGCGGCATCATGCAACACATCGAGCAGGCGGGTATTCACTCCGGTGACTCTGCGTGTTCACTGCCTCCATACAGCCTCGCCAAAGACGTGCAGGACAAAATGCGCGAACAGGTTGCGGCAATGGCGATGGAGTTGGGCGTTATCGGTCTGATGAACACTCAGCTGGCGTATCAGGATGGAGAAATCTATGTGATTGAGGTGAACCCTCGTGCATCCCGTACTGTGCCGTTCGTTTCTAAGTGTATTGGCACTTCACTGGCAGCGATTGCTGCGAAAGTGATGACGGGTAAAACTTTGGCGGAACTTGGTTTCACCACGGAAGTCGTACCGTCTTACTTCTCAGTAAAAGAAGCGGTCTTCCCGTTCAATAAATTCCAGGGTGTCGATCCGATTCTTGGCCCTGAAATGAAATCGACCGGTGAAGTGATGGGTGCAGGCAGCACCTTCGGTGAAGCCTTCTTCAAAGCTCAGTTGGGCGCAGGCGCATTCCTGCCGAATGAAGGTCTGGCGTTCCTGTCAGTCCGTGATGCAGATAAAGAAGGCGTTGTCGAAGTGGCAAAAGGCCTGATCGCTTGTGGCTTCAAGGTAATTTCTACTGATGGTACCTGTCGAGTTCTTCGTGAAGCGGGTGTCGAAAGCGCACGCGTTAACAAGGTGAATGAAGGTCGTCCACACATTGTAGATATGATTAAGAACGACGAGATCGCTCTGATCGTGAATACGACAGATGGCCCTCAAGCGATTGTTGATTCTGCTGACATTCGTCGCAGCGCGTTGCAGCACAAAGTTTACTACACCACCACACTGGCAGGTGCAGAAGCTGTTGTTGAAGCATTGCGTTCAGAAGGTCTGAAAGAAGTTCGTCGTCTGCAGGAGTTGCACGCTTCGATTTAATTCAGTCGAAGTGCGCTATTCCGATATCGCGAATGACATAACGACATTAAAAATAATATCCAGATGCCCGAAGTAACGGACTTCGGGCATCTTCTATAGCAAGGGAGTCAAAATACGATGCAAAAGTATCCTATGACTGTCGAAGGTGAAAAAGCACTGCGTGAAGAACTGCAGCAGCTAAAAACGGTTGAGCGCCCTCGGGTAATTCAGGACATTGCAGATGCGCGTGAGCACGGCGACCTGAAAGAAAATGCTGAATACCATGCGGCACGCGAACAGCAGGGTTTTATTGAAGGTCGCATTCAGGATATTGAAGGTAAGCTTTCTAATTCCCAGGTAATTGATATTAAATCAATTCCGCACAGCGGTAAGGTATTGTTCGGTACGACGGTAACCATCATCAATGTCGAGACCGACGAGGAAGTGGAATACCGGATCGTCGGTGATGACGAAGCCGACATCAAAAATAATCGTATTTCTGTATCCTCGCCGATTGCTCGTGCATTGATCGGCAAGGAAGAGGGGGACACCGTTGTGGTGAATATCCCAAGCGGTACGGTTGAATATGAAATCGATGAAGTGAAACACATCTGAGGCGTGTTGCATCAGGTTCTGTATTTCACGAAAGAGCCCGCAATTGCGGGCTTTTTTGTGTCTGAAATTTACGTTAGCGAGCCCCCAGAAAGAGCTTAGCGAGCAGACGCTGCCAATTTCAGAACCTGCCAGTAGCTTGGCGGGGGAGGGGTGATGTTTTTTTCCTGCATCAGTTTATGCAGCTCGGGCAGTTGCCAGAACGGAACTGAAACCAATGCGTGGTGTTCGATATGGAAATTCACATGGCATGGTGCAAAGAGTGCTCTGGTAAGCAGGCCTGCTCGGGTCGTTCTGGTATTTCTCAACATATCTCCAGTACGTTCTGTTACTGCATGTTCGGCGATGGCTCTGACACGAATGCAGAAGGGGTAAGTGAAGAAGTAGGCGGCCCACCAAAGTGCAAAAAGTTCTGTCAGGTTAAGGCTGAATGTGATTGCGAAGAATACTGTATGGAATATCAGAGTGCGTCGGCTATTGATAAAAAATGCGCGCAAGTGATCGCGTTTCTGCCAGCCCGGACGCTCCAGGCGGTCGACGACACCCGTAACGTTCCAACGAATCAGTTCGGCATTCATCATTGCCAGGCCAATCAGTGACTTCAGCCCTGTCTGGCCGGTGAAATCCCGCATGAACTTACGCATCAGGGATTTCTGGGTAGTAGGGAAGCCTTCAATCAGAGGAAGGTCGACATCTTTATCTGTCCCGGTATGAATGTGATGTTGGGCATGATGATGCCGGTACTTGAGCAGGTCGAGATAGACAGGGGCAGCACATAGCCAATGAGTTACTGTGTCATTCAGCTTTCTGTTGGCGAATAGAGTCCGGTGGGCACCCTCGTGAGTGAGGATGGCCAGGGCCAGTATACGTCCACCCAAAAATAAGAGGCACAGCGCAACCAGGGGGATGGACCAATAATTCAATATATCCATGGAGAACCATGCGAGGCCCAGTAAAAGGAAAATAGCAAACCAGCAATTGACTACTCCGATGGCGCCCTGGAAATCGGAGCGCTGCTGAAGTCGCCGGATGGTATTCTCGCCGAGAATATCATTTAACCGCTGTCGGGCAGATTCTCTGAGCAGGCCGGTTTCGAATAAATCTCTGTCATCTTTCATATGTCACACCAGACCTGGTTTTTTATTATGAATATTACGGTATATGGCATTTTGAGATAAGTCTAGTAATTATTCCTTTCAGGCTGATATGTTAGTATGTGATCACAACAAGATAAGAACCCCCTATGCCTGACTCCGATAGTCCGTACCCCGCAAAGAAACTAATTCTGAACCTTGTTAAAGAGGCGCAGCAGCCCATCTCTGCGCAGGTGATGGTACGTATGGCAGAGCTTTTTTCTGTTGAAGCAAACAATGTCAGGGTCACTCTGAATCGCCTTGCGCGACAGGATCTGTTGGATCTGACTGAGCGTGGTGTGTATGTGCTCGGCCCTGCAGCGCGGCATCTGGCTGAGCGTCAGAGTGCCTGGCGGCGTACAGAAGACAAAGTACGGCCGTGGGAAGGACAATGGATCACTATCTACACGGCGCACTTGGGGCGGCGTGACCGGAAGATGCTGCGCCAGCGCCAGAGGGCAACACAAATGCTGGGCTTCAGTGAGTTCTATCAGGGGTTGCTCATCCGGCCTGATAACCTGCAGGCTTCTTTAGCTGATCTTACTCAACAGCTGTTCCATCTCGGGCTGGAATCTGAGGCGTGTGTGTTTCGCGCAGACGGTTTTAATGAGGAGTCTGAACCTTCACCGGAAGCACTCTGGCCGGTTGCAGAGATCAATGCCCGTTATCGAGTAAATACAGAAGAGATGCTCAACTGGCGGTCCTCATTTGAGAATAAACCGCTGGATGTTGCTGCACGGGAATGCTTCCTGATTGGTGATCGGGTGCTTCGTGATATTGCTTACGACCCGCTTCTTCCAGAGCAGATTGTTGACCAGCAGGCGCGCAGTGAGATGGTAGCGACCATGGCCGACTTTGACGACCTGGGTAAGTCTATCTGGCGCGAGCTGATCAGCCGTTTTATAGCAGATCAGGCCTAAGTGGCCTGACCTGTTTTCTTTGCCTGGCGCTGGAGTTACGGGCAGCTGACGAGATCTACGCCCAGCTCATCCGAACCATCATCCGCTTCAATGGCTTTCATCATTTTCTGCAGGCGCTTGCCGGCCTCGCGACGCTTCATTGCTTTGTTGTAGCGTCGAACCTGAACATCGTCTTTCAGCTCAAGCGGAGGCAGTGGTGTTGGTTTGTTGTTCTCGTCCATGGCTACCATGTTGAAGTAGCAGGTATGAGTATGGCGGACGGTTTTCAGTTTAATGTCTTCGGCGATGACTTTGATGCCGATCTCCATCGAGGTGCGGCCTACGTAGTTGACCGTCGCGAGACAGGTGACCAGCTCACCAATGTGAATGGGCTGCTTAAACAGTACGTTATCTACAGAAAGGGTGACGGCATAGTGGCCGCTGTATCTCATCGCGCAGGTGTATGCGACTTTATCGAGAAGTTTAAGTAATTCTCCGCCGTGCATGTTGCCGGAGAAGTTGGCCATGCCGGGGGTAACCAGCTCGGTCATTTCGGTCTGGATAATCTGACCCATGAATCTTACCTTGGTTTAGACAAGCGTTCATTTTGTCAGATTATCCGATATTTATCAGCGGCTTCGTGCTAACGTCGCCTTTGTCGTACAAGAAAAAGATCAGGCAAATAAAAAGCCGCACATGTGCGGCTTTAAGGATCGGGCTGTCAGGCGTTATATTTTCTCGACTAACAGGCTGCCGACTGAGTAACCCGCACCGAATGAGCAGATCAGACCTTTCTCTCCACTTTCGAAGCCGTCTTTGTGGCGGTGGAAAGCGATCAGAGAGCCAGCAGACGCTGTGTTTGCGAACTCATCAAGAACGATCGGTGTCTCGTTCGCTTCAGGTTCACGTCCAAGTAGCTTCTTGGCGGCAAACATGTTCATCGTCAGGTTAGCCTGATGCAGCCACATGCGCTTGAGGTCGCTGGCCTCAAGGTGGTTCTCACCTAACTGTTCTGTAATGAAGCCGGTGACCAGGGGCAGTAACTCTTTGAAGACTTTACGTCCATTCTGGCGGAAGTAAGGACGGTCTTCTGGTAGTTGGTCGTCACTGAAGTTGTGATCGGTGTAGTTCCCATCACAGCGAATGTTGTCAGAGAAGGTAGTCATCTGTTTTGTGTCGAGTACACGGAAAGCGTAATCGGCGGTACAGGTTTCCTCGAGTTCCATTACGACCGCGGTGGCAACATCACCGAAGATGAAGTGGCTGTCGCGGGACTTCAGGTTCAGCTGAGGTGAAGCAAACTCAGGATTCACCACTAGTGCGCACTTGGCGGTGCCTGCTTTCAGGGCCGCGTAGGCATTAATCATGGCAAATGTCATGGTCGAACAAGCGATCCCCATGTCGTACGCAAAGCCTTTAATTCCAAGTTTCTGCTGAACTTCGACCGCAGCGGAAGGGTAAGGACGCTGATGATTGGTCGTGCCCATGATCACAAGATCAATGTCTTCAGGCTTTTTGTTGGCCTGTTCCATCGCTTCACGGCCTGCAGCAATCGCCATGGTCACTGTTTCAGGCTCATCACCAGCCAGTGCTGGTTTGAAGATCGGTGCCATATGCTCAGGATCCAGCATGCCTTCTTTGTACATCACGTAGCGGGATTTTATGCCTGAAGCTTTCTCGACGAACTCACTGCTGGATGATGGCAGGGCATCAACATCGCCTGCTTCAATAGCAGCAGCGTTGTCGGCGTTAAACTTTTCGACGTAGGCGTTATACGCTTCGATCAGTTCATCGTTGGAGATAGTGTGTGGCGGAATAAAGAGGCCTGAGCCTGAAATAACAATGTTCGACATCGCTGCTTAACCTTTTTTATTTTGCATTATCCCCGCTGCGGGCTCGGTATCCAACCTCTGCACGGGTCCGGTGGTTAATTTGTCCTGATTTGCGGCGCTCAGCGCTGCAGGTTTGATAAAGCCGGTTTTGCTTTCGGGTTCCGTCGCAGAAGCAGGGCGGTGTTGCCGATCTGCTGGACCAATTCTACTCCGGTACGTTTGACCAGCTCAGTGATGACCGCTTTTTTAACCTCACGATCACCGACTGATACTTTGATTTTTATCAGTTCGTGATCATCGAGAGCACGGTTCAGCTCTTCCATGACGCCATCAGTGAGGCCGTTGCCTGCCACTGTGACAATAGGGTTCAGGGTATGGCCAATAGATCTGTAGGCCTTCTTCTGTTCGTTGCTTAACGCCATAGGGTTCGGTCGCTCGACTTTAGGGTGTAAAATATGGCCAAAGTATACCTCAGGTGCATGAGAATAACTGCATTCTGAGTGCCACGCAGACGTAAAATTACGGAGTACATGGCCTTATGGCGCGCTCGAAATCCAGTGCAGACTGGTTGAAAGAACATGTTGACGATATCTGGGTCCAGAAGGCACAGCAGGATGGCTATAGAACGCGGGCCAGTTATAAACTCATTGAGCTGGATGATAAGGACAAACTGATACGCCCCGGTTCTGTGGTTGTGGATCTCGGTTCAGCGCCTGGTGGTTGGTCGCAGGTGGTTGCGCAGCGAGTCGGTGAGAAGGGGCTTGTCATTGCTTCTGACATTCTGGAAATGGACGCCATCGCTGATGTGACCTTTATTCAGGGGGACTTCACCACAGAAGAAGTCTACGACCAGCTTGTCGATGTGATCGATGGTCGTCCGGTAGACCTTGTAATCTCGGATATGGCCCCCAATATGAGTGGTATGTCGTCTATTGACCAGCCTGGCGCTATGTATCTTGTAGAGCTGGCGCTGGACATGGCGCGTCAAGTGTTGAAACCAAACGGCAGTTTCGTAGCCAAAGTGTTTCAGGGCGAAGGCTTCGATGCTTACCTGGCTGATATGAAACAGTCGTTTGCGAAAGTAATGATTCGTAAACCCAAAGCATCACGAGCGCGGTCACGAGAAGTGTATATCGTCGCTAAAGGTTTCCGTCCCTGAGCATAGGCTGCTAAGCTAAGCAGAGTGATTCCGGCCGCGTGGCGGTCTGTACGAGTAAGGTGGTGCCTCACATGGCAAAGAATTTCGTTTTATGGGCTGTTATCGCCGCTGTGCTGATGATGGTATTTCAAGGTCTGAACCCGGTAGACCGCAGTAACAGCTGGTCATACTCCGAGTTTATGAAGGCTGTTGAGAGTGGTCAGGTCGAGTCGGTGACCATCTCTGGGCAATCTATCAAGGGTACGTCGCGAGGCGGGCAGGCTTTTGAGTCTGTTCTACCAGCGTTTGATGACAAACTGATGGACACCCTGCTGGTGAATGACGTCGAAGTAATCGGCGAAAAACCAGAGAAACAGAGCTTCTTGTCGCAGTTGTTGCTGGCGTCCTTGCCGATCCTCATTATTATCGCGGTCTTCATGCTGTTTATGCGTCAGATGCAGGGCGGTGGCTCTGGTCGCGGCGGCCCTATGGCATTTGGTAAGAGCAAAGCCAAGCTGCTGAGCGAAGATCAGATCAAGACGACCTTCGGCGACGTAGCCGGCTGTGACGAAGCTAAAGAGGATGTGAAAGAGCTGGTTGAGTTCCTGCGGGAGCCAGGTAAGTACCAGAAACTGGGCGGTAAGATACCTCGCGGTGTTCTGATGGTCGGCCAGCCGGGTACAGGTAAAACATTGCTGGCGAAAGCGATTGCCGGTGAAGCACGTGTACCTTTCTTTTCAATTTCAGGGTCTGACTTCGTAGAAATGTTTGTCGGTGTGGGTGCGTCCCGTGTCCGAGACATGTTCGAACAAGCAAAGAAACAGGCTCCATGCATCATCTTTATCGACGAAATTGATGCCGTGGGTCGTTCTCGTGGTGTTGGTATCGGTGGTGGTAACGACGAACGCGAACAAACCCTCAACCAGCTCCTCGTTGAGATGGATGGTTTCGAGGTTAATGACGGCATCATTGTTATTGCTGCGACTAACCGCCCAGACGTACTCGACCCAGCGCTTCTTCGTCCGGGCCGTTTTGACCGTCAGGTTGTGGTCGGTCTGCCGGATATTCGCGGTCGTGAACAGATTCTTCAGGTGCATATGAAAAAAGCACCTGTGGCAGATGATGTGAACGCATCTCTGATTGCTCGCGGTACTCCAGGCTTCTCGGGTGCAGACCTTGCTAACCTGGTGAACGAGGCCGCTCTCTTTGCAGCTCGCGCGAATCGCTCTGAAGTGACGATGGAAGAGTTCGAGAAGGCAAAAGACAAGATCCTCATGGGTGCCGAGCGCAAAACCATGGTCATGTCTGAAAAAGAGAAAGAAAATACGGCGTACCACGAGGCTGGTCATGCGATTGTTGGTCGACTCGTGCCCGAGCACGATCCGGTCTACAAAGTATCTATCATTCCTCGTGGCCGTGCCCTTGGTGTGACTATGTTCCTGCCAGAGGAAGATCGTCACTCAATCAGCAAACGTGGTATCGAGAGCAACATCTGCTCGCTCTACGGTGGTCGTATCGCCGAAGAGCTCACACTGGGCAAAGACGGTGTGACGACAGGGGCCTCGAACGATATTGAGCGTGCTACAAAGTATGCGCGTAACTATGTTACTAAATGGGGCCTTTCAGACAAACTGGGTGCTCAGCTGTACTCTGAAGATGAGCAGAACGGTTACCTGGGTAGCTCAGGTGGTGGTCAGATGGCTCATCTTTCTGACGATACTGCGCGCTCAATTGATTCTGAGGTGAAAGAGCTGCTTGATCGTTGTTATCAGCGTGCGACTCAGATTCTGGTCGACAACCGCGATAAGCTTGAAATGATGAAAGACGCACTGATGGAATACGAGACAATCGATTCTGATCAGATCGACGACATCATGTCTGGTACCAAGCCGCGTCCACCAAAAGGTTGGGGAGACGGTTCTGGTGGCTCACCTGCGATGTCAGCAGATGAGCCTGCCGAGAAAGAATCGCGTGACATGGCCAGTGATGATGACGACGTTGCTGGAGAGCCAGCTGGCGAACGCCAGTAGTTACTCAAGGCTCTGATGTCTCTAACAGGCACCGGTTTCCGGTGCCTGTTTTGTTTAAATTCCCTCGTATGATCTGATCCGGACCTTCCTGTGAAACTTTCTTGTGGTAATCGCACTCTCGATCTGAGGACTGCCCACGTCATGGGTATCCTCAATGTCACGCCTGACTCCTTTTCCGATGGTGGACAGTTTAACCAGCCGGATAAAGCCATTGCTCATGCTGAAAGTATGGTCGCTGAAGGAGCCACCATTCTTGATGTTGGTGGTGAATCCACACGGCCGGGCGCTGCCGCAGTATCTGTCGCCGAAGAGCTTGAGCGAGTAGTGCCGGTTGTTGAGCATATTGCCGCCAGACTGGATGTTGCGATATCCGTCGATACGAGTACCGCAGAAGTTATCAGAGAGTCTGCAAAAGCCGGCGCACACCTTATCAACGATGTACGCGCGTTGCGAAGAGAAGGTGCTCTGAAAGCTGCCGCTGAAACCCGGCTGCCTGTATGCCTGATGCATATGCAGGGGGAACCGGACACTATGCAGAAGAATCCCAGATACGATGATGTAGTGCAGGATGTCAGGAACTTCTTAAAGGAGCGCATTGCTGCCGCTCAGGCCGCAGGCATCTCCTCTGAACAGATTCTGCTTGATCCGGGATTCGGATTTGGTAAAACGCGTATACACAACTACACGCTGTTGAATCGCCTTGAACAGATCGCAGCGCTGGGATACCCATTGCTGACGGGCTTATCCCGTAAACGTATGATCGCTGATGTGCTTAACGCCAGCGGTGACGCTACCGAGCGTGATGATGCCAGTGCGGCAGCAGCAACCCTTTGCGCTATGAAGGGCGCACGCATCATCCGGGCGCACAATGTTAAAAAGACCTGGGAAGCTTTGCAGGTCGTGAACGCAACCCTGAGGGAAGGGCATGAGTAGAAAGTATTTTGGCACCGATGGTATCCGTGGACGGGTCGGTGAGGGGGCTATTACCCCTGAGTTTGTTATGCGCCTTGGTTGGGCTGCCGGTAAGGTGTTTGCTAAGCGCGGAGTGAGCCGCATACTGATTGGTAAAGATACCCGTATTTCAGGCTATATGTTTGAATCAGCCCTGGAAGCCGGGCTGTCGGCTGCTGGTGTTGATATCGGTTTGTTGGGGCCTATTCCTACGCCAGGCATTGCTTATCTCACACGTACTTTCCGTGCCGATGCCGGCATCGTCATTAGTGCCTCGCACAACCCCTACTATGACAATGGCATTAAGTTCTTCTCAGCTGACGGTACCAAGTTGCCTGATGAAGTGGAACTTGAAATCGAGAGCTATCTGGACCAGCCGATCGAGTGTGTTGAGTCAGATAAACTGGGTAAGGCTGTCCGCATCAACGATGCGGCGGGGCGCTATATCGAGTTTTGCAAAGGTACGGCAAATTCTCTGAATCTGCGTGGCCTGAAGCTGGTACTGGACTGCAGTAACGGAGCAACCTATCAGATTGCTCCAGCAGTATTCTCTGAGCTTGGCGCAAGCGTTACCACCATTGGTAATACGCCAGACGGTCTTAACATCAATAAAGACTGCGGTTCTACCTCGCCTGAGAAACTTCGTGCTGCGGTTCTTGAACAGAAAGCTGATCTCGGAATCGCATTCGACGGTGACGGTGATCGGGTCCTGATGGTAGATCACACTGGCGAACTGGTCGATGGCGATCAGTTGCTTTACATCGTCGCCAGCCATGCTGCTGAGCAAGGCCGGTTAAATGGTGGCGTGGTTGGTACTCAGATGAGTAACCTCGGTCTTGAGCTGGCATTGAAAGAGCAGGGTATCGACTTTGTACGTGCAAAAGTCGGCGATCGCTATGTGATGCAGAAACTGGTTGAGCATAACTGGCGCTTCGGTGGTGAATCGTCCGGGCATCTTCTTTGTCTGGATGCGAATACCACCGGAGACGGTATTGTTTCAGCGCTGCAGGTACTGGTTGCTTTGCGAGACACCGGTGTAGGTCTGCGTGAATGGACTGAACGTATGATTAAGATGCCACAGACCATGATTAATGTGCGTCGCCAGCGTGATCTTGATGTGATGGCTGATGAACGTGTCCAGCAAGCGCTTTCTGCTACGGAGAAAAAGCTGGGTGATCGCGGCAGGGTGTTGTTACGTCCGTCTGGTACAGAGCCGCTGGTTCGCGTGATGGTCGAGGCTGATGACCCAGCGGTAACTCAGTTGCTGGCGCAGGAGCTGGCTGAAGAAGTGAGCAAGGTGCTGGCTTAGGCTGAAGTAGCCAGCGCTGCCCGTCTTGTTTCAGACGAGCTTCTCAGATAGTATCTGCGCTCTTTGAATTTTGGGGTGACACATGCGTCGCATATTAGTAGCCGGAAACTGGAAGATGAACGCGTCACGCGCTCAGACTGACACTTTGATTACGGGGCTCCGTAATGCCGGTGAACTCACATGTGACCTGGCTGTGTTTCCTCCGTTTCCGTACCTGAGTCAGGCGATCTCTGTCGCTGAAGGCAGCCAGATCAGTGTTGGTGCACAGAACTGTGCAGAGGCGGACAGCGGTGCGTTCACTGGTGAAGTGTCGGCAGAAATGCTGAGCGATCTCGGTGCCAGTATGGTCATTATTGGTCACTCAGAGCGCCGGACTCTATACGGCGAGACTGACGACGTTGTTCTGCGCAAAACACGCAAGGCACTGGATAATGGGTTGATTGCTGTTGTCTGTGTTGGAGAGACGCTGGAAGAACGTCAAGGCGGAAAAGCCGAAGAGGTTGTCGGGGCCCAGATGTCTTTGCTGATCTCTGAGCTTACAGATGCCGACTGGAAAAACGTAGTGATCGCCTACGAACCAGTATGGGCGATCGGTACTGGCGAAACAGCAACACCAGAGCAGGCGCAGGCAATTCACGCGTTTATTCGTGGATTATTGACTGAACGGAGCGCAGATCTTGCTGCTGCAACTCGCTTGCTTTATGGCGGAAGCGTAAAAGCTGCAAATGCGGCTGAATTATTTTCACAACAGGATATCGACGGTGGTCTGGTCGGCGGGGCATCCCTCGATGTAGATGAATTTCTCGGTATTTGTCGGGCATAAGGGCTCAGGATTTTTATGGAACAGATTATTCTCATCGGTCACATCGTCATTGCTATCGCGATTATCGCTTTCGTTCTGATGCAGCAAGGTAAGGGTGCTGACGCTGGCGCTTCGTTTGGTTCAGGTGCATCTCAGACTGTATTCGGTTCTGCTGGTTCTGCCAATTTTCTGAGTCGTACTACAGCAATTCTCGCTACCGCATTTTTCATTACCAGTCTGGGTTTGGCCATTTATGCCAAGCAAAAGGCCTCTGGTGCAGATGAAGCAGGAATTCCTACACTGGAAGTGCAAGAAGTACTTGAGCAAGACACCCCAGTTGTGGAAGAATACGCGCCGTCTGAAGATGACGCTCCAGAACTGGACGCTTCCGCTGAAGCAGATAGCCCGGTTGTGGAAACAACGGAAGAAACGACTAAGTAATTTCTTCCCCTGTGTGCGGATGTGGTGGAATTGGTAGACACGCCATCTTGAGGGGGTGGTGAGCAACGCTCGTGCGAGTTCGAGTCTCGCCATCCGCACCAACTTATTCCGATGATCGTGACTCAACGGTCATCTGAGAAAGCGGACCAGGGTTCGCTTTTTTTATTGGCAGCGCGTATAATGCGGCTGCTTATTTGAAAAGCCCCTCACGTCAGGGGCTTTTTAGTAGCTGGCATTCTGAAATTGTTTGTTTATGGATGCTCAGTATCACAGGAATCTGCTCTGCAGGTTCCGGTCTGCAAAAGGCAGTAGCGGACTGGGCACATGTTGCCCAGTTTTTGTTTGTGGCGAGAGCCAAATCCCCGGGAGAATTTGTCGTGGCAAAAGAGAGTCTGTTAAACGAACTGCTCGGTCCGGTCGTTGAGTCCATGGGATATACCTTCTGGGGGCTTGAATATCTCTCCCAGGGTAAAGACACAGTATTGCGTGTGTTTATTGATCACGAAAACGGTATCACCGTTGATGACTGCGCTGCAGTCAGTCGTCAGATCAGTAGTGTGATGGATGTAGAAGATCCGATCTCTCAGGTTTACAACCTGGAAGTGTCATCCCCAGGTATGGATCGTCCTGTGTTCACACTCGAGCAGTACGCGTCATTAGCAGGAAATATTATCGACGTACGTTTGCGCATGGCGTTTGACGGGCGGCGGAAATTCAAGGGCCAATTAATTGGTGTGGAGCAGGAAGACATCGTTCTTCGCGTAGACGATAACGAATACCTGTTGCCTATCGAGCTGATTGAAAAGGCTAACGTTGTTCCACAATTCAAGGATTAAGGTTGCAAAGCGAGGCTAGAAGATGAGCAAAGAAATTCTCCTGGTCGCGGAAGCGGTTTCCAACGAGAAAGGCGTTTCCAGGGAAATTATTTTTCAGGCGATCGAATCGGCGTTGGCCGCAGCAGCGAAAAAACGTTACGAAGATGAAGAGGCCGTTATCCGTGTGGATATCGACCGTAAAACTGGCGACTACGAAACTTTCCGTAGTTGGCTGGTAGTAAGCAATGACGTGGTACCGGGTCTTGGTGATGAGCTGACCCTGGAAGAAGCACACGAAATTGATACCAACCTGCAGCCGGGTGATACCTACGAAATTCAGGTAGAAAACCCTGACTTCGGTCGTATTGCCGCACAGGCCGCAAAACAGATCATCGTACAGAAAGTTCGTGAAGCTGAGCGTGCTCAGGTCGTTGAACAGTACGAACACCGTGTCGGCGAGCTGATCGGCGGCACAGTGAAAAAAGTAACGCGTGACAACGTTATCGTCGATCTTGGTAATAACGCTGAAGCATTGATGCCTAAAGATCAGTTGATTGGTCGTGAAATCATGCGTATGGGCGATCGTATACGCGCCATTCTGTTTGATATCCGTCCGGAAAACCGTGGTCCTCAGCTGATGCTGAGCCGTACTGTGCCAGCCATGCTGATTGAGCTGTTCCGTATCGAAGTACCTGAAATTTCAGAAGAAGTGATTGAAATTAAAGGTGCTGCACGTGATCCGGGTTCGCGCGCTAAAATCGCTGTGAAATCTAACGATAAGCGAATCGACCCTGTTGGTGCTTGTGTGGGTATGCGTGGTGCGCGTGTTCAGGCAGTAACCAACGAACTGGGTGGTAACGAGCGTATCGACATTGTTCTGTGGGACGACAACCCAGCGCAGTTGGTAATCAATGCAATGGCTCCGGCTGAAGTTGCGTCGATTGTTGTTGATGAAGAAACCAACTCAATGGATGTTGCCGTTGCAGAAGACAATCTCGCTCAGGCTATTGGCCGGGGTGGTCAGAATGTTCGTCTGGCTTCTGAACTGACGGGTTGGGAAATCAACGTCATGACGGAAGAAGACGCCATCGAGAAACAGAATGAAGAAGCGTCCGGCTTTATTGAAGGCTTTATGAATAGCCTTGATATCGACGAAGACTTCGCGACACTTCTGGTGGAAGAGGGCTTTACTACCCTCGAAGAAATCGCCTACGTACCTATGGAAGAAATGCTCCAGATTGATGGCCTTGATGAGGACATCGTGACTGAGCTGCGTAATCGCGCCAAAGATGTGTTGCTGACTCAGGCGATTGCGTCTGAAGAAGTACTCGAATCAGCACAGCCGGCGGAAGACCTTCTGAATATGGAAGGCATGGACAAGCATCTGGCATTGGTTCTCGCCAGCAAAGGTATCTGCACGATGGAAGACCTTGCTGAGCAAGCAATTGATGACCTGCTGGATGTCGAAGGGATGACCGAAGAAAAAGCGGGCGAGCTGATCATGACTGCCCGTAAGCCTTGGTTTGAAGGCACTGAATAATCACTCGCCCGGTATAGGAGAAACGTATGGCAGATGTAACAGTTAAAGAGCTAGCCGACGTGGTAGGGACGAGCACAGACCGCCTGCTCTCCCAAATGAAAGAAGCGGGCCTGCCTCAGAGCGCTGAGACTGACACTGTAAATGACGAGCAGAAGCAAAGCCTGCTCGCATTTCTGAAAAAAAGTCACGGCGAAGCTGACGCTGAGCCAAAAAAAATCACTCTGAAGCGTAAAGTTACTACGACTTTAAAAACAGGTCAGGGTGGTAAGAAAGCGGTTAATATCGAAGTGCGTAAGAAGCGTACTTATGTGAAACGCGAAGAAGTTGATGTCGCGGCTGAGAAAGCCCGTCAGGAAGAAGAAGCGCGTATCGCTGCAGAAAAAGAAGCGGCCCTGAAGGCTCAGGCTGAAGCTGAGAAAGCGGCAGCAGAGGAAGCGGAGCGAGCCAAGGCGGCTGCAAGCAAAGCTGAATCAGCGCCAGCGGCAAGCGAGCCTGCACCTAAAGTTGAAGCGAAAGAAGCGCCTAAGAAGAAGGCGGAAGCAAAACCAGCTCCAACGCCTGAAGAAGATGCAGCGCAGAAACGTGCGGCAGCAGAAGCAGCTCAGCAGCGTGACGATCATCGTAAGAAGGCTAAAACGCCAGAGCGTAAGCGCACTGACAAAGATAGCCGCTTCGATAACGAAGACAATAATGGCGGGCGTAATCAGCGTCGACCAAAAGCTAAGCTGAAGACTAAAGGTCGCAGCAGTAATCGTAATGCGAATAACGAGCATGCGTTTACTAAACCGACTGCGCCAGTGGTTCGCGAAGTTGAGCTGCCTGAAACCATTACGGTTGGTGACCTGGCATCCAAGATGTCTGTGAAAGCCGGTGAAGTGATCAAAGAGCTGATGAAAATGGGTGTTATGGCAACCATTAACCAGCCTCTGGATCAGGACACTGCGACTCTGGTCGTTGAAGAAATGGGTCACAAAGTATCTAAGCTGATTGCAGACAACCAGCTTGAGCAGGATGTCGCGGAAGCCGTTAACTACGACGGTGATCAGACGACCCGTGCACCGGTTGTTACCGTGATGGGTCACGTTGACCACGGTAAAACGTCACTGCTGGATTACATCCGTAGCTCACGCGTAGCGTCAGGCGAAGCGGGTGGTATTACTCAGCACATTGGTGCGTATCACGTTGAAACTGACCATGGCATGGTCTCTTTCCTGGATACACCGGGACACGCAGCGTTTACCTCAATGCGTGCCCGTGGTGCTCAGGCAACAGACGTCGTAATTCTGGTGGTTGCAGCCGATGATGGCGTGATGCCGCAGACCGAAGAAGCCGTTCAGCACGCTAAGTCAGCGGGTGTACCTCTGGTTGTTGCTGTTAACAAGATGGATAAAGAAGGTGTTGATCCGGATCGTGTTAAAAACGAACTGTCAGCACGCGATGTTATTCCGGAAGACTGGGGCGGTGACGTTCCGTTTATCCCTGTCTCTGCAAAAACGGGTATGGGCATCGAGACACTCCTCGAAGCGGTACTTCTACAAGCTGAACTGCTTGAGCTGAAAGCGCACTTCGATGGCCCGGGTCAGGGTGTAGTGGTTGAGTCACGTCTGGATAAAGGTCGTGGTCCGGTTGCAACTCTGCTCGTTCAGAACGGTACTCTGAAGAAGGGCGACGTTGTTCTGGCTGGTACCTGTTACGGTCGCGCTCGTGCGCTGCTGGATGAAAACGGTAAGCAGACTGACTCTGCAGGTCCGTCTATTCCAGTAGAGATCCTCGGCTTGAATGGCACCCCGGATGCTGGTGACAACTTCATGGTTGTTGAGAACGAGAAGAAAGCGCGTGAAGTTGCTGAGTTCCGTGAAACCAAGCTGAAAGAACAGCTTCAGCAGCGTCAGCAGGCCGCGAAACTGGATGCACTGTTTGCCGGTATGGCAGAGGGTGAAGTCGCTGCTCTGAACGTGGTTGTTAAGACTGATGTACGTGGTTCGCTCGAAGCTATCGTGTCTTCACTGCAGAAACTCGCAACTGACGAAGTGAAAGTAAACGTTGTTGCCTCAGGTGTTGGTGGTATCACCGAAACTGACGCCACCCTGGCCGTTGCGGCGGGTGCGGTACTGTTCGGCTTCAACGTCCGTGCCGATAACGCAGCGAAGAAAGTTGTCGAGAACAACGATGTGGATATGCGCTACTACAGCGTTATTTACGATCTGATTGATGACGTGAAACAGGCAATGGCTGGTCTGCTGGCGCCTGAGCTGCGTGAAGAGATCGTCGGTATTGCTGAAGTACGTGACGTATTCAAGTCGCCTAAGTTTGGTCAAATTGCTGGCTGTATGGTGACCGAAGGTACGATTTACCGTAACAAGAAGATCCGCGTACTGCGTGAAAACGTGGTGATCTATGAAGGTGAACTTGAATCCCTGCGTCGCTTCAAAGACGACGTTCAGGAAGTTCGCCAGAGCACAGAGTGCGGTATCGGTGTGAAGAACTATCAGGACGTTCGCCCAGGCGATCAGATCGAAGTCTTCGATGTGAAAGAGGTTGCACGTACTCTGTAATCACGAGTGTGTGAGCCATAGACCAGAGCCCGGCCATGCCGGGCTTTGGTGTCTCTGGGCGATGCCCGGAACCCGCATTTACCAGGCCGGAAAGCTGGCCTCAGAGAGATAAAAATGCCTAAAGATTTCAGCCGTACTTCCCGCCTTGGGGAGCAGATCCAGCGCGAAGTTGCGCAGATGATCCAGTTTGAAATGAAAAACCCGAAGCTGGGTATGGTGACCCTGAATTCGGTCAAGGTCGCGAAAGACCTCGGTTATGCCGACATCTACTTCACCGTGATGGGTGCAAAGGGCGAAACCGACGCCGAGATTCGTGCCAACACCAGCAAGATTCTGAACGAAGCCGCAGGCTATCTGCGTTCACAGCTGGCAAGAATCCTGACTACACGGGTGACGCCCCAACTGCGTTTTCACTACGATGAAACGCTTGAGCGCGGCCACCACCTGACGGGCCTGATTAAACAGGCACGTGCAGCAGATGACGCGCGTCATCCAGACGATGCTGCGAATGACGGGGACGACCGTCAGGACTGATATGGCGCGTAGAAAGAAAGGCCGGGATATTTCCGGCATCCTGGTGGTGAATAAACCGCTTGGGCTCAGTTCCAATCAGGTTCTGCAACGCGTAAAGCGCCTGTATAACGCCAACAAAGCAGGGCACACGGGGGCGCTGGACCCTGAGGCCACCGGTGTCCTACCCATCTGCTTAGGTGAAGCCACCAAGTTCTCACAGTTACTGCTCGATTCAGATAAAGGCTACGACACTCGCGGAGTGCTGGGGCAGGTGCGCAGTACCGGGGATAAAGAAGGCGAGATTCTGCAGGAGCGTCCGGTCCCCGAGCTGAATACTGAAACAATCGAAACTGTGCTCAGCCGGTTTCGTGGTGACGTCGAACAGGTGCCGCCGATGTTTTCCGCGCTCAAGATGGATGGTAAGCCGCTCTATGAGCTGGCACGTCAGGGGATGTCGCAGGAAGAAGTGCGCGCTGTCGCTGAAAAGAAGCGTCGCGTTATCCGTATCCACGAATTGACCCTCAACAGCTACACTCCGGATTCACTTAGCTTGAGTGTGCGTTGTTCCAAGGGCACCTATATCCGCACTTTAGTGGAAGATATCGGCGAAGCTCTGGGTTGTGGTGCCTTCGTTCAGGACCTTCACCGCACGCATTCCGGGCCATACGACGAAGCCATGTCTCATACGCTTGAAGAGCTGGAGCAGATCGTTGAGCAGGGTGGCGAAGACAAAGGTGCCCTGGACGCACTGTTAATGCCTCCTGAAACCGCCTTGCCAGAGACCTGGCCGGAAGTGTCACTGACGCTCGCCGAAGCCGCACGGTTACTGCAAGGACAGGCGATTAAGACTGGCTTAACGGATAACCCTTCTGTACAATTATGGGCCGTTGAATCTGGGGTTCGTATTCTGCTTGGCATTGGCCGGGTTGAAAACGGCGCCATCCGGTCACAGAGACTGATGCAGGTGAGCCTGCCAGATCTGGCCTGAAAAGATTTAACCGTCACATAAGTGACACCGCATACCACTGTAAATGTGCACGGTGGTGATGTGATTTTTTGCACATTAGACGGAGTAAAGAACATGGCACTGTCTGCTGAAAAGAAAGCCGAAATCGTAAAAGAATTCCAGACCGCTGAAGGCGACACTGGTTCTCCTGAAGTTCAGGTTGCACTGCTGACTTACAACATCAATGGTCTGCAGGGTCACTTCAAATCGAACAAGAAGGATCACCATTCACGTCGCGGCCTGATTCGCATGGTTAACCAGCGTCGTAAGCTGCTGGACTACCTGAAAGGCAAAGATGCAAACCGCTACCTTGAGCTGATCAAGAAGCTGGGTCTGCGTCGCTAAGACAGCAAGATAAGGGTCGCCAAGTGCGGCTCTTATTTTTTGTGCTTCTCTGACTCTGTAAATTAAGACCATCCTGCGCAAGCTGTGGTGCCAACCCCGTGTATCAAGTAATCCACGGTGGTGCTTCTAACCATTTATCTTCTTTCGGGTCGTATCGATAGAAGGTCAATGCTTAGAAGCACCGGCAGTGACGTAGGGAATTTACTGTATACATTTAAGGAAAGACTGAATGAGCAATATCCCTGTTGCTAAGACAAAAACCTTCGAATTCGGCGGCCAGACCGTCACTCTCGAAACTGGTCGTATCGCCCGTCAGGCAGATGGTGCCGTTCTCGCGACTATCGGTAAAACTCAGGTTCTGGCGACTGTTGTAGCCGCCAAAACTACTAAGCCGGGCCAGGATTTCTTCCCGCTGTCTGTTCACTATCAGGAAAAAATGTACGCTGCTGGCCGTATCCCTGGTGGCTACCTGAAGCGTGAAGGTCGTCCTTCTGAGAAAGAAACTCTGACTTCTCGTCTGATTGACCGTCCTATCCGTCCTCTGTTCCCGGAAGGCTTCCTGAACGAAGTTCAGGTAATCCCTACTGTAATGGCCTCTGAAAAGGGTGTTGATCCGGATATCTGTGCAATGATCGCTGTATCTGCGGCGCTGGCAGTGTCTGGTGTACCTTTCAACGGTCCTATCGGTGCAGCCCGCGTTGGTTTCACTGACGAAGACGGTTACATGCTGAATCCAACTGATGCGCAGCTCGAAGAATCTCTGCTGGACATGGTTGTGGCGGGTACTAAAGACGCCGTTCTGATGGTTGAATCAGAAGCCGACGAGCTGACCGAAGATGAAATGCTGGGTGCGGTACTGTTCGCACACTCATCTTTCCAGAGCGCGATCACTGCGATCAGCGAGTGGACTGCTGAGCTGGGTGTTGAGCGTTGGGACTGGACTGCGGAAGCCCGTAACGAAGCGCTGTACAACGCTGTTAAAGAAGAAGCTGCGGCTGGCATTGGTGAGGCTTACACCATCTCTGACAAGATGGCTCGTTACGCTAAGCTGGACGAAGTTAAAAAGGCAGCCGTTGAAAAACTGGCAGCGGCTGAAGGCGAAGAAGGCTTCACCGCTGACGAGATCGCCGAGATGGTTGGCGAACTGAAGTACGAAGTGGTTCGTAACCGCGTTATCGAAGGCCAGCCACGTATCGACGGTCGTGACAACGACACCGTACGTCCGCTGACCATCGAAACAGGCGTTCTGAAAACGACTCACGGTTCTGCGATCTTCACCCGTGGTGAAACTCAGGCGATTGTTGCGACTACACTGGGTTCTGCCCGTGACGCACAGATGATCGACTTCCTGCACGGTCTGACAACCGATCCGTTCCTGTTCCACTATAACTTCCCTCCATTCTCTGTGGGTGAAGCGGGTCGTATGGGTTCTCCAGGTCGTCGTGAGATTGGTCACGGTCGTCTGGCCCGCCGCGGTGTTCAGGCAATGATGCCGACTCAGGACGAATTCCCATACACCATCCGTGTTGTATCTGAGATCACTGAATCTAACGGTTCGTCTTCTATGGCGTCTGTGTGTGGCGCATCTCTGGCGCTGATGGATGCAGGTGTGCCGATCAAAGCCCCTGTTGCCGGTATCGCTATGGGTCTGGTTAAAGAAGGCGAGCAGTTCGCTGTACTGACCGACATTCTGGGTGACGAAGATCATCTCGGCGACATGGACTTCAAAGTTGCTGGTACTGACGAAGGTATCACTGCGCTGCAGATGGATATCAAGATCGAAGGTATCACTGAGCAGATCATGGAAATCGCTCTGGAAAAAGCCAAGGCTGCACGTCTGAGCATCCTGAACGACATGAACAAAGTGATCGCAGAGCCTCGTAAAGAGCTGTCTGAGAACGCTCCGACCATGTCTACTATGAAGATCGCCTCTGACAAGATCCGCGACGTGATTGGTAAGGGTGGCGCGACTATTCGTGACATCACCGAGAAGACTGGTGCTTCTGTTGATATCAACGACGACGGTGAGATCAAGATCTTCGCGACTGACAAAGCCAGCGCAGATGCAGCGGTTAACATGATTGAAGGCATCACTGCGGATATCGAAGTTGGCGTTACCTACGAAGGTAAAGTCAGCAAGATCGTTGATTTCGGTGCCTTCATTACCGTACTGCCAGGCAAAGACGGCCTGTTGCACATCTCTCAGATCAGCGAAGAGCGTGTTGAGAACGTCTCTGACTACCTGAGCGAAGGCCAGACCGTTAAGGTTCACGTCATGGACGTTGATCCGAAAGGTCGTGTGAAGCTGACCATGAAAGGTGTTGAGCAGTAAGTTCTGCTGAACGTCTGAAAAAAGCCGCTCAATCGAGCGGCTTTTTTTATGAGAAGATTATGTGATTACTGCACTTCATCCTGAGAAGCAGCGAAGTAATTCAGGCTGCCCCGGTTACCCGGAGTGCGGTCGACGACGGTCAGAGTATAAGTGCCGCTGATACCGTTAGTGGTCGTAGCATACTGCCCGGCAGTGCCAGCCACCGAGGTACGGCTCATGGCTGTTTGCGTACCATCCGGCGCTGTCAGCGTTACACTCAGCTCGTTGTGGTTACTGTGATTGATTACAACGTTTACCTGCCCGTTTTCACCACTATTGCCAACATTCAGGGAGATCCTTGAAACCCCTTCGCGGGTGAAGAACCACCAGTAACGACTTGCGTCATTGAGCGTGACATTGGTAGCACCGCCATAGGTGATTGTTTCAATAATGGGGTCTGGATCTACCGGGTCCGTTGGGTCGGTCGGATCCGTCGGATCGGTAGGTTCACCATCGGTCACGGCCAGTAAGGCCGCATAAGCATCTACCAGACCCGTGCCGCAGCCATCACAGTTTCCAATGAAAGGACGAGCCGTATCCTTCAGAACATCTTCAATGGCCTGAGGCGTGAGGGATGGATTGGCTGAGCGAAGCAGGGCAACAACCCCCGCCACCTGAGGCGCTGCCATTGATGTGCCCTGATATTTTGCGTAAGCCGCGCCTGCACGTCCCTGCGATCCACTATCAACAGTACTGAGGATGCCATCACCGTTGCCACCACCAGGTGCTGCGATATCAACAACATTGCCATAGTTAGAGTAGCTCGCCCGGCTACCGTCGACGCCAACGGAGGCGACGGTGATAACATTATTACAGTTCGCAGGAACTGAACCTGACGCGTCGGTGTTTTCATTACCGGCTGCCACGACCACCACGGCTCCTGCCGCAGTGGCTGCATTAATGGCATCCTGCATAAAGCCCGGGCAGCTGCCCGCACCGCCTAGAGACATATTGATAACATCTGCCGGGTTGTTGTTTGTTGGCAAGCCAGCAACAGGCAGGCCAGCCGCCCACTGCACACCATCGGCGATATCAGAGAGTGATCCGCCACAGGTGCCCAGAACGCGTACCGGAACATGTTTAGCCTGAGGCGCTACGCCAGTGATTCCTAGACCATCATCAGCAGAAGCGTTGGCAATACCGGCGACATGAGATCCATGCCATGATGAGTTGCTGGAATAACCACAGGTCCAGAAAGTGGTGTAGTCTCCTTCGTCAATCGCATTGCTATCACGACCATTGCCATCCCGTGCGCTGCTTGAGCTACTGATCATGTCGTAGCCGGGGAGAAGGTTGTCGTTCAGATCGGGGTGAGGGACATAACCTGTGTCTGCGACCGCGATCACTGCACCGGCACCCAGAGTGATATCCCAGGCGTCCTGGGCATTAATACCTGCCGCAGCACTGAATAGTCCCCATTGCTGACTGAGGTACGGGTCGTTCGGTACCAGGTTGGCCTGAACCTGTATATCCGGCTCTACGGCTTCAATCAGGTTGTAGCGCTGCAGCGCTTCGATCAGGCGGGTGTTGTGGTCAGGCAGATTAATTACCCAGCGGCGACGGTCTGCCATGCGGCGTTTAACGGCCATCTCAGGGAACCACTTCTGAAAGCGTTCCCCGGCATCGTCTTGCGCGACTCTGGTGGTTACGACGTATTGCCCAGCCTGTGCAGGGTTAGCCCCCAGTGCCACTAATGCAGCCAGAGCTGCAGGCACATACTTTTTCATTGTCATTATCGTGTCCTGTTTTTCTTCGTTTTAATTCCATTGCTCAACCCAATATTCCACGCTATTCGAATGCGCCTGGCAATGGCATGACGTGCCACGGTTAAGGTGTTAGTGTGTACGCGTGGCGTTCTGGTTTATCCGATGCTGAATGCGAACACAGTGCGACAAGCTTTATAATTGCGTTCGTGATTTTTGCGTTAAGGCCAGATGTGCTACTACACTTATATAGCTGTCTATCATGTCTCTTCGATTGTTCGAAGGCACAACAATAACAATCTGGTTCGTACCGGCATGAAAAACTCGTCAAAACCCTGGTTACTTGGTGGCATCCTGTTGCTACCGGGGGCGCTGATTGCGCTCACTATGCAGTTCCTTTCACCTGAGCTGTTGTCCTCAGATCAACATCAGTCTATTCGTGTCCTGTCTGCATTGCCTCCCTCGGCAGCGGGTGAGGCTGACCTGACGGATATTGGTGGAGATATCTGGTCCAGGGCCTTGAAACCTGTAACGTATACAGAGCGGATTCGTACCGATGAAATGACTGGCAGCCTGACCTTGCAGGTGCTCAAGTACAGGTTCCGCCGGAATCAGCAGATCGCTGCACGGATGCAGTTCGCCCCTGAGTCTGGTGAGCCGCCAAGGGGCTCACACATGTCTTTGGCAGTGACAACCCGTCAGGGAAATTACATCGCTGAGGCAACGCCTGAATGGATCACCACGGGTAACGGCACCGTTGGCAGTGCAATGATTACCCCTGAAGCAGGCTGGCCGGATCAGTTGACCCTCGTTCTGACTCTCAAGGCACCAGAACGTTTACCGATTGAGTCCACGGTCGACATTGAACTCTTCAATCCCAAAGTGCTGATCAAGGGCGTCGGTAATATCTCAAGCGAGGGGGACGAGTGGTTGATCCCTATTATGGCTGAGGTATTCGAGCCTGGGGTGGTTGTCGTATCGGCTCGTTTGCTCGATAAGACAGGTAATCTGGTGACTCATATCCATAGTCGGGGACATTTTGACGAAAGTGGAACTCTTGAAGTCCGGTTGCGCAAAAAGCTTATCGAAGCATCGATGCTGGACGAAGGACTACTGATGACGGATATTTCAGTACGTCATATCGCCGATTCACTTAATGCGGACATGGGCTGGGGAGATTCTGCTCAGGGCAGTTACAGGATTGATCCTGTGTCAGCGCAGTAGTACCGCATCAGATGTACAGGTCGAGCAGTCGGCCTCGATTGTCTTCTACTGACATAGCCGCGACCTCACCATAGGCTGAGGTTGGTCCAGCTGGTTTTTCACGCTGAAGGCTGTTTGCCATGGCCTCAAGATCGGCTTCATCCGGTATTGCCGGGATATATTCTACCTTTCTGCTATTTTCTCGCTCGTCAATAGTCTGCGTGCTTTGTCTGCGCGCAGAAGTCTCCCCCCGTTCATTATCCTGAACGGGAGGAACAAAGACGGGAGGTAGAATCGTATTTGAAACCATAGCTCAGAGTTTAGCTGGTTTTGACGAGCTGGTGCACTGACTTGTCAGTCGGGTATGCGAATAACGCCCTGCATGTAGTGATAGGTGGTTCCCGTGATCCTGACCCGGCTATCTTTCAGGTCGAGGCTGAGTTGGCCGCCTCGCTGAGATATCTGTCGGGCTTGCAGGCAGTTCTTTCCGAGTTTCTCGGCCCACAGCGGGGTCAATGAACAGAAAGACGAGCCTGTTACAGGATCTTCGTTAATCCCCAGCCGCGGTGCAAAGAAGCGGCTGACGAAATCAATGCGACCGTGCTGGGCTGGTGCGGTGATGGCCAGAGCAAAGCAATCCAGCTCGGCGAGAGCAGCGAAGTCGGGTGTGCAGTTCTGCACTGCTTTTTCATCCTTCAGAACGGCGATGAGGTCGCGGGACTGCAGGAGCTCAATGACTTCCATGTTGAGTATTTTACTGACCTTGTTCAGTAATCGTTTGCCCGTGACCGCCTCCGGCGCACGCTCTGGAAACTCAAGACAATAGCGGACAGGAGACTTTTTACTCAGCACGGTGACCGATATATCACCCGCCTGGCAGGTCATGGGAAGTTGTTCTCGTGTATCCCCCAGAATCTGATGGATCACATGGGCTGTCGCCAGCGTTGCGTGCCCACATAAATCGACTTCGCTGGTCGGCGTGAACCAGCGTAAGTGATAGGTGCCGTCTTCCTGTTTAACAAAGAATGTCGTTTCGGAGAGGTTGTTCTCGGCAGCAACTTCCTGCATCTGGCGATCGTCCAGCCAGTCATCAAGCGGAACAACAGCTGCCGGATTGCCACTCAGGGCACTTGAGTTTTTCAGAGTAAAAGCGTCGATCTGAAATATAGGGAGATCCATGCGCGGTGTTCCAGAGAAAATTCGCAGGCATGCTATCACGGCGACTCGTTTAACGGGAGCAGTAACAGAAGAGGTAACGGGAGCGAGTCAGGCTCCCGGGAGTATTATTTATCAGGGATTAGCCTTTGATGGCGACACCGACGGGCAGTTGCTCGAACCAGCGCAGGAAGTCAGCAACGTGTGGTGGCTTGAACAAGCGGCCATGCTGGGGCGCCATGATCTTGATATCGAGTGCACTTACCCGACGGATCCAGTCGTGTTTAGCGGCATCGGAGGGCATCCAGCGCTGGTGAAATTTTTTCATTTTCGGACCGTGCCGCTCCATGCTGTCTACCCACAGCGGGGCACCGGGTTCTTCGAGGGCGGCACCGACGTCACCGCTCATCAGAATGCCGGCTTTAGCATCCCATACATGAAAATTACCTGAGGAATGCAGGTAGTGCGCGGGAATGAATTGCAGCTGAATACGCCCGAGCGTAATTGTCATGCCTTCATCCGGAATCGCTTTATACGTGATGTTGTTCATACCAAAGTGGCGAATAAAACTTTCCCATAACCATGGAGAATAGAGTTCCGCATTCGGTAGCGCCTGATCCCAGAGTCCGAGAGACGAAATAATGTCCGGGTCCTGATGAGAGGCGAACAATTTAGTGATGCCCTCGGCTGGGACGTACTTCAGCACAGAGGACAGCATAGGGGCGAACAGCTCAATACCACCAGGATCAAGGAGAATGGCCTCCTTCCCGCTTTGAATCAGGTATTGGTTGGTATCAATGATGCCATCTGGCTTACCTGGGTCACGCGCGAACATAATCCAGCGGTGATCGCCATCTTCATACAAAACGGTGGCTAGCATGCTATTTTCGTTCCCCTGTGGTTCTGGCTGAGCAGTCTGTTAGCGCGATTAAGATGGGCTGCAATCCGGTCCGCTGTTTTGCGGATGTTGTCGGCAATTACTTCAAGCTGTTCACGGAAGTCGCCCGCGGTAGCTGCCTCTACATGGCTGGAAGTTGCGATCAGGTTTGCAGTCCGAATGTGTTTGTAACTCTCATCGATCTGGTCAATCAGGTCTCTTAGACCGATCTGGAGTTCGTGATTCAGTGCGTCGAGCTGCTTATCGCAGTGGTTAATATGTGGGAGGATAGAAGCAAGGTGCTCCGGCTTCTGGGCTTCAACCCAGCGAAAATGCGCCATGGCGTTATCCGAATGCCAAGCTGTTACAGCCTGAGTCGATAGTTTCTCAGCGTGATGATTGATCACCCTCGATTGCGAGATAATGGCACTGGCGAGCTCTTCAATAAAATCCGTGATCGCACGGAAGCCAACGGTCTTACTCCCGGCACGAACCGCGAGCGCCCTGGCATTCTTTGCTGTCAGGGCCAGACCTCTGGCTTCTATCATTGCCTGGTGTAACTCGGCGGATACGCTGGCTGCAATAATGAATACTGGCGCGGCCACAATCTCTCTCCATCAGGTGGATATTCCCACTAAGCTTAGAATAGATTCTGAATTAGGGTAGTTCTGTGCCTGCAGCATTCGTTCGCAGCCAGCCTCTTATCCTGCGTAGTACGGTATTGCTGTCGGCAGAGGCACTGCTGAGATGAATTTGTTGATATTGGTCGCGGTGACGACGCTTCATAGCGCCCATTCGCTGTTTGTCCTGCCATGAAGAGGTTCTCGCTTCTGCGGTAATAATATCGAGCACGGGGACTTCCAGCGTTTCCAGAACCTGAGACAGACGAAGTGGGCTTAATGGATGTTCCCTCGGGTCCACGAGAACTAATACAAGGCCATTCGAGTTTTCGGTCTCCCGCTGTCGTGCCTGTACGGTATTCGCAGCCCACACGGCACTGTCACCATGAGCGATAACGACGTTGTTCAGCTGGCCGCGGCTGGCCAGATAACCCAGGCCGGAGCGGATACGTTCGCTGATTCCCTCACTGTAGGCTTTGCGCTTCTCTTCAGCAGTCAGCCCTGAGGTGGTTTCAGCGGCAGGCGTATTGTCTTGGGTAGCAAGGCTTTCGGCCGGCTCCTGATCTGGCTCAGCATCGGGTTCTTGTGCAGTTTCTTCTGTGTTTTCTTCAGTGCTGTCCTCTTCAGAGGGCGGAGCCTCGGGCTCTGTGGATTTCCGCATAGGCAGCCGTTCAACCGGAGCGCTCGGTAACTCAATCGCTAGGGTGGTCCAGCCATAGTCGGTCAGTGTCTCCCGCAGGGGGGCTACCAGTTCAGGCCAGTGAGCGTGTTGTTCGATGTCGTGAAGTATCAGCGCTCCGCCCTGGGGGCTACCGCTTTGTTCCCGTAGGAATAGTCCATGAAAAGAGTCGGGGCCGGCGACAAGGGTCACAACTTCATCTGATCGTTGAAACAGTGCCAGATGCTCTATGATGCTCTGATGTCGCTCTGAATCGGGGTAAGGGAGCGCCCGGACAGGTGCCACGGGGGCGGGGCTCCCGGACTCCTCCATTGCTTGTTCTTCAGTCTCCTCTGACTGAGTACTTTCATTCTCGTCTTCTTCACTGAGTGCCGGCAACGAGACGGCAATCACGAGCAGTAAGGGGGCAAACCAGGTGGCAAAAAATGTAGCAAACATTGGTTTCATAGCGTCAGAAATATCGCGAATCAGGGACATAGGTGAACAGCAGCAAGAACCGTTCCCCAATACAGAATGGCACAGGGAGCAGAATGGCACAGGAAATGGCCTGGTAAATGGCATAGGAGAGGGAGAGCACGTACAATACCGCCAAACTCACTGCCCCCGGAATCCAAGCCCATGAAGGAATGTCTGATTGCCCCGTCTATCCTGTCCGCCGACTTTGCCCGCTTAGGCGAAGAAGTCGACAACGTACTGGCAGCCGGTGCCGATGTCGTTCATTTCGATGTGATGGATAACCACTACGTGCCGAATCTTACGATTGGCCCTATGGTGTGTAAGGCTCTGCGAAATCACGGCGTGACCGCGCCCATTGATGTTCACCTGATGGTCAGCCCGGTTGATCGCATGATCGCGGATTTCGCCGAAGCGGGAGCGACCTACATCACCTTCCACCCTGAAGCCTCTGATCATATTGACCGCAGCCTGCAGCTGATTAAATCAGCCGGCTGTAAAGCGGGTCTGGTATTTAACCCGGCAACGCCGTTGCATTATATGGACTACGTCATGGACAAGCTCGATGTTGTCTTGCTGATGTCAGTTAACCCAGGGTTTGGTGGTCAGTCTTTTATTCCAGCGACGCTGGACAAGTTGCGCGAAGCACGTAAAAAGATTGACGAGTCAGGCTATGACATCCGCCTCGAGATCGACGGTGGTGTGAAGGTCGACAATATTGGTGAGATATACGCTGCTGGGGCGGATATGTTCGTTGCGGGTTCTGCGATCTTTAATGCACGAGATTATAAAACCGTCATTGACGACATGCGTGCGGAAATCGCCAAAGCGGGCAGCTGATCCATGTTCAATGCAGACGTCTGCGCACTGACAGGTGATGGTCAGCCGCAGCTGGTACTGCTCGATCTGGATGGCACGCTGATCGACAGCGTACCTGATCTGGCAGCAGCAACCGACAAGATGCTGGTGGCACTGGGTCGTAAGGCAGCGGGCCCACAACAGGTTGCGCATTGGGTAGGTAACGGTGCTGATATGTTGGTGCGCCGTGCGCTCGCAGAAGGAAACGAAGACGCCGCATTAGCGCTTGATGCTGATGAGGTGTCGTTGGCGCGGCAGCATTTCGATGACGCGTATCTGGCGTGTCTTCATCACGCGACCGGCGCGTTTGCCGGTGTGGATACGTTTCTGCAGACCATCGAAGCCAGAAAAGTATTGGTGACGAATAAACCGCGTCTGTTTACTGAGCCCCTGATTCGTTCTCTGGGTTGGCAAACTTACTTTGCTTTTCTGCTTTGCGGCGATGACCTCGCTGAAAAGAAACCATCGCCTGTTCCGGTTCTGCATGCCTGTAAAGAAACGGGAATTAAGCCTTCTCAAACCATCATGATTGGTGACTCCCGCCATGATATTGCCGCAGCGAAAGCGGCAGGCGTTGCGACGGTCGCGGTGACCTACGGGTACAATCATGGCGACGATATCCGTAACAGCGCTCCGGATCTGGTGGTCGACTCATTGAGCGAATTACTTGTTTAGGTAAATCATGACCGAATCTCTCCAATTTCTTTCAGATTCACCGTTACTCGCTGCATTAATAGCGGCTTTTGTTCCTGCTACATTTGCTTTGGGCTGGTTGTTGCGTGAGCGTAAAGCAGCGTCAGACAAAGAAGCGTCAGCGCTGCAGGTTCAGCAACTGACGGCGGACGCAGAGCGCCTGCGCGAAGAAAAGTCCGTGCTGGCTGATCAGCTCAATGCTGAACGGTCGGCGCGTCAGGAAGCAGAAGCCCGTGCCAGTGATTCCGGGCTGGCGCTGGCCAGAGAGCAGGAAAAGCTGTCTGCACTATCGCGTCAGGAACAGCTACTTGAGAAACGACTGGCAGAGCTGGATTCAAAATCGGCACAGCTGCAAGTTCAGCTAAGTGATGTTCAGTCGCGGCTGGCGACCGAACAGGAGGCCCGACAGCAGGAGCAGCGCAGCGCCGATGAAAAGCTTGCGGTTATTAATGAGTCACGTGAGCAGCTGCTTAAAGAGTTTGAAAACCTGTCACAAAAAATCTTTGAGCAGAAAACCAAGCAGTTCAGTGAGCAGAGCCAGCAGGGCATTAATGCCTTGTTGAATCCTTTCCGCGAACAGCTCGACGGACTGAAGAAAAAAGTAGAAGACGTGTATGTATCCGATGCCAAAGACCGTGCGTCCTTGCAGGCCCAGATCGGTGAGCTGCATAAATTGAATCAACAGATGAGTGCAGAGGCGCACGCTCTGACAACCGCTTTGCGCGGTGAAAAGAAAAAGCAGGGTAACTGGGGCGAGCTTGTACTGGAAACGGTTCTGGAAAAATCCGGATTACGTGAAGGCGAAGAGTTTGTTCGTGAGCAGTCACTCAATGACGACCAGGGTAAGCGCTATCGCCCGGATGTCATTATTAATCTACCGGACGACAAACACATTATTGTCGATTCTAAAGTCTCGCTGAATGCCTATACCGATATGGTCAATGCCGAAACGGACGCCGAGCGTTCGCAGTATGCGCGCCAACATGTTGAAGCCATCCGACAGCATATTCGTACTCTGAGCGACAAAGCCTATCAACAGCTCGAAGGCCTGAACTCACCGGATTTTGTGTTTCTCTTTATGCCGGTAGAGCCTGCGTTTATGGCTGCGTTCGAGCAGGACGACACTCTGTTTAACGAAGCGTTTGAGCGTCGGATTGTTGTGGTGACACCAACGACTTTGCTGGCAACTTTGCGTACAGTAGCCAGTATCTGGGCCATTGAGCGACGTAACAAAAGCACCGAAAAACTCGCCGACCAGGCCGGTAAGATTTATGACAAGCTGGTGATTGTTGCTGAGCGGATGGAAACCATGGGACGTCAGATCAACACGGTTCAGAGCACCTACGACGACACCTGGAAAGCACTCAAAGGCGGACGCGGAAACCTGATTAATCAGGCGGACCAGTTCCGTAAGCTGGGCGTCCGGGCTAAGAAGGAAATGGCAAAATCACTGGTAGAAGAAGCAAATGCTGAACATGAGTTGCATGAGGCTCAGGCTTTAGAGTCGACTAAATCAGAGTTTAAAGAGTCAGGTCGTCAGTCTGGTTCTGGTTCTGGTTCTGGAGAGGAGAACTTCTCCCTGACTTCGGCACCTTCAGAGAAGGAGACGTCAGACTCATGAGCGAAAGAGACGATATTTATACCCGGCCGCATGAAGCGGTAGCCGACTTTGAGTTTAACAGCGCCGTGGCTCGCGTATTTCCGGATATGATCAAGCGCTCGGTGCCCGGATACGCTGAGACCGTGGCGATGTCGGGCATTATTGCAGCCCGCTATGCGCAGCCGGGGACGAACTTATATGATCTGGGCTGTTCTCTGGGGGCGGTGACTCTGGCCATGCGCCATGCACTGAAGAACAGTGATTGCAGAATCGTCGGTATTGATAATTCACAGTCTATGCTGGAACGCGCTGGGCATTACCTTGCTCTGGACGATGATGGTCCAGAGGTTGACCTGGTCTGCGCCGATATTTGTAATTATCCGATAGAAAATGCGTCAGTAACTGCACTCAATTTTGTTCTGCAATTTATAGAACCTGAAAAGCGTCTGAGCCTTCTCTCGCGTATTGCAGAGGCTACCTGTGACGGTGGCGCACTTATTCTGTCTGAAAAAATAGCATTTTCAGATAGTGAGCAGGGCATTCAGGATACTCTGCACCATGATTTTAAGCGTGCTAATGGCTATTCAGATCTTGAGATAGCACAGAAGCGCAGTGCAATCGAAAACGTACTGATTCCTGAAACTGAAGAAGTACATCGTGACCGCCTGAAAGCAGCTGGTTTCTCTCAGGTGATCCGCTGGTATCAGTGTTTTAATTTTGTTTCTTACCTCGCTGTTAAATAAATAGTTAAATAAATAGCTAAATAAATCGATAAAAAATGACTGCCGCCGACAATTCTTTGCTGCCATGGTTTGATGATGTTCACGCGTTTCTCTGTGAAGGGAAATTCAGCTCGTGGGGCAATATTCTGCGCGAACAGTTACAGACGTTTCTTCATGATAAAGAACACGGCGACCAGGCGAGATGGCTGGAGGCGCTGGATAGCCTCCCAGCGATTACACCAGAAGCGTGTGACCTCACGTCCTATGATCTTGCGTTGACCAAAACTCAGCTTGATGATGCACAGCGCGATGCTGTGGAGCAGGGGCTGCGCGGCCTGATGCCGTGGCGTAAAGGCCCATTCCGCTTCTTTGATACCTACGTCGATACCGAATGGCGGTCAGATTGGAAATGGGATCGGGTGGCTCCGCATCTTGCCCCCATAAAAGGGCGCAATATTCTCGATGTCGGCTGTGGTTCTGGCTACCACATGTGGCGCATGCTGGGAGACGGTGCCGGGCGGGTGATTGGTATTGATCCGTCACGCCTGTTTTTAATGCAGTTTCAGGCGTACAAACGCTACGCAGAACGCGCCCATGGGACGTTAAGCATCGATCTCCTGCCGCTACGTATGGAAGACGTGCCACCACGACTACGCGCGTTTGATACCACCTTCTCTATGGGGGTGCTGTATCACCGGAAATCCCCGATTGATCACTTGCAGGAATTACGGGATACATTGCGCCCGGGTGGCCAACTGGTACTCGAAACTCTGGTGATAGATGGTGAGCTGGGTGAAGTACTGATGCCCGAAGACCGGTATGCTATGATGCGTAACGTCTGGTTTTTGCCTTCTGTGGAAACACTGCTTTTATGGTGTCGTCGCGCGGGTTTAAAGAACCCCAGGGTCGTAGATTTGAATCAGACGTCTTTGGATGAGCAACGCAGCACTGACTGGATGCGCTTTAATTCGCTGCCTGATTTTCTCGATCCGGAAGATCGCAATAAAACCGTGGAGAGCTATCCGGCCCCACTGCGAGTGGTCGTTCTGGCTGAGAGTTAAACCCGGTTTTACTCATTACCCTGAAGGTAACAGGTGCGCCTCTGTAATGGGGATAAACCGGTCTGCGGCGTCGATCAGAGACTTTGCCGTCAGAGCCTCAACGCCGACTACCCAGCATTGCGCACCGTCTCTTCGGGCACGTTTCAGCGCCAGATCAAAATCTCCGTCACCAGATAACAACACGATGATATCTGACGACGGAGCGGCATCCAGCAGGTCGATGGTAATACCGACGTCCCAGTCGCCCTTAGCTGAGCCATCGCGTCTCTGAATATAAGGCTTCAGGCGCACGTGAAAGCCAATGTCTTTCAATATGCGTTGAAAGTTCATCTGTCCGGCATCGCCACGATCAATCGCGTACGCAACGGCGCTATGAAGTTCACACCCCCTGGTCAGCTCATCCCACAACGCCCGGTAATTAAAGTGACGCCCGAATTCCTGCCGGCAGGTGTAATAAATGTTCTGTACGTCTGCAAACAAGGAAATGCTGGGTGTCATCTGAAGGCCATGGTTAACGAATAGGGGGATTCAGGATATCAGGCTTTGACCATTGCAGCCGCATTCCGGTTGATATCAAAGGCCTGAGCCGCAACGTGACGGCGGGCCCATATCTTCTCGTGGAAGTAGTACCCGACCGTGTTAATGGCGGGCTCCACGATAGCGATTGCCCCACCAACAATAAAGCTACCACTCAAGGCGTAGGCCACAGAAAAGGCAATGGCGAAGTGCATAATTGCAAAGCTGATGGTCTTGGTCATGTGTCTGATCTCACAGTGAGTTTCATCAATGACTTTAGAATATCACCTGAGAATCATTCTCATATTTGGTTTTGCAGATGAGGCTGATAGAGGCTATCTATCGACGACCAATTATAAGTAAGATTTTCAAAATGCCCTGAGCCAAGGAAATTAAGTGCTCTGTAGACCTGAATGATAGTTAGTGTAGTTTACGGTGCTCTCATTCTATAAAATCCGTTTACTATAGTTACGAATCCCCCGTTTCAGTCGGATGACTTTGTTAAGCGTTTTATTGACTGGGAGGACCCATATTGTGAACTAAACATGACCTTGTAGGATGTTATTCATACTCAAATACATAGTAATGCCGTAAACGTTTTAAATCCATCGGCGCCACTCAGAGCCCGCTAGCGATAAATTTCTATCATGTGTTCAGCTTTTATCGAGCCCTTCAATGCTATTCAAAATGTATTCACTACTGTCGAGATTAATACCCAAGTTAAGCGCAGCATTAGTCATATCCTCTTTCTTAACTTCGCTATCTGGCTCTCTCGATTCAAACCTTGAATAATCGAAAGAATTGTTAACTCTCGCGCGTAGCTCGATTATGTCTAAGAGGGTGCTCTCTAGATACTCGGGTTGCTTTGAAGCTCTTCTTTTCGAGGAAAACCTGTACGCAAGTCGCTCAGTTCTAGTCATGGATACTTGTAGTTCACTGAGTATCCTCGCGAAGTGCATTCCAGATCGCTTGTTTGCTAGCATAATGATCTTTGGAAAGCTTTCTTTGTACAAGGAGGGACGACTTGGCATCGGACTGCTAAGAGCCGACCTGCAGTCGTCGCTGTCGTTTTTTTCTCTCTCAATGGCCTCAGCTGTTATAGTTGCGCAAGACTCCAAGTATGAGCATAGTTCAGACAGGCTTTCAGAAAGCATGCTAATTGCTGCTATCCGTTGTCTTTGCCTTTTTCTAATGTCCGCATATAGAGCAGCGTAAAAGGCTATGAGGCTTGACATTAGTGCGATAAAAGCAGCATTTAGCGTTTGCCATTCCCGCCACACTGATAGGACATTATCCCAGTCTCCGCGACTTTCAATGATCGGGTGTATAATCATGGAGTATGCATAGGCGGACACTATGAGCGCTAGAAGAAGAAATACTATAGGATGCCGTCTAATTGGTTTCATGCATGATTCCGTTTCCATACAAAGCACTCGCCATATTTAATTCGGTTTTCGAATATCATTGATCATATCTGAAAGCGGCCACTGATGTCAGGAACTACTTCAGTCACCAGGACTTTTCGATTGGCCCAGCACCTCACGTGCAGATACTAGCCCAAAGCTTTTCTAGACAGGGCCCATGATGGCTATTGCTCCATCGACAGTAAACCTGGCGCTTAGTGTAAATGTATAAGCAATAGACAATATGAATTTGAGGTTAGTGACGGCAAAGCTGATCGTCTTAGACATATTTCATACCCCCTCCATCACCTTGAATAAGACAATAAAGGCAGTGAGAAGTATTCGTGTATTTATTGTTTTGAATGGCTCTGATGGCTGCTTGCTATCAGGCTTGTCATCGAGGTGGTTACGACGACTTGCAGACGTTATCAATCGCTTCAAAAAAGGACGCACGCGAGCGCTCCCGCTTTACCTGATCGAACACTTCTTTTATGGGTTCAGAATGCATCGAAAAATAGTGCAGCCATTGTTTCAGCCTGTCCGTGAGTTGCTTATCCGTTAAGTGTTCCAGAGATTCTGATAGTTTCTCCAGCAATCCAAGGTGTTGCTGCCATGTCATAGGCTCATAGCCGGGTTCTTTAATCACCCGCGCCAGATCAGGCGTGGCTACCAAGCCCCGACCAATCATCAGAAGATCAGATTCACTTTCCTGTTGGCATTGTTGTGCCTGTTCAGGTGTCCAGATTTCACCATTGGCGAGTACCGGAATATCAACCACTTGCTTGATGTCGGCTATCCATTTCCAGTAAGCCGGTGGTTTATATCCCTCTGTTTTCGTGCGGGCGTGCACCGTTAACCATTGAATCCCGCCTGAGGCGAGTGCAGATGCATTCTCAAGTGCGAGGCTCTTATCTTTAAAACCGAGGCGCATTTTAGCGCTGACAGGGATGTGCGCTGGTACAGCATCGCGTACCGCGCTGGCGATGCGATTCAGGAGGTCTGGGTATTGAAGTAATACAGCGCCTCCCTGGCTGCGGTTGACGGTTTTTGCCGGACAACCAAAATTCAGGTCAATGGCCAGAGCACCAAGCTCAGCAGCTTTTGCAGCATTGCCTGCCATGAGTTCCGGGTCGCTGCCAAGCAGCTGCACGTGGACTGGCGTTCCTGCGAGGGTGCGCCCGCCGTTGTGTAATTCGGGGCAGAGACGGTAGAACACTTTCGATGGAAACACTTGTTGCGTCACACGGATGAACTCTGTGACGCAATGATCAATGCCGCCTACGGCGGTCAGCAGCTCCCGGAATGTTCCATCCATCAGGCCTTCCATCGGCGCCAGAGCAATATAAGGGCGCTGAGTATCTGTGAAAGGCAGGGTTCCGGTAAACATTGATCTGTCTCGGGGAAAGTGTTGTTGAGTGGCGCGCGAGTATACGCGAGCTGTCAGCGCATATGCTACCGCCGACCAGTGCATGAGCGGCCTGTGGCCGTTTTAGGCGGTTGCTTTGGCTGGTCAAGTTAAGTACTCTAGCGCAGCTTGCCGGACTCCGTGGCAGGACGTTTTGTGTCTGCCAGACGGATACGGAGAGATCCACAGAGACCAATTTGAGGAGCGCCTGCATGGCTGAGCCAAGCATCGTATCACAAGGTCTGGAGCTGATGATTTTCGGTATGGGCGTCGTATTTGTCTTTCTGACAATGCTGGTGTTCGTAACCGCGGCCATGTCCAGAATTGTGAACAAAATTGCTCCTGAGGTAGAAGTGCCAGCGGCTAAACCAGCCCCAGCGCCACAGACCACAGGGGTGGATCCGCAGTTGTTAAAAGTATTATCTGCGGCAGTAAAAGAGCATCGTGCCCGCCAAAAGTAAGGCGCGATATAAGAAGAACTCAACGTTAATTAACAACGTTTACGGAAGAAAAGGCCATCATCCATGACCGATTCTAAGAAACCATTAGGTATTACCGACGTCGTCCTGCGTGACGCTCACCAGTCTATTCTGGCGACCCGCATGCGCATTGATGACATGCTCCCTATTGCTGAAAAACTCGACCAGGTTGGTTATTGGTCACTTGAGTCCTGGGGCGGCGCAACATTTGACTCCTGCATCCGCTTCCTCGGTGAAGATCCATGGGATCGTATCCGCGAATTCAAGAAAGCAATGCCAAAGACCAAGCACCAGATGCTGCTGCGTGGTCAGAACCTGCTTGGCTACCGTCATTACGCTGACGACGTGGTTGAAAAGTTTGTAGAGCGTGCGGCTACCAATGGCGTAGACGTTTTCCGTGTGTTCGACGCAATGAACGACCCGCGCAACCTCGAGACAGCGTTGAAAGCTGTTAAGAAACAAGGCAAGCACGCGCAGGGTACGCTGTCTTACACCACCAGTCCGGTCCACACTCTGGATTCCTGGATTGATCTGGCAAAACAGATCGAAGATATGGGTGCTGATTCCATCGCCATTAAAGATATGGCCGGCATTCTGACGCCATACCAGGCTTACGAGCTGGTATCTCGTCTGAAGTCACAGACTGACCTTGAAGTTCAGCTGCACGCTCACGCGACAGCGGGTATGTCTGATATGACCATTCTGAAAGCGATCGAAGCGGGCATTGACCGCGTTGATACTGCGATCTCTTCTATGTCGATGACCTACGGCCACACGGCAACAGAATCTGTTGTTGCGGCATTGGCGGGTACGGATCGCGACACAGGTCTGGATCTGTTGCTGATCGAAGAAATTGCTGCTTACTTCCGCGACGTCCGTAAGAAGTACGCTAAGTTTGAAGGCGCACTGCGCGGCACTGACAGCCGTATCCTCGTTGCTCAGGTGCCAGGTGGCATGCTGACCAACATGGAAAACCAGCTGCGCGAGCAGGGTGCGTCTGACAAGTTCGACGACGTTCTGAAAGAAATCCCACGCGTTCGTGAAGACCTGGGGCACATCCCTCTGGTGACTCCGACGTCTCAGATCGTTGGTACTCAGGCAGTACTGAACGTTCTGACGGGTGAGCGTTATAAGTCTATTTCGAAAGAGACTCAGGGCATCCTGAAAGGCGAATACGGTGCTGCTCCTGCCGCAATGAACGCTGAGCTTCAGGCTCGTGTTCTGGATGGCAAAGAAGCCATCACCTGTCGTCCGGCTGATCTGATCGAAAACGAACTCGATAAAGTGATCGCTGACGTCGATAAGCTTGCTGCTGAGAAAGGTATTGAGCTGTCTGCCGACAAGATTGACGATGCTTTGACCTACGCTATGTTCCCTCAGATTGCGCCTAAGTTCCTTGAGAACCGTAATAACCCAGACGCATTTGAGCCAGCTCCAAAAGGCGCTGATGAAGACACCTTTACCGTTACTGTTGATGGCAACGAATACGTTGTGAAAGTGGATGACGGCGGCGATGTGACTGATCTTAAGCCAGTAAATGGCGCACCAATGTCATTCGGTGGTGATTCAGGCAACGCGGGTGCTGCGACATCTGCTCCGGTTGCAGCGGGCGGCGGTGATCCGATTTCTGCGCCACTGGCTGGTAACGTCTGGAAGGTACTGGTTCAGCCAGGTCAGACCGTTAGCGAAGGTGATGTTGTCATCATCCTTGAAGCCATGAAGATGGAAACTGAGGTGCGTGCACCGCGCTCAGGCACCATCGGCAGTGTGACAGCCACCGAAGGTGCTGCTGTTAAAGTGGGTGACACCCTCTACACACTGGGTTAATGGGAGCTGACTGATGGAAAGTTTACTCCGACTCTGGAATGACACTGGTATCGCTCACATTGAGCCAGGCCAGGCGTTCATGATGCTGGTTGGCTTCGGTATGTTGTACCTGGCCATCAAGAAAGGTTTCGAGCCTCTGCTGCTTGTACCTATCGCAGTAGGGACTCTGATGGTCAACATCCCGAGTGCCGGACTGGGCTGGTCTGCGGCTGAGGCAGCCATCCGTTCGGGGGACGCTTCGGTACTGGCCCAGTTCCGCGATCTGTTCGGCCTCGCGGCAAACGCTGGTCTGCAGGAAGTGCTGGGCGCCTACCGCGAAGCCTACGAAGTGCAGGGGCTTGTCTACAAGAAAGCCGTAGCTCTGGGCTCGGCAGCGGGCTTCGATAATGGCATGCTTTACACCTTCTACAGTGTTTCGATTGCCAGCGGTATCGCACCTCTGCTGATCTTTATGGGCGTGGGCGCCATGACTGACTTTGGTCCCCTGTTGGCTAACCCGAAAACACTGCTGCTCGGTGCTGCTGCTCAGTTTGGTATCTTTGGTACCGTTGCTGGTGCGGTGCTCCTGACCGACGCTGGTCTGATGGACTTTACCGTTCAACAGGCAGCTGCGATCGGTATTATCGGTGGTGCAGATGGCCCGACCTCGATCTTTATTGCATCTAAGCTGGCTCCTGAACTGCTGGGTGCGATTGCGGTTGCGGCCTATTCATACATGGCGCTGGTTCCTCTGATTCAGCCACCAATTATGAAAGCACTGACCACAGAAGCTGAGCGTAAGATCCAGATGGAACAGCTGCGTACGGTGACAAAAGGCGAGAAAATCGTCTTCCCGATCGCGGTACTGATTCTGGTTGCACTGTTGCTGCCTTCAGCGGCACCGCTGCTGGGTATGTTCTGCTTCGGTAACCTGATGAAAGAGTCTGGTGTTGTTGAGCGTCTGAGCGATACTGCACAGAACGCACTGATCAACATCGTGACTATTTTCCTGGGTCTGTCAGTAGGCTACAAAATGAGCTCTGACGCCTTCCTGAATGGCAGCACTCTGGCGATTATCGTTCTGGGTCTGGTTGCCTTTATGGTGGGTACTGCGGCAGGTGTCGTGATGGCTAAGATCATGAATGCACTGTCTAAAGATCCTATCAACCCACTTATTGGTTCAGCGGGTGTTTCTGCTGTACCTATGGCGGCACGTGTGTCGAACAAAGTGGGTCTGGAAGCCAACGGCCAGAACTTCCTGCTGATGCATGCGATGGGCCCGAACGTTGCGGGTGTAATCGGTTCAGCAGTTGCGGCAGGTGTGATGATTTCCTTCTTCGGATAAGACTCACAACTCTGCAGTTCAAAAACGGCACCTTTTTAGGTGCCGTTTTTTTTGCCTGTTGTTTGTACCAGGACTGTCCAGTAGCTACTGAGAGGAACCTCGTAGCATGCTTTGTGCTCCCAATAGTGAGAGATTAATGGAGTAGTTACATGACAGAGCTTGAATGGACACAAATGTTAAATCACTTTGTGCACCTTGGGATTGCTTTCTTACTGGCCGTACCGGTCGCTGTAAACCGTGAACTCAGAAGCAAAGGCGTTGGCCTGCGTACGTTTCCTCTGGTGTCTGTGGCATCCTGTGGGTATATGTTACTGGCGATGCAGGTTTATAGCGGCTCAGATGCTGAGGCACGGGTAATGTACGGCCTGATTACAGGGATAGGTTTTATTGGTGGTGGTGCGATACTGAAGAATGGCGGCAATGTTTCGGGAACGGCAACAGCGGCGAGTATCTGGAACACTGGAGCGATTGGTGTCTCCGTGGCGTACAGCTATTACGAAATTGCGATTACCCTGTCGCTGATTAACTTTCTGGTGCTGCAGTTTGGTGGCGTTATTAAACAGGAAACGAAAGCGGTGTCTCAGAAGCATAGCGACGATGAGGCAGGTAAACCGGCAAGGAGCTTAAATGAGAGCGACTGATAAAGTGGGCGCTCAAGAACAAAAAAAGCCAGGCGTATGCCTGGCTTTTTCAGTTTCGCGAGCGCTTACTCGCCGATCTTCAGTGTACTGAGAACTTCTGAACGAATACGACCGAGGAGTTCTGCGTCGTTTTTCAGAGACTCGCCGTATGAAGGAATCATCTTCTTCAGACGCTTATCCCAGCCTGATGCCATTTTCTCAGGGAAGCAGCGCTCCAGCACCTCGATCATCGCCTGTACCGCGACAGATGCACCCGGAGAGGCGCCAAGCAGCGCGGCCAGCGAGCCGTCTTTCGCTGCGACCAGCTCGGTACCAAATTCGAGTTTACCGCGGCCGCTGTCGTCTTTCTTGATGATCTGTACGCGTTGGCCGGCGCGGGCCAGAGTCCAGTCAGACGCTTTGCAGGCTGGATAGTAACCGCGCAGAGTACCCACGCGCTCTTTATGAGACTGGCGTACTTCGCTGATCAGGTACTTGGTCAGGTCCATGTTATTGAAACCGACGTCCATCATAGGCATCAGGTTGCTGACGCTGACAGATTTCAGCAGATCAAACTTAGAACCAGACTTCAGGAATTTCATGGTAAAGCCCGCGAACGGGCCAAACAGCAACGCAGGCTCGCCATTGATGATGCGGGTATCAAGGTGAGGCACTGACATAGGAGGCGCACCAATCGCAGCCTTGCCATACACTTTGGCACTGTGTTGAGCAACGATCGCAGGATCTTTGCATACCAGCCACTGACCAGAGACCGGGAAGCCTCCGTAGCCGTCAGCCTCGTCGATACCGGAAGCCTGCAGTAGCGGCAGAGCACCGCCACCGGCCCCCAGGAAGACAAAGTTAGCGTGAATAGTTTTCGATTTGCCTGATTTACGGTCTTTCACGCGAACGTGCCAGCTTCCGTCTTTGGCATGATCAAAGTCGTTCACTTCGTGATTCAGGCAAAGAGTAAAGTTGTCATCATCCTGCAGGTTCTTGACCATGTTACGGGCCAGTGAACCGAAGTCGACGTCTGTTCCGTGAGCGATACGGGTTGCTGCAACTTTTTCCGAAGGATCGCGATCCTTCATAACGAGCGGCATCCATTGTTCCAGTACAGCTGGATCTTCGGAGTACTCCATCTCTTTGAACAGATGGTGAGCGCTCAGCTTCTCATGACGGCGACGCAGGAACTCAACGTTGTCCTCTCCCCAGACAAAGCTGAGGTGTGGCGTTGTATTGATAAAGTTCTTTGGCTCGGGCAGGCCGCCTTCGCGTACCAGATAGCTCCAGAGCTGAAGTGAAATTTCAAAGTTTGCGTTGATCGACAGTGCCCGGTCGATTTCGACATCGCCATCGGCGGTTTGTGGCGTGTAGTTGAGTTCACAGTACCCAGCGTGTCCGGTGCCAGCGTTGTTCCAGCCGTCTGTACTTTCGTGTGCTACGTGGTCGAGGCGTTCAACCAGGGTAATTTGAAGGGATGGGTCCAGTCTGCGTAGCAGTGTGCCCAGGGTTGCGCTCATTGCACCGCCGCCAACCAGCAGTACGTCGACCTTTTCTGTCGTCATTCGGGAATCGCCTTTAATTCAGATACTCTTTCAATGCAGGCAGAAGACCGGGAGCAAGGGGTGTCCTTTTAAGCCAGCTTCTGATCCGATACAGAACGGGATATCCGTCTGAACCTGCTCGTCTGTATGAAGAGAATAGACCTGAAAATCAGGCCTGGGCCAGTATCGTGTCTGCACTGGCTCTACATAACATATGTCTTTTCATTCGCTCGCGAAAATACCCGAAAACCCTATACGGGTCAATTGGATAGAGACTTTGTCAGGCTTTGACGAGTGGCCCTGAGGCACGCTTCTGAGGCGGGTTTCCGCACCCATTGTCATGCGTTGGAGAGTGTAAGGAACCTTGATCAGCTCCCCCCATCTTAAGAATGACCAGAACGTCGGGCGTAATCGGCCATAGAGGGGTGAATACTCTGTGTCATGCGTTAGGGTGAAATGAGAGGAGGACACTATGTCGTTGAAAAATGCCGTACAACTAATTGCCTATCCAGACCGCATAGGTAAAGACCTGAAAGACCTCGCGGGCTTCATGGAGCAATACCTGAGCACTGCGGTGGGTGGCGTCCACATACTGCCGTTTTACCCGTCGAATGCCGATGCTGGCTTTTCACCGTTAACGCACAAAGAGGTTGATCCGGCGTATGGCGGCTGGGCAGACATTGAACGGATCGCAGCACAGTTCGATATCTGCGCAGACCTGACAGTGAATCACATCTCTGACGAATCGGAAGAATTTAAAGACTTTCTGCAGAAGAAAGACGAGTCGAAGTACTCTGAGCTATTTGTCCGCGTCGATAAAATGGGCGAATTTTCACCGGATGACATGGCGAAAATTCATATTCGCAAAGAGAAAGAACCCTTCCGTGAGGTCACCTTTGCGGACGGCTCAACAGAGCGTGTCTGGTGTACTTTCACCGAGCAACAGATCGATCTTAATTATGAGGCGGATGCTACTTATGAACTGATGGAAGATTACATCGGTTTTCTCGCTTCAAAAGGTGTAAAACTCTTTCGTCTCGATGCCTTTGGCTACACGACTAAACGCGTGGGTAGTACCTGCTTTCTGGTAGAGCCTGATGTTTACCGTAATCTCGATTGGGTGAACTCCGTTGCGCAGAAACACGGAGCGCGCTGTTTACCCGAAGTCCATGACCACAGCAGCTATCAATACGCGATCAGTCGGCGCGATATGCATCCTTACGGCTTTGCTCTGCCTCCTCTGGTGCTCTTCTCGCTGCTTGATGCCAACAGCGTCTATCTCAAGCACTGGCTACGTATGTGTCCGCGCAATATGGTGACCGTGCTGGATACCCACGATGGTATCTGTATTCCGGATGTTGAAGGTGTGCTGCCGGAAGAGAAAATTGCTGCTTTGATCGATAACCTGCAGCAACGCAGTGCCGATCCGATTATGCGTAAGTCAGCCGCGAACATTCACAGTGTCGGGGCGATTTACCAGATCACCTGTACCTTCTATGACGCCTTGATGCAGAACGACGACGCATACATTGCAGCGCGCGCGATTCAGTTCTTTACGCCGGGTATTCCCCAGGTCTACTACGTTGGCTTGCTGGCCGGTGTTAATGATGAAGAGCTGATGGAAGAAACTGGCGAGCTACGTGATATTAATCGTCATTATTACAGTCTCGAAGAAGCGAAAGAATCACTCACCAGCCCTGTCGTTAAACGCTTACTGAAGCTGATGGAATTCCGCTCTAACTATCCGGCATTTGATGGCCGATTTGAGCTGCATTCAAGTAATGACAGCAGCGTTCATATGGCGTGGCGTCACGGTGAATACTACTGTGAGGTTTTTGTAGATCTTAACTTTAACACTGCAGTATTAAGCTATCTTGATACTGAGACACTGGAAGAAGTGTCCTTTACCTGCTGATCTCTCTGGATCAGCAATTATTCGTTAAGGTATCGCATGCTTAAACAACTCCGACCGGTTCTTTCATTGCTGGCTGGAGTAAGCCTGTTGCTTCTCGGCAGCGGCCTGCTCAACACCTTACTGGCAGTGCGGGGCAGCGAAGAATCCTTCAGTGATCAGGCCATGGGTTTGATCATGTCGGGTTACTTCGTTGGCTTTTTTGTGGGCACCTTTCTCGCGTTGCCACTGATCCGCCGAGTGGGGCATATCCGTACTTTTGCGATGTGCGCTGCTGTGGGTTCTGTATCTGTACTTCTACACGATGCGTTTGCCACACCCTGGGCCTGGGGTGGGCTGAGAATCCTGACCGGGACAGCGCTGGTGATTCTCTACACCGTGATTGAGAGCTGGCTGAATGCAACGACACCGCCGCAGAATCGTGGTCAGGTGTTTGCCGTCTATATGGTGGTGAATCTCGGGGCATTAGCTGTTTCTCAGCAGTTTATGTCGTTGGCACCGGCGTCCAGTTATCTGCTTTTCGCACTGGCATCGGTATTGGTGACACTATCTTTGGTCCCTGTTACAGGCACGCGCTTTGGACCGCCGGAAGTCCAGCAGGTTAAACGTCTGGGGATACGCTTTCTGTGGCGTATTGCACCTCTCGCGATCAGTGCCGCATTTCTCTCGGGGCTCGCGATGGGGGCATTCTGGGGGATGAGTGCGCTCTATGCCTCGCGGATTGGTTTACCCACGTCTGAGGTAGCGACCTTCGTTACAGCGGGCATTATTGGTGGTGCTCTGCTGCAGTACCCGGTGGGACGTCTGTCCGACAGGTTTGATCGTCGCCGGGTTCTTGCAGGTATCGTTGGTGTAGCTGCTGTGTCTGCGTTACTGATTATCCCGGCATCGTTTGCCTCGGTGGAATTTCTTTATGCCGCGATCGCTTTGTATGGAGGGTTGGCTTTCGCAGTGTACCCAGTGGCCGTTGCTCATCTGATCGACCACCTCGAGAGCGGGGATATTCTTCCGGGGGGCAGTGCGTTACTCTTGGTGCACGGTATTGGTGCAGCTATAGGCCCGGCACTGAGTGGACAATTGATGTCTATGACCGGCGCGAGTGCACTGCCAGTGTACTTTGCTGCGGTTCAGGGCACTCTTTTTCTGCTGGCGGTATGGAAAATGCATCAACGACAGAAGGACGAGACGACAGGCGAACCAGCGCAGTTCGTACCTATGGTTAGAACGACGCCTACTGCTCTGGAAATGCACCCGGATGACAGTGAACAATCGCCAGATCTGACTCCAGACATAACACAGGGAAACAGTGGGGAATCAGACGCTCATGAGGAGGGTAGGGAACCACCTCCGTCTCAGGCAGCTCAAAGCTGAAAAGCTCCGGCTGTTACTGATTGTACTTCTACAATCGCCCGGTGATACCAGCCGCCCTGACCCGGCGGTACTCCGGAGCATCTCACAATCGCGGTCGCATACTGGTTATTAATTAACCCGCACTGCAGTCGGCAGATCATCGCTGGTTGAAATGAGAGCGGTGCGGACAGCGGAGAAAATTATGCTTCTTGCAACAGATCTTGATGGAACCTTTCTAGGTGGCTCACAGGAGCAACGTCAGCAGCTGTATCAGCTGATCGCTGCACATCCCGATATTGATCTTATCTTTGTTACAGGCCGCGGCCTGGAGTCGGTCATGCCTCTACTGGCAGATCCTACGATTCCGCAACCCGATTACATTATCTGTGACGTGGGCTGTACTGTCGTTGATGGCGAGAACCTTCATCCGGTGGTGGAAGTTCAGGGTCGCATTGATGATAAATGGCCAGGCGAGTACACCATTCATGCTGCAGTGGAGCATATTGAAGGACTGGTGCGTCAGGATGTTCCACAAGAACGTCGCTGCTCCTATTTCGTTGCCCCGGACGTGATGGAAAAACACCGCGAAGAAATTGAAAAAATCGGTGAGTCACTGGATTGTGATGTGCTGTATTCCGCCGATTTATATCTCGATTTTTTACCGCGTAACGTTAACAAAGGCTCAACGCTGACGGCACTGATCGAACATCTGAAGCTGGACAAAGCCGATGTGATGGTGGCGGGTGATACCCTCAATGATCTGTCGATGTATGAACACGACTTCATCGGAGTATGCGTAGGTGAGTCTGAGAAAGGTCTGACAGAAGCGACTGAAGGTCGTGCCCGTGTTTATCACGCATCAGCACCGGGGGCTGGCGGTATCCTCGAGGCTATCAGTCATTTTGGCTTCTTAGGTGTTGAGGGGATTGATGCCGAAGGCCGCGATGACATAGTGCCAGGTGCCTCGGATCTGGTGATTGTTTACCACCGTCTGCCCTACGAAGAATATATCGAAGACGGCGAAATGAAGCGCCGTAATCACCGTTCACCGAATGGTATTATCCCGACGCTTGCCAGTTTCTTTAAAGACGGTCGAAAAGGCGCCTGGGTCGCCTGGTCTATTACTGATCCGTCTTTGAAAGAGTTTGAAGTTCATACCGAGGTCGATAAAGAGCAGTATCCGAATTTAGTTGCGGCACGTGTTGGACTGACGAAAGAAGAAGTCGACATTTTTTACAAGCGTTTCTCTAAAGAAGCTTTCTGGCCAACCCTGCATACCTTCTGGGAGCGTGCGAGCTTCGTTGAAGATCACTGGAATGTGTTCTGTGAAGTGAACCGCAAGTTCGCTGAGCAGACGGCAAAAGAAGCTGCAGAAGGGGCTACGGTCTGGCTGCATGATTACAACCTCTGGATGGTTCCTGCGTACCTGCGTGAGATTCGCCCGGATCTGAATATCGCCTTTTTTCACCATACATATTTTCCATCGGCTGACGTATTCAATGTACTGCCATGGAGAAAGGAAATTGTCGGTAGTCTGTTGCAGTGCGATTACATTGGCTTCCATATTCCACGTCAGTCAGAAAACTTTATCGATGTGGCAAAAGGTGTCATGCCGTTTGAAGTGACGGAAAAATCAGGCTGCGCACCGCGCTTCCTGACTTATGGTTGTGCTGTGGGTCTGGATGAAATGACTACAGAAATTAAAGTGAATGATCGTACGATTCGTCTTGGCGCACATCCCGTTGGACTGGATCTGAAACGCGTGGATAGCGCGTTAGAAAAACCTGAAATTCAGAACCGCATGAAAGAACTGCGTGAAGAATTACACGGAATTAAATTGGTTCTCTCTGTCGAGCGCTTGGATTACACCAAGGGGATACCTGCGAAGCTTGAAGCGTTTGAGCGCTTACTCGAGGATCACCCTGAGCTTCACGGTAAAGTGACTCTGGTGACCGTTTGTGTACCGGCAGCGAAAGAAATGACCGTGTATAACGAGCTACAGAATGAGATTGAACAGGCGGTGGGTCGTATTAACGGCCGCTATGCGCATGTCGGCTGGACGCCGGTGCAGTTTTTCTTCCGTGCTGTTCCGTTCGAAGAGCTGGTGGCCTACTACGCAATGGCCGATGTAATGTGGATTACGCCACTTCGTGATGGTCTGAATCTGGTCGCGAAAGAATATGTGGCGACCCAGGGTAAAACTGAAGGCAAGGGCGTGTTGGTGCTGTCTGAATTTGCCGGTGCCGCTGCCGAAGTTAAAGGTGCGGTATTGTGTAACCCGCATGATCCGGCGGAAATGGCAGATACCTGCTACTTTGCATTATCGATGCATCCAGACGATGCGGCGGCACGCATGAATGAAGCCTATGACGTTGTCAGTTACTACGATATTGCTCACTGGGGTCAGGACTTCCTCGACGAGGTAGCCGACAGTGCCCGTAAGAATGGGCGTGGCAGTGCTGACCTGACGGTTGTCGCATGACAACTGTTTTCCGTCACTGCTTCGCAACTCGCCGTGAACACATCCATGTAGGCTCGGTTATGGCATCCATGCCATAAACGGTTGCTCAGCAGAAATGGAAAATAAGATAACCCTGCGCGGATGTCGCGGTGTACCAGAGATCTCTGGAAGGCGTCTCGTGACCGTATGCAGCAGGGATGCTGCATTCGAGACTACAGGGAAGTACTCGTGTCGTGTCATGAGACACATTTCAGTGATCTGGCTTGATTGCGATGTTTATATTGTTTCCCATCACTGCTTTATAACTCGCCGTAAATACATCCATGTAGGCTCGGTTATGGCATCCGTGCCATAAACGGTTGCTCAGCAGCGACGGAAAACAACATACCTTTATGCGGATGTCGCGGTGTATAAAAGATCGCAGGGAAGCGTCTCGTGACCGTATGCAGCAGGGATGCTGCATTCGAGACTACAGGGAAGTACTCGTGTCGTGTCATGAGACACATTTCAGTGATCTGGCTTGATTGCGATGTGTATATTGTTTCCCATCACTGCTTCACAACCCGCCGTAAATACATCCATGTAGGCTCGGTTATGGCATCCATGCCATAAACGGTTGCTCAGCAGTAATGGAAAACAACACAGTGAATAGATCTGAATCAGGTGGAAGCAGCGCTCAGGCTGCCCATATCTGTTTGATATTCACGAACTCACGGATACCGTGTGGCCCCAATTCACGCCCGTAACCGGATTTACCTATACCTCCACTAGGCAGTCGGGGATCGGTTTTGACGATTCCATTGATGGCTACCTGGCCTGCGTTTAATTCGCGAGCGGCTCTTTGTGCACTGGTATCACTGCCGGTCCAGATGCTGGAACCAAGACCATACTCGGTATCATTGGCAATGGTCAGTGCTTCATCAAGGTTCGCTGCTTTGCAAATGGCCAGAACAGGGCCGAAAGTTTCCTCACGGAATACCGCCATCTCAGAAGTGACACCAGCCAATAGAGTAGGTGGATAGAAGAAGCCCGGCATATCCGGTTTCTCGCCTCCCGTTAAGCATTCAGCACCATCCTGAATGGAGCGCATAACCTGACTGTGCAACTGGTCGCGTAAGTCTTCGCGCGCAATAGGACCGATGCACTGGTTTTCCAGCGATGGGTCTCCCAGTTCCAGTGCATTAAAACGCTCGGTTAATTCGCGGCAGACGTCGTCGTAAACGCCAGCTTCAACGATGACACGTTTCGCAGCAATACACGACTGACCCGCATTAATCATGCGTGACAGTGTGATGACGTCACAGGCCTTTTGAATATCAGCATCGTTGAGAACAATGCAGGGATCTGAACCTCCGAGTTCGAGGACAGCGGGTTTTAAACCGGCAGCAGCGCGTGCTGCGACTTTCTGGCCTGCACCACTTGAGCCGGTAAATGAAACGGCTTTAATACCCGGATGATCGATGGCATCACCCACGATTTCCGTTGTGATGGGTAAATTCTGCATAACGCCATCAGGCAGGTTTTTCTGAAAAATTCGCGTTAAACACGCGGCAGATTCAGGAACATTCGGGTCGGGTTTCATAACGCAGGTGTTGCCCGCCATTAACGCCGGCGCCAGAAAACGCAGGGCCAGCCAGACGGGTGCATTCCATGGAAGAATCCCTAATACGGTTCCAAGTGGCTGGTGGCAGACGTAACTGTCGGTGGCGTCGGATGCCAGTGTTTCCGGCTCCAGAAAGGCTTCTCCATTATCAGCGTAATATTCTGCGCAGAAAGCAGATTTTTCCACTTCGCCCAGGCCTTCGCGCATTGGCTTGCCCATTTCTTTCGCCATCAGTTGCGCCAGTTCATCTTTGCACTCGCGCATCTCGGCAGCAATGTTGATCAGACACTTTGCCCGTTCACTGTAACTCATCGCCGCCCAGGCTGGAGCCGCTGCAACTGCGCGCCCGATCATATCTTCGGCTTCTGCCAGAGTCAGTGATTCAACTTCAGGTAGCGCAGTGCCGGTAGTAGGATTTACTGGAGTAAGCATGGTCACACCTCCTTACGCTGTTGCGTCGCTTTTTTTACCTGCTTCTTTGTCATTTTCAGCAGTAGATGACTTACTTTTTGCGCCTTTTTTTGATCGGGCAGTGCCAAGGTCAATGGCTGCATTTTTGTGTGTTTCTTCAGGCTTTACCGTGAAATCTCTATCCAGTGAGAAGAAAGATTCACAACCATCTTCTGTAACGTGAATGGTGTCTGAAATACCGCAGGTTTTATCACCATCAACGCCCCACATCCATGGAATCAGATGGAAGGTCATACCTTCTTTAAGCACGGTACCGTCACCTTGCTTCAGACTGACGATGTAGCCTTCATCCCAGCTTGGTGGGAAGGCGATACCAATCGAGTAACCGGAGCGGGTAATCAGTCTCGCCCCTACGGTATTGTCGGAAATAATATTGCGCACCAGGTTATCAACGTCCGACACTGTCATTCCGGGTTGAACGATGTTGTGCACGGCATCCAGCGCCTTTTTCATGGTCTCCTGTGCCTGATACATGGAGTCGGGCATATTCCCCAGCATGACGGTGCGCATCATGGCGGTATGGTAGCGGCGGTAGCACCCACCCACTTCAAGAAATACATGCTCATCGGGCTGAATAACACGACCTTCCCAGGTGGCATGACCAATCATGGTACGGGGGCCGGATGTCACGTACGGCATGACCGAAGGAAATTCACCACCGGCGCGGAACATTGCTGCGCTGATGGCAGCACCGACTTCATTCTCGGTAGCACCGGCATGGCAGGCATCAATACCCGCGACCATGCCGGCTTCGGTAGCGACGGCCGCGCGTTTCATGATTTCGATTTCTGCGCGTGATTTACACACCCGGCCTTCTTCAACAATGCCAAAGCAGTCGAGCAGTTTTCCGTCTTTTAGGGAAGTGTGAATGACATCCTGATGGTAAGCCGGGAAGAAGTAACTGTTACGCTCGTAGCCAATACGTTTGTTTGCGAGCCCAAACTCGCGTAACGCATCGACCAGCATCTGAATGGCATCGCCCGTATCCGGGTAGGGCCGTGTGACCTCTACCCAGGTCCGGGCAATAACATTCGATTCTTCGAGCGCGCGCGTAATCATGAAAGGCTCTTTTTCAAGCGGAACTACCAGGGCCTGAAAAAAGCTGTACCCTGTGGTCTGGTAGTCCGTCAGGTACATGATATTTTCAGGGTCAGAAATTACGACGGCGTCCAGGTGTCGTTCCTGAATCCGCTGGCGCAGTTCTTCGATCCGGCGCACGTATTCTTCGTGCGGAAAAGTCATATCATCACGTTCAATCATGCGGCTTTCTCCATAACGCTGCGGACAGATTCAGTCAGAATTTCCAGACCTGCAATTAAGTCAGATTTAGGGATGGTCAGCGGTGGAATAATTTTCAGGACCTTGCCCCCCGTTCCACAGGCTGCAATGATTAATCCCTTTTTAAAGCATTCCTGAACCACGGCAGCACTGCGCTCACCTGACCCCATGTCCAACCCGAAGATCATACCTTTGCCGCGTAATTGCAGGCTTTTATCCGCGTGGAGCAGTGGCTGCAGGTATTGATCAACCAATACTGATTTATCTTTTACTTCCTTCATGAAGTCGTCATTCCGGAAATAATCGAGGGCAACCTTACCCGCAACGAAGGAGAGGTTCTGGCCTCGGAAAGTCCCTGTGTGCTCACCCGGCGACCAGTGCTTATCCAATTCAGGGTGGACAAGGTTCATCGCCATCGGCGTACCGATACCACCGACCCCTTTTGCCATGCAGACGATATCCGGCATCACGCCCAAATCATCGAAGCTGAAGTAATTACCTGTACGACCGCAGCCGACCTGAATGTCGTCAATAATCAGAACCGCACCCAGTTCTTTTGCGAGGGCGGCGACACTTTTCATCCATTCTTTGCCGGCGACGTTTACCCCGCCTTCCGCCTGAATGGTTTCCAGCAAAATGGCCGCAGGCTTCGCCATACCGCTCGAGGTATTCAGGTACCGCGCACGAAGATGGTCTAGCGCTTCCAGACCACATCCCTGGTTACATCCACTACAGGGTACGTCACAACCAAAGGCTTCGTGGCGAACGTGATTGAGTGGTACACCAGAGGCGTTGCGAAAGTACTCGTTTGCAGTAGCGGCAAGCGATCCCAGTGTCATGCCGTGGAAGCCCTGACTGAAGGCCAGAATCTCTGTTCTGCCGGTGGCACGGCGGGCGATCTTCATCGCAGCTTCTACCGCATTGGTACCTGTAGGCCCCATGAATTGTATGCGGTGAGGCATATTGCGTGGCTCAAGAATCAGATTCGTGAAGGTCTGCATAAATTCAGCTTTTGCACTGGTCTGCATATCCAGACTATGAAGTACGCCGTCATTTTTCATGTAATCGATCATGGCGTTAATCATGGCTTCGTTATTGTGGCCAAAATTCAGCACACCTGCGCCAGCAAAGAAGTCGATATATTCCTTGCCAGTATCATCGGTCTGACGCGCATTTTTAGCGGTCGTAAAAGTAACAGGGTAAACGCGGCTGTAGCCGCGCACATTTGATTCGCGCTGCTCAAAAATAGTCATGAGTCTGATCCTCTCGTTAATAGGTATTTTTTAGGAGTGGATCAGAGGTCAGGGGGGAGTGCGCATCCCGGTTAAACGACAAAACCAACGACAGACATCTTCGATCAGCCGGTCGTTAAAGTCGTAATGTGGGCTATGGCATGGGTACGGGTTACGGCGACCGTCGTCGCTGCCGATCAGTGCAAACGCACCGGGAATTTCCCGTAGATAGTAACTGAAATCTTCTGATGCCATGACCGGCATTGGTCGGCCATGATCAAGCGCTTTGTCGCCGTAAAGCTCAGTCCAGGCGGCTCTTGCTGCCTGCGCCTGAACAGGGTGATTAATGGTTGCCTGGTAGCGGCCGTGGTGTGTTACCTGACACTCAACACCATACGCTGCCGCAGTGTTTTCGGCAGTTGTTGTAATGGAGTGATTGACTAGCCCGCGGGTTGCTTCGTCAGGCACACGGATACTGCCTGCAATAGTCGCGCTATTGGCGAGTACGGTTGGGGCACTACCGGCATTAAATTGGGTAATGCTGACGACGGCATTGGCCTGGGGCGGTAAGCGACGACTGACCACTTGTTGTAAGGCGACAACAATTGCTGAGCCCGCCAACACCACATCAGTGCAGGCCTCTGGCTGACTGGCATGCCCACCTTTACCCGACAACTCGATATCGAACGTACCGTTACCGCACATGACCAGCCCATCGGGGCAGGCCATCGTGCCATAAGGAAATGCGGGCCAGTTGTGCCAGCCGTAGATTTCGCTGACGCCTTCGAGTGCACCTTCGCGGATCATTTCACGGGCGCCATGGCCGCCTTCTTCAGCGGGTTGGAATAACAGAATAACCTGACGGGAGAGTTCGCTCTCGTGCAGCTTTAACCAGCGCGCCGTGGCCAAAAGAACCGCCGTGTGGCCATCATGACCACAGGCGTGCATGCAGCCGGAGCTGGTCGATGACCAGTCGGCGTCGGTGTCTTCATTAATGGGCAGTGCATCGATATCAGCACGCAACGCAATGGCAGGGGTTGAACCCTGCTCGTTCAGTACGGCTACCGTGCCGGTTGTTGCGCATTTTTTCCAACGTATTCCAAGGTCAGTGAGGACGGTGCGGATTTTTTCTGCCGTCGCGTGCTCTTCCCAGCTTAACTCCGGGCGCTGATGCAGCTCGCGGCGAATGTTCTTCGCGAAGCTTAATGTCTCTTGCCAGTGGTCAGACATAAAGTCTCCTGCCTGTCATGAGAGAGCACTCTTGTACTCTGTCAGCGAATTATCGGCTGATTTTTATCAATGCCGTAAATTCTTCACTGCAACGTACAGGCCACTTTTTTAACTGTTTAGGGGGCTAAATTTTTTATCTTTTGAAATCTGAATTTAAAAAAATATTAGTTTTCAATCGCTTGTACTTCAGAAGCTAAAGAAGAATTAAATCAAAGAAGCGGAATCTGTTTAGGCCCCAAAACAGTTCAAACGTCTATCTGTGGCTGCTGATGTAACCTTGTGGTGCATGTGCGCAATATCGGGGCAATGTTTGAGGTGACGGGTAACAGAGGTGATTTTCATTGGTAAACGCCTCTATTCACGCCAGAGTAGATTAGGGATACGTCATATCTGGCCAAGCGGTTGAAGATCTGCAAGTGATGGAAGTAGCATCATCCAGCTGTGTGATAACACACCATAAAAATAATGATAAATGTCTGGGGTTACTATGAACTTCCGTAAAACAGGCCTGGCACTGGCGTTTGCGTCAGCAGCGGCCGTATTCTCTGCACCAGCGTCGGCTGGTTGGTTTGACTGGCTTTTTCCTTCACCTCCAGCTGAAGAGGAAGATGAGGTCATTATTGATCAACCTGATTATTCCGATGGTTTACGTCCGGCTATTTTCGTAGGTAATAACTGGGACGGTACCATCGATGTAATCGATGGCGATAACTACGAAATCCTGGGCCGCGTTAACGGGATTCCTGATTACGAAGAGCGTATGGAGGAAATCAAAGCTGACTTCTGGCGCTACACGGTATTTCTCGGTATCCGTCAGCTTATTGGTGAAGGTAACGACCAATACGTGGATGACATGTACAGCACTAACGATGGTGAGTTGCTGATCGTTTCCCGCCCAAGCTTCGCGGACGTAGTAGCACTGGATCTTGATAACGGTGAAATCGTCTGGCGCTTCGAGGTTGATGGCGTTCGTTCCGATCACATGGCGCTGTCCCCGGACGGTACTCAGGTCGCGGTATCGGCGTCTACCGGCAGTGTTGTTCATCTACTGAATGTTTACACAGGTGAAGAGGAAGGGCGGTTCCCAACCGGTAACTCACCGCATGAAAACCTCTACTCTGACGATGGTAAGTATATTTACCACTCCAGTATCGGTTTCGTATTTATGCCCTTTGATGGCCAGGTCCTGCGTGATACCACGCGTGGTGAGCGTAAGTTCATCGTCTACGATACTGAAGCTGAACAGATCGTTAAAGATATCGACATCAAGGCGAAGCTGGAAGAGGCTGGTCTCGGTGATCTGAGCCCGTCGATTCGCCCGATGGCACACACCAGCGATTATCGCTTCTTCTACTTCCAGTTGTCGTTCCTGCATGGTCTGGTTGAGTTTGATATGGAGACGGAAACCATCACGCGTCTGGCGGAGCTGCCGAATATGGTTCCTTATCTGCCTAAGGTTTACTACGTGAATGACTCTGCGCATCACGGACTTGCGATGAGTGCAGATGATTCGGCTCTTTGTGTCGCCGGCACCATGGATGACTACGCGGCGATCGTTGACCGTGAAACGTTCGAGTACACCATTCTGGAAGGTCTGGGTAAGAAGGCCTACTGGGCAGTATCAGACCGCAGTGGTGAGAACTGTCTGATCTCCTGGAGTGAGACTGATCAGGTATCTGTCATCAACTACGCGACTCGTGAAGAGATTAAGCGTATTGATGTGGGTAACCACCCTCAGCGTATCCGTGAAGGTATGTTGAAGGCAGACTGGTTGTCTCTGTACTGATCAGTCAGCCCGGCTCCTCACGGAGCCATTCCTAACATAGAAAAGCCCCGTCAGGTGAACCTGACGGGGCTTTTTTAGTACGCGATAGACTGATCAGTCGTCGTCTTCTTCCAGCTGGGACTGCTGGTAACGCTCGATGCCGATCTTATCGATGAGGCTCAGCTGGGTTTCAAGCCAGTCGACGTGCTCTTCTTCTGATTCAAGGATCTCGTTCAGCATGTCGCGGCTGACGTAGTCTTTGACCTCTTCACAGTAAGCAATTGCATCACGCAGGTCGGGGATGGCCTTCATTTCAAGCTTTAAGTCGCACTCGATCATTTCTTTGGTGTTTTCACCAATCATCAGACGCCCCAGATCCTGAAGATTGGGCAGGCCTTCCAGGAAGAGGATGCGCTCGATCAGAACGTCAGCATGTTTCATTTCATCAATAGACTCGTGGTACTCGTGATCTGCAATCTTCTTGAGTCCCCAGTCTTTGTACATGCGTGCATGCAGGAAGTACTGATTGATGGCCACCAGTTCATTGGCCAGAATTGTATTGAGATGTTCGATAACCTTAGCGTCGCCTTTCATTGCCAGCGTCTCCCTGTGAGTGAGTATGACTCTATTCTGGATACTGATTCGGGCTCGAGTCAAACGATTAGGGAGCTTTGGGGTGAAAAAAATAAGGGACTGAAAACGATTTAGTTTTCAGTCCCTTATTTGGACTTTCGGCTACCATGAATGAGAGGTATTCATGGCTTAATGTAGGTCGAAATAGTAACGAATCTGGTTACTCAGGCTGACTTTCAGGCAGCCGAGAAAAGGTGACTCATTTGTGCTGCGGTCTGCTTAGCCTCGTTAAAGATGGCTTTAGCATCACGGGCACATTTGCCGCACTGACTTCCGAGACCTGTGCACTCTTTCAATTGGCTCATGCGGGTAGCACCTTGCTCAGCAGCAGCAACGATGTCGCGGTCAGTCACTCCTTTGCAGATACATACGTACATTTAAGCTCACCTGAGTTGTTGTTAAGAAACTGATGCAAGTATAAATACGAATTACTATCAAACGCAAGTTTTTTAGGAGTAAAAGTGCGAATGATTTGTAACAACGAAGCTTCGATTGAAAATTTCAGATCAGGATTCGGAGAGAAGGAGAGATTTACTGACAGCAATGTCAGCCAGACGCCGCTTGCTGAGTAAAGATCAATTAAAAAACGAACAAACGTTAATAGGGTCACATTTTCTGGTGTACACTTGTTTAGAATAAGTGTTGTCAGATGTGGCTCTGATTCATTGGGCTCGCATCCGCGCTCAGGGAAGGCACTGCAAATAATAAAAATACGTTTTGGTGCGCAACAGCATGTTGATGTCGAACTTTTTCCCAAAGAATTTGCGGGCTACTGAAGAGTACGTAGACGAGAGAACTCTTTCGCTGATGAAGAGAGCGATTGCAGGAGCTTTTGTCGCATTGGGCTTCAGCATTGCCGCTCTGTCTATGGTTGCTCTCCGTACGGGTTGGCCCCACTGGGATATCGTATCTGCCCTACTGACTTTCTACCTGGTGCCTGCAGCCTACGCCTACCGTTACATTCGTACGCCGGAAGAGCGGAGGCGCCCAAGGACAGCAAGGCGCAACCTGCTCTACATGTCCATCGCTATGGTTACGCTGTGGAGTATCGTGGGCATGATTATCCTGCCCGGGCTGGATGCCGATACCCGCCTTATTGCGGTGTCTATTTTTATTGTCGTTGTGTATGCGCATTGCCTGCCGTTTGCCCTGTTTCCCTTAATCGGCATGGCGTTGATGGCTCTCAACCTGTTGCCTTTGGCTATCCAGCTGACCTTACTGAATCACGACTCAGTCATAGCCTTCGGACTGTGTGGTGTAATGTTGCTGTTCATGGAGGTGGGGGCTTTCAGCTGGCTCCATCGCAAGGACATGCTCGCATTCAAGAAAAACGAAGTCGACGGCGCTCCTGATCAGGAGCCCGATATGTCAGAGGAGGGCTTTCGTAAGCGCCTCGTCTTCTCTCTGCATGCCAACAGCACCCCCGCAGTAATGATGCAGGCAGTTGCCGCCTTCTTTATGGTCATTACCCTCAGGGTTGAAGCATACGAAAGCCTGCTCTGGTGTTGGTTGCTGGGTTATCTGTCGGTACAGACGTTGCGGACTGCGGGATTCCTGGCACATGTTGAAAACCCACAAAGGCTGCGTCTCCGGGATTGGCGTTTGCTCTTTGGTGCCGGCGTAGTTCTGAATCAGCTTGCCTGGTACAGCTTACTGATACTCTTCCATGACATCATGAGCGGTTTCAGTCTCGGTGTCGTCAGCGGTATGTTCATCGTCATTGCCGTGATCAGTACGGTGGGTATTACCAGCGATCGTCTTCTGCTCTACCTCAACAGTGCTATGTGTCTGGTGCCGCCGGTACTGATCCTGTTCTCAGGTGAAGAGGTCTGGTCGATGGTGTCTCTGGGAATGCTGGCTTCTGTTTCCTTATTGATTGTGGTTGAGAACATCCACCGGTCAGCACTGCATTCACAAAAAGGTCGTCTTCTTCAGCGCCTTACCGAATTTCGTTCCCGTGAAATGGCCGAACTGAACAATGATCTGACGGATGCACGCGAGCGTCTGACTGAGGTTAATGCGAACCTTGAGAAGCAGATCGAGGAGCGCACAGAGGAACTTAACTATCAGGCCACTCACGACATGCTGACCGGCCTCGGCAACCGTTACTATTTCTCACGTAAGGTCAGTGAAGCGCTGAAAGAGCAGAATGATGAGCAGGCAGGTTTTGCTGTGTACCTGCTTGATCTCGACCGCTTTAAAGAGGTGAACGATGGTCTTGGGCATCTTGCTGGTGACCATGTACTGCGCGTCATCGCAGCGCGTATTGCAAACGCTTGTGGCGATCAGGTGATCTGTGCTCGCTGGGGAGGTGATGAGTTTGTCATCCTGGAACGTCTCGATGTCTCTGAAGTTCAGGTTGAAGAGTTCGCTACCCAGCTGGTCGCTGAACTTCGTAAACCTATAGATCTTGATAGTGGCCCGGTGTCTCTCGGTGCCAGTGTCGGTATTGCGCTTTGCCCTGAGCACGGAACCAGTGCAGAGCAGCTCCTCGAACACGCCGATATTGCGGTCTACCGCGCGAAATCACGGAAAACGGGCGTATCTGTTTACGATGATAAGTGGGGCCATGAAGCATCCGAGCGATTGCAGCTGGTGCAGGCCCTTGGCTACGCCATTGATAACGACCAGATCGAAATTGCTATGCAGCCCTTCGTATCCGTAGAAGATGGCAGCCTGACCGGTTTCGAAGCACTGGCGCGTTGGCACGATAATGTTCGCAATGTTGCTATCAGCCCCGGAACCTTTATTCCTCTCGCAGAAGAATCCGGTTTGATGCCTGCAATGGGACGTATGATTCTTCGTAAGGCCTGCCAGACGCTTATGAAAGAGGCGCCTGAGTCTGATTTACGTGTGGCGGTGAACATTTCTGTGATGCAGCTGAGGCAGCACGATTTTGTCGACGATGTTGTGTCTACACTGGCTGAGGCCAATATGCCCGCAAGACGACTGGAGCTCGAACTGACGGAATCTGTGTTTGCTGGTGATGTACTTCAGATCCGCCAGGTTCTGAGCACTCTGCGTAATCTCGGTGTGCGCATCTCTATCGACGATTTTGGTACAGGCTATTCATCAATCAGCTACCTGCGCGATTTCCCGCTGGATACTCTGAAGATTGATCAGTCCTTCGTGGCTGGTCTTAGCAACGGTGGTGAAGGGCTCTTTTCGAGTATTGTCTCGCTGGCGCATGGTTTGAAACTGTCGGTTATTGTCGAGGGTGTTGAGAATCGCCATGACCTCGATAAAGTCCTGTCACTGGGTGGCGAAGAGATACAGGGGTATTTCTTTGCTCATCCTATTGAATCAGACAAGTTGGGTGATTGGTTGGAGAAGCACAGTTCCCGCCCGTTCTCTATGAAGCGGCGGCACCTGTCTGTCGCTGTGGATAATCACCCCGGATAATAAAAAAGCCCGCATAAAGCGTAATGCTGTTCACTTAAGCATTTGAAGCATCACGAGGCTTCTAAGAAAATCTGGTATCAGACTCCTGATGCCGGATTTTTTTATGCACTTTCAACAGTCCCTGCTCGACCTGAGCGATCTGTTC